>Ga0190313_1001365_pt1 | contig 13195 bp, 18 predicted proteins | sample 4870071011_MG_FD_169989 | JGI IMG/M metagenome (GOLD analysis project Ga0190313, IMG submission 169989) | Hydrothermal vent sediment bacterial communities from Southern Trench, Guaymas Basin, Mexico - 4870-07-10-11_MG | ecosystem: Environmental > Aquatic > Marine > Hydrothermal vents > Sediment ...
TCCAGTCCCGGGGCTGCTATTTTGACTCCTGCTGCAGCGTGAACTTCTTTTACTGTTTTGAACTTTCTTTTAGCGTCTCTTATTTCTTCTAACGGCGCGGGTTGTAGAAGGGCCTTTATCTTCACTATTTTCGGCCCGGTTTTGCTTGCCACTGCGATCATGTCAGATTGTTTTATTTTTCCTTCCAGGAGTATTACGTCTATGGTCATTCCGAGGCCTGTCGCTTCTTTGACTTCCAGAATACTTCCAACCCCTGGTTTTTCTGTGTCTATGTTCAGTTTCTGCATCATGTACTTTTGGCTGAGGCCTGCTAAGAAGAGCAGGAGTTCAGGAAATCCTTCTCCTGTTTTTCCGGATACCGGGATTATAAGCACGTTTTTGGTAAGGTCTTCTACCCTGTCAAACCTTTCTGAGTTAAACCCAAGTTCTCCGAGCTGTCCCACGATCTCGTACAGTTTTGTGTCAAGTTCCTGGACCGTGCGTTCAGGCTGTTCTTTCAGCGTTTCCAAGAATGGTTTTCCAGGATGCGGGATCCAGCCGTTAAGCAGGTCTATTTTGTTAGCGGCCACGATGAATGGCACTTTGTTTGCTTTTAGTATTTCTATGGATTCTTTTGTCTGCGGTTGTACTCCCTGCATTATGTCTATGACTAGGACTGCGAGGTCTGAAGCGCTTCCTCCTCTTTGCCTGAGTGTTGTGAACGCTTCGTGTCCAGGGGTGTCTACGAACAATAGTCCCGGTATCGTGAGATTGAAACCATACTTTTCCAGCAAGGGGCCGGAAGTTCTTTTTATGGCTTCAAGCGGCACAAAGCTTGCTCCAACATGCTGGGTGATAAGCCCTGCTTCTTTTGCGGCAATACCACTACCCCTGATCTTGTCTAGGATGGTTGTTTTGCCGTGGTCCACGTGTCCTAGTACTGATATTATAGGGCTTCTTAGAGCCATTTTATCCGTCTCCGTTTTCACTGAGGAAAATAAGGGCATGTTCCCTTCCTCAGTTTTAAAAGGGCAGAGCCCCCGAGGATTTTTTTGATTAAAGGGGTAAAATTATTCCTGTTTTTTCTTTTTCTTAACCCACTTGACTTTTTCCGGCCTGCGCTTGAGCTTCAGAGCGTTTTTCTCGCACTTGCTTGAACAGTAGTACTTGACGTCTCCTTTAGCTCCCACGATCATCTTTCCCTTGCCTTTTGGTATTGTTTGCTTACAGAAGGAACATTTCACTTGGCTCACCTTACTCTAATCTCTCTTGCTTCTGTTTCTGTGTCAAGCAGTATGAGAATGTCTCCCTGTTTTACAGGGCCCTTGACGTTTCTTCTGAGTATCCTTCCCTTATCTCTTCCTTCAAGTACTTTTACCATTACTTGTGTGATCTCACCGTACACTCCGGTGTTTCCTACTATTTCTACAACTTGTGCAGGGAATCCTTCTTCCATCAAATCACTTCTTTAGTTCTTTCACGGTTTTTTCTATTGATTCTATTATTGATTTGGCGTCTCCCTCTTCTGTTATTGCTATGCTGCTTGATCCTACAGGGAGCCCTGCTGCTGTTCCAAGATCTTTTTTGGTCGGAACGTAAACGTATGGCACTCCCTTCTCTTCTGCCAGTATGGGCAAATGGGCTGCTATTTCAGGAGGAGTGATGTCTTCTGCTATGACAACCAGTTTTGCCTGCCCTCTTTCCAGGGCTTTGGTTGTCTCGTTCACTCCTTTTCTTAGTTTGCCAGTGTCCCTGGCCATCTGTACTGCCTTATACGCTTGGTCAGAAACTTCTTTAGGTGTTTCAAACTTGACATGTGGTGCTGCCATAATAATCTACCTCCTTTACTCATCGGCTTTTTTGACAAAGCCTTGTACTCTCACTGGTACTGTTACTCTTCTGCTTTCCGGGTTTTTAAATGTTTTTGCTTCCTGTTTATCGCTTCCAGTATCTGCAGGTCTGCAGCCACGTCTCTTTCAGTGAAACCCATGCTCTTGAACCATTCGCGTAGTGCTTCAGGCGTGATTCCTCTTTTCTTAAGTGCTTTGAGGGTGGGGAGCTTTGGATCGTCCCATCCAGAGTACTTGCCCTCTTCTATGCCTTTGCGTATCTGGCTTGTGCTCAGCTTGCCGAACCCATGGACTTTTAGCCTGCCCCAGTAAAGCGTTACCGGGTATTTCCACCCAAGATACTTGTAAACATACTCTTGCCGAGTTGTTGAATCACGCAGGTCCTTACCGCGGATTATGTGTGTTACGCCTATTATTTTGTCCGCTATTGCGCCTATGAAATCCAGCGCGGGCCAGACATGATACTTTGTTCCTGTGCGCGGGTGGGGCGCGTAGGTTATCTTAAAGGCGACAAAATCTCTGTGCGCAGGATCCTTTGCTTTAAGGTCTGTTTTTATCCTGATGGTGATCTCTCCTTCCTTGTATTCTCCGGAAAGCATTCTCTTCCATTCTTTCATATTCTCTTCAGGGGTCTGGTTTCTGTGTGGGCATGCTTTTCCTTGTGTTCTGTACTTCCTGCCTTCTTCTTGGGAACACTTGCAGGAATAAGCCTTTCCTGTTCTTATGAGCTTTTCACAGTACTCATATGCTTCTGGCAGCATGTCAGAAAGGTAGTATACTTCATCAGGCTCTTCTCCGAACAACCATCTGAAGTCTTCAAGGTACCAGTCATATGCTTCAGGCATAGGGGGCTTGGTTTTTGGATCAGTATCATCAAAACGCAGTACAAACTTCCCACCGTACCTTCTTGCGTAGTACCAGTTGACGTATGCGCCCCTAGCAGATCCTATTGTGGGCGGGCCGTTAGGGTTTGGGGCAAACCGTAGGACCACCCCGCTTGTGTTCCCCGGCAGTTCAGGGAACTCTTTGGGTTTTTCAGGCTTTTTCTCAAGGGCATCTGGCCATATTTCAAGAAGCCTTTTTTTCTGTTCTTCCACGCTCAGTGAATTAACTTCAGCTACTGTTTTTGTTACTGTCTTGCCCAGCGTTTTCATGTCAGACCTTGCTTCAGGAAGGTCTCCGAGAACCTTGTTTATTACGGGCCCTGCTGCTGCTTTTCCACCGTGTTCTACAGCATTTTTGAGAGCATGTTTGATTGCTATACTGTTTATTCTCTCGTCTGTCACCTGCGTCTCCTCTTTCTACTCCTTTGCGTACACACACAGTGTTCTTGTTTATTTTCTTTGTGTTATCCACTCTTTAAGCGGTCCTGAGATAACCTTGTCTGCTTTTTTGAGACTTTCGAGATCGCTGGACCGGGTTAGGAACATGGTTGTTTTAAGCTCAAACTCTATTTTGTCTAGTAGTTTGTTCAGTTCATTTTTTTCTGTTGCTTTCAGCGCTGGCAGTGCGAATCCAGTCAAGCTTGCTCCAAGGGATATTGCTTTGGCGATGTCTAAGCCGGAGCGTATGCCTCCTGAAGCGATTACAGGCAGTCCTGTTCTTGAGCATTCAAGAACAGATGTGGCTGTTGGAAGTCCCCAGTCTAGGAACTCTGTTGGGTCAGGTCCTCCCCTGAGAGAATCAACAAGGATCCAGCTCGTTCCGCCTACTCCCTCTGTGTCTATCGCGCTTACCCCTGCCTGTTTGAGCTCTTCTGCCACCTGTTTGTTTATTCCATTCCCCACTTCTTTTGCTATTATTGGGATTTTTGCAGCTTTGCACAGGTCAGATAATGCGTTCAAGCATCCTGAGAAATCAGTATCCCCTTCTGGCTGGAATACTTCTTGGGCAGCGTTCAGGTGGACGCACAGAGCATCAGCTTCTATTCTGTCAGCTGCTTCTAGCACCTGCTCAGCCGAGTACTGTTTTATTTGATAAGCGCCTATGTTTCCTGCCAGGAATACGTCTGGGGCTATGTCCCTGACCTGGAAGGTTTCGCTGGTTTCAGGTTTTTCTATCATAATCCGTTGGCTTCCTACCCCCATTCCGATTCCTTTTTCTTGCGCAACGCGCGCGATTTTTCTGTTAATCTCCTGCGCACGCTTTGTTCCTCCGGTTATTGCAGTTATCATGACTGGCATTTTAAACTTTTTACCGAGGAACTCTGTGCCTGGATTCACTTTGTTAAAGTCTATTTCAGGCAGACTGTAGTGCACGAGTTTCACGTGCTCTAGCCAAGTGCTTCCTGATTCTACTTTTTTAGACAGGCACATGACGATATGATCATTTTTTCTTTGTTCTGTTTGGGTCATTTTGTTCACCTTATTAAAGTGCCGATGCTTTCGCCGTTAAGTGCTCTGAAAAGGTTATCAGGCGTAGTAATATCAATGATCCTGCTTTTTACTCCTTTTCTAGCCAGTTCATACGCTTCTTCTACTTTTCCTTTCATGCCTCCTGTTACGTCGGTGTCTGCGGAAAGGCCGAGAGCGTTTTTAACCTGGCCCCAGTTTTCTTGATTTATTTCAGGTATCTGTTTTGCATCCGGGTCTTTTTTTGGGTCTCCTGTGTAAACCCCGTTGACATTAGTGCCGTGGATCACCATCTTTGCCCCTAGTTCTAGTGCAAGATATGGGGCAATAACATCTCCTGAGAGAATAGAACACACCTGGACAGTGTCATATGCCGGCACACCGTATAACACGGGCACGATTCCATTATTCACGAGTCCTTTTATCACTTCACAGTCCATTTTCTTTAAGCGTCCTCTTTCCATAACTGCTGTTGAGCTTGCTTGCAGTGGAAAGGCAGGCACCCCTTCGTTTATTAGAGCTTTGCACACTATTGTGTCAAGCTCGTTCTGCAGTCTCTGCGTTTCCGCAAACGCTTTTCTCTGCTCCGGGTTCTCCACGCCTTTGTGTATCCCTGTTTTTTTTACTATCACGTGCCCGTAGCTTCCTGCACCGTGGATTATTATTACCTTTTTTTCAGGGGAATACCACTTTCCCATTTCTTTCGCCAGGCGATTTAGTGTATCATGGTTGACTTCTGGCTTTTCAGAGCTTTTTCTGGTTATTGCTGACCCGCCTAATTTCACGATCATAAGCTCTTGCATTCTGTTTTCCTCCTTAACTTTTCTTATCTCTCATCCACTTTTAGTCCAGGACCGCCTATTACTGTTTTTATTACGCTGCCCCCTTCTTTTCTTATGGCTTCAGCCACTTTTTCAACATCCTCAGGTTTTTCGCATAATGCAAACATCGCTCCACCGCCTCCTTGTCCTGTGATTTCTGCGGCGATCGCCCCCGCCCTTAAGCTTGTTATTATCAGGTTTTCTATTTCAGGTGTTGAGACCTTCAGGTGTCTTAAAAGCTCCTGGGATTTGTTTATGTTGAAAGCTAGTTCCTGAATGTCCTGTTTTTTTATTGCTTCCAGCCCCTCTCTGGCAGCCTCATCAAGTTCGTTCAGCCACTCGTTTGCTCTTGGGTCTCCTGTTCTTAGGTCTTCTACTTTTTTGACCATGTCCACTGCTTTGCTTCTTTTCCCTGTATCTCCTACTACTATCGGAAGTTCGTAGTCCACGTCTATCCTGTTTGGGTTGAACCCTTTTCTGTAAGACAAGAATCCTCCTTTTATTGTTGTTTCACAGTCCAGGCCACTGGGAGTGAGGTGTGCTATACTGTCTCCGAACATGCTCGCATCAAACACTTTTCGTTTTTCAACCTCTGTTTTATACCCTATTATCGCGGCGGATACTGCTGATGAGATGGCTGAAGAAGCACCCAATCCTGCTGCGTCAGGTAGGGAATACAGTATGTCTAGTTCCACTCCTTCGTTTGCCCCTTTTAGTTCCATGCACTTCCATGCAAGGGCTGCTAAGGGAGGGAACCTTTTTTCAAGGAACATGTCAAGTCCTTCAACGTCTTTTCTTCTTATCATACTGTTTGCTTGCAGGAAGAGTTCTTTAGCTTTATCCCTGGAGTACTCCTCTGTCTTTCCATTGAGAGATATTCTTATCCCTTGATGATCTTTTGCAGTTACTTTTACTCTTTCTTGCAGCGCGGCTGACACGCCTGTTTTACCGTACATTACAGCGTATTCGCCGAGTATTGTTATCTTTCCAGGAGTGGATACTGTCCTATTCATTTTTTCACCTCTGAATAAAGAGAAGCGTACCCAACTACTTGCGAGGTGTCTCCTGTTGTTTCCCCGCTTGTTCCGTACTCCACCTCATGGATGCGGCCATTGTTCTGTTTTGTGTACTCGATTAGCGCGCATACTGGGCCGTAGCCGCACATACTAAACCCTGAAAATACCAGAGAATATAACCCCTCTTGATCAAGGTTTGTTATGCTCCTGATGGCTTTTTTGTCATACTCTTCTGCAATTTCTTCTGGAACATAGTGTGAGAAGTCAGTTGAAGCAATCACAAGGTCTTTTTCCGAGTCTAAGGCTTTTGATAGTATTTTACCAAGTTCTTTTGCGGTTTCCATGCTTTGGTCCATCATGCACACAGGCACGATCTTGAAATCTTTTAGGGTGTATTGCATGAAAGGAATTTGTACTTCAATAGAATGTTCCAGTTCGTGCGCTTCCTTCTCAAGCCAGAATTCGTTTCCTATCTCTCTTGCTTTTTCTTCATCAACTTTCACTTTTCCAAGGGGGGTTTCCCAGAATCCGCCAGGGTATACTGAAACAGGGGCTCCGAGCCCGGTGTGGTTTGGTCCGATTATCACTACTGTTCTTTTTTGAGTTCCTCTAAGAAGTGAGTACGCTTTTCCAGCTATTCTTCCAGAGTACGCGTACCCTGCGTGGGGGCTTATGAGGCCCGCAATTCCTTCTTTTTTTTGTCCTTCCAAGAAAGCTTGAAGGAGATTTTCAAGCTTCTTTTTGTCGTTTGGGTAGAATGTTCCACTTGCAGCAGGGCGCCTGATACTATCTTCTTTCTCTTCCTGATTCATAGTCCTCAGGCCTTTTCTTGAACTCTGAATCTGATTTTATCAGCCCTCTGTTTTTCAGGTACTCTTTTGTGAGCAACCAGAACACTAGTGCAAGGCTTTTTTTGCCTTTGTTGTTCGCGGGTATTACTAAGTCTATATTCTTTGTTAGGTTACTGCTGTCGCATATTCCTATTACAGGAATCTTTGCTTTTTTTGCTTCTTGGATTGCTTGTCTGTCTATAGGAGGGTCTGCTATTAGCACTATTTTTGGTTCTATAAAGTTCTCGTTAGCGGGGTTTGTCAAGGTCCCTGGAATGAACCTGCCTATCCTGTAGTTAGCTTGTATGGTTTCTGCCATTATCTTGGCTGGTTTTTGGGCGTATGACCTTCCTGCCACTATTAGTATGTCAGAAGGTTCATACATCGCCAGAAACTTGGCGGCTATTCCTATCCTCTCTTGGGTCTGGTTTACGTCCAGTACGCAGAGTCCATCGTTCCTATGTTTGTATACAAATTTTTTCATGTCGCCTGTTTTGAACTTGCTTCCTATGTGTATTCCTGCTTCAAGAAGCTTTTCAAGGGGAGCAAGTTGTTGTGTTTCAGTCATATTTTATGCACCTCCAATCCCTGCAATAAAATAATGCAGGCAATCAATTATTTTTTTAGCTTTATCATTCTTGGTTTTTCCATAGTTTCTTCTATTTTAATGAGCTCGTTTATTTTTGCGGTTCTTTCTCCGCCGACTATGCCTATTTTTATCATCTTGGCGTCGAACGCCACGGCGTAGTGCGCTATGCTAGTGTCGTTCGTTTCAGCAGACCTGTGGGATACCACAAGATTTTGTCCGTTGTTTTGGGCTTTTGTTATTGCGTTGAACATTCTTGTTAGGGTGCCTGCTTGGTTTGGTTTTATTAGTACGGTGTTGCACGCGTCATGTCCTTTTTCTATTCTTTTTGGGTTTGTGGTGTACAGGTCATCCCCACATATGAAGGTTCGTTTTCCAATGCTTTTTGTTAGTTCTTTGTGTCCTTCAAAGTCTTCTTCTTCAAGCGGGTCTTCAACGTACTTGAGGTTGTAGTCTTTTGTAATTCGCTTAATGAAGTCTATTTGTTCTTCTCTTTCTCTTTTCATTTTTTCGTGTTTATAAACGTATGCTCCTTTGTTTAGCAGTGTACTGCCTGCCACATCTATTCCCATCCGTGCTTTTTCTCCTGTTTCCTGTATGACATCTTTAACAAGGCCCAAGGCGTCTTCAGTTGTAAGTGGTGCGATCCATCCTCCTTCAAGGTCCCTGCCGGTTCCTATTAATTCTCCTATTCGTTCATGTATTCTTAAGTTTATTTCAGCACATTCCAGGATACTTTTTCCAAGGCCCCCCACTAATATCTCTTGTACATCACACCCTTTTTTAGCGTGGAGCCCTCCGCCAATAACCTTTGAAAGGAGGTAAGGTAGGGTGTTAGTAAAAGCCAGTGTCTGGTACAAGGGCATGTTGTATGCTCTTGCAAATGCTTTTGCCGCGGCCATTGAAACTGCAGTTGATACTGCTCCCCCTATCCTGGACAGGTTTTCTGTGCCATCATACTTTTCAATCACGCTGTCTACTTCTGCTTGAGCTTCAAGTGTAATCAAAAGGGGAAGAAAATTTTTCTTTGCGGTTTTAACGAGTTTTTCAACAGGCTCTGGAGAGAACACCGCTTCATGTTTTCCTGTGCTCGTGCCCCTCGGTGATGCTGCCACTCCTTTCCCGAAGTCGGTGGTGATCTCTGCTTCTACTGTCTTGTTGCCTGTTGAGTCTAAAACAATCCTGAGGTCCACATTTGTTATTTTGTTTATCATTATACTGGTCACTTTGAACAATTTTTGTGGTGGTGCGCCGTCCGGGATTTGAACCCGGGCCACAAGCTTGGCAAGCTTGAGTCCTACCAGACTAGACTAACGGCGCGTTCTATTATACTGTTCTCTTGCCAGGGTTTTTATTCCTTTTTGGTAAATGGATTGTATAGTGCGGGAGGAGGGATTTGAACCCTCGATGGCACTAAGCCACTGGATACCCCCGGCCGGTTTCTTTTTCAAAGAAAGGTCACTTGAGTCCAGCGCCATGACCGGGCTAGGCGACTCCCGCCCAGTGTTAATTTGGTTTTAGTGCTTTTTATGCGTTCTGTTTTTTATGTTTGCTCTTTTGCCGTGAGGAGTATTATCTCTGCTTACATTAATTATGACTATAAAAAGTTTTTTATTTGGTGCGCGGTCCGGGATTTGAACCCGGGTCATTGGCTTGGAAGGCCAATGTCCTAACCATTCTATCCTTCTGTCCTTTTCGGGCTGGAAGGAGACTAGACTAACCGCGCAGCGGGAAAGGCGCCCTTATTGGTGGGGCCGCCGAGATTTGAACTCGAGTCGCCACCACCCCAAGGTGAAAGGCTACCAGGCTACCCCACGGCCCCTTCTCTGATATTATGATGGGGCGTTATTGTTTTTTATCGTATACTATGATTTGATCTATCAGGTCTGCGTGGGATACAAGCATTCTTCTGCAGCAGTATCTGTTTAGTCCAAGGGAGTCCAGGACTTTTTCCGGATCTTCTTCTTTTATTCTCCTTTGATACTCTTCCCACAAGTGGCCTACTGGTTTTCCGCATGAAAAGCATCTTACTGGTATCATCATTTTCTCTTCACCTGTATGATGTTGTAGGCCTGGCCCTTGCACCTTTTCTCAGGTACTTTTTAGGTTCTTTCTTTCTGACGTCTTCTTTTACGAGTGTTGTGTCGTATTCTGAGAACATGTTTTTAAGTTCTTCTGATTCGGTCCATTTTAGGAGTGCTTTTCCGATCGCTGTTCTTGTTGCGAATGCTTGGCCCATTATGCCTCCACCATAAACATTAACATCAATGTCAAGATTGTTGTCAAATCCTTCTCCGAGAACATTCCTTGCCAGTTCTATTGGTTCAGTTATGATATCTTTTACTATACTTGGATTCAGGCTTTCAACGCTTTTGCCGTTTACTTTCAGGCTTTTCAGTCCATTTTTTACTCTTGCCCTTGCGACTGCTCTTTTCTTTTTTCCTCTTGTGATTACTATCTTCTCTTCTTTTGTCTTCTTTTTAGTTGCCATCATTTACCACCTAGCCAGTTGCAGAGTTCTAGTACGCTCATTTTTTTAGCGCTTTTGCATTCTGCGTATTTCTCTGCTTTGTTTTCAAGCTGTTCGGGGTCTTGAATGTAAACTTTTAAGCGTGATAATGCATCCCTTCCTCTTTTTGTTTTTCTTGGGACCATTCCCCTTATCACTCTTTTTACGAACAGGTCAGGCCTCCTGCTTCTTCTTGGGCCTTTCCGGGGGTTGGCTGCGTTAGTGAGGTTTTGGAATCTGTGAGCGTACTTAGCTTGGATATCCTCTTTGTTTCCTGTTATCACAACTTTTTCTGCATTGATTATCTTGACTTCTTCTCCTTCAAGCAGATCTTGAGCTACTCTGGATGCCAGTCTTCCAAGCACGCTGTTGTCTCCGTTATATATTTTCATGTTCATTTTCACCCTATGATTTTTATGTTCTTTCCTTCAGGGTTCTTTTTGGCGAGTTCCAAAATGCTCATTGTTTTGCACTTGGCTTCTTTGAGTTTTTCTGAAGCCTTTTTTGAGTAGCCTGTTGCAGCGAGGGTAATACTATGGTTGATGTCCCCGTTTCCTAACACTTTTCCAGGGATTACTACAGTGTCTCCTTCTGCGGTATATTTTGATATTCTTGACAGCGGAACTCCCTTATTCTGTCTTGTTGGTGCTGTTATTCTTCTTGCAACGTCTTTCCAAGCTTTGGCTTTTGTTTTGTTAAGCGTGATTACTGCTTCTTTTATTAGGGGATTTGTTTTTTCTCTCGCTTTTTTTTCAGATCTTTTCATGGGGCATCACTTGACTTTAGCTTTTATCTCTTTTACACCTGTTTCAAGAATCTTTACGGCTTTTTCAAGAATCTTTTTTGCAGGCAGGTTGCCGTAGGATTCAAGCTCAAACTTATAATCTTTCCCATTGGTGGTGTTGTATGACACATGGCAGGACTGCCATCTCGCGTGGTCTTTTGACCTTCCTAATACGGCTTTGGCTTCTAGCCTTAGCCTTTGGCCTTCTATTAGTTTTATTATAGGGATATTTTCGTATGCGGGAGTTACGTTTTCGTCTGTTGGTTTAAGATCCTTAGAATAAACTGTCTTTGGACCTTCTACATCGAGCGTTAGTATTGTTGAGCATTTTGAGCAGTTTCCGCCGCAGCAGTTTTCTGGTAGAACATAGGCGGTTAGGTCTGTTGTGAGGGGTATCATCCCAAGCCTGTGTGCGATGTATTCTGGGAACAAGCTACTGGTATTCTCGTAGATGTCTACTTCTTTTATCGCCATTACTGGAACTTCTCTCATGATTGTTCTTCTTAGGGCATTTGCATACGCTGGAGACGCATCTTTTAGCTCGAACGTCAGCGTGTTGTCCTTCTCTTTTTTTATGTTGAGCTTCATACCCTTCTTCCCCTCTTTCCACCGGGTCGTCTTGTGGTATCGTGAGGTATCGGAGTGACATCTTCTATTTTTCCTATCCTGAGACCGCTTCTTGCAAGGGCTCTGATGCAGGCTTGTGCCCCTGCACCGGGGATTTTGCTGAAGTGCCCGCCTGGAGCTCTTACCCTTATGTGGACTCCGGTCACTCCTTTGGCTTTGGCGTTTTCAGCCACTTTCTGAGCAGCGATCATTGCAGCATAAGGGCTTCCTTCTTTACGATCAGAGTCTACAACCATTCCTCCAGAACACTTTGCCAGTGTTTCTGCTCCTGTTAGGTCAGTTATCGTGATTATGGTATTATTCTTGCTTGAAAATATGTGTGCTATTCCCCAGTACTCAGGCATTTTCCTCACCTTCTATTGCTTTGTCTTGGGCTTCTACAGCGACCTGTTGTTGTGGTGGCGTTAGTTTTAGTGGTTGTTTTGCCCAGTCTACTGTGGGCTCTAATTCTTTACTGATGATCATTCCAGGCGCGGTGGTTATGTTTCCTTTTACTTTTATGTGCCTGTGGACTATTAACTGTCTTGCTTGTTTTGGAGACAATGCAAGTCCTTTTTTCCACACTACTGTTTGAAGCCGTCTTTCAAGCAGGTCTTCTGCTTTTAGTGATAAGACATCATCAAGGCTGCCGCCTTCCTTTATAAGTCCAAGGCTTTCCATTTTGGATAATAGTGTATTCTCTTTCTCTGCTCTTTCTTCTACAGGGAGTCCTACAAGGTTTCTGGCAAGGTGCCTGTACTTTCTTATTAAAGTTTGGGCGCGCCATAGTTCTCTCTTGTTTTTAAGCCCGTAGGCGAGTACAAGTTTTTTTTCTTCTTCTATCCTTTTCTTTTCCCAAGGGTGATTTGGCGTTTCGTACTTTTTCTTAAGTCTTCTTGGATCTCCCATTCTTTATCACTTCTTCTTCTTTCTCTGTACTCCGAGGGTCTTGCCTTTCCTGCCCATGGTTCTTGTTCTCTGCCCTCTTACAGGCAGTCCAGCTGAGAATCTTACACCTCTCCAGCTCTTTATGGCCATGTGTTTTTCTTTATCCTGTTTTATCGTGAAGTCTAGGTCAGAGCTTATAAGATGAGTGTCTTCTCCTGTTTCAGGGTCATTTCTTCGGTTTATTAAGTATGTTGCTATCCCATGTTTTGTGGGGCTTGAAAGTATGTCCTCAACTATTTTTATCTGGTTGTCATCAAGAGTCCCTATCTTTTCTGTTGGCTGGACTCCTGTACTTTCAAAAAATACCTTTGCAATGCTATCCGCAAAGTTAATCCCCACTCCTTTTATTCTTCGGAGTGCTTTTGGGATTGGCAGGTTACCATCTATATCTCTGCCAGCTATTCTTAACCTTCCTTTAAATTCGGCCATGTGTTCACCGTTTGAATAAGTTGTTTGGTTATCTGTAGGTCACCGGCCAAAAGGCCTCGCCAAGATCTTCTTTTAGTTTTAGTAGTACTTTTTCTCATGCTGCAGTTTAAAAAGGTTTCTGTTTGCTGAGAAATTTGTTCTAGCGCCGGGAGTGGGATTTGAACCCACGCGGGCCGAGGCCCACCAGCTCTCAAGGCTGGCGCGTTAACCACTTCGCTATCCCGGCTTTGGTTTACAATACACTCCTTTGATTATTATAACTTTTCTAAGATGACCTTTTCTGTTTTTGTTATGATCCCTCTCTCTGGAAAATTTCCTTTGTCAAACATCATCCTTCCTACTGCAAGGAGTTGCCGGTCTTCTGTTAGTATGGCTACTGTTTTATCCTTTTGCACATGGCCTTCTACTTTAATTATTCCAGGGGCCATTAATGGTGCTCCTTTTATAACATTCTTTGCAGCGCTGTCCTTTATTATCACTTTTGGC
>Ga0190313_1001366_pt1 | contig 13188 bp, 20 predicted proteins | sample 4870071011_MG_FD_169989 | JGI IMG/M metagenome (GOLD analysis project Ga0190313, IMG submission 169989) | Hydrothermal vent sediment bacterial communities from Southern Trench, Guaymas Basin, Mexico - 4870-07-10-11_MG | ecosystem: Environmental > Aquatic > Marine > Hydrothermal vents > Sediment ...
AAGAAGAGATAAACGCCCCCACAGAAAATAAGGATTCCTGAAATAAACGATATAATAGAAGTAATTAGCTCGAATCGCTCGCTTGTGCTAAGCTCGTTCCACTCTCGCATTTAGCTCACGCAGATACTTCGCTAGTGCTCTCAATGAGTAAAGAAAACTCCTGAGATTATATTTCAGAAACTTGTCAATATTTATTTGCCCCTCATTCACGCAATGGAGAATGAAGTCCACAATCTCAGCGATTCCGAAAGTTTTGCCAAATAGAGGATGCAGAAAAATATCGATCAATTCGTTTGCGATTCCTCTTAATGTCTTCCGCTGGAATGCTTTGAATATTTTCTTAATCACCCACTCTGGAAGTTGATTACAATAGCGTGATATTTTTATCACCCAAGAGAACAAATCCCTCATAGTTCATTTTCATTGCCCACAGGTAGAAGTCAGCGTTGGGCCATTCGTCTAGCATATTCCTATACAGTTGAATATACTCGTACATTTTGCGTCTCATTGAATGGTAGGCTTCTCCAACTGTTCCGCCATCTGCAAGAACTCTCACGAATTCCACGAAAGAATCAATGAAATCTTTCGCGTAATTGTGTTCTGACGAGGGATATGCAATGAAAGTATAATATTGATTACCGCAATATGCTCTTGCATTTCCAAATTTCGTGAAAACATCTCCAAGGATTTGTGCCGAGAGGCACGCTACAGCGTAAAAGATTTTTGTGCATATGAATCGATCTTCTACAGTTAGCATTGCACGTATGACTCCAACGGGTATTGGACCTAGCCACAGCTGTCCGTGAAGCTTATCGCGAGATCCGTGTCCAAAGTAGAAGATTCCATCAAATTCTTTGAGAAAGCTAACGAATCTAAGAGCAAGATTGTTGGCTTTCACAGGATCTAAAACATGAACATCGCACTTTTTGTTCAAGATTTCTTGAACAATACGTGCTGTTTCTGCTGTAACGACCGTTGGTGGGGAATCAAGCGAATATATAATCAGTACTTTTGGCTTCATCTAAAGATGCACCTTGCGCAAGTGAACGGGGATTTCAATGTCTTTTTCACCAACTTGTATAATCATTGTGATAGGTTCATAATCTGGTGAACGAATTTTTAAAATGTACTTCCCTGGTGGAACGATAAGTCGAGCCACGCCTCGAGGATCTGTTGAAGTTGTTTTTCCATCAATGGATACAGAAACCCCGTACAATGGTTTCTTTATCCACGCATCATGTACTTTTACGATAATCTCAGGCATGTGCATCTCCCCAAATCCAATCAATGAACTCTTTAATCTGCTTAACGAACCATAGCTTTGCTTTTGGATGTTCTAATATCCTCAGAACCCACCAGAATCGTTTGTAATCTTTCTTCATTTCCTCTACGATCTGCTTTATCGCTTCGTCAAGTTTTGGGCGCGGATATATTTGCGCTATTGTTCTTACCACGCCCAGAACCGCAAGAACGTTTCTGCGGTATGGTTGCGGAATTTTAGGGATTGATTTCAATAACGTGGCGTCTCTCTGAATTGCTTTTACAAGGATTTCTGGCGTGAGACAGTCGAGCAAGTTCAATATTGCTCGCTTTGCACTCTCGATCGTGACATCCATTAAGTCTTTTTTCTTTTTCTCGCTCATGCGACCTCCGCCTCGATTTCTTTAATTTTCTTCTTTTTCAAGGCGGAGGTTATTGAGGATGTTTCCTCTAATGCCTTCAGCGCCTTTTCGACTTCTTCCTCGGTTACCTCGCGGGTTTCAATTCTCGGTGGTGGCACGGATGATGATGTTTGAGATGTAGTTTGAGCGTATGTAGTCTGTGTTTCTGTTCCAAGCGCTTTCCCAAAGACCGCGGGGAGAACTGGTTTTGCCAATTCAAACAATTTGTCTATAGCAGTCCTCATGATGTTTTCTGCAGCTGTTACTTTTTTCTCCTCGACTTCTTTGAGAATTTCTTTCCTCACGAGCTCATATATCTTCTTTCGCTCTTCTTCAAGGAGTTTTGATAACTGGTCCGCGGAAACCCATCCGGGCTCGATTTTATAACCTAGTTTTGCCAGATATTCTTTTGCTTTTTCAATATCAATCTCGCCCTCACCTGGTGCCTTGAGCTTGAATCCAAGAGCTTCAAGCTTTTTCTTCAAGTTTTCGAGATCATCGAGAGTAAGCTCTTGCTTTTGTTGCGGGAGCTTCTTCAAAGCATCGAGCTCTTGCCTGAGAACATTAATTTGTTGTTGCATATTATCGAAAATCTTTTCAAGCTTCTGCGCAATGATGTTCTGCGCTTCTTCTGTCTGTCTTTTTGAGAGAACATCAATTAAGCGCGAGAGATTTTCCTCAAGGCGGTTGATCCTCTCACCAAGAACCTTAACGATAGTATCGATGTATCGATCTTGTCCCCGGGGGACACTTTGTCTCTCCTCTTCACGGAACATCTCATTAATCAGCTTCATCATTACGCGAAATTCGGCGATACGATCCATCCACTCCTGGAGCCTCGATAATGGGCCTCGAGGCATGGCCACTTGAGTAATTATTTTTGCTTTCGTTGCATCGATAACATCTCGTGTTAATGGTCCTTGTTTACTCGTATCTAACTGTTCTAGAAATGCGAGAGTTTCAAGGAGCTCTCGCATCTTTTTTCTGTCATCGAATATCGGCTCTAGGAGCTCTATTGCTTTCTCTCGAGGAATCTTCTTAATCTTCATGTATTTTCGAATAAGCTCCTCCTTGAGCTTAGCTTCCTCCAATTCACTCATTTTCTCTTCTTTTTCTTCTGGAACCTCTTCAATCTTTTCTTCTTCAGGCATATCCCATCACCTCAAGCTCTCTTAAAACACTTTGTTGTTTCGTGACAAGCGCTAAATATTTATTCATCAAGCTTTCAACTAAGTCTCGATCGCCTGAGCGAATCGCCTCGACAATTGCTTGCCGGATTGTCACATGAACACTTAATTGCTCTTTTAGAGTACGAATTACATCACGGAGTAATTCGTTCTCTTTTTTTAGCTTCTCTAATTCCGTCATTAATTCTTGCACGTGAGGAAATGCCTCTAACATTGCCTCAAGGAGTTGATTAACTTTTCTCGCACGCTCAGCAAAAGTATTGCCATCTGCCAGTGGCAATACTTTATTCGCGACCCATGTTCCCCACTCAAGTATCCACCTCGTTTGGATATCTATTGTTTGTGCTACTCTTTGAGTAACTGATGAAACTATCTTTTGCGACATTTTGTCTTCGATTTTCGCGGCAGTCATCTCTTTGCGCATTTTTTCTTTGTTCTCCAAGATTTTTGCTCTCTGTTCCTCCCAGATTTTGAGTGCAATAGGGACTAAGTCGTTTGCTATTTTCTCTGTCCTCGTGGTTTTGTGCTCTGAATCCCATTTCTGCATGTACAAATATTTACCCTTACGCGAGAAACTCCAACCTTCTTTCAATCTCTGCAAGATCTCTTCGACAGTCTGAATTACCATGAGGACAACGCCACGCTCATCAGAGATATTTATTCTCGCTGGCATTATTAACAAAGATGGCTGACTAGAGGTTACGGGGACTCTCGGAAAGATGGAGGGGGGAGTCCCCCGCTTCATCCATTTGGTGGTGAGGATACCAAGTTTGGGACTTGATGTAACCACCGTCAAGTCTAGCATATCTCATGAGACAGTGTAATATAATCCCCACGAGCCATAATATATTTCCTAAATATATAGCAATAATCCTTGCTAGTTTGCTGATAGTCATGGTGAATGAGCCACAATGCTATTCTCTCATGAGCTAACTATCAAAAACTAATAACTCGAAAACACTAGGTGCACGCATTGACTCGCGTAATGCCAAAGCCACTACAGATTTCAATCATCCGCAAACGTATTCAGCGCCTAGTGAGAGAAGGGAGACTCCCGGACTCTGCACTTGAACTTGACCTAGAGGCACTCGTAGATCCAACCCTATCATTGCCTGAAAATTGGGAGAATATTTGCAAGCAAATTGGAGTAGATCCGCGATTTCCGAGCCTTGCAGCTCCGAGATATTGGAGCAAGATGGATACACTGCTTCCTGAGGTAATCGAGGCCTATGAGCGTGCTTTGTTTGATGAGCAAGCTCGTAGGTTTGAGGATGTAGCTCGGCAAATGGGATTATCTGAAGATGTTATCTCTTTCTTCGTGACTAAAATCCGCGATCAGGAGATTGCTCTCGCGGATGCTATTGACATCGTGACTAAATACAGAGATAGAATAGCGAGATGGATTGAAGAGTGCGCATGGGATATTGAATGTGTATTGAATAAGTATAAAGAGGCGGAGAAAGAAATGGCTCGAAAAAAAGATCAATGGCGTGCTGTTGTTGAGTTGTTAGGAAACCTCCTCTCTCCGGAAGAAAGAGAGATTTTACTAGATCCTTATTTGCCTGAAGATATCAAGTTAGCGCTCCTTGAGGAAAGAGGTTATGTTGATATCCTCAAACAAAAATTAGAGAAAATGGAAGAAAAGAAAGCACCACCAAAGCCAGCCAAACCAGCGCCACCACCTAAACCCGCTCCACCACTGAAACCAAAGGTAGCACCACCTCCGAAGCCAGAGTTACCGAAACATGTTAAGGAAAGACAAGTTTTCATTGATGTGGGTCCATCGCGTGAAAAGGTGAAGGAACTAATCAAAGAAAAGTTTAGATACTGGCATGATCTCTCTCCAAAATTCATACAACAAATTCTAAGACATAGAATGATTCCCATGTCGATCGAAGAAATTGAGGAGATCTTGCGAGAACTCGAAGAAGAAGGGTACATTGTTAAGGATCCCTTTAAGCCATACAAGTATTGGTATAAGAAACGCGCACCACCAGAGGTGCTTCAAGCTCTAAAATCAAAAGCAAAACCGGCGCCACCTCCGCCGAAGCCACGTGATATTCATGCAATGATTATTGCAGAGTTGGAGAAACGTGGTTATCGCGTGAAGAAGATCGATCAAATCTATGAGATTATCCCCGGAAAGTACTACACTGTGATGTTCCAGGATGCATACGGAAAGTGGCATTATGTTGATGTTCGGTTCTAGTGTCCCCGGGGGACAGCATGAGTGTTCCACGACCATCACCAGTCTACGAGGAGCTTGACTGGGGATTATGTGCAACGCTTGCAAAATGGTGGCACGATCGACAGAAGAAATACTCTCGATATCATCACTTTAGAACCATCCACGTGACTGATGTTATCGAGTGTCCGATAAAGGTCCTGGTTTTTCGATTATATGATATAACGCCACCGTGCAGAATGCTATTCTACATGAAGGAAGGACTAGAGTGGGAGAGAAAAGCTCTGCAAGCACTTAAGGAGTCTGGAAGAGATCCAAAGTATATTCAGAAATTGCGTGCAATAGCGATAACTAGAGAAGGCGCCACATTCGCATTCGTAAAAACTCCAGACTATGAGTCTCCAGAAGAATTGATTGAGATAAAATGGACTCGGTGGAGTCCAAAGGAGATTTGGAGAATAATCTTAGCGAAACAAACCCTCGCGGAACATATTTGGGGGCGAGGAACCTATTATCCTCCAATTGCTGTTAACTTGCGCATATGGCCGACATGGATTTATCAGGTTGTTGGATATCTCTACTTCAACGAGCTAGCTGGGAAACCATTGCCTCCAAAGCGTTATATATTCGCTCAGCGCCATGACCATGTTGACTTGATTGAAATCCGATTTCGCCCTGGCGAATACGATTGGTTCAAGCGGAAATTCGAGGAGAAACTACGGAAAACTGCACATTTATTCAAGCAATACCATGACTGGTTCTTTGCACCCATGCACCGCTTGGAATCAATCGTGTATGAGGAATTAGCTCCGATTTATCGTGAGATTTGGCGCAATGGCGAGCTATATGCGGAGATAGAGTACAAATGCAGGTTATGTCCACTAATGTATGTTGGATGTTGTCCTGGCTTAATTCCATTAAGGCGTTTTCGGTTCTGGGCACCAGACGAATTAGAAGTGCTAAAGAACATCATGCGATGGTCCCCCGCGCTCCAGGAATACTTGCATGATCTAACGATTACTTTTCAGGGACGCGTGACAAATGTACGAGACGTTCTGGTACGCTTACATCATCGCGATTATCCAGCATTCCTCAGAGCATTGCAAGCCCAACACAACAGAACTGAAGTAATTGTGGAGATGGTTAAGGCCGCCATGAAGAATGTAGTAAGAGCGTTTAGAGCCGGTCCTCGAGAAGGAAGGACAGTATTCTACACTCACGCATGAGTGTCCCCGGGGGACAAAGTGAAAGTCGAGCGCCGATTTCCGAAAGACTTCTGGCTTTTCGTAGATAAGCGCCTCGAGGCGCGATTATGCGCGAATATTGCTGTTGTTGATGTAGAAACAACAGGATTGGATCCTAAGATGTCGAAACTCATCTGCATTGGGATTGCTGATGTGTACCGCGATAAAATCATACAGTATTTCGATGAGCCATCGTGGAAAGAGGCTGTTAATCTCTTGTTGAAGTACAAAAACTGGGCCGCGTGGAATGTTTACTTTGATAAGACATTCCTTGAAGAACACGCAGGATTTCCTCGATACAATTGCATAATCATAATCTGGGAAGAATTCGTGGAAATTAGACCCAAGTGCTGGATCGAACTACAGCCGATAGATCGACCAAGACTTACGGATTTCTTATATCCTTTCGAGGTATTCGATCCGCTCAAAAACAGACCAACCGTGAGGATTGTCGATTGGTGGAAGGAATATTTGAAAGTCAGAGGGGCGGATAGGAGCTTGTATAGAGATTTAATCCTCGCAAAAAATTATGCTGATCTAGTAAGAGAATCCTGGTGGCTATGTCAATATATGCTCGATCTTTACTATGAGAAAAGGAAAAAATTCAGATATTCTTGATAAACAAATGAATGCATGTGAGGACTTCACTCATTAATTTCAAGAATTGTCTGTATGCTCTACAATGCTCTCGGTGCAAGCAATTCATGCATTCTTGAAGTTTCTGCTTTAATAATCGATCATCTTCTGTTATTGCGTCAGCGAGAGCTACTAGAAGTTCTCTCTCGCATTCATTCTTTGTTGATTTAATCAGTTGAACGAGAACATTTAGAATCTGCGTTGATAGCATGTGTCCTTCACCTGTCCAATCATGTATTATACATTATTAATATATATAATGAATATGTATGATACATGTGGATATCATGAGTTTAAGCTCCTCAATATTTCTTTTAATTTCTTGGCTAATTCGGGCTTGACAAGCTCAAGCAATTGCGCAGCCTCGGATAGTAACTGGACAACTCGAATTAATATTTGTTGCTTATCTATCGCTTGCGTCTCGTCTATTGCCTTTTTAACGACTTCATCTGGAACCTCGATTTTGTTTTCCATAATGTTTGCTCGTACTTTGAGTTCTTTCTTGTTGTATTTATCTGGTCTCAATGTCATTCGCCTTCTGATTTCTTTAAGAGCAACATCGAGGTGCTCAAGGAAATATTTGAAGTCTGCATGTAGCCAATATGCTAATTCTTCATCTAAGATTTTTACCTCGAGGCGTGCATGAGATGGATATGTTTTTATTGTAGTATATTGTGCAAGCTCGATGTCCTTCTCTCTGATAAACTCAAGGACTTTTTTCGCGATTTTATCAAGCTCCTTGGCGTTTCGGAGTATTGTGATTAATCTCTCAAGGCACGCGTAAGGTTTATCACTTTGCAAGCATCTGATGATGTCTTGCGTTTCTGCTCCTAATTTCAATGCTTCGCTCACGTAATCGACAATTCCTGAGCGGAGGTTTTTCTCTAGTATTAATTCTCGAATTTCTTGAGGAAATTCGAGGAGCATGAGGTATCTTGCTACTGTTGATTTTCCCAGGCCTGTTATTTTAGCAATATCCCTTACTCCGAGAACGCCGAGTCGATCTCTGATGTATTGTATAATTGATAGAATCTCTCGCGTGGAGAGGTTTTTGCGTATTGTATTCTCATGCATGAGTGCTTTTATCTGATCTATCTCACTTCTTACATTTACGACTCGCGCTGGAATGTGTGTAATGTTTAGCTTCTTTGCAGCCAAGACTCTTCTCCATCCTGCGAGGACGCGATATTTGTCCCCGCTGGGACACACGATGATTGGATTTAATATTCCAACTTGCGCGATCGAGTCAACTAAATCATCCACGTCTGCGGTTTCGAATCGCGACCATGGTGGGGGGAGTAAATCCTTGATGGCAACGTAAGCAAACTCGCCAGGATTTGCATTTCTTTTAAATTTGTGTAAAGATAAACAAGACATAGCACCACCGGGGGCGTTCTAATCCTTTTTTTGCTTTAAGGAAGTGATAAAAAATAATAACATGCTAATAAGGTACGATTTGCACGCGAGGGGAAATCCTCCTCGTAGTTGATTTAGTAGCTAAATTAATCTCACGAATTTGTTTCAGCCAGCCTTTGTCATCTGTAAACGTGAGAATAATTCCCTTGCGCAAGTACGTTTTGAACGCGTGTCTCTTTGATGCTGATGTTGATGCCAACGCTGAGACAGACACAGCTGAAATTTTCGCAGATGTTGGAATTGATAACTCAGGGATTACAGAACCTCCAACAATCTCCACGATTGCATTTGCGATTTCCTTAGCAAAGTTTGCAATATCCTCCACGATTAACTGCGTATATCGTATTATGTCGTTTATCGCAATCTGAAGCTCTTGGATTGAGACAAAAATTGCGTTGAACTTAGATTGCAATGTGTTGATTTTACTGAATAATCTTCTCGCCGGATGCTCGATTAGAGTCCAAATCCATCCTACAGCTGTGGCGAGTCTATCCGGGCGAGGAACCCAGATGTCGAAACCGAATTTATAACTCAGGATTTCGAATCCGATATGGTACTTTTCGATAAGGTGCGACATGTTGTAAAAGCACTGGCCAATACACCAGAAGATGTCTGCGATATCCGCAATAATCCCCTCGCCTCGATTTCCTTTCTCATAGAAGCCTGTTCGACCATCGAGGCGCGAATAATCCACCTGAACCCAGCCGAGCGTTTTGATGAATTCCTCGACAGATGTTTTTATCGACGGGAGGATCTGTTTGTGTATTTTGTTATTTATGTTGATTATTGCATTAGAATGTGCCTCGAGGCGTGATTTAAACGTTGCCCAGATTTCCTCGATTCGTTTCCTCGCTCTATCAAATCTAGACACTAAATCAGTAGCGAAATCCTTGAGAGCATTTACCTTGTCGGTTATATCGTTTATTTGATTCCACGCGTTTTCCACGGATTGCTTGAGCTTATTCACTCGATATTGCAATTCGTCAACGAGATTCAGAGCAGAGTTTGCTTTGCTTAATGCATCACTCGCTCTGGACCATGCGGCATCCGCGAGATTTTTCGCTCTCTGCGCAAGTGAAGATGCGTAATCAGCGAGATTAAGCGCTTCCTTGGATCGAGACATCGCTTGATTTGCTAAATCATACGCAGTTTCCGCGATAGATTTAGCTGTTCTTGCTAAATCGAGTGCTTGAAAAGCCGCGTTTATTGCTTGCACGATCTTGTCTCGATTTCGGATGTACAAATCGTAGTAAGGATCGGATACATACTGTTTTAGCCGGCGGAGTTCTTCAGATGTAAAAAAATACGAAAATACGAATTCACGAATGCCCATTTTGTCCCCCGGGGACAACTTACTTAGCTTGAGTGTTTCCTGATAATAGTCTCTTTAGAGCTTGCATTAACTTAACTGCCTCGTCGGGCGTTATTGTTCCGTCGGCTAGGGCAGTTGCTAAGATTTTCAAGAAATTAGTTGCAGCATTTGCTCGGGATGCAACAGTACCGAGCAATTTTCCAGCGAAAATCATTTTCATGCGATCTGCTCCAAACAGAGCTTGCATAATTATGATAAGTGAGATTACGAATAAGCTCGCAAGCCGTAATGCGTCCTTGATTCCAAAAGACCAGCAAATGCTCGTGATAGTCGCTGCGCCCAGGAATGATGCGACAATATACATGCGTATCTGTAATAATCGTTTAACATCATGTATTGTAATCGTATCTGTGAGTAGTGTTTTAGCATCTATGTCGTTCTTTAAGAGTTCTTTCAGCTTTGCGAAACGGGCCTTAACATATTCAAACATTTCTTCATCACCCTGGGCTGTCTCAGAATTCATTAGCTTTCTCCCTGAACGCCTGCTATAAGCTCTAGTATGCGCTTAATTTGTTTACGAATGTTAGTAATGTCATCACGTATTTTCCTAATCTTATTCCCGATTTCTACATCCGCATCAGCAAGAGTCTTAACAGAGCTCTCAAGCTTCTGGACACGAGAGAACAATTGAGTTATATTATCAGATGCATTAGCAAGCGCCTTATCAACACGAGAGAGTTTGCTGAGGCATACAGTTAAATCATTTTTGATCTTCTTGAGAGTTGCCTCGAGAGAATCAACACGCTTTGTTAATTGTTCTAGCTTATTTGCTGTTTCTCCAGCTGTCTTGATTGCTGCACCACAAAGATCTCTAACAATGCTTTCAATTTGTTCCCGAGACTGGAGAAGATTCTTAGCATGCTCCAACTCCTCGAGGCGCTTAAATATCATCTCCAAAGCACGCCAGGTCCAGTTCACATAATCATATCTAACTCTTCTTACAATTTCCTCCCATTCGGCCATGAGAATCACCATTCAAATTCTTCAATGCTCACGCATAAACCTAGAAGTGATAGCAATGATGACACTAAGGACAATTGCGCGAAGGATTAAGTGGTATGTTGATTTCATCATTGCAATGATTGAGTGGAAATTAATGCAAATACGTTATTTAAAGCCCATATTCCAAAAGATATATGCATGGGCTTATCGAAAGGCGGGCGCAAGATGAAGAGCCAGGTCGATTTTGGTTTGGCTCTTCAGAAACTCAACAAAGTGAAAGAATTGCTAGAAGAAGCAGAAGGTAAGATGTTGCAAGCGCAGAAGAATGCGCGAGAATTATACAATCAAACACACGATGATGTAGTCCTCAGGCTATTGTTAAAAATAGAAGCACTACGAGAAAGCTTGTTAAATCTGCTCGACCAGCTATATGACGTACTCGAATGATTGCATCGTGTAGATATTCAGCTGATCACGGACTTTCTTGATGAGATCCTTAGCACGCTTGTAATACCTTCGATCCGCCACGAGGATGTAAAGAGAGTTAATTACCTCAAGGCGCGAAACATACGTGATAATTGCATCAATACCAAAGCGTTTTTTCAGATATGCTCTTGCGTAATCTAAAATTCCTGCGGAAATCAGAAATAGCATTCTCTTCGCATTAACACCACCAAGAGTAATACTGTAAACGCGAGTAGGATCTTTGAGAATTTCTCTTGCTGCTTGTTTGAGACTCTCAAAGAACCACGAGATCAAGTCTTGCATGAGTGTCCCCCGGGGACACCCTTGTTGAGAACCCTTAAACGATAAACATCACAAACCTTGCATTCCTTGGTGACTTTCGCATATTTGTTAAACGCTGGGCAACAGTATACATGACAGAAGGCATCCCATTCCTCAGAAAACACGCGTGGTTCATCTTTCTGAATAATCCCCCCGCACTTAAAACACCAAATTAGAACCGGCATACCACACACCTACTCATATTTCCTAATAAGATCAACGAATTCAATAGGAACTGGATCAAATTTAAGTCTACGATCTATGCGCCTCGCTAATCTTACGCGCCATAATTCGCCATTTCTGAGTAAAACAAAATACTCATTGCGCCACGGAGAAAACTCTTCTTGCACCTCAAATTTAACCGATTGCTGAGTGTACAAGAGCAAAGCACCTTCCTCATTTACTATTGTATATATGCTAACAACGTGTCCTCGAGCTACGAGGAGATTACCAGCTATGTTCCTCGAGGCACGCTGTTTTTCCAATAGCATTCGACACAATTCATCGAATGTCATGGTCTTCATCATTTTTTCACCTCCTCAAGAAGAATATCAAATCCGTCTTCATTTGGGTGTATATCGCCTATGCGGAAACCAATCTTCTTGAGTTCTTCATTGAGGTCGTTGAGGTACTCAAGCGTAATAACATCCGTCTCAAGAAAAAGATGAATACCATCGCTTTCAGATGTTACTGATACTCCAGGAAGTAGCCAGTGTTCACCAGCTACTTTGAAAGCTATTTCCTCAATCTCCTTAAGAATGCTCTGAATAGCTTTCATCTACACCACCCTCAACATCGTCTTATTCTTCATTACACTAACGATTTCTCGCAGCTGCTTTAGTTTCTCAAGCGCCTTATAGAGTTCAACATTAACATTGCGCCAATGGCCTCTTTTCAAGGAATTTATGCATTTGCTGATGATTGCAATGGCGAAATCCAATCCTGTCTCGAGGGAGTATGCAGATATAAAGTCAAAAAACGGTGGTGGTGCAAGAGGATTAGTAACATTAACATGGATCACTTGTTGATCCTTGATGATGTCGATGTTAAACTCCTTCTTGAGATACTGACGAATCAACTTCCTCACGATCTCGGACATCTGCTTACCACACTTCTTTCTAAATTCCTCAAGGAGGGGCAACTCCTCAGGAGGAAAATAAATCTGGAGATACTTGCCTTTGTACTTCTTTGGCATGAGATCACCACTACTGATGATACGTGTAGACTATTTAAATACTACACGTATCCCGAGAATATATTTCTATTATAGAAAGTGTATAAGAGATACGTGTAGAGATACGTGTATACTACTCTATATTCATTTTAATAATAAAATAAAATAAGAGAAGTTCTATTTTAGAGATACATGTATATCTACACGTATCCTCTTGCATATAAGAAAATTGCAAAAATATCATTTGTCCCCGGGGGACACTTTGCTTCTCTCGTACTCATCGCATACGAAATCATCAACAACATATATTTTATGTTTCGTGCAATATCCAATCCATTCGCCACGCTTTTTTCTTGAGAAGAACTTGCAATTAGCACACGACTCTCCTTTCACATTCGCTATGGCTCTCTCTATTATCTGATTCACGAATTCTTCTAATCTGCTAATGTGATGCGGAACTCCAAGCTCATCATATATGTAGTCAAGATTTAACACCTTCATAAGTCCCTTTAGGATTTTAACGAGAATAATCTTGAGGAGTTCCGTATCGACTATAAACACATCTGTTCTGTTCACAACTGGACA
>Ga0190313_1001367_pt1 | contig 13184 bp, 18 predicted proteins | sample 4870071011_MG_FD_169989 | JGI IMG/M metagenome (GOLD analysis project Ga0190313, IMG submission 169989) | Hydrothermal vent sediment bacterial communities from Southern Trench, Guaymas Basin, Mexico - 4870-07-10-11_MG | ecosystem: Environmental > Aquatic > Marine > Hydrothermal vents > Sediment ...
CTTATGGGTGTATGCCTACTAAAATAGCTAAAAATACTATTTATATAAGCGATGGAATAGCTATCTTTGATGAAAATAACATAAAAAATATAGAAGCCACTACCATAGAAGTTCCAAGTTATTGTCTTCATCCCGATACTCAAATTTATATAAAAGAAAATGATAAAGTGCGGATTATGACTTTAGGACAGTTAAGAAAAGAAGGTTGGAGAAATAAATATATTTTATCACCTACGGGTTGGAAAAAAATTAAGAATTTATGGACTGTTAGACATTCTTGCTATCTTGAAATAGAGACTCGGTTAGGAGAAAAAATAATTTGTTCTTTGAATCATCGTTTTCCAGTGAGTCATGATAATAGAAATAAAAAATGTGATGTTAAATATGCTAAAGATATAAGAACAACTAATAATCGTTTGGATAGGCTTTTATTTGTTCCTTTAAAAGATTTTCTTGACACAGAAACCACTTATATAGAAAATACTTTTCTCTATAAAGGAAAGGAAAGAATTTATAGAGAAAAATTAGATTATGATTTAGGTTGGTTAATCGGAATAATAGTTGCTGAGGGAAGTTTTAAGGATTGTTCCGAAGGTAAAATTACAATTCATAAAAAAGAAAATAAAATAAGAGACAAATTTATAAAAATACTAAAAGAGAAGTTTAATTGTCATTATCTCAATAAGATAATAGACAACTATCAAAGCATTCAATTTTATTCTAAAAGGTTACAAAATCTTTATCACAAATTTTGTAAAGGAAAATGTAAATATAAGTCTTTAAACATGGAATTAATATTAAACACTCCTATAGAGTTTAGGAAAGGATTATTTGACGGAATAATGGACGGAGACGGTTATAAAGGATGTTTTACTTCGGCTTCAAGAAAATTAAGAGATGATGTAGCTTTATTGGGTTCGTCTATCGGGAAAGTTCCATCTAAATATAAAGAGCATAGTCAATATGATAAAAGAACTAATAAAATATATTACTCTTACTCAGTAAGTTTTATAAAGCGTTCTTGGTCTAAAAAAGAATATAAAAAACAAAGTTTTAGGTGTCGAACATTTCATATCAAAAAAGTCGAATTAATTGAGAAAGAAATAGAATTAATAGACATTTCTGTAGAAGATGAATTATTTCTTATAAATAATGGAATTGTTAGTCATAATTCCAACGATAGGTGGGTATGGGTTTACTTAAAACCCGACGGAACTTTTACTGCTAATAAATATGCTCCTATAGTAGGAGATAACCGAGATTACATTCCTATATGTAAGGTATGGAAAGAACACGATTCCGATGATTTTGACGCAAAAACTTTAAGAGACATAAGACCCGTAGGCTTCGCTCCTTTTTCTATTTTCCACGAATTAAGACAGCAATTTCTAAATCTATTTTTAGGATTACCTAAAGTTTTTTTAAATAACATAACCATAGAACCTTATAATCAGCCTTCTTTAGACATAAAAATAGGAAGTAGCGGAGACGGCGTTTTATATGGTAGATATAATCCTATTCCCGATACCGTGTTAACCGTTCCTACCGAAAATTTAGAAAGTGGAGAAGTAGTAGATTTCTTAGTAATAGCTTCGGCTAAAGTAGATGATTACGACCCTAACGATTTTAGCTGGAACTTTAAGTTTAAGAAAGTAGGAGAAAACTTAGAAGAATACGAAATTCCTTTAGCCATTATAAAAGGAGTAAGTTTAGATACTACCGAAATTACTTCCGATATGATAGAAACCTTAGGATTACAAGTTAAAAAAGAAGATTTTTATGACTATGAATTAGAATTTAACTATTCTAAAATAAATAGAGACTGGTTAGTAAGAAGAAGATTTACGAGTAATAATACTAATACCGATAAAGAAATTATTTTAGGAGTAGATACTTCCGAGCCGAGAACCATTTATTTATCCGATGAAGACTTAAAAGAAGGAAGAATTATAATAATAAAAGACGAAACGGGCAACGCAGAAACTAATAATATAACCGTAGAACCCGAAACTTCGGGCGTTTTAATAGATGGAGAAGAATCTAAGGTAATAAATACTAATTATGGAGTTTTAAGGTTATATAGCGACGGAAATAACTGGTTTACTTTTTAGAGATGAAAGTAGGAAACCCTAAATACGCCGAATATTTAGGTTTTATTTACCGAGCAATAATTTATTTAAAAGAATTTTCCGCTAAAGGTTGGGAAAGCGGATGTGTAGGCTCTATAACTTTTAAAATTTTAGTAAATAATACCGAAATGGCTTCTATAAGTATAAATTACGATGAATACAACGAAACCGATGTTTATGTAGATAAACTCATAAATCCTATTCCTATAAAACCTAAAGATAAAATAGAAATAGAATTAGAAGAGAACCCGCCTTCGGGAGTAGAGTTTATAGTAGATGGAATTAACATTAAATTGAAGTGTTCTAAAATTCCTTCCTAAAATCTACTAAAAGTGAAACGAATAACGGATACCATACGGTATTCTTTACACAAATAGTAGAGTTTATTTTGCTTAAATTCAAAAATTTTTAGTTAGAACGAGTTAAGATACGACTCGCTTAAAAAACTTTGATTATAGCTCAAATATGAGCGATTTTTTTCTAATTATTCCTAACTTATTGAATTTCAAAGACTTATGAAAAAATAGAAATTTTATCTAAATTATTGAAAATCAAGGACTTATAAAGATTTTGAGGATTTTTTACTCTTTTTTAACTCTTTTAGAACTTTTCTAATATATTTAAGTCTTTCTCTAAAAGGTCTTCCATGCCACCTATTAGGGTATCTTATAAAAATATATATGCCACAAGGTGCTTCGTTCTTCGGCGGGTTAACTACTTCTAATACCCATAAAATTTTTCCTATTACTCGGCATATCTTTTCTACAGGTCTTCCATATTTAGACTTAATAAAAGGACGCCAAATTTTCCTATGATAAAGGTCGGTATATTTTAGAATAAAGTTTTTAATTTTTTGCATTAGAATAATCTTTTTTGTTTAGTATATCTTTCTATTCTTTTTAGGGCTTCTTTATAAAATAAATCATCTTTTTCTATACCTATGCAATGTCTATTTAATAGATAAGAAGCAATTAAAGTCGTTCCAGAACCACAAAAAGGGTCTAATATTTTATCTCCTTCATTAGTCCAATATTTTATAAAAAGTTTAACTACTTCAAGTGGTTTTTGAGTAGGATGTAATGCTCCTGCCCTATTAGGATGTTTTAACCTTTCTTTACCGCCTACTATAGGAACTATTATATAATCGGGATGTTGTCCCAACCAATAATTATAAGTTAATTTTCCATTAGGTTTTTGCCATAACCCTACAATTTCCCAAGAATTCATCCATTTGACTTTTCTCGCTTGTGGAACGGGATTAGATTTAATATGGGCAAAATATCCTTTGCATTTAAAATTATATTTCTTTTGTAAATAGTAAGAAACGAAATTAATTTTATCTCTGTCAAAATAAGTAATAAACATTCCGCCATCTCTTAATACTCTCACGCATTCGTCTATCCAACTATAAGTAAAATTCCAATAATCTTTTTCACTATCAAATTTATCCCATTCTCCCATATCCATAATTAAATCAGTAGTAGCTTTAAATTTCATTGTATTACGGGTTCTCGTTATTTTAACTTCAGAAGAGATATTATAAGGCGGGTCAGTAAGAATTAAATCAAAATAATTATCTCTAAACTTTTTTAAATAATCTAAACAGTCTCCATGTAATAATTTAATACAACTCATTTTAAAGCAAACTATTTTTCTTTTCTTCTAACTCTTTTAAATATTCAGGAATAGATTTTACTATTTTTCCTTTATTAATTATATCTTCAGCTATTTTAAATCTTATTTGGTCTTTCTCTATTCCTATAAAATTTCTATTAAATAACTTACAAACTAATCCCAAGCTACCAAATCCCATAAAAGGGTCTAATACAGTATCTCCTTCTTTTGTAAAATTTAATAATAATTGTGATAAAGCAAAAGTGGGTTTAAAGTCTCCACTTTTTATTTTAGTTTGAACTATAGGCAATTCTTCGGCTAAAATACTATCGGTTCTCTTATAGGCTATTTTAGGTTCTCCTTTAGTATATGTAAAAATAGGTGTGAAAGTTCTATCTCCTATACTACATTTAGAATAAGTAGAATGAAACCAACAAATTATCATCCATTTATATTTGAATAGCTTTAGCTTAGAAATTTCAGGAATTCTTTTAGTTGACCACCAAAAAATAAACCAACTATTAGGTTTTAAAACTCTATAATACTCTTCTTCCAATTCAAAAAATATATCTGAATTATCATATTTAGCAAAACCAATGTTATAAGGCGGGTCAGTTATTATAATATCTATGCTATTACTTCCTATTTTTTTAAGTTCTTCTTTACTGTCTCCTAAAATTAGTTCAATCATTTTCTTATTCTCTCTAAAATTTTCTTTACTTCTTCTACATTTACACTACACTTTACCAATTTCCTAAAAAAAGTAGGATAATCTATTTTAGGAAAAGTAGGAATATGCGATTTAGGCGATACATTCCAAATTCTTATATCTTTTATATCTTTATAGGGACTAAAAATTATTTCAGGATTATGAGTTATATAATAATCCACTTTCCCACTTCCACGATGGTAAAGCTCTCCATCATAAAAATGCGTTAAAATTCTATAGCCTTTCTCTTTTCTTATTACATTTTTAGGATTAATTTTATCTACTCCTTCTTCGGATACCGAAAAATTATTTATTACTTTATCGTTTTCATAAACTATATTGCCCCAATCCATTCCTAATAAGAAAATTTCCTTTTCTTTAGCTTCTAAATTATCTAAAATATAAATAGCTAAAGATAAAGCGAAGATACCTGTAATTCCTTTATAGACGCCATCCGATAAATCTCGTGTATATTTAGTATTATTTACGGGCAAAAGATAAAGATTGGGCAATTCTTCTAATTTATGCTCTCTAATACGAGCATTTCCTACTAAAATACAAGGCAGTTTTCTTAAATTTTCTAATTGTTCCTTATAGAAAGAAACATCGGCAAAAGTTAGTATAGTAGGAATAAAGTATTTAAAAGAATAGTTCGTGCCGATAGTAAATAGGTCTTTAATTTTAGTCCATAAACCTAATTCTATACCTTCTTTTATACTTCTTCCGCCACCGATAATAATAACTTGTATCTTTTTTCCAAAAATCTTATCATAATTTTTCTTGTATTTTTCTCCACCGAAATATACCGAAAAAGATTTATTCAGATACCTCATTTTCTTTTTTCGGGTTTAACAAATTTAACATTCCAAATCCAATAGTCATCCAATACTTTCTCTACAAAATATTTACAACATCTTTCTACATCTTCTTCAGTAATAGGAGTAAATTTCTTTAAAGTAAAAGTTCTATCAAAATAAAAAGGAATAATAGAAGCTCTTTCTACATCAAAGTATTCATAAAATCCCGTATCTTTCATATAAAAACTATATCTTATTTCAAAGGTTTCAAAAGCCTTTAGATTAATTATTTCAAAAAGCCACTTACCTAACTTTTTACCTTCTTTATCAGTAGCTACTATATCTAAATAAGTTTCGTTTCCTTCCCATTCTTCTAAAGAAGTTATATAGAGAATTTGATTATTTTTTTCGTAATGCTTATGAAGATATTTCTTTAACTCTTTTAATTCTTTCTTCGCTTTTTTTCTATTTTCTACTATCAATTTACCTCCTCTAAAATTTTTCTTCTTCTACGAGTCTATTATACTCCTTTATAGCCTCAATTTTTATCTTTTCTAAATAATTTTCCAATTGCTCGCAAAAATCTTGATAAGAGTGATGACGATGTTTCAAATAAAGTTGCGGAACTACATTTATTACCAATTCTCCTATTACTGCTAATAATACTTCGGCATCTGATTGACTTCCGCTGTAAATTCTATTTATTACTTCTTCAAATATTTTTAAAGAAAAGTCAAATTTCTTCATTTCATCGGTTTCTCCCATTTTAACCTCCTTTCTTTTTCAAAAGCCAAAACTAAAATTAAAGCATCAGCTTCATCATCTTGTTCTACCTTATAACCTAAAGAAGCTAAAAACTGCATAACTTTTTCTTTCCTTTGTTTACGAGTTAATCCTCTTTTATTTATTCCTTTTAATCCTAATATTCTACGAGCATGAACTGTATTATAATTAGGATGGACTTCTATACCTTTAAAAACCGAGTAAACATAAACATAACCACGAAGCATATTCATTAATTTTACCGTTTTAAAATTTTCTTTTAGATAAGTATCTTCTATAACCATTATATCAGGTTTTTCTTCTTCTATTAGCTTTTTAATATTTTCAGCTTGATACAATAAAGCTGAAAAAGATTTTAGCTTATAAGGAGTCTTAATATGACCTACTCTAATGTATCCATCTTCCTTAACTGCATATCCTGTGCAAGCTGTAGATATGTCCAACCCTAAAATTTTCATTTTTCCTCTACTGGTTCTATACTTATTTCTCCTTTAAACCAAATATCGTCATTTCCTTCAGCTCTTTTCTTAAATCCTTCAGCTAAAACTTTTAAAGCAGCGTCTATATTTTCTGCCTCAAACTCTATATCTATTTTAGCCCGAAATTTCACTTTTCTCCTTTCTTTTTATAAACAACTCATAATGATTTCCTACTAAAACTCTCTCCGCTTCGGGATAACATAGTCTCCAATAGGGACAATACCCACATTGCCAAGGCAATTTCCCTTTTTCATCGGGTTTATATTCTCTTTCGGGTAAATTATTATCAGTGGCTTTTATAGCCTTTCTAAATCTTTCTAAACACTCTTTTATTATCTTATTATCTCTCTTTACTACTCTTTCTCCTAAAAGGCTATTATTTTTATCTAAAGCCACAAAAATTGCCTTATCTAATTTAAGAGCATACATATACATATTTACTTGAGCTAAATATTCATAACTTATTTTTCCTTTTTCAAAATCTTTAAATCCGTAATCACTCATAGATTTACATTCCACTATATAAAGATTTCCTTCGTGTAAAAGAAAACCATCGGGATGTCCTGTTATTTCTACTCCATCTATATTTATAGAAACTTCTATTTGATTTAATCCTGTAGCAAAAATATAACATCCTGATAATTTAGCTAATTTTAAAAGAGCTAATTCTACTAAATCTCCTAAAAAGAAAGTGATTTTAGCTCTACTATCTATTTCTTTTCCTTCTTCGGGATAATCTAAATGAATATAAGCTAATTTCCTTACACAGTTTCCCGATAAAGATAATCTTAATTTTTTCTCATCTTTTTCTTCCATAAATTGACGAGCAAAGTTATGCTGGGCTAAATCGGCTACTTCTTTTAATAGATATTCGTCTAATTTTAGCTCTTCCGAGCTCAAATATTTGTAAATTTTATCTACTATCATCAAATACTTCTCCTTCCTATTAATCCATACATATAGATTTTCTTCCAAAGAGCTTCTAAAGAAATTACATCTTCTTTATTATGTTCTAAAATATAGTCTAGAGCTTCTTTATCTCCTTTCATAGCTTTTAACCATACTGTTGGAATTAAAGGATGGTGTTTGCAAGGAATATCAAAATATCTACAAGCATCTTCCAATCTATTTCTATGAAGTTGGAGTCTATTTCTTACTAAATAGTAAACATCATTAAAAAAATGAGTTCCATAAGGCGGAAACCTTAAATTATAATAAACAGCCCTTGCTCTTAAAAAAGGAATGTCAAAACGAGTAGCATAATATCCTACTATACGGTCAAACTTTTTTATGTCTTCTATGAATTCTTTTATGAGTCTTTTATCGTAACTTCCATTTCTTATTTCTTTAGGCTTTATTACATTAGCTATTAATTCTCCATCTAATTCTTTTATACAATAAGAAAAGACTATACCAAAGTCAGCCTGAAAATTTGACGCTTCTATATCCAAGAATCCTATTTTTTCTATAGCTCTTTCTTTTAAGTTATACTTTTCTATTATGTATTTTACTTGCGAGGTAGTTAAATCTACTCGTTCGGCAATTTCTTCATAAGTATAACCTTGCTTAATCAATTTAATTATACGATTTTTAAGGCTTTTTTTAACTTCTTCTCTTTCTCTCGGGATTCCGTATCTATCTAAAGCTGTCTCTACCGATTTATAAGAAGTATTTAAGATGTGAGCTATTTGTTTAATGGTAAAGCCTTGTTCTCTTAATTCTTTTAACTCTTCAACTTTTTCCTTAGTCCATTTCATTATTTTTCCTCCTTCTTAAACCCTATTCCATAATAGAAGGGAATATGCAATTCCGAACCTTCGGGCTTAGAACCACTTATTTTAGTTTTTTCTATCTTAATAACGCAATCAAAACCTATTTTTACTTTTTTCCCTTCTACCTTTTCCGTAGGAGCGTCGGCACTTTGTCCTTTTCTTAGATGTAAAATAAGAGAAGCCCAATGAAATAACCCTCTTCCGCCTGTCAAACCTTCCTTAGCAAAGAAAGTTCCTAATCCAGTCATACGAGTCTGTCCTATAAAGAGAAATCCTATTTTAGCTTTATAAATAAAAGGAGAACATACTCTTAAAAATTTATTCATTCTACGGGCGAATACTGCCATTTGGTCATCGGCAATAGATATTTCTTTTCCCGATTTAGTCATCATTTCATCTTTAGGAGCTAAAGACTGGAGACTATCTAAAGCTATGTAATCTACTACTTTTTCTTTAGATAGCTTAATAGTTATATCCATAACTTCTTCTGCGGTAGTAGCAGTTAATAATAAGAGATTATTTACATCTACTCCTAAAGAAGAAGCGTATTCCTTATCGAAGCTGTGCTCCATATCAATTAATACACACTGTTTACCTAACTTTTGTAGAGTAGCTATTTGCGTATAACATAAACTGCTTTTTCCAACCGATTCACTACCATAAATAATAGTAAATTTTCCTATAGGAATTCCACCGCCAATAAATTCGTCTATTTCTTTTACTCCGAAAGGCAGTTTTTCTTCATTTTCTTCTTCGGAAGCAAACCTAATAGAATTTTTACCAAATTTCTTATTAATTTCTCTTAAAACATCTCTTAATTTATCTTTTTCCTTCTTTTTCATACAACCTCCTTAAAATTCTAAAAAATACATCACATTCCGTTATAATAAATATTTTTCCTTCCGAATTTCTATAAGCTATAAACCACTCTTTTTCGGTATGAATAGGCATTTTATTTTTTAACTTATTAACTACATTTACAGGAATTACAATATTTTTCTTATCTCTTTCTTTACATTCTACAAAGAAATATTCACTATAAATATCTCCTATTTCGGTAGAAGCCCCGCTTGCCCGAGTAGGACGAGCATACTTATCGCCTATTTCTTTAAGTCTTTCGGCTATATAAAGTTCTAATTTCTTACCTTTTCTCATCACATATATTGAATTAATACTACATTACCCGTTTTTTCTATATCTACTTCTTCTGTTTTTAGAGCGTGTTCTATAGCTTCTTTAACTTCTTTATAAGTGCTTAAATATACAGATTTTGATTTTAAGTTTTTCAAAAATTTCTTACTATATTTTTTACTTCTGTAAATTTCTATAACTTCCTTTAATGCTTCCTTTTTATTTTTACTTCTTATATAAGCCGTTGTATCATAAGTAATATCTATTCTATGCCATTTCATTTTAAACCACTCCCTCCTTTAGGAGGTTCAAATTCTTCGTTTTCGTTTCCTTTAGGTTGATAACCTTTCAATATTACTTTCTTTTTTTCTTCTTTTTTTACTTCATATCTTTTAGCTAAATCTTCTAAAGTTTTTTCTAATACAGGTCTTCCTTCCATTACAGCTCTCCAAAATGCTTTTCTTTCTCTACGATTAGCAAAATTAGCGTTTAACCATCTAACGAACTGATAAAGGTCTCTTAATTTTTTATAAATTTCTTTTTGCTCTTTTTCTTGTTGTTTTAATCTTTTTCTGTATTCTCTTCTTACTACCCACGCATAAAGTTTTTTAATAATTTTAGAAAACATCAAAACCCCCTTTCCTTAAGAAATCTTTTATAGTATTTAATCTTACACAAACGCTAAAGGATTGAACTCCATAACCTTTAAAAGGAACATAAGAACCAAAATTAATCCATATCGCACTCATTACACCAATTACTTCTCCTTTTCTATTTATTACAGCCCCACCACTATTTCCAAAATAAGCTCTACCATTTAAAACGCAATATTCTTTAGTAAATTTCACTACTTTACCAAATGTTATCACATCGTTTAGAACATAAGGATTTCCTACTATCCAAATGGGGTCATTTATTTTAGGTTCTTTATTTGCTATTTTAAGGTAAGGATGATTCCATTTTTTATTAATTTTAATAAGTGCTAAATCTTTTTCTTTATCTAATAATAGAATAGTGGCTTCATTCTTTGCTGTAAAATCATTTTTATTAGTATCTTCGTTAGTAGTTATTGACACTAAATCCGATTTAGATTTAAATAAGTGAGCACAAGTTAAAATGTAACTTTTACCCTTGATTTTAATGTGAGTTCCTGAACCACTATAACCGTAAGTCAAGTTAACTATTCTTACATTAGCTTTCATTATCTTTTCTACATCTAAACTTTTTAGATGTAAACTTTCATCAATTAATTTTTCTAACTTCTTAATTTTCTTATCTTGCTTGAATTCTCTTTCTAACAATTTTCTAATAACTTTATTAAGTAAATGAAACTGTAAAGAACTTTGAGAACGATAAATCTCTAAAAGATTGGACATTTCTTTAATAGTTTTACTTAAAATTAGATGACTTCTAATATCTAAATTTACTAAGAAAGCTAAAGAAATTACTATCAAAATACTAATTATTACTTCTGTTATCCTTTTTTTCACTCTCTTCCTCCTTCTTTCTTTCAAAAAACGGACACTTAACTACTACAGCAAAATAAGGCTGTTTACAACTATGAATGCATTTTTCACATTTCTTATCATACTTTCTTAAAATAGTTTTAGATTTTCTTCCCATCCCATCACTCCTTTTATTTTTCTCCAAGTATTTTCTATATTTCTCTCTATCATCTTATTCCAATCTACTAACTCTTTATCTATTAAATGGTCTTCATCTATAGCAGTTACTCCATTCTTTATATAAAGCCAATAAAATAGCTCTCCTTTTCTCTTTTTAAGTTTAGAATTATTTAATGCCCTTACGAAAATAGGAAGTTGTTTCTTAAATTTCTTTCCGTTTCTAATTAGGAAATCTTTATACTCTCTTTGTATTTTAGCAGGGAAGGCTATATCTAATAAAGGCAAAGTTTTAATTCTCTCTTTTTCTTCTTCTACCCATTTTTTAGTTTCTTCGTAAGTTTTATTTTTAAAAATAAATTCTTTTATTAAAGTTTCCTGAAACCATGCTTGGTATTTAGATGATGAACTTCTTTTCATCTCTAAACCACGCACCTTATAATCTCCGTTTTCATATTGAGCTATATAGTGGCAGTCATCTACATTAAGCATTTTAACGAATACTTCATCACTCTCAAACAAATCTTCCTTTATTTCTTTTCCATATTTCTCTTTAGCCCATCTTCTTGCTAATTTATTCATTTCATCTACTAAATTCTTATCCGCTATATAAGCTATTCCATCGGTATCTATAAAGATTTTCTTAAAATTAAGATTTTCTTCTACATAACGGAGTAAATCTCTTACTAAGAAAGTAATAGTTTTAGCTACTTCTACTTTATACAACCTAAAGGAAGGAAAAGATAAAACTCCATAGAGACTGTTGTATATGCTCTTGATAGCGTTGTATGTGTTTTCATAAGATTTATCTTGCTTCTTTAACTGCTTAAATTTAGCTTTTTCTTCCCCTAACTTTTTAGCTACTCTATTTACTATTCCTTCTTTCTGCCTAAAAGAAATTCCATCTATTACTATTCCTTCTTTTCCTACATTTTCGGGACTTAAATTAAATAAAATACACATAGTAGGATACGCCGAAACTAAATCAGCAGTATAAATTTTTCCTTCATAATATCCGGGAACAGAACTCCTATAAGCTCCTTTAAACTTTTCTTTCTTATGCTCTTTTCTATTAGGTAAAACTATACCATCTTCTTTAGCTTGCCTTAACAATAAAATGTCTATTATTCTACTATTAGCTAAAACATCATACCACGAGCATCTCGCAAATCTTCTTATTTCGTCGTAGAAATCTATTATATGGTGTTTCTTCTCTATTTTAGCTAAACCTATAACATCTCCTATATTTCTTAATTTAACTTCTTCAGTTAATTTACTAAAATCTACTTTTTTATATTTTTTTCCTTCTCCGAATTCGTATTCTAAAATGTAGTCTAAACTATATTCCCTAATTCCACGAGGAAACATTTTCATATATGCTTCTCGGTAATCAAAAATTACTGTTCCCGCAGGAGTATTCATATCATTTCTCCATAAAGAAAATTTTGCCGAACTTATTAAAGATGAAAAATCTTCTTTTTTAGAAAAAAGCCTTTTATATCTATTTTCCAAATACTTCCAGTCAAAAGATACATTAAATCCTACAATCAAATCATAATTTTTATATCTTAAAAAATCTATAACGGAATGAAATAATTTAGTTTCTGAACCTAAATTAGGTAAAAAGAAATTATAAACTTTATTTTCCCAACTATCATAAATAGATACCGAAGCTATAGGGTGTTTAGCTTCTTCAGGATTAGGAATTTCTTTTGCTTTAACTTCTATATCTAAATAGGCTATATATAAGTCAGTTTTTTCTATTTTATCTATTTTGTCTATGTAGTATCTGTTACAGAATAAAATATCGCTCTCCATACTGTCTTTACTTCTTTTTTTCCTTACTACTGAAGGAGAAGAAACTACTATTTTTTTAAGTCGCTTGCTGTCTATTGATAGGTATTCCCCTTGCTCATCAGGCTCGAACCAATAAGGATAAAAATCTTTATCTATTACAAAATACTTTTTTCTATTTTTCCGATAAAACTTATAAATTAACCTATCTTTATTAGCAATTTCTATCAACATCTTATAGCTCCATCTCCCAAACTTTTCTATATTTATCTATTAATGCTTCTTTTACTGCCTTTAAAAAGAAATCTATTCGCTCTTCAAAATCTTTAAAAGATTTCTTTTCTAAATCGCTTA
>Ga0190313_1001368_pt1 | contig 13181 bp, 17 predicted proteins | sample 4870071011_MG_FD_169989 | JGI IMG/M metagenome (GOLD analysis project Ga0190313, IMG submission 169989) | Hydrothermal vent sediment bacterial communities from Southern Trench, Guaymas Basin, Mexico - 4870-07-10-11_MG | ecosystem: Environmental > Aquatic > Marine > Hydrothermal vents > Sediment ...
GTTATAATTAATTGTGAGTTATGTCCTTTCAAAAAATTAAGGAAGAGTATAGGTTTGTTGATTTGGCATAGGTATTGTTGGATAAGGGGAAAGGCGTATGAGTATATTTTTAAAGACATGAGTAGTTTCACCCTTTACAAAGAAAGGATAGGGGTTGGGGAGTTGAAAAAAATGAGAGAATTTCTAACAAAACTTTCAGAGAAGAAGATTGAGAAGATAGCGGATATGGAGGAAGTTGATGTTAGAGAAATAAGAAAGGATGTGAAATATTTGGTGAAGTATTTTGATTTATTGATAGAGGCGAAAGTAGATTTGGTGGGGTGGTGGTAAAAAATGACTCTTAAGGTTGAAAAGGGAGAAAAAATAGTATATGAAAAAAAATTGAAAGACCTCAATTTGAATTTAGACCTTGCATGGTACGAACTCGTATATTGCATTCTTGCTGGAACTAAAGTTCGAACAAAGGTTGTAGAAAAGGCATATCAGCAACTTATCAAAAATGGGATTGATAAACTTCATTTTTCGACAATAGCTTTAGAACCAAAAAAGGCATACAAGTACATTAAAAAAATCCTGAAAAGAAGTGGTTATAGGTTTTTTTCAAGTAAATCTAAAACAATTGTGAATGCCGCAACGTTTTATGTGACATTTAAATATCATTATGAACTCTTTAAAGATTTGAAATTATCCCAATTGAGGGAGATATTAGTAAAGAATATAAAGGGGATAGGATACAAAACGGCTTCCCATTGGTTAAGAAATATAGGTTTTGACATACCAGTAATAGATGTTCATGTAAAAAATTTCCTGTTAGAAAATAAAATGCTTCCCTCTAAGTATAAGAAAAATTCATTAACACCCAAATCATATTTAGAAATTGAGAAAAAAATATTAGAAATAACAAGAAATATTTCTATTAATCCTTCTCTATTTGATTTTTTGATATGGTCAACAAGAATTAATCTTCCACGAGCAGGGAATTCGATAATCGATAAAAAAGCGAAGGGGAGGGTAAAGATGACCAAAAACAAACCTTTGGAAGAGATTTTGAAATGCCCTATTTGCGGCAAGCGTTTTGTCAAGGAAAGCGAACACATTTGGAAACCTACTTGTGGATGTTTTAGAAAGGAGATAAGGGTTTGCGTTGGGTAGAAAATCGGTGGTTTGGGTGAGATCGAAACTGAACAAAACCAAAATAAGAAAAATGTATCTTGAAGGTGCGAAGGTGAAGGATATAGCAAGGCTTTTCGGCGTGAGCAGGCAAACGGTGTACAGAACTGTTAAAGACCTCGTGCCCCACCGCTACAACAGGGACACAGAAAGGGAGTACAGAAGGGCTCTGTTCGTCGGTTTTCTCCTTTCGCTCATGCTGGCGGTGGTTGCGTACGTCAGCATCTCATGGTTCATGGCTATGAAAACCCTGCCTCCGGAAAAGGCGTCGTTTGTGTTCTTCACGGTGCTGCTCGCGGCGTGTTTGCTGTGGGCGTGCCTCGTTTGTGCGGGAAAAGTATTTAAATTTTTCATGTTGAAATAATAGAATAATAGAGTGATGTATTATGGTAAGGGTTGAATGCTGTGCGTTGGCATTCCTCACGGGCTTTTGCATAGGTCTTACGTCCGTCTACGGCTATGCTGTTGCTCTGCTTTTGCTTCTGTGTGCGTCCTTTCTCTCATGCTCCTGCCTTCTCAAAAGGCAGGATGGTCGGGGCAACCGCTCCGACACCGAAAATTTGACGAGTGGTGAGAAGGAATGAAGAAGATAAGTTTGTTTGGTAGAGGGTTGGGAGCGAAAGCGATAGTGGCGTTGGCAGTAATGAGCGTAGCGGCGATGGCATTAGTAACTGAGTATGTAACGGGTACGGCAACAGGAACTGTTCAGCAAGCGATAATAATAGAAGATTGTGATACTGAGACAGGAACTTGTAGCGTAGCAGATAACAAACTGAGCTTTAGTTGGGATATGGGCGAAGTGTACCAGGGAAGTGAATACGTAGCAACAATAACTTTGAAGAATTTAGGTAACAAAGATATAGATGTTAAGCCAGAGTTAGGAGAAATATCAGTAACTGGTGGTAATGAAGTATTTGAGAGTGAAGTATGTGTAAGTCCGGGTGTTGTCACAGTTCCAGCAGGAGATACAGAGGAATTTGATGTAATAGTAAAAATTCACCCAGCGGAAGAGCCAGATGAACAGTACACCATAAACATTAATGTAGCTCCCGTTACGGATTAAAAAGGGTGATTGAAGGATGAAAAGATTGACTTTTTTGGTTTTCGTTTTTTCCCTCCTCCCCTCCCTTTCCTTTGCCTATTCGGTAAACTTCAACACACCGGACGAGTGCGTGATAAAAGACCACATCTTCCACGTAGAAAGTGAGTGGTCTTCCCTTGTGGCGAGCAACGATATTTATTGGAAGGTATGCCACGACTACATCATTAATGGCCACATAGTAGATAGCAAGTGCTCCGAGTGGAAAAACAGCGTAACGAAGGTTGCTTTCGGTTGCGACTTCTCCGCAAGGGAAGGGAACGACCAGAAAGTGAGAACGAGGTTGCTGAAAAAGGTAAATGACAACCAACATATGATAGACAGTGAAGAAGCTAGCATAACCATTTGTAAAATGAGCGACTACTACACCAAAGAGCAAGTGGAACAAAACATAACCGACATACGCTCCTACATACAGCAACACGAAGCGGAGTGGAAGAAGGACGAAGTGGGCGGCGGCATCTCATTACACACAGTTGAAAGGTGGTTCAAAGAAACGTGGCAATCGGTAATCGAGTGGGTGGAAAGTAAGGTAAATTGGTTGCTGGAAAAGGTGAACGAGTTGCTGAAGTGGAGGGAGGAAGCGAATACGAAGTTGGCGGAGATGGAAGCGAGGGTCAGGTATTTGGAGAGGGTGTGCGAGAAGCTGATGGAGACTCACGAGCAGGAGAAGTATGAAGATATAGTTGCGGTGATGGTCGAGAACAACCTCAGTGAGTTGAGAGTGGGCAACGCTGTCTGTGAGGTTGAAGAAAACAAATACGTGTGTATAGAGAGGTTAAGATAATGCACGCGACCGACATCGCTCTGTTGCTCGGCTTCTGCGTCCTGACGGCGATATCTGTAGTCCTGTTTAGGCTCGGCTACAACCAAATAGGCGTAGAATTCAAACCAGAGTTTTTGCTCAAGTGGATTCTCAACCCCTATGTGTTTTTATCCCTGGCAACGGCAACGGGATGTAGATTTTTATTCTACGCCCTCTTCAAATCCTACTCAACGAGCGTGGTTTATCTGATAACAACGCTCAGCTATGTTTTCGTTCTCGCGGCTTGCTACGTGGCGTTCGGAGACAAACTCTCTTTACCGCAGTGGATAGGTGCGGTGCTCATCATAATAGGCGTGGCTCTTGTGGGCGGTTGAGGTGATCGCGTGTTCATAGTGGGATGTGCGTACAACGAAGAAAATAACATAAAGCCCGTGCTCGACAGGCTCCACGCCGTGAGCAGGCGTTACGACGCCGAGGTGCTGATAGTCAACGACGGCTCAACGGATAGAACCGAGAGCATAATAGCGGAGCACGAGCTTCCGTCTACCATCCTCTCGAACCCGAGAAATTTGGGAAAGGGGTTTTCGCTGAGAAACGTTTTATGGTACATATATTACAACTACGAGCCCGACGACAACGATGTGCTCGTAACCCTTGATATGGACGGGCAGCACGACCCCAGCGAGATACCCAAGCTGCTGGAAAAATTAGGAGAGTACGACATGGTTATAGGAAAAAGAAATTTCAGCGGCTATCCCTTCATAAGAAAATTCACCAACAGAATTTATGCAAAGTTTTTATCCCTGCTTCTGGGTGTTGAGATGGAGGACGCGGAATCCGGGTTCAGAGCGTTCAGGTGGAAGGTCGTGGAAAGCATTTTGCCGCATCTCGATGCCAAAAAATTTGAAATAGAAGCCGAAATCAACGTGTACGCGAGCAGGCTGGGTTATAAAATAGGCTTCGTTCCCGTATCCTCGCCGTTTTTAAATAGAAAAAGAGAAATTATAATACAGGGTTTTAAAATAGTTTTTACGGCTTTGAAATGCAGGGTGGTTTGATGCACCTCGCTGTTATATTAGACGGTAACAGAAGATTTGCCAAAAAGAACGGAATCAGCGTAGAAGAAGGTTACAGAATAGCAGCCGAAAGGGTGGAGGAATTTTTCGATTGGTTCGTCGGGAAAAAGCAGATAAAAATTCTAAGCGTTTTTGCTCTCAGCATTCTGAACTACGAGCGAAGACCTAGGTGGCAGATAAACACTCTGATAAAAATATTCCACAAGAAGATGAAGGAGAAGATAGCCGAGATGGAAAAGTACAGCGAAATAGGCATAAGGGTTCTTTCCCTCATAGAGAGGAAATTTCCTGTTTATGTTAGGAAGCTAATTAAAACCGTTAATCGAGAGTTCGGCGTCGGTAGGAGAACCGTGAACTTCCTCTTCGGCTACGATTCGGAAACCGAGCTGGAAAACGCCATGAGGTTGAGCAAAATAAACGGAAAGCCGCTGAGGGAGAATTTGCTGGTCAAGGAGCCCGTCGATCTGCTCGTCAGAACCGGGAACGAAAAAAGGCTATCGGGATTTTTGCTTTATCAAGCCTCTCAGGCTCAGATTTACTTCGAAAAACGCATGTTTCCCGAAACCAATAAACACGTGTGGAATTACTGGATAAGGTGGTTCAACTCCCAGGAAAGGCGATTCGGAAGATGAAAATATGCGGTCTTTGTAGCCACTTTGATATGGACAGTTTTGGCGTGTGTGAAATACTCCCTGTAGATAATAAAAAAGAATACGGCTTTTGTAAAGAAAAAAGAAAGTGGGTGGCGTGGTATGAGGAGGCGTGCGAAAGGTTTTGCGACGTGTGATTTGCTCTGCATTAATCTGCCCTACGAAATACCCTACAAACTTAAACGCTTTTCGAGACCGTCGAGATCGCCCTGCGTGACGAGGGGCGGCACGATTTACGAGCCCTACTACCTGGCTTTGGCTGTGGCGTTCGCCAAGAGAGAAGGATACAGGGCGTTGCTCATAGATGCGGTTGCGAACGACATGAGCTTCATGGAAGTTATGGAGCACGTAAAGAGCTTAAATCCCAGAGTTATAGTGGTCGACACATCGACGCCGAGCATACACAACGATGTTATAATGGCGGAAGCTCTGCAGGAGGCGTGTCCGAAAAGCAGTGTCGTTCTCGTTGGAAGGCACGTGACCTACGACGCCGAAAACACTTTGAAAGCGTGCGACAGCGTTAAAATAGTCGCGAGGGGGTACTTTTACAAGCAGGTGCTCGATTTGCTCGAAGGTAAGAGCTTGGGCAGGATAAGGGGGATAAGCTACAGGGACGGAGATAAGATAAAGCACAAGCCCGACGCACCCCTGCCCAAGGGCGAGTTCCCCTTCGTTTCCGAGGTGTACAAAAACCAGCTCGACCTGAGAAAATACTTCTACGCTTCCTGCAGGTATCCTTATTTAATGCTGAATTTCGCTCTGGGATGCAGGTTTTCCTGCAGCTTCTGCAACGAGTTTCGGAAGTGCTCGTACAATCCGAGACCGATAGACAACATGATAGAGGAGCTGAAATACATTAAGAAGGAACTACCGTTTGTTAAGGAGATACTGTTCGATGACCCGACGTTCGTTGTGGACGAAGACTTGATATGCGAGCTGTGCGACGAGATGATAAAAAAGGGGTTGAACGTAACTTGGAGCTGTGCGACCAGAGCCAACATCTCCTACGACACCCTCAAAATAATGAAGGAGGCGGGGTTCAGATTGGCACACATAGGCATAGAGTCGCTCAACCAGGAGGCGTTGAACAAGATAAACAAGGGTATGAGGGTCGAGCAGGAGGTAGAGTATCTCGAAAGGTGTGAAAAGCTCGGTGTTTTGAACCACGCGTGCTTCATAGTGGGTCTTCCGAGCGACAACCCGAAAACAATCGAAGCCACCATAGAGTATGCCAAAAGATTGCCGGCAATAGATACCATACAGGTGTTTCCGGCTATTCCTACGCCCGGCTTGCCCTTTTACGAGTGGTGCAAGGAGAACGGATACCTGCTGACAGAGGATTACTCCCAATGGTTGAAACCCGACGGAAGCTACAACGTTGTTGTTTCCTATCCTTGGCTTAGCAGGGAGGAGATAGAGTTTTGGATTAAAGAATTTTACAGAAGATTTTACTTCAGGACGAAAATGATAATGTATAAAATAAAGCAGAGCGTTACTTCTTACGAAGAAATGAAGAGGAACTGGATGATGTTTAAAAACGGTATTGGGAAAATATAGTTTGTGTGCATTTTGTGCGTGCACGAGGCATGAGTGCTTGTATTTTAGTACTTAATCAATTTTAATATCGAGATTGACCTCTTTATAATGATGATCAAAATAGATTGCCGCCTCTTTTTCATTATTTGATTTATTTCTAAAAACAATCCAAGCAAATTCACTACGTTCATTTATTTCTGGTTTCGTATTTGTTAAGTTTTTTATAAACCTTAACTTATTTCGCGGTAACTCTAATTCTAAATATTGTGGTGAGCCGCTATCTGATACTTTTACAGATATTATAGTTACTACTTTATTATCGACAGGTATAGCACAACCACCTATACTACTATCCGCAGAACTAACTGATTTATAACCTATTTTTTTACAGTGTTCTATTATTTTTTTAATAAGCTCTGTCCTTTCCGTATTTATTCGATGGACGATCTCCTTCTGTTCTATCATATTTAAAAGTAATTAAAACTTATATAAAAAGTTTTAAATCATTGAATTAAGTAAGTCACAATACAAAATTCAAAAAAAAACATTCACATGTAAGTCATCGGGGAGGGCGGTTCACATCAGAGCTTTTACCGCTCCGATCAACCAAAACAAACTTCTTATAACACTTACAGGTAACAACAAAAACGATTTTACATTTTTTGTTCTGAGAAATATTTTTATCGCTGTTGGTAACTGCCACAAAAACAGTAAAATTAATGTTGGTATAAATAATTCATACCAAATAAAGCATATAGGAAATAATAACCACAGAAATGCCTGCAATCTCGGTATCGGATTAGTGTATTTATCCGTTACTTTACCGTGCTTCCTGGCAAGCATAACTCTGTACTCCGCATGCCTCATCTGCTCTATTAAATATTTTTTGAAATTTGAATAAAAATAGTGGTAAACCTTCAATTCGTTCGTGTGAAAGATTTTGCACCCCTTTTTTATCAAATTGAACGAAAACGCGAAGTCCTCTCCCAAAGCCTGCTTCGTCGATATGCTTTCGTCAAATCTTACCTTCTCAAGAACTTTCTTTTTTACAGCCATGCAAGTTGTTGCCGCACAATCTATGTAGCAATCTCCCACATCGTAAAACCTTTGCTCGTACTCCTGCGATAAAACCCATTCTATTAGCGACGCTTCTTTCGGCGTTACGGGAACGCCTGTTATTACATCCGCATTTGTCGCTGTGAACAAATACGCTAACAATTTAAGATAGTTCTCGTCTTCCAGCTCCGCGTCGCTGTCCAGGAAGAGCAGAACATCTCCTTTAGCGATTTTCGATGCGTAGTTCCTTTTCCTGGCAACCCCGCAGTGCTCCACCTCAACGATTTTCAGTTTGTTTTTAAAAGATTTTTTCCACGCCCTGCAGATTTGAAGAGTGTTGTCGCTGCTTTTTTTATCAACAACTGTTATAACTTCGTAATCATCATACTTTTGCTTCGCTATTGATTCGAGGCATTTATCTATGGTTTCTCCGGAGTTGTAGCAGGGTATTATGATTGAAATCAGCATGAATTAAGTTAATAGTAAAGTATTTAACTCTATCACCGAGAATCTCCATGTGTAAGTGGAGATGAGAGCCGAAAAGTATTTATAATTTTCTACCAATATATACTTATGTGGAAATCGATAAAGATAAAAGAAAAGACAAAAAAAGAATTGGATAAACTGAAAATTCATCCGAGACAAAGTTATGATGAAGTTATAATAAATTTGGTGAAAAAATGCAGAAAACGATAGTATTTCCCGTTCATAAAGAAACTACCAAAAAGAAGTTGGATTATTTAGATAGACTTACCGCCCGCTTGACTTATGCTACCAATCTGTTTCTTGATTTTATTGAGAAAAATGATACGGTGAAATTGTCTGATTTGAACAAATATAAGAGAGAAGTTAAGAAAATAACCAAACTGAACTCCGCCCATCTGCAGCAGTGTTATATGAAAGCGAGGGAGGTTTGGAAGAGTTATAAAAAACAAAAAGGTAAGAAATCTTTGCCGAAATTCAAAAACAAAAAGATTCCTGTGTGGCAGGACAAGAGAACTTTCGAGTTTATCGAGTGGAAAGATGGTAAGTTGAGTAAGTATTGGATAAAGATAACCACTCTAAAACAGAGAGAAAGGATAATGCTGCCTTTGGATTATGGTTACTATCAGGTTAGGGAATTGAAAGAAGCGAAGGTAAAATCCGTTGCTTTCGTTAAGAAAGGAAAGAGGTTTTACGCTCACGTTGTGATTGAAAAATCCAAACCGCAAATCCGAGCGGAGAGAGTTTTAGCTATAGACTTGGGTGTGCGAAGGAAGGCAACAGCAGTGCTGTTGTCTCCTTCTTTGAATTTCAGCAAAAAAGATATTTTTATCTTCAGAGACGGAGAGAGATTGGCTTTGATACACAAAACGGAGCAGTATTACTCAAAAATGCAGAGTTTGGGTAAGTGGAGGGTTGTTAAGCGGATAAGGAATTTGAGAAAAATCTATAAACAGGAATACGACCATGTAATCTCAAAGAGAATCGTGGAGATAGCGGAAAGGAATAAAGCAATTGTAGTGGTAGGCTATCCAAAGTATTGTAGAGCAAACCAAAGGAGAGGTAACGGAAACAAAAAGCTCAGAAAAATAGTGAATTCTTGGAGTTTTTACAGGATGATAGAGATGATAAAGTATAAGTGCGAGGAAAGGGGAATACCGTGCTTGGTAGTGAAAGAGAGTTGGACATCGAAAATTTGCCACAGATGCGGCTCTAAAAACACGAAAAGACCCTACCAGAGTTTGTTCAGATGCTCGGATTGCGGTTTGGAATATAACGCCGATATAAATTCGGCGATAAATATAGGCATTAGGGCAAGCTCCCTGATGCCTATGGGCTGCGGTGAACCAGCCGTAACTAACGATGATGGGGCTGAAGAAGCCCTTGAAGTTAGAAGCTCCCTGCGAGCGGGGAGTGGTTCACAGGTTAGTTCTGATTCGAGATTTCCGTTCAAAGATAAGGATGTGGTGAAAATAAAAATTATGAAAAACAAATTGGTGATTTCGAAATGAAGGTCGTAATCTTGGCTGGAGGTAGGGGATTGAGGTACTGCGGCAGCATACCGAAGCCTCTGGCACCTATAGGAGGATTTCCGATAATTTACCACGTTATGAAGATATACGCAGCACAGGGGTACAAGGACTTCGTAATCCTAACAGGTTACAAGGCTCAGCTCATAGAAAAGCGTGTAAGAAGGATGATTATGGCGAACTTTTGGAACGTGGAGTTCGTGTACAGCGGCGGCGACACCGAAACCGGTGGCAGAATACTCTACGCAAAGGATTACGTGGGGGATAACTTCTTTCTTACTTACGCCGACGGTCTGGGAGATGTAGACCTTCAGAAGCTTGTGGAAACGCACGTTCTCTCGCGTAGAATAGCTACGGTGACCGCGGTCAATCCCGTGTTCCAGTACGGCGTGTTTAAGCTGGGGAGCGAAACCGTGGGCAGGGGTAAAATCAAAAAAAGAATATTCTACGCACGCGATTTCGTCGAGAAGCCCGTGATGAAGAACGTGTGGATAAACGCCGGCTTCATGGTTTTCAGTAAAAAAATATTCAAGTACATAAAGAGCGATTGCGACAGGCTCGAAGTCGAGGTGTTCGACAGATTGGTTAAGAGGAACCAGATAGCGGTGTACAAGCACAACGGCTTTTGGATGTCCATGGACACTTACAAAGATAATTTAAAGCTGAATGATTTGTGGAATAAAGGAGAAGCCGGGTGGAAGATATGGTGACGCTGGGAAGGATGCTCGCGTTCGTTGTGCTGGTTTACATAGCCGTAAGTGTGTGCATGGTCTCCATCTACTTAGGTCTGTCAGCCACAACATCTAACGCGTTTCCGGACAACTTCCTCCTGAACGTCGTGCTCCCCCTCGTAGCGGCTGTCGTCGTTTCGTTCCTGCTAATTTCCTACGCCCTCTGCGAAAGCAAATGGATAAAAATTAGATTCAGGCGATAGCCGTGACAGTGCTCATAACCGGCATAACAGGGTTCGTTGGCTCCCATTTAGCGAAGGCTCTCGTGGATAGGGGATACGAGGTCGTGGGAATAGTCCGCGATGCGAAGCCGAGAACCGTGCTCTCATGCCTGGGATACGACAAAAAGGTAACTCTGGTGAGGGGCGACGTGCTCGATCTCAACCTCGTTTTGAGGGTGCTGGCTGAGTACGATGTCGATTTCGTTTACCACCTCGCAGCCGCATCCACCGTCGGTGCCGCCAAGCGTTCTCCGATAACCGCGTTGGAAACCAATGCGTTGGGCACAGCCACGGTGCTCGAAGCGTGCAGGATAAACGGAAGCGTGAAATGCGTCGTCGCATCGAGCGACAAGGTGTACGGCTACCAGCCCGAGATGCTTCCCTACACAGAGGAAACCCCGCTAAAGCCCGTGAACGTGTACGACGCTTCGAAGGCGTGTGCCGATATGATGGCGAGAGTCTACCACAGGGTGTACGGGCTTCCCGTGGCTGTTACAAGGTTCTGCAACATCTACGGATTCGATTTGAACACGTCGAGGCTCGTTCCGAGCGTCATTATCTCCGTGCTGAGGGGGGAGAGACCTGTGATAAGGAGCGACGGCATGCAGGTACGCGAGTACATGTACGTCGAGGACTGCGTCGATGCCTACTTGAGAGTTATGGAGAGGTTTGAGCACTTCGAGGGAAAAGCCGTGAACGTCGGAACCGGGGAAAAGTATGCCGTGCTTGAGGTCGTTGATAAGATTCTCTCGCTCATGAACGCCGAGGTGAAGCCCATTATTTTGAACCAAGCCCGGGATGAGATAAAGGCTCAGTACATGGTGTCCGAGGTGTTTAAGGTAGCCGCGAGGTGGAGACCGAGATACACAATGGACGAGGGTCTTAAGCTCACCATAGACGAGTACAAGAGGTGGTTTCGTGGTGAGGGTGTTTAGAATAGCCGTGGTGCTGGCATTTGTTTTAGCCGTGATTTTTATAATTATAGGCTGGCTTCGGTACTTCGGGGTAATTTGAAGGTGGTCGTCGCGTGCAGGGCATAGTCCATTTGGGGTTTTTGGGCATATTCATCATAGGTCTGATAATAGGTCACCTGCTTCCAGATGTGTTGAGAAACTTTTTCGGATGGAATTTCGCACACACTCTCTGGTTTCAGGCATTGATATTAGGCTTCGTGGTTGGGTTGATTCTCCACTGGTACTTGGATGCTACGCAGGCGATGATTTACAACGCAGAGTGGTATGGAGATAAGGTGTTGAAACTGTTCACGCAGCCCAAAACCTGGGAGGAGATGTGGAGGCAGATGTGGTTGTAGGTGGTGTGTATGGAACGCAGGGAAATCGCAGCATACCTTATTATTGCCGCCTTCGGTATCGCGTGGGCGTACTACGCCACGCAACCAAATTTCGGCTTCGGCGACGAGACTTATTATATATTAGCTGCGAGAGCCTACATAGCGAACAACTTCATCCCAGCGACCCACATACCGAATCTCTACGACACGCCTTTGGGAGGAGAACCGCTGGCTAAGCCGCCTTTAAGCTATTACATACCCGCTTTGTTTCTTCTCATAGACGATTTCCTCTCAGCCAACCTCTTCGTGTACAAAATGTTTCCGCCCTTATTCGCCGTGCTCACGCTTCTGTTAGTATACAGGTTCGCCGAAAAAATCAGCTACGAGGTTGCACTGCTCTCCATAGTGATGGTAGCATCCGTACCGCTCATAACCCATTTCACCATAATCACTTACTTCGACGTGCCCTACATGTTCTTCTACACGCTAGCTGTGATAAAAATTTACGAAGCTCTGAGGGGCGGCGACGCGAAAATAGCTGGTGTGTGCTTGGGTCTCGCGTTCCTCTGCAAGGAATCGGCACTATTCTTGGTGCCGGCTTTGGTTGTTTATTTAATCCTGAAAAACGATTTCAGCATCTCCAAACTACTGGGCAGCGGCGAGCTCAGAACCGCAGCTGCTATATGCGTCATAGGTCTGCTTATGATAGCCCCCTGGTGGGCGAGAAACTACATCGTGTACGGCAACCCGGTTTACCCCTTTTACCCCAACGTGTTCGGGTGGAAGTACCTGGATGAGCTGTCCTACAAAGTGAGAATGGAGATTGCCGCCGAACCCCTCACAAAAGTTATAAATTACTGGCGTTTGGAGGGCTACCTCGGATGGTTTTTGTTCGCCGGGCTGTTCGGAGTATCGTACGCTTTGGTTAAAAAGGATTACTACTTCCTCTCCATACTATCGGTGGGTTCGCTTCCCATAGTGCTTATAGGTGCCAGAGATATAAGGTACATCATGTTTCTCCTCCCGACCGCAGCCTTCGTATCTTCCAAATACATATACGAGTGTTTGAAGAGCGTGAGGTACGGCACGCTTTTATTTTATTTGCTGACCGTTGCGTTCGCTGCGTACACCGCGAACATGATGCTGCACGAGGGACCCAGGATAAACGACCTACGCCACTTCCCCCCCGGCACCCTGAAAGCGTACGAGTGGATAAAGCACAACACACCAGAGGATTCCGTGGTGCTTGACCTCTTCACGCCGAACATGGTGTATGTCACGGGTAGAAAGGGTGTATTTCCCCACACGTGTTGCTGCGGCGATCTGTGGGAGTTTTGGAAGCTGCCGGAGGATGAGATGATGAGGGTGCTGAGGAATCACAACATCAGCTACATAGTTACAGAAAATTACTTCTATCTTATACCAAAAGAGTTGAGGTGGCTCGCTGGCTGGACCCACATACCCGAAGAATTTATATACCTAACGAATGTTTCGAATCACTTCAAACTAGTATATAACACTCCCGAAGTTTTTATCTTTAAAGTTGAATATTAAATTGGGGTGATGGGAAAAT
>Ga0190313_1001369_pt1 | contig 13180 bp, 8 predicted proteins | sample 4870071011_MG_FD_169989 | JGI IMG/M metagenome (GOLD analysis project Ga0190313, IMG submission 169989) | Hydrothermal vent sediment bacterial communities from Southern Trench, Guaymas Basin, Mexico - 4870-07-10-11_MG | ecosystem: Environmental > Aquatic > Marine > Hydrothermal vents > Sediment ...
ATGTAGCAGGCATTATAGCGTTAATGTATCAGGCTACAGGATGGTATCGCTATGGAGTACCCGATATACCGGAGAAGTTCTATGAGATCCTTAGGGAGACAGCCCTCGATCTCGGCGATCCTGGACAAGATCCTAGGTATGGATGGGGTATTGTTGATGCATATGAGGCTGTTCGTAAGGCGCTAGAGTTTGCTAAGATTAGTGGTGTTAAGGGCTTCGTATATGATGCTGAAACTGGTGAACCGCTTAATCTCGTAAACGTATACGCATACAATGATGATGGAGAACTTGTTGGCTACGCTAAGACTAATGCATCCGGCTACTATATATTACCACTTGATCCAGGTACATACACTATCGTCTACAATAGATTTGGCTATGAGAACTATAGTGTCACAGTTGATGTAGTCATATATAATGGTACTATAGTAGGGCATGTAACTGATAGGGTAACGGGTACTCCTATACCGAATGCTGAAGTAACAATACTGGAGCTGGGCATTACGGTACCCACGGATGCTAATGGATACTATCAAGTATCGGTACCGCCGGGGAGGTATACTGTTAAGGCTGAAGCCCCGGATTACTTTAGTGATACTAAAAGCGTTATTGTCGGTGAACAAGAACTCGTGATACTGGACTTCCAGCTCTATCATGAATCAATGCAGGCTATACTAAATGTACATGTGGTGGACTATTTTACTGGAGAACCGATCATTAAGGCAAACGTGTCTTTAAGAGATACTGGTAAATGGGCTTTAACAGATAATAATGGTACAGCTGTAATATCTGGTATACCTCCAGGCACGTATACCGTCCTTGTCTCAAAGCCATATTATGCATTGAGAATATATGAGGTAACGCTAGAGCCCGGTGAACATACTTTAGATATTGATACAACTTATAAGATAGCAATTATGTCTCATGACCCTGATCAGTTTGGAGAAGATATTAAGCAAGCACTAGTCGCTATGGGGTATCCATCATACGCCATAGATGTATTAGCGCCTATGTCTACGGGCAACCTATATAAGGTTATGATAGTAAACATGTTTGGCCAAGATCCCGGGGAAGACGAGCTATTATCTCTACTACAGGAACTAGATTTAGAAAATACATCTATAATATTCCTTGACGCTTGGGGTTCATACTACTACTTTGCAGGATACACTATGTATAAGCATGGAGAAGCTGTTAATGGGCATGGCTATCCAGCGCCAGCCTATAGGAGCGATGGATATATTCAGGGATTAATGCTTAATGCATTGAATACCTCGCATCCACTATTCCGCGGCATAGAGTTTGATGAGGGCACGGCATTCTATATAGCATCTACACCGGCAGATCGAGTAGACTACGCCGTATATACTGGATTCTATGATCCAGCAAATGGCTCATTAATATATCTTGGAGAACTTGTTAAGGGAGGCACCGTCTATGGCTATAGTATAGTGGTTTGGGAGAGGCCCTATGAAGACGATAAATGGATCTTCTTAAGCGTTGGCGGAAGCTATCATTGGGCTAAGTATATGGAGAAAGGACAGGATATGCAGTATTCTGAGAATATGAGGAAACTACTTGTAAATGCAATAAGCTACTTAATAGGTATCAAGATACCATTGGATACATCATCGCTTATGACACGATCAGGTGGTAAAGGACTAGGCGGTATAGGTGTACTAGCATTTACGATGGTTAACGTCTATCTTAATAGATTGCCTTATGGATGGGTTGAGGGAACCGTATATGCTGGTGATACTGGAGAGCCACTGGCTAACTCCAAGATCGTGGTAAAGGGTACAATAGTATCGACTACAACGAATGAGAGCGGGTACTATAGGATATGGTTACCTCAAGGCACATATACAATAGTGTATTCATCACCTGGCTACTATAGTCTAGAGAAAACAGTTACTATAATAGTTAATGGGGCAATTACAGTTGATGTAGAATTACTTAGAGCTCCACGTGCAGCAGTAATGTTTGATTTCTCGGGACAATTATCAACATATCTATTGTCTAGGGGATGGTATGCACGTGGATATAGAGATTGGGAGAAACTCATAAGTGATCTAGGCTTCTATGATGTACTGGTACTAGCGGGAGAGTATGTTGGTACATGCGAGCTATGGCCTGATAGAGATACGTTTGAGAAACTTATTAATAAGACCTATGATCTCGGTATAGGTATAGTATTTATGAATAATTACTTCGAGTATCGTTATATCAAGGAATACCCATACGGCATAAACTTACTATACTACTACTTTAGGAATCCAAGAAGCGTAGCATCCTCATATGACCATGGACCAGTATTCTATCAAGTTATAAAGGAACACCCGATACTTGAAGGCTATAATGTTGGTGAAAGAATATATATAGTTGAAGGAGGAGACTTTGACTATGCATGGTTCAGTAAATGGGATGGTGATCTAATAGCCTATATTGGTGCTGAAATGGTTGGTATTCGTGGAGGAGGTATTGGTGTCAAGATTACTGAAGCGGGGACACGCTGGGTATTGCTTGCTGGTCTTGCACCAGAAGTATGGACTAACATGGATCACTGGACTGATGACGCTAAAGAGATCTTTTACAGAAGTGTTGTATGGGCGAGTGTAAAATATGTGAGTATTGATGTTGCACCTAGTGAGGTGTATGTAGGAGATATACTAGAGATCACGATACCGCCTCTACCTGGTGTAACATTCTCTATAGTACTGGATAATACAGTTATATTATCGGATATCCAAGGATCCAATGAGCAAATGACTATTGAATTGACAGTACCACTACTAGAATATGGAGTCCATAGAATAGTATTGATTAGTGAGGGTATGTATTATGGTGAGAAGGAATTCTTTGTTAAGACACATATTGTCCCTGATAAGGACGTTGTTTATCAGGAGAGTAGATTAACGCTTAATATAACGGGTCATCCAGTTAATGATACTCTGCATATATACATAGATGACAACTATATGACAACAATATATGCTAGGAGTATCGAGGCAATAATAGTAGTTATAAACATACCTAGCTATTTTGAAGAAGGAGAACATGTAATCAGTTTAAGAAGAACATGTGGAGAAATTCTTGGAACAGCTACTGTGACGATCAAGGAGTCCATGTATAAGGAATATATGACGGCATCAATTGATAGACTAAATGAATCATTGGCTATAGGCCTAGAACAAGTACTAGTTAGTCTATTTAATATTAAAGAGAACATAACGTTACTCTCTTCGAATATGACACATGGTATAGACAAGCTAAGACAAGAAATCATGAGTACATTACTAAATGAGGTAATCAGCGAGATAAGACAATTAGGATCAAATATATCATTGAATACGGAATCTATTATTGAGAGAATAGGGGAAATACCATTAGCAATCAATAGTTCTGAATCAAGGATAATTGACGAAATGATGTCAGGCCATGGTAGTATTGAATCTAAATTAACGAAACTATCAGAACTAGATAAACTTACAAAACTAGATAATGTACTAAACACTTTAACTAGTGTATCAGACAGTATTGATTCGCTAAATACGGACATGGATAAAATCAGTAGCAGTATTGATGAAACCAAGGATATCCAAGGTTCAATTGTATCTCTCCAATATGTTATAGTATTACTGGTAATAATACTGTTAATTTTACATGGGTATCAAATGTTTAAGAAGAAATAGTTTTCACCATTCTTTTTCAGGCTCATATATCTTGTGAAAAGACTGATCAATAATATGAATAACATTATGTTTCTCGTAAAGGCTATTATCTGAATCGGTGAATCAGGAGATAATGGATTGTACTGGCCTCCGATTCCAAGGAAACTTAATATATTCCTTAACTCTTGGTCTCTAAACCATAGCAATATTATGAGGGAATTCAATGAATCTATTATTATATAAAATAGGAATTCTTTCAATAATAACATGAGAATTATTACTATTGAAAGCAGGATTAGATACTGCGGCTTAAATATGTAATGGAGCGTAGTAATCGCTAGTAATCCTATTACTATTTTACTATATATTCCACTCAGTAGATCCCGTGTTCTAGTATGTAGAATCATTATTAGTGTTGTAGCAATAACTATGGAGACTATTGAAATAGATCTAGCTAATGGATTAACTGGTGAACCAACAAGGTAGAGGAAAATACAGTTCTCACACATTAGTCCATCCGATCCAATAAACAGCTTGGTCAAAATCAATGGATTAATAACCATAATTATTAAGTAGGATGCAAATGTCGTTGTAAATCCAAGTAAATATTTATATGCTCTCATAAGATCCTCCCTGCATTGAAGTAGTTCATAAAATACTACAATAACAACTATTAATGGGAAGAGGTGAATGGCTACACTTAATCCTATAAAGAGCCCTGATAAATAATATCTCTTCCTATAAAGCATTAGTATTGATAAGACCATGAAAGAGCCTGCTATGATCTCTACACTATACACTCCATATACAATGAAGCTTGGTAGAAGCGGTAGTACATATAATAATTTGGTTCTTCTATCATTAATGCTAATGTAGTTAACTAGATCATATAGTGAGACTGCTAATAGAATAGCTGATATATAGATGAACATACTCATAATAAGATAATAAACTGTTAGTGAAAGAGACCTTAAACTTGGGTTAGTATATGGGCTATACATGGAATTATAACCACTTACTACAAGCGAGAAGCTAGTGGATATGAACCATAGAAAACCATAGAGGGGAGGTAATTCTATGACGTAATCACGATATATAATTGGGACAATGGGTTCTCCGAGACAGAGCTTCTTAGCGATATCAGTATTAACCCACACAGTATCCTTAGGGCTACCATTACCTAGTGCAGCGCTGCATATCTTTGGATTAAGAAATACCTTTCTATAATATGTATCAACTATATCGCTATAGATAGGAGTCATAAAGGGTTTCCCAAATAGTGTTTCCTGGGCTTCCGTGGGCATGTGAATAACGAATGAAACCGTTAATGATATAATCATTAGCATAACTAGTATTTTTCTACTAATTATCATCAATATACACCCTTTTTACATGGAAATAGATTTGTATGTGGAAAAATAAATATTTCAGCAACGCATCTATTTTATGCTAGGAATGGGCTTTGATGAATATGGTTAAGAAGTATATACCGGTAATACTACTAGTGCTTATCCTGGTATACAGTGGGTATGAACTCTATAAACTAGCAGATACATTTACACAGAAAGAGATTGAGAGAAGGGGTAAGGGATACGTTTCTGATGAAGTATGGTATGTTTCATCAGCCCGTAACATACTTATTAAAGTATTTCATGTCGAGCCACGGAATCCATTGAATTACTCAGCAACTATAATAGCTAATAGAACACCGGATAGGAGCTACGTCAATAGTTTAGCACTAAGATATGGCGTTAAAGTAGTTGATTGGAACTATAGGGAGTTAAAGAATGCATTCTATGTAGAGTCTTCATCAAAAGAGAACCTTACATTATTCATCAAGGAGATTAAGGAAGATTATGGGATAAAAGATGTTGTCTATGGATGGAGACTACCAGATCACGATAATATACAGAACTACTTAAATACAGAGCATCCACCATTAGGTAAATACCTTATAGCATTTTCGATTTATCTTTTCGGCGATTACCCAACCTATTGGCGATATCCTAGCATAGTTTCTGGTATACTATTGCTGGTACTAATTTATCTAATTACTCTAAAGATCGCTGGTAATCATTACCTATCTCTACTTGTAACCTTGCTTGCATCATTTGATCAATTATTTAGGGTAATGGCTTCTATAGCTATGCTGGACATATTTGTAGCACTGTTTACTGCATTAGCTGTACTACTACTTATTCATAAAAGATTTTATTTATCAATACTATCTGCTGCATTGGCATCAGCATTTAAGTTTAGCGGACTATTCATAGTCATACCTATAGCCATAATATTCCTTAGACACGAGCTTAGAAATAGAGGCATTAATTTCAAGGTATTCTCAATAGGCCTCATATATTTAGTATCCGTATCTGCACTAATAACAATAATTGTCCAAGTATTATCTGCAATACCACTGATAATGGATATAGGGTTTAGTAATTGGGTTCAAGCAACCTTGGGATCATTTAAGTGGCATACATCTGTAAAATGTATTGGTGCTAAATGCCCTATATCAGCTGCTCCATGGGATTGGATGCTTGGTATCAATGGTTTTGCAGTATACTTCTTCACTCTAGAATCAAAGGCTGTCGCTATAGGCAATCCTATTGTATGGCCAATAGTCTTTGGTATAACGTTATTGTTTATCCCTGCATACAAGGTTTCAAGGAAGAGTGGCTGGCCTATCCTCATACTATATGGCTTATTGTCTGGCTATATACTATTATGGATTATAGGTGGACGAACACAATATAGCTTCTACGCTATACAATTACTACCATATGTATATATGTCACTAGTTATTATACCATACGATCTGTTATGGCATAGAGATAAAGCGTTAATGGTAATTAATAAATGGATTAAAGGTTTTAAGGAAATTTGGAAATTATTGATAAAAATACTCCTCTAATAACCTATTTCTTCAAGGGTTTTGTAATTGGTTTATAAACATATGATACATGAACCCTACCATTATAGTATCTAAGTTTAAGGCTGCGTTCACTAATTTTCTTATCTATAGAATCAGCATCTAGTCTACTAGGATCGTATTTCTTACTTCCAATTATGAAGTTGCAGGAATAGCCGAAGCTTGGAACCCAAGCCTCATATTCCATGGTTATTGGAAATACCTTTGATACATTACTATAAACCCATTCATAGACCTTATTATAGAAGAAGCTATTTCCTGCCTGGGTAACCATGATACCATCATCCTTCAATATACGGTAAATTTCCCTATAGAATTCTTCACTGTATAAGCTTTTAGCGATTTCACTAGAATAGGGATCTGTGAGATCTATTATAACTGCATCAAATGATTTATCAGGCTGCTTAGCAACATACTCTTTTCCATCCATTATAATAACTTCCGCTCTAGGATCATTAAAGCTTCCTTGATGCATTACATCTAAGTATTTTTTAGCAAATTCAACTAGTTCCCCATCAATATCTACCATAATTGCTTTTTCTACACAATTATGTTTCAATACTTCACGTAATGTAGCTCCCTCTCCACCTCCAATGATCAAGACTTTCCTTGGAAGAGGATGCGTTAATAATGCTGGATGTACAAGGCTTTCATGATAAATATGTTCATCAGATTCAGTACTTTGAATATAATTGTCTATTACCAATCCCCTACCTAGTTCCTCAAATTCAACCAACATTATTTCTTGGTATTTTGTCCTTGTATATACATAGAGTCTACGTAGTTTTATTAATGTAGACATAGATTTCGACGTAGGTTCTATAATCATTAAACCCCCATATCCACTAGTCAATATGAAATCACCCAATACCCATGTCACTTCATTATTGTTATTCAATACGTATCTAAAATAAAATACTTACCTATTACCTCGTTTAAAAAGATCTAATATTTTGATTAAAAAGTATTAAAGAAGGTATTTCTAGGGCTTTCTCATGGTGTATGAGTTATTCCAGGTAGTTTTGGATATGCCGTTGCTAATACAATGTGTTTAACTCCAGCTATATATCGTGTTAGTCTCTCTATTCCTAGACCAAATCCTGTACTTGGCGGCACACCGCCCTTCTTAACTAGATCTAGGAACCAGCTATACTTCTCTAAGGGCTCTCCAAGCATCTTTATTCTCTTAACAAGTTCTTTATACCTATATTCTCGTGTTCCTCCATCAATTACTTCTCCATAGCCTTTAGGTAGTAAGAGGTTGAAGTCAAGGTTGTACCTAGGATCACTTGGATCAGGTAGATAGTAGAATCCACGACTAATTACTGGAAAGCCTACTAGCCATACTGGCGAGCCATAGTATTCTGCAAGTGCTGTCTCAGCTTCATGAAATAGTTCTTTACCCCATTCAACCTCATAGCCTAGTTTACTAACAATTTCTAGTGCTTCATCATACTTTACTCTTGGAAACGGCGGCTTAAATCCATAGAATCTACTATGGATCTTGTCTAAGAGATCCTTATGCTTAGATAAGAGCTTTGATCCAATATATTCAAGTAGGCCCTCTGCAAGTTTTATAGCATCATCTATGCTAGCATATGCCCATTCAATATCTAATTGTGTAAATTCTGATAAGTGTCTACCCGTCCTTATGTTTTCTGGAGGTTCTTCACGTATGTTTCTTGCCATGAAATATACTTTCTCGAATACTGCTACACTAGACTGCTTATACATGATTACGCTACTTGTAAGCTCATATTCTTCTCCATAAAATCTTGTCTTAAGCTTTCTTGCACCACGTAGTCCAGGATCACTTACAACACCTATCATTGGAGCGAGTAACTCTATGAAGCCATGTTTTTCAAGATATTCTCTTGAATACTTCATTATATAATACTGGAGCCAGAGGATATCTTTCCATAACGGGTTTCTCATATACCATGGACTATATTTAGCTAGTTCTACAGGATCTTTCTCTCTTATATCTCCAAGATACTTTACAAAGGATTCATTGCTTGGTGTTTGTATAATGTCATACTCTTTGACAAGAAGGCTTTCTTTAAAGAGATATCCTTTTATTCTTACTAAGGTCTCTCTAGGTAATCTAATTAATTCACTAACATGTCTCCCGGATACTTTTAGCCTTCTAACTCCACTAGCATCTCTTAATATAAGGTATTCCTTATCCTTATCAGCTATCCATACAATTAGCTCTATATCTCCCCGGTATCCATCTATTCTTGATAGAAGGGTTCTACGAGTTAGAGGACTAGATCTATGATATATATACAAAGGTTTAGTCCTATCCTGTGTTAAAACACATCCCTCATTCACCTAGCATTCCCATTTGCTTCCCACTTGTATTTAAATACTTCTATCATGATGTTTAAATAATTGTTTAAAATATAAAGGAATAAATGTTATAACAATTATAGAAGTTAGCTAGGATGGTGGAAATGTCTATTGACTTAAATGATATCTATATACGTATTGTGAGGCTGGAGGAGAAGATCAATGATTTAGAGGAACAATTAAATAAGATTTATAACAAAGTTAAGAGGCTTCACTTGTTTCTTGCCCTTGTTTTCGTTTTGAGAGAATAATAACTATGATCTCTAAAATGAAGCCTATGAGAATAAATATTAAAGCTATATCAACTATGCTTATCATTACTCTCTCCGCCTATATGTTTCAACAATAGTCTTTCCACGAGTAATTATAGATACTTTATCTGGGATAAAGCCTTCAACATCAAAGCTATTCCATCCTTTTTCAAGACTTGTTAATAGGCTTCTCTCAATACCTTCACCGCTAAATACTAATCTTACATCGCCGAGTGATATTGGTGACCATATATATGCAGTACTCCCCATTACGCGGAGAACAGGATCTAGTATATCTAGGTCGATATATAATCTGCCTCGAAGTCTTTCAATATACATTCTACCCATACTCCATGACATAATGAGGATGTTGACTTCATGTACACCAGCCTCGGACCATAAGATTCTAACAGGTATAGTATAGGTACCGGGCTTTAGGCCTTGTATTTCATGTGTACTGGCATATATGGAGTTTTCATCTGACCATATAATGATCTTTAAGGAATCAATATGTATTGATGACTCGATTGTAATAGGGACAAAGAAGCCTAGAGAGTCTCTTGAAAGCTTTGAAGCAACACTAATTCTGTCAAAAGCGCTCTCCGGCTTTTTAATGAGTAATAAGATCTTTTCACGGAGATTGAGGAATCCCGGTATTATAAATAATAGATCAAGTGTATGTAATCCTGGTCTGGCTCCAGTATCCTTAAACAAGATCTTAGAGCCATAGCCTATTACTTCAATCTTTCTATCGGTCGTACCCATGAGCCTTACTCTTGGAGTAACATGTTCAATGTCTATGTGTTTAGTCTCGCCACTAAACATTTCAAGGTCTCTTAAACCTATTTCAAGAGATTCACTCATATCAATTAATACAGCCTTTGGAGAACCAGTTGATGATAAATAGCCTATAAGTATCCGTTCTCCTATAACAGATACCCCATTCACTATACCATCAAAACTATATTCTCCAAGATATTCTCCTCCCCAAGAATAGATCCTAAGATGATCTTCTATTCCTACTGCTATATAGTTCTCGCCAATACCACATACGTAGCCTCCTTCAACATCTAATTCTCTTAATTTAGTCCCTGTATCTGCTGCTAATACATATACCTTTTCTGGTGTTACAATGGCTAAGGATCTCCTTGAAATACCTAGCCTAGAACTACATACGTATCTTATATCTCCAAATATCTTCTCCCACATGATCTCCTTATCCTTGAGATCATATGCTATAACGCCCTTTGTATTCTTAAGAATTAAACGATTATAGCTACAGTCTACAATGCTCCACGGACCAATATAGTCTAATAATATACCTTTAGAACCAAGAGCATATTTCTTATAGTTGCCATGATAGAATAAGTGTAGTAAATAAGTTTTTTCTCCATGTTTACTATTAATACTTTCCCATATGCCACACCATTCTCCATTAAAACCAGCCATAATAGCTGAATTTAGAGTTTTTCTAGAATAATCCTTTCCAATCCCTTTCTTCACGAACAATATATATGGTCCCGCTTCACCTGTTTCTGCATGTATAGTTTTTATCAAAGAAATAATCTTATCTCCTGATAGACCAAGATCTACGTTTTCAATTAATAATTTTCTTTTTCTAAATGTACCCATCTCTAAATATTCAATTGCTTTAACTCCTCCTCTTCTTGCAACAGTTACAAAGGATCTCATTCCTTTCACTGACACTACTGATAATGCTGCCTCAAGAGTATTTGATATAATACCTTCGACATCTCCATTAATTATTGTGAGGTCACGGTTATTATAGAATAAATGGTTTACACCAGCGATCTTACTAATATAAAATCTATTTATACTATGTTCATCTCCGAATACGAAGCCAAGCCTATATGATAAAGCTGGATATATATGTTGTTTTACCCGTATATATAGACTCTTAGGAAGAAACTTGTCTTCTTCAGTTGTTACATCAACTGTATCTATTATTAATGGCAACTTTCGCCTTCTAAGTCCTCGACTAATACTCAACAATACCCCCTAACAATATATCTATATTCAGTGCACCATATAGATTGTGTATATTACTTATTAGATAACGTTATAATATAGGGCATGGAGAAGTTAATATATGTAGTGATACAGGATATATAGGGTTAAGATAATGCCTTTCACAAGACTATGGCAGTACAAGATCCCTAGTGAATGCTTATTAGATGGACTTGATTATCGTGGTGAATGGCTTAACATTGATCTCTATTGTAGAGATGAAGTAAAGAAGGTAAGTATTGAAATTGCTAGCGGCCGAGCCGTTACAAGAGGAGGCGCACCTCTTGAGCTCCGGGGAGTTGTGGAGTTGAAGAGAGAATATTTTGTACTAAGATGCTTTTATGGCTATGGAAATAGAATATGGAGTAAGATTAAGAGTGCTATAAATGCTAAGATCATGTGTAGGAAAGAAACATGCGTAATCGGGTTATTGAAGCCAAATTATAATTTAGAAGTAAATATCGTTAATAGAGCCGGTACAATACTCGAGACTATTACTCTTGGTAATACACTAGATTTTGACATTGGCGGTTCAAGGAATTTAATAGTATTATCAACTATTTCACCATATCCAGAGCATAGTACTGTATTATTAGTTGATGCAACTTCGAATACAGTAATTGATGAAATAACAGGCTTTGGGGGGAGAGTTATTTCCAGTCCAAATAGGATCATTGTTAATGGAGAGCATGAAGGAAGATACTATACAAGAATATATAGTGATGACGGTGAGGAACTAGCTTATGATGAAGGGATAGGAGTATTTATACCATATAATCCATATCCATTTCAGATACCCGGTATAGAGCTTTATAATGAAAGACTTATTGTTATTACAGACTTGTTTACAGTAAAAGTCTACAATATCATGGATCTAAACCTTGAGTATACGTTCTTAAAACCACCACATATGAGAGCAGTATTTAATGTTGATCCGGAAGCTAATACTGTTACAACTCTATCAAGAATAAATGATCAGCCATTAATTATAAATTATAGTTTTAAGGGCGAGCCTCGATGGCAAACACATGTTGTACGCGGTGTCTCAAGAGTACTTCATAGTACGTCTCTTCTAGCATTATTTGATGAATTCTATAGGAAAGAGACAAGGCTTAGCTTTATTAAAATGCCTGTTGTCGTAGAAGAGGAAAGATTTGGCCCCGGCGTTGAACCACTTGTTGTTTGGGGCCGAAATGTTGTTTTGTTCGATGGAGAGTTTATAAGGGCTTATGTATATGAGAGATAGTTCTTGGAGGTGGATAATTAGTAGTTGGATTATATAAGGGATCTAGTGCTTCTACTTATACTTGCAAAAATACTTGGACTACCACTTAGGAGTAAAGGTATTCATCCCATTGTAGGACACGTTCTTGCTGGCGTAATTCTTGGGCCATATGTACTTGGAATAGTATATCCTAGTGAGAATCTTGCTACTATTGCTGGTGTTGCATTACTATTATTACTATTGTATACAGGACTTACAACTGACTTCCGTGAGCTCAGGAGACGTGGACTATATATTATATTAATAGGTAGTTTTGGAGTTATTGCTACATTCTCTATAGCCTATACTATACTATATATATTAGGTATAACTGGTTTACAAGCTCTATTTCTAGCCATCGTTATATCTAATACTGCTACAGAAACTGTAGCTGCTACAATAGCATATGTTGGCGGCCGTGAAATCAGGGCATTGATCGTTGGAGCTAGTTTTGTAGATGATATAGTTGCTGCGTTCATGATAAGCATTATAGCTAGTCAAGCAATAGGTATTGGTGACATGACTATGATTAGTATATTGACAATAGTTTTCATGGTAGCTATTCTTGTATTTAGCCAAATACTTGTTACAAAATACCCTATAATATATAAGCTCATGTCTAAAGACTATAGAATATTCGCGGCTCTATCAATAATATTTGCATTTGGCACAGCATTGCTTG
>Ga0190313_1001370_pt1 | contig 13179 bp, 13 predicted proteins | sample 4870071011_MG_FD_169989 | JGI IMG/M metagenome (GOLD analysis project Ga0190313, IMG submission 169989) | Hydrothermal vent sediment bacterial communities from Southern Trench, Guaymas Basin, Mexico - 4870-07-10-11_MG | ecosystem: Environmental > Aquatic > Marine > Hydrothermal vents > Sediment ...
ACTTGAACACAAAACCAGTTTCATGGGCCCACAGGGCAAGGTCAAGTTCCTCTGGCTTGATTTTTTCCCTCTTGCAGAATGCAATGAGTTTTTTTTCAATCGAGAGGTAATTTTTCCTGTTCATGCTTGAAGGGATTTTCCCGATTACACCCAAGCTCACAAGGTTCTTCAAGATGTGCCTGTCAAGAATGGCAATGTTTTCATAAAAGCCAATGTTGCGCAGGAAATGGCTTGCTTCCTTGAAGCCAAGCCCCTTCACGTTCCGCACAAGCCACTCTCTTGTACCCAAGTGGTTTTCTTCAATTCCATGTTCTTTCAGAATTTCCTTTACCCTGATGTTTCCATTCCTTGAAAAGAGCTTTTGGGCATTGAGGATGTGCTTTGCTTTGCTGTTATGGAACCTTGCTCTTCCTTTAAGGCATTTTTTTATCTCGCTCTCCTTTCCCTTCAGAATACACCCTCTTTCTTTCAGAATTCTTACAGCTTCATTGCATTTCAATGCACTGCTCTGAGGAGTGCAGAGGCAGAACAAGAGTTCTGAAAAAACTCTTCCATCGCTTTTTTTCCAGTTCGACTTGAATTCCGCAAGCGCTCTTCCTATTTCACCTTTTCTTTTTTCCAGCTCTTTTTTCAATTTGCTTAAATTGCTCATTCACAATGCGCCCATCAAAGCCGGCAGACCCAGTTCTTCAACCAGGAACAGCGCATAAAGCCCGCATAATACAAAGCCGTCTCTCTTTGTTATCTTGCCCTGTTTGCTCAGCGTGAACCAGATAAAAAAGAGAGTCATGAAAAAAATTGGAAGCAAGCCAAGCAATGGCTTTACCTCAATTCTTGGTGCTCCAATGTTGATTATTGAAAGCGTGCCCAGCACAAGAGTAAAGTTTGTCACAGCAGAGCCAAACAAGTCACCCAATGCAAGAGCGTACTGCTTCTTTCTAACCGCGCGAAGCTCGACTGTTAACTCTGGGAGAGTTGTACCCAGCGCGACAACCGTTGCGCCAACAAGTGTTGGAGCCATGTTAAGGGCCAGGGTTATTGAGCGCGCGCTTGAAACCAAAAAATAAGAAGCACCCAAAAGCAAGACAAGGCTTCCAGCCAGCCTCAGGAACGCACCGGTTCGCTTTTCTTTAACTCCATCAAAGACCTCTTGTGGAACCCTTCCCCTTTTGTAGAGCCGAAATAACAGGAAAGCAAACAATGCAAGCAAGACAAGACCGGTGAAAGGCAACAGCTGTGCACTTCTGAAAATTAGAACAGTGACAAGCGATGTAATAAAGAGCAATTCAATCAAGCCCATTAACTCTTTTTTCTTCAGGTAAATTGTCCCCCCAAAAATTGCGCACAACCCAAGGATTAGGGTTAGGTCAGTGAGATTGGCGCCAAGTACATCCCCTGCGCTCAAGCCCGGAATGCTCTGAGCAGTTGAAAAAATTGCCACGCCGAGTTCAGGCAAAGAAGTGGAAACAGAAACAAGAATGAAGCCAATGGAAAACGTTGAAACACCCAGGAGCCTTGAAAGCCTCACGCTGTGTTCAACCACCCATCCACCGCTCTTGGTCAGCACAAACAGGGAACCAAGCAATACCAGTACATCAAACCAAATCATCAATAAATATTAAACACAACTCATATTAAAGGATTGCCCAAGGGCCCTGCAGCAAATCGGCTTGTGACTCCGGCATATTTGAAAAGCTTTTTATACACTTGACTAACAACAAAGTTAATATGAAAAAACTAACCGTTATTATAGCTATGGCAATTATGGTGGGTTTGATGCTTTTCTTTTTTCCAAAGCCAAGCGGCAGAGGTGGGAGCTGCGCTGGGTGTGAAAAGACAGAGTGCAAGTGTTTTGGTTTTCAGAAAAACTGGCAAGCAATAGGTCCCTGGAGTTCAACTTGTTACGGGCTCCCCTACGACTGCGAAACGTACACAATCAACCCATTGCCCCAGGAATGAACTCTGACCGCGCCCCAAGCAGCCCAGTTTCACTAAAAAACCTTGGCATGGAGAACGCTCCCCGCATCGGCGTGGAGATGAAGTATGTTATAGCGAAAGAGAACGCCTTGGCTTTCAAGCCAAGGTTTTTACCATGCCGCGAAAGCTTCTTTTACCCATGTAATTCCAGCAATAAACAGAACCACTTTAGTGCTCAGTTCTGAATCTAGGCAATGCAGGAGATTGCCTTAAAGGCTTTCAGAAACCCTTTTAATAACATGTGAAACATATTTCACATATGGTTTCTGTGCAGAAGTGCTTTGCTGTGCTTGGCAATGATTTGAGGGCAGGCATTCTCGAGGCATTGAAATCCGGGCCCATGGGTGTAGGTGAACTTGCGGAGAAGCTTGGTGAGGAGAGAAGCAATGTTTCACACTCCCTGGCTGTTCTTAAGAAGTGTGGTTTTGTGGATGTTAGAAAGAGTGGCAGGAAAAGGCTTTACTCGCTGAGCAGCTGCATTGTGAGCGACATGAAGGTCACAGGAAACATTTTTGAGTTAATGGAGTATCACATAGCCCACCACTGCCATGGCAATTGCGAGTTGAAAAAATGAGGGTTTGCATTCTTGGAGAACCTGTTACGGGGGCAATTGTGGATACTGCGGGGTGAAAAAAATGAAGGTTTATATGGACAACGCGGCAACAACCCGCGTAAGAGAAGAAGTAATCGAGGCAATGAAGCCCTTTTTTGACTTGGATTATGGAAATGCTTCCTCGCTTCACTCTTCTGGGGTGAGTGCAAGAGATGCTGTTGAGGAAAGCAGGGAGAGAGCTGCAAAGTGCATTGGCGTTTCGCCCGAAGAGATCTTTTTCACTTCTGGTGCTACCGAGGCTGACAATATGGCGCTCAAGGGAATGGCTTTTGCTGCAAAAAAACAAGGAAAAACGCACTTAATTGTTTCATCCATCGAGCACCATGCAATTCTTCACACAGCTGAGTGGCTTGAAAGCCAGGGTTTTAGCATTACTAGGCTTCCGGTGGACGAGTTTGGGTTTGTGAAAGCCAGTGAGCTCGAAAAGGCTATTACGGACAAGACATTTCTTGTATCAATAATGTACGCCAACAACGAAATTGGCACCATTGAGCCAATAAAAGAGCTCTCCAAAATATGTGCTGAGAAAAGTGTCCCATTCCACTCGGATGCAGTGCAGGCATTTTCAAAAATTCCGCTCAACTTGGAAAACGTTTCAATGGTTTCCCTCTCTGCTCACAAGTTCTATGGTCCAAAAGGCGTTGGAATCCTTGTCAAGAAAGCAGGCGTTGACATTGAACCACTTCTTCACGGTGGAGGGCACGAGTTTGGCTTGAGGAGCGGCACAGAGAACGTTCCGGGCATTGTGGGCATGGCGAAAGCAATGGAACTTGCAAAAAAGGAAATGAAAACCGAAGCAAAGAGGCAGTCCAGAATGAGAGACAGACTCTTCAAGGGCATTCTTGACATTCCTGACACTAGAATTAATGGTCATAAAACAAAGCGCCTGCCAAACAATGTCAATGCCTCTTTTAGTTTTATTGAAGGTGAATCCCTTATACTTCGCTTGGACAAAGAAGGAGTAATGGCCAGCACTGGTTCAGCGTGCTCTTCCCCGGACCTCGAGCCAAGCCACGTTCTACTCGCAATTGGACTAAAACCAGCAGAGGCCCATGGTTCACTGCGCTTGACACTTGGGCGTTTTAATAAAATGAAGGAAGTGGGCTACGTTCTTGAAGTGCTGCCAGCTGTTGTTGAAGACCTCAGAAAAATAAGCCCTTTTGGGAGGGGATAAAATGTATTCAAAAAAAGTAAGAGCTGCTTTTCTTAAGCCTCATCACATGGGAAGGATAAAAGAACCGGATGGCATTGGCACAGTTGGCAACATCGTGTGCGGGGATGTAATGTACCTCTACATCAAGGTTGGAAAAAATTCAAAGGGCGAGGAAATACTGAAGGACATCAGGTGGGAGACCTTTGGCTGTGCTGCTGCAATTGCAACCTCTTCCACTGTTGCAGACCTTGCAATTGGAAAGCCATTGGAGTACGCGATTGACCTCTCAAACCAGGGCATTGTGTCTGGCCTGGGTGGGCTGCCAAGTAACAAGATTCACTGCTCTGTGCTGGCAGTTGACGCACTGCATGAAGCAATCTACGATTATTTAAAAAAGAACAACAGGAAGATTCCGGAAAAACTCCAGAAAAGACACGAAACCCTCAAAGCCGAAATAGAAGAACTCAAAGAAAAATACGGAGAATTCATTCAAATGCAGGACAATCTCCTGAAAAAGAAAGCCTGAGCGAAATGTATATTGGCTTTGAAAGGCAGGTAAGACAGGCAATCTCCTGAAAAGGAAGGCTTGAGCGAAATGCTGTTGGAAAAAGGCTTTAGCTCAAATCCTCGCTTGGCGAAAACTAGAGCGGGATAACTGAAATTTACAACAGCTGGAATGCTGGAAGAAGTGCATGAAAGTTATTTATAACTTCCCCTGTTCCATTATATAAATTTCTCTTATAATCTTTTTCAGTGGAAAAAATGGACAAGGACAAAAAACACGATTTCACAGTCCAAGCAGAACACGACAACGAAAGCCATGAAAAAGCGCGTGGGCTTTCAATTGTTTCACTGGATGTCTGGACTGCCCTTGCAGTGGGACTTGTCCTCTTATTTGTTCTCACTGGCTTTCTTGTCGGCTGGGCTGGCTTTTACCAGCTCGCGGTGCTCCAGCCGATATTTTTTGTTTTTCTCTTCATTGTAATACTAAAAAAGCAAGGTCTCGGAAAACAGGAAGCATTGTTTCTTGCACTAATATTCCTCTTTGGCTACGGCATCCGCACCCAGAACATCCAGCCAGGCTACAAGTACTTCTTTGGATTTGACTCTTATTACCACGCGCGAATCATTGAGTACCTAATTGCAGATGGCAGCATTCCAAAAATTGACCCGCTTGGGTACTTTGAGCTGCCGGACTCAGACAGGCTTGTTCCAACCGGTGTAACATTCTTCTGGCACATTTGCGCTGGACTCTTCAGGCTCTTCACCTTGTTCGGGCCATACACGCACGCCCTCTGGGTTGAAATAGTCAAAGTGCTGCCTGCTTTCTTCGGTGCGTTCATCAGCCTGCTAATGTACTTCCTTGGCAAAGAGCTCTGGGGGAAAAAGGCCGGCTACATGGCTGCATTCACTGCTGCTGTTATTCCAGCGTATGTTTACAGGACAATGGCTGGCTTTCTTGAAGATGATGCCCTGGGTTTCTTCTGGCTCGTGGCAGGGCTGATTTTCTTGGTTCGCGCCCTGAAAAACCCGCGCCTCGACAAGCAGCACATATTGAACGCGCTTCTCTCTGGCTTGTTCTTCGCTGGCATGTCCTGGAGCTGGGGTTTCTTTTTGGTTATTCCAATAATCCTGATATTCTTCTTCCCGTTTGGAACAGTGCTCTTCCTCACAAGAAAGGAAATCAAGTCGCCTGAAGTTGTTGGATTGCTTCTTGTATCCTTTGTTTTAATGTCTTTCTCCCTCCTGGGCAACACTCTGGATAACTTTATTGGAGTCAGGGCAATGGCAACACTTGAAATGCTCGTGCTTGCATTGCTTGCAGTTTGCATTGGTCTATTGGCTTTTTTCTCTTGGAAAAAGGAAAGAGAATTCTTCTCACTGCTCGTTCTCTACATCCTCTCCAGTCTCGTTTTTGTCCTTGTATCGTTTCCCGCCAAGGGCTTAAGCTGGTTTGGCTCAATGCTTGGCTATGTTGACAGTGCTGTTCCGTTCTCTGCGGGCACAGGCGTGAACGCAATTGGGTTGTTTATAGCAATCGCGTTCGTTGCACTCATTGCAGGTTTCTTCATATTCCTCCTGTTATTTGGCACAAAAAACCCAAAAAGAAGAGCCTCTGCCCTTAGAATGCTTGCGATAGTCTTCCTCTTCGCAATAGCTATTGCCACAATTGTCATCATCCTTGACCCCAATGGCATATTCAGCTCCAGGATAGTGGAAAAAGGCGTTTTTATGTCAACTGTTGGAGAAGAAGGGCCTGGAAACCCGCACTTTGGCTACAAGTACGGCATTCTCTTTGCCTTTGCGCTCATTTCACTGTTTGCCATGCCAGCCTTTGTGTTCTACAGGAAAAAAGACTACCTCACGCCTGTTGCCTTTGTCTGGGTTGCGATATCGCTGGTAATGGCTTGGTACAAGCTAAAATTCACATACCACTTTGGACTGCCAATCGCAATCGCTGCCGGCTTTTGCGCTGGAGCAGTCTTTTACTTCTTCCGCGACTTCAAATCCTTGGAGTCAAAGGTTGTGGTTCTGGGGCTCGCGTTCATGATGCTCTCAGGGCTCGCGATTGGCGGCTACTTTGTAACACAGAGACCGCCAACGCTTGACACTGATCCGCTCTGGAGCCAGACACTCCAATGGATGAAACAAAACACGCCGCAAGGCGCAAAATACTTAAACTGGTGGAGTTATGGCCACTGGATTACCTTTGTTGCAGGCAAGTCAGTGTTTGCAGACAACAGGAACGTTCAATGGGTCATCAGTGACGGGGATTATGCGAAGTTCCTAATGGCCCAGGACCTCAACGAAAGCCTCGCACTTGCAAAAAAATACAAGCCAGAATACGTCATTGTGGACAGCACAATGTTCCAACAGTTTTCCTCAATGGCAGTCTACAACTTTAAAGTCCGCGCCAGCGACCTTGACAAAAACACCTACATCAGGAACCTTTTAATGTTCGCCCAGCCCGCCAGGCCAGGCACACAGCCATTCGCAAACTTTTACTATCCCTGCCATGAAACAGACCAGAATTCATATGTGTGCAGGGGCAGGTTTGCATCCTACCAAATAAAAAAAGAAAACTTTTCGACCATTGCCAGCACTTGGAGCAAGATTCCAACAGAGCAAGAAGAAGGCATTCCGGTGTGGACTTACAGGGATGAAAACAACTCCGGCCTGGCAAGGTTCCTCTCAACAGTCAACAACTCAACGCTCGCCAAGCTATGGTTCCATGACTCAGAAGCAATGAAATACTTTGAAGAAGTGTACAGGAAAGACGACTCCTCCAAGGCAATAAAAATTTTCAAGGTCAAAGAGGAAGCGTTTGGGTGGAAGTAACCAGACTTGAAAAAAATAAAACCGGAAAAAACCCAGCTACAGCAGAAGCGCTCAGCGGCACACTCCCACGCCTAAAGGCGCGCTATTTTGGCAAAAGCCAAAATGCGTGCATTTTTGCCAGAAGGCAAAAACAGCATGGGCTTTTCATGGGAGAAAGTTTGTTAAAAACAAGCACAATAAAGAATTACTACACCTTTTAAAATTTTGTTGTATGAAAAAAATAGAAATTGGTTACTTACAGCAAAATTTTCCCCCTGCCTTAAGGCAGGGGCTTCGGGCGTAAGAGTGTGAAAGTCAATGAATATAGTGTTGCTCTCGTTACTGTTCACCTGCTCTTTTATCATAACCGGCCTTATTACTCCACTTCTCATCAAAAAAATGAAAAAGCGCGGTCTGGTTGGCAAGGACATGAACAAGCCAGGCAAGCCCAGTGTGCCAGAACTTGGAGGCATAGCTGTCTGGCTTGGTTTTTCCGCTGCAATAATGCTATCCATATTTTTCTACTCTTACCTCTCACAACCAGAGCTAAACCTCACAGCATTGCTCGCTGGCTTTTCAACCATTGCAATCGTTGGATTCCTTGGATTAGTGGATGACCTCCTTGGCTGGAGAGATGGCATGAGGCAATGGCAGCACGCGCTTGTTCCAATGTTTGCTGCTTTGCCCTTAATGGCAATAAACATCAACAACCCCCCATTTTACATCCCCCTCGTTGGCTATGTCAGCCTTGGAGTTTACTACTCGCTTGTTTTAGTGCCAGTGGGCATCACCGGAGCGAGCAATGCAACAAACATGCTCGCTGGCTTAAATGGCCTGGAAGCAGGCCTCGGCATCCTAATCATAAGCACGCTCACACTCATTGCGGCCATGAACAATGGCATTGAAGCGGTTGTGATTGGTCTTGCCCTGCTCGGAGCACTCGCTGCATTCCTCTACTACAACAAGTTCCCTGCAAGAGTGTTTGGCGGCGACTCCCTCACGCTGATGACCGGCGCAGGAATTGCAACAATGGCAATAATTGGAAACCTTGAAAAAATCGGGATTCTCCTCATGGCACTATACTTTGTTGAACTCTTTTTCAAAGCAAAGCACAGGTTTCAAAGCGAGTGCTTTGGCGTTCCACAAAAAGACGGCACACTCAAGGCAGATCCAAGAGGAGGTTCTCTCACTCAATGGGTAATGCGCCGCGGAAAATTCACGGAAACAAAGGTTGTACTAATAATCCTGGCGATGCAGGCACTAATCTGTTTAACTGTTTTCCTTTTATCCTTTTTCCAGAAAGTCTACATTTAGGTGCCTGAATGAAAGTGTGCCTTGCTGCCTCTGCAGGTGGTCATTTAACAGAGCTGTTACAGCTTGAAAGAGCTTGGAAAAAAAAACCACACTTCTATGTAACAGATGCGAGAACAAACGGGGTGGAGCTTGCCAGGAGAGAAAAAACATTCTTTCTCACGTGCCCGCGCAGAAACCCACTGCGCTTAATAGTTAATGCAATCCAGTCGCTTGGTTTGTTCTTGTCAGAAAGGCCAGATGTAGTGATAAGCACTGGTGCTGACACAGCTGTTCCAATCTGCATAATTGCAAAGCTCTTTGGAAAAAAAGTGGTATTCATTGAATCGTTCTGCAGGATAAAAAAGCCAAGCCTGAGTGGAAAAATAATGCGCTACTTTTCCGACTTGTTCCTCGTGCAATGGAAAGAAAACCTTTCCTTTTACCCCCGGGCAGAATTTCACGGGAGTGTATTCTAATGAAAATCTTTGTTGCCCTTGGCACCCACCCACAGCAATTCAAGAGGTTGCTTGAAAAAATAGACTCGCTGCTCGGCAGGGGAAAACTAAAAGCACAGGTTTTTGCCCAGACCGGCAACTCTAACTACAAGCCAAAGCATTTCCTCAGCAAAAAATTCCTGGCGCCAAAAGAGTTCGAGCGGGAATTCCAAAAAGCAGACCTTGTAATAACACACGGTGGAGCCGGCTCAATTATAAGCGCTCTTCGCCACAAAAAACCCCTCGTAATTGTGCCAAGGCGGAAAGAGTACGGAGAGCATACCGATAATCATCAACTGGACCTCGCGCTTGCCTTAGACAAGCGCGGCAAGGCAATAGCTGTCCTTGACCTGGAAAAGCTTAGCACTGCAATCGAGAAAGCCAGGGGCTTTAATCCAGTAAAACACAGCGAGAAAAAGAAGCTGGTTGAAAGAATTAAAAGGTTTCTGGTGGAGGGAAAGTAATGAACCCCGCCAAGCAAAAAGAACTGCCCAATGTTTCAGTCATTGTTGCAACATTCAACCGCGCGCCAACGCTAAAAAAAACCCTGCACGGAATTCTCTCAGTAGAATATCCCTCGAAGTTTGAGGTGATAGTGGTAAACGATGCCAGCACTGACAACACGAAAGAAATGCTAAAAGAAGAGTTTGGGAAAAACAAAAAAGTCAAAGTGATAAACTTCAAAAAAAACCAGGGGGTTTGCAGGGCACGCAATGCAGCAATCAAAAGAGCTCGTTTTTCAATCATTGCAAACATGGACCACGACTGCATCCCGGAGAAAAACTGGCTGGAGAAATTAGTGAAACCGTTCAATGATCCGAGAGTTGGAATCGTCACCAGTTATGGTGGTTATGGGGGAACATCAACTGCCTTCAGAAAAAGGCTTGCCCTGAGGGTTGGTGGCTATGACGAGGACTACTTTTACTACCGCGAGGACACAGACCTAGCATTCAAAATGATAGAGGCAGGCTACAAGTTCAAGCGGGTTAAAGCACCCTACACCCACGACCATGTTGAAACAAGGCCGCGTGGCTTTATTGCTCTCGCCAAATACGTGCTACAACGCCTCAAGTACCACCAGAACGACGTGCTGCTCTACAAAAAGCACCCCAATGATTTAACGCGTAAATTCCTGGACATCAAATTCGGTTTTCTTGTAAGCCCATTAGCTGATTTCAATCTTGCAACTGGCAGATGGCGCGGAAAAGGCGGCTTTGAAGTAAGCTCGCCGCGCGGCATCAGGTTCATTGAAAACAAGACACCCCTGCACTTCCTTGCTATAGTGTCCCTTGGTACTTGCTATATGCTTGCATTAAAGCTTACCCGGCTTTACGCCAGCTTCAAGTTTGGAAAGCTGCTCCTGTGAGTTTTTCTCCACTACTTTACTGCCTGCAACCACTGACTTAACTTTTAAAATTTTACTCCCGACTTCTTTTTCAATTTTCCCAGCATCTTTCTCTATTTTTTCAATTCCTTTTTCTATTTTTTCCTCTGCTTCCCTGATGTTCTTCCTGTGCACCTCAAGGTAAATGCCCGCGCCAATTAGGAGTGCCCCCCCTAAAAGAATGTGCTCTGAGAGAGTCTCACCGATGAAGAGGACAGCAAACTGGATTGCAAAAACCGGGGTAACAATGGTGCTGATTATTGTGGCATCCTCTGCCTCCATTCTCTCAAGGGCAAAGTTGTACAACAAGTAAGCAAGGCCAGTGCCGACCACGCCAAGCAAGAGCACAAGAGGCCAAACTTTTAGCATGTCCCCAAAGCCAAACAAAAAAATGGCGGGGGAGAGAATGAGCGTTGCAAAGAAAAAGAACCAGAAGACATCACCAATGCTGTGCTCTTTGTCTTCACGGCGCATTGCAATGACCATTAGGGCGCTTGCAAAAGCACTTCCAAGGGCAAGCATGTTCCCAAAGTGGTAGTTCCCTGACTGAAATGGGTTTATTATTGCGAGTCCAACGAATGCCACTGCAAGCGAAACAAGCTTTCTCTTTGTGGCTTTTTCCATTAAAAGAAAAGAGGCAAGAATCAATACAAAGAATGGGGAAACCCTGCTGATTAAAACAACATTCTGCACTGGCGCGAAAAGGTTCGCTGCAACGAAGAGCGAGAGCGTTACAGCCATCAGCAACCCAACAACAAAGTATGCTTTTGCATCCCCTGGGTTCAGTTTGAAGGTGTTCCTGTCAAGGAATGCCAGCAGCGGTGCAAGAAAAACCAGTCCAATAAAAAACCTCAAGAACACAATGCTCATGACCGGCACACTCTCACCGATCAATTTCACGAGCACTCCGACAAGCGAAAAGCACACAGCGGAAAGCCCCATGACAAGATGAGTTCTCATGCAATGACTAACACTGCAATGGTATTTATTTTTTTTGCCATGTTTTGTGCAATCAGCAAGTCCTGCTCAAACAAGGTATTTATTTTTTTTGCTGGCAACTCGTTAATGCAGAGCAGCGAAAACGAAAACCACTCAATACTGTTAGCTGGGCGCGAGGTCCAATTCACGCTTCGCAGGAGCGCCAGGGCAAAGCGCATCAAGCTCCAGGTGAGCCTTGCTGCTGGGCTGGAGGTAGTGATTCCAGCAAGAGCAATGGTTTCCCTTTCAAAAGTTGAAGGTTTCATTCGCGAAAAACAGCGCTGGGTCCTGAAGCACCTGACAAAAATTGAAAAGGTTTCCGAAGAAAGCAGTTCCAAAAAGAGTCTTCTTCTCTTTCTTGGCAGGGAAGTCCCGATTAAAGTGAAAGAATCAAAGAGGAAGACCCCGCGGGCTTTTCCTGAAAATGGCTCTCTCACCGTAAAGGTTCCCATTGGGAAGAGGCAAATGGCTGGAAGAGCAATAACCGCGTTTTACAAAAAACAGGCTGCTGGGATTATTCCAAAGGTCGTGCGGGAAAAATCCGCATTAATGCTTGCTTTTCCTAAAAGGATTTCCATCCGCGACCAGAGAACGCGCTGGGGTTCCTGCTCTTCGCGCGGCACACTTTCTTTCAGCTGGCGCCTTGTTGCAGCCCCGCGCTCTGTGATTGAATACGTTGCAGTCCACGAGCTCGCGCACTTAAAGCACAGAAATCACTCCAAAGCATTCTGGCACGAAGTTGAATCCTATTGCTCAGAGTACAAGCAGGCTGAAAAATGGCTCCGTGAAAACAAGCACATCCTGCGCGCTAGGACCACTTTTGCAGAATAAGCCATTTTTTCCTTTCCTAGACAACCTAAGCCCTTGAAAGGCCTCTGTGGAAATGATTTATAACTGGCTTTTTTGCTTTTATAAAACAGCTGATTTTTAGTCAGCTGAGATCATTTTAAAATTCAACTAACAGTATTCCTACACCGCCTCTTGAAAGGATAACCTTATTAATTCTTCAAAAGCTAATTATAAAGGTGAGAAAATGCCTTTCTTTAGGGGATTCTTTAAGAGAAGAAAACTGAAAAAGCTTGCCAGAAAACCCAGCCCAAAACAGGCAAGAGTGGGAAATGTTAGCATAAGCCCGAGATACGCCAAGCTTGTTGAGGATGCAAAAAGGCTCAGCATTCCAACAAGCAACATTGGCAAAATGTATGAGTTGCTCATAGAGCACGGGAGAAAACCAAGAGAAATTCTGACAGCCGAAACCGAGAGACTCATTTACAGTGGCTCTGAAAAAAACTACCACGTTGCCGAGAGAAAAGCAAGGCAGAGCCTGGAAAGAATTGGTATAAAAGTTGACTGATACTCGTCGTTTCTCTAGTGAGTTTGCATGCCTGTTCCAAGAAAGATTTTCACCGGCACGGTTGCAAGAAGCTGCTATTTTTTCATCCAAAGTACTCGCAACCTAAAAAGAATACTTGAGAAAAAAGGCGGGCTTGATGCTGCCACAAGGCAAAGATTCCAGAGAACCCTTAAACTCATGGGATTGAAGCCAAACGCTAGAAAGGGAAGTGTCACACCAAAGCGTGTGAAAAAAGGTCTCGACTCACTGGTCAAAGAATTTGAAAGAGTTTACTCTGTCAGGCGAAAAGCCTTTCACATAATTGACCTGCAAAAGCCCAGTCCACGCGAGTCAAAGAAGCACTGGATTCAGAGAAGAAAAACTGAGTGGAAGAGAGCCCTAAAAAAAGAAGCCGAGCTAAAAGAACTTCATCGCAGAATACAGTTCCTCATGGCAGAAAACCCTCATGGCCTGTTAAAACTCCAAGAGCAAATCCAAAAAGAATTGTTCCAAAACGAGAAAAGAACCCTCTCTGAACTCAGAAAGCTTGGCTTTATCTTTGACCCCAAAACAAACTGGTTCGAGGTGGCCATTGTTCCGTTCTCAAAAAATGCAATTGATGAATACGGCTTCAAC
>Ga0190313_1001371_pt1 | contig 13166 bp, 13 predicted proteins | sample 4870071011_MG_FD_169989 | JGI IMG/M metagenome (GOLD analysis project Ga0190313, IMG submission 169989) | Hydrothermal vent sediment bacterial communities from Southern Trench, Guaymas Basin, Mexico - 4870-07-10-11_MG | ecosystem: Environmental > Aquatic > Marine > Hydrothermal vents > Sediment ...
CGCTGTTACCAAAATAACGGGAAAGCCGCAACGCTGTTTCCGCACTAATGCCACGCTTGCCATTAAGGATTTGAGTAATACGCCCTGAAGGTACACGCAATGATAGAGCAAGTTTGTTGGCCGAAAGTTCGCGTGCCGTCATTTCACGTTTAAGAATACGTCCCGGGTGAATTGGTTTCATGATTTTACCCCTTGTGGTAATCTGTAATTTCAACATCATACGCATCGCCGTCCTTAAAACGAAAACAGATCCGCCATGGCCCGTTTGCCCTCATCGCCCATTGACCTGCTCTATTACCGGATAATTTGTGCAGGCCTATACTTTTTAATGGGCTTAAATCCTTTAGAGATTCTGCAGCATCAAGAGCAGCGAGCAAATCGTCAGCAGCATCCGGATCCAGGCCACGAAATTTGGATGTCTTGCCTTCTTCGTAAAAGCGTCGAGAACGACTGTTGCCCCATGAGCGAATCATACATATAACATACTACGGGCCTTGTAGTATTGCAAACGTTTTTTTATGATTATGAAGATTAAGAATGAATGTGTTAGACACGGATTGCACGGATGAACACTAAGCAAATTAGCCGCAGACACACACAGACCCACGCAGATAAACGGATTAAAAATATGAAGTAACTATTCAGCGAATATGTACGGCAACAGGTAAAGCGACGGCTGATGACATTATGAGCTGAAAAACAATTTGACACTCACCTTTAATTGTTTTACACAATGTAATACGGAGGTGATAAAATGATTACATTAAGACTTGATGCGAAATTAGAACAAGCTATTAATAACACAGCAAAAAATCTTGGCTTATCAAAATCTGAATTAATACGGAAGAGTATTTCTGATTATCTTGGAAGGCTTAATAATCAGAATGCCTGGGAGGCAGGCAAAGAATTATTCGGTAAATATTCAAGCGGTCATGGTAATCTTTCGACAAATAAAAAAGAGCTGATTAAGCGCAAAATTAAGGCCAAAAGGAAATGAGAAAAATCCTTATAGATTCCGGGCCATTAATAGCCCTGTTTGATGCATCGGATAAATATCATCATGAAGCTGTTGATTTTATTAAAAACAATAAATTTCCTTTGGTTACAACTATTGCATCAATTACTGAGACTTTACATTTATTAGATTTTAATCGAAATGCTCAAATAGACTTTCTGGAATGGATACACCGGGGAGCAGTTGAAATTTATAATATTGAAGATAATGATTTTAAAAGACTTAAAGAATTAACAGAAAAATATCATGATTTGCCAATGGATTTTGCTGATTCGTGCCTTGTGTATCTTGCTGAAAAACTTGATCTGAATACAATTGCAACAATAGATCGAGACTTTACAGTTTATCGAATAAAGGGAAGGAAAAAATTTAAAATGATTCTATCTTAAAAGCAAAAACAACGCATTTTTTGAAAAACAAAACCTTCCAAAGATTTAAACCTTAAGGAAAACCACTTTGATTAAAAAAATACCTTGCATTCCAACCATGGAATATGACATTTTGCAAGAATGATATCGAGACAACTTTACAAAACTGTTGAAAAAACATTGACTGAATCGCCGGTTACAGCGATCATCGGGCCAAGGCAATGTGGAAAGACAACCCTTGCCCGCCAATTCATCAAGGGCAGGACAGTCCGTTTTTTCGATCTTGAAAATCCGGCGGATCAATTTGCTCTTGAAGATCCTGTTTTTGCTCTGGAGCAATATCACGACGAACTTGTTATTATAGATGAAGCTCAGCGCATGCCTGAAATTTTCCCGGCAATAAGGGTATTGGTGGACCAAAATCGAAAACCGGGAAGATTTCTACTGCTTGGATCAGCCTCTCCTGACCTACGGCGTCAAAGTGCAGAAAGCCTGGCTGGACGTATTGTTACCCTGGAATTAACACCATTTCTTTTGCAGGAAATAAATTCCGGGGCAGACAGCCTTGACAAGTTGTGGGTCCATGGGGGGTTCCCTCCTTCCTTTTTGACGGATGCTGCTTCCACAAGTCTGCAGTGGCGGATACATTATCTTCGTGATGTGGTGGAACGGGATTTAGGCTTACTGGGTTTTAATCTACCACCGGAAAAAATGTGGCGTTTCATGCAAATGCTCGCCCACAACCACGGGCAACTCTGGAACAAGGCACAGCTTGCCAAAAGCCTTGACATAGGTGCAACCACAGCCGGTCGCTATCTCGATGCCATTCAACAGACACTTTTAGTCCGGCGGCTGCAGCCATTTCATAAAAACCTGGGCAAAAGACTGATTAAATCTCCCAAGGTGTATATCAGGGACACTGGTCTGTTACATGCGCTGCTCGGCCTAAAAGACAGAGAACAGTTACTTGGCCACCCTGTAAGTGGACATTCATGGGAAATCCTGGTCATTGAGCAAATGGCATCCTCCCTCCCCCTTGGTTGGGAACTTGGGTTCTGGCGTACAAGTGGCGGCAGTGAAATTGATTTGCTGCTAATTTCCGGTGGACAGGTAAAAATCGCTATTGAAATAAAAGCGGGATTAACACCACGACCCGGCAGGGGCTTTTACGAGGGATGTAAAGATTTAAAGCCGTCAGAAGAATGGATAATTTACCCAGGCAAACGAATAATACCGCTTAATAAAGGAAAAACACTGGCCTTACCTGTTATGGAAGCTGTGAACCGATTAATGGGACAAAATTGAAACATTTAAATATTTCCCGTAATGATTTATCTTTTCTTTAAAATGTTGTAATTAACATAACTATTCAGCTGATATGTATAACTTCAGGTATAATCTGAAGCATGCTTAAATCAGCGACGCTGAATAGTTACTAATTAACATTAAAAACCTTTTTCAGACTGTTTTGTTATATGACCGCTGAAACTACTTTCCAATTTTACGACTCCATAATAATCTCGAAAAAAATCTTTTCCAGTAAATCCATGTGCAAATCCCATCTATAAGGTGCCGCAGCTCCATGGGCGCTATCTTTTATTTTATCTTTTTCTTTAGAATGGTAAAAACTTAAAATTGCTTTGGAAAGTGTATCCGGATTATAATCATGCAAAACAAAACCGTTTATTCCATTTTCGATAAGCTCCCCACCTCCCACCTGTTCTCCTGTAATAACAGGGGTTCCCGTGTAAAGAGACTCCAGCACAACATTTGCAATGGGGTCAAAAAGAGAGGGGAGTACAAAAAGATCGGAGGCTCCATATAAAGCTCCCACATTATTTTGATACCCTAAAAAACGGAATTTTTCAGCACACCCGGCCCCAGCGGCTCTTTTTTTGAAAGACCCGGTTTTTTTGTCATTTCCTGCCACAAGGATTGTAACCGGTATTTTATCCTTAATATGACCGATGGCATCAATCAAATAATCAAGTCCTTTTCGCTTAAATCCGTTTCCAATAAAAAGTATGGTTAAATCATCTTTATTTATCTTTAATTCTTTTTTAAAATGATTTTTTTGTTTTTTCAGATCAGGATTCAGCTGCTCGGCATTAACCCCGCTGTAGACCACCTGTATTTTATCATCAGGAACCCTGTAACGATCTATTATCTGCTCTTTTACCATATTGGAGACTGTTATTATTTTTTTTAAACGCGGGTCTGAAAAACGTTTTCTTTCCAGATGGAGATATGTTTTTCGATACAGCCTGTTAAAATTCTTTTGTGCATTTTTTTCATAATCCAAAAAGCAACCGCTCCCGTCCCTGTAAATATCCTGATAAATAGTACGCCCGAAGCCCATGATAAGAGGTAAATCAAGTTTCATGGCCTTTTTCCTGGCGCCATAGGCAAAAGAGAGCATCCGTGCCGTTGAAAGGCCCCTTATAACCGGAATTTTGTGAACCGTCATTTCAGAAGGGACATCCTGATTGATCATGGATGTTAAATAATGTATTTTCCAGCCCCTTAAAATAAGAGAGGGGACCAGCTTGTTAATATAATTTTCAACTCCCCCATGGGGGGAAAAACGTGTATGAACTAAACCGATCACCTTTTTCATATGCCGACTCCCCTCCTGGAAAGGATACGGCGGTAAACTTCAATATTTTTACTAACCATCGCATCAATGGAAAATTTTTCCTTAACCAGGCTCTTCCCCTGTTCAGCCATTTTATATCCCTCCCCTGAATTTATAAGGATATCAACAATTCCATCAGCAAGAGCCTGGGGGTCTCTTGTGGGAACAAGCTTTCCTGTTACACCATTTTTTATTGCTTCGGGAATCCCCCCCGCCATGGTGGCGACAACGGGTTTACCAAGGGCAAGAGCATCCAAAACTGCCGTACCAAGGCCTTCTTCCGTACTACTCATGACAAAAAGGTCTGCCAGCTTGTAAAAAGCACCCACATCCTCCCTGAATCCTGTAAAAACCAGTTTTTTGTTCAATCCCAAAGAATCTGCCATGGACTTGAACTCATCAAGTAACTCTCCACCCCCGATAATGAAAAAACGGGCATCAGGAATTTTATCTATTACACCCGGCATCGCCTGTATAAAATATCTCTGCCCCTTATGTTCTGCAAGATGTGCCACATTTATCACGATTTTTTCATTTTTTTTTACATTAAATTCAGATATAAGATGGCCGCAGTCTCCGTTTTCAAATCTGTTAAGGTCAACACCGCTATGGGCCACAAAAATCCGGGCGGGGTTAATCCCGTCAGCTGTGAGAACATCCTTTATTTTGCAGGAAATAGCCACATAATAATCAGCCATAAATCTATATTTTATGCCGCTTAACTTTAAAAAACTATGCCGCAAAATCGAAAAATCAACCCGCCTTGTCACAAGCCGAAGAGCACCCGTACCAATGGAAGCAAAAAAAGCCAGGGTATGGGCATGGGAGGTATGTGAATGGATAATATCATACCGATTTTTTTTAATCAGCCGCCTTATTTTATATATCGCCAAAAGATCAGCTTCGCCCCGCATGGGTATGGTAAATGTTTCATACCCCGCATCTTCCGCTCTTTTGGCCATGGGGGAGCCTGGCTGACATATCAGGTGGGACAAAAAAATTTTCTCCTTAAGCCCTTTAAGCAGATAAAATGTTTGCTGTTCACCACCCCGCCATGTTCGTTCTGTATTTATATGAAGAATTTTCATTATACCTATACTATGATTTGCTATAAAGTTACATGTTTCCGATCAAATCCCCATTGTCTACTTGGAGCCACCTCAACTGTCAAGACAATTAACCCGTGTAGAACAATTTTACGATATGTAGATTAAAAAAAATATTAACTCACAAAATAACCATTGAAACATTATTTTTTTATGATAAAATATCTCTCTAATCTGGCATACGCCCTTTCAAAAAGGGCTGCAAAACATTTACATTTTTACTCTCAACCTCTTAATCATAAAAATAAATGAAATTCAGCATATTAATGAACACATACAATAGGGCAAATCTCCTTAAACTGGCCTTGTCATCTTATTTAGGACAAACTGAAAAAGATTTTGAAATGGTCGTGGCAGACGATGGCTCCACGGATAATACATCCGAAGTAATCGATCTTTTTAAAAAAAAAGCACCGTTTCAGGTAAAACATGTTTGGCATAAACACCAAGGACACCGAAGGGCAGCCACCTTAAACCGGGGGATAAAGGAGTGCAGCGGCGATTATATTCTCTTTACAGACTGCGATTCACTGGCCATGCGTAATCTTGTTGAAATCCACAAAGCCGGTGCAAGGAAGGATAAATTACTTTGCGGAGGTTATGTGCGCATTTGCAAAGAAATCACAGAATCCATAACCGAAAAAGATGTGCTGACAGGAGACTTTGAAAGATTATTGACTCCCAGGCTGAAAATAACCGCATTTAAAAAACATCTCAAAGCACAATGGCAGATATTAATAAAAAAACCGAGACGTCCCCACAATATGGGACTTAATTATTCAGTTTCAGCCGAAGCTTTATCCAGGGTTAATGGATATGATGAATATTTCGAGGGGTGGGGCTCTGCTGACGGCGATTTAAGGGAGCGTCTTCGCATAATCAAAGTAACTCCTGCCTCACTTTATAACACTGCCCTGGTGCTCCACATGTGGCACCCAACGGAAAAGACCAAACTGAACAAAGAAAAACGAACCCGGAATAAAAAGCATGCCAGACGTTCAAATATTAATCCATATTGCTCAAAGGGAATTAAAGATTGAATGTATAGATGTTCAGATAATAAATTTCATAAAGCCAGATGTTAGAACTGAGCTATGGTGAAATTTAAAAAGCTCTGGCTGTTTGAGCGCAGCGAGTTTAAGAGGTTTTTAAATTTTATTATAGCTCAGTCTATTGCTAAAATTATTTATGTGACGGTCTATAGCTGCCTTAGGAGGCTGTCCAAAAATAGCAATTTTTTTCAAAATCAAGGCTTGCTCAAAAAATTACCGCAGACATATAGTTGATATTTCGAGGATAATTTTTTGAGCATAACGCAGAGTTTGGGGAAAAGGGCATTTTCGAACAACCTTCTTAGGATAATTCAAACCGGCATCATGGCCCCCCGGCTTCCAGAATCAGCTCAAAATCGACTCTGTCCTGAAAACTTTTTTGCCTGGTCTTGGCTGTATCAACCTTGCATGAAAATATCCCTGTACCCTTGAATGATTTTTTTTCCCACAGCAAATGCCCCTCGGGAGGCATATAAAGTGCGGCTCCGTTATCTGCGCAAACAGCCACGGCAATATTTTCGGTGGTTTTAATCCTTGCCAAAAGCCGCTTTTGGGAATCAAGATGCTCCATTGGAAGGAGAACCAGATCGCACCCGGTCTTGGCAAGGGCAAGGGCAAGCTCTGGATGCTCAAAATAATCAAAGGGTACCATTGCAATTTTGGCGGTGCCGAATTTAATAATCGGAAAAGGAAATTCCCTGTCCTGCCGGGAATCTCCCGTGGTATATTTCAGGGTTTTTTCACTGGTAATAAGCAGATAATCTATCATGCTTTTATCATGTTTCACTGCAACTGCAAATCCGGCCTTATATTTTTCAGCCAGCTTTTTTATTTTGCTCAAATCAAAATCATCAGGGGAAATTTCCGGCAGCAGATAAAATAACGGATATTTATTTCTGTATTTTATCATATTGGTTTCCATCACTGCTAAATCAAATTTTCCATCTTCAGGCACAACAAATTCAAGATTCAAAATTCCGGGCTGGGGAAGTTCATAATAATCTGTCAAATCACTGATAAGCCGGCGGTCAAGACAAATTGGCTGATAAAAAAATGGAATTCTCTTCGCCAGAATAGTTTGACGTTTAATCCCTGCAATCTTTCCCTCTTTATTAAGAGGGATCTCGGCCATGAATATACTGGAATCTTCATTTCTCCCTTCAAAAAGAAGCTTACCTGCCGGATCAAAAAGATAGGAGGCCGATTTACGGCAATCCATTGTAAGGTCTTTTCCTGTACGGTTGCATGCAGCTAAAAAAAATCCGTTTTCCATGGCTCTGGACCGCCACAAATCTCCCGGATCAAGATCACCCGGAGGCCAGTTAGCAGGTACCAGCAACAGGTCAACACCTTTCAAAGCCATGGAGCGGGGGAGCAGACCATAATAAGTATCAGAGCAGATCAGCAGCCCCACCCTGCCCCAGGGTGTATCAAAAAACCTGTTCTGTCCTGCACGGCCTGGACAGGACCACCGCGATTCAGCATTTATTTTTCTGCAGGTACATATTAAACGGCCATCCGGCCCAACAGCAATAGCACTGTTGTAATAGATCCATGTTGCCTCATCACGTTCTGCCAGGCCGATTATAATATAGGCAGCATACTCCTTTGCTATTTCAGATAAAGAGGTCAGTAACCCATCGTCCTTTGATATTACAAATTTGGCAATATCCTCCCTGGATGAAAAAGAATATCCTGAAACCGCCAGTTCAGTATTTAAAATCAGATCAGCGCCCCGTTTGGCAGCCTCCCGATTCAATTCAATAATATTATGGCGATTTGCTTCCAAATTTTTGTGCTGGACATTTAAATGGATAAAGGCAATTTTTAAATTGTTTTCACCTCGTTGTTTTTGCAATTCATAACCTGTGGTCCCAATCCGGGACTTGTTTTGAACGCAGCCATCAGAAATAATAAAAATCATAAATATAAGCAGCGTTATTTTAAAGATATTAAACATTGGATGTTTCGTTCCCTTATTCAGAAATTCCAGCAATACTTTTACTGAGCCTGTTGGTACTCTCACCCCATTCTTCCCTTATCTCCGACACCATATTTCATACGTATAATTAATATTAGATTCAAAATAATGCTGAAAAACAAGTTTAAAGTTATAGGGGACTGGAGGAAAGCTGACATCACCATCAACCGTGGCATGCACTGTGGTCAGGTGCATTATATCAATCTGTTCCATCAAAGTAGTAAATACCTGGCCACCCCCTGCCACAATAATCTGATTGGTACGATCTGCCATCTTTTTTATCGCCTGATTAATGGAAGAAAAAATAAGCACATTGTCAGAAGGTTGAACAGCTCCGGATTTTGAAACAACAGCATATTTCCTGTTTGGCAAAATACCCATGGACTCAAATGTTTTACGCCCCACAAGGAGCCACTGATTAAATGTCATTGCCTTAAACAGGAGCTGCTCTCCTTTAACATGCCACGGGATCTCACGACCGGCTCCAATAATACCGTTTTCAGACTTTGCTGCCATCAGTGATAATTTCATTAACATCTCCTTGTTAAATTAAGGAACGAAAATTTTATAATTTGAACGAAACAGCTTGTCTTTTGACCCATCTGCTTCGTTGCATCAAAGGCCGAATACGTATAGTATGCAACCTTTAATGCGCCTTGTATATGGGCCAAAATCCTGCGCTATTTCTGCTCAACTTATTTCATCTCCGTTCCTAATTAACAGGTTTAATCTTGACGCCTCAATCCGCAATCGATTCTCTGTAAAAAACAAGGGCAGTACGTGAAGGGAGATAAAGACTGATTCGGTCATGGTCATCATCTGCATGTTGAATGGTTAAATGGACTTGACCCTCACAAAGCCGGTTATGCCCACCGTATTTTGACTGGTCACTATCCATAATCATGGAATAACGGCCCTTTGGCAAAGCAAACTTATAATCAGTATAAGAGGCTGTGGGATGAAAGTTAAATACAAAAAGGAGCCTGTTTCTGAAAAACGCAATTATCTTGTCGGCGCAATGCTCGTATACAAAATCCGCCCATGGAGCATCGAATATGCGATATTGCCTGGCGGCTGCGATCATGTCACGGTCAAAGCTTGCTAAAAATCTGTATTTAAGATCAGGAGAATCAGCAAGATGCCACTGACGCCTGGCATAGTGGTATGACCAGTTATTCCCCTCACGGGGGAAATCTATCCATTCAGGGTGACCAAATTCATTCCCCATGAAATTCAGATACCCGTTTCCGGCTGTTGCAAGGGTAATCAGCCTGATAATTTTATGCAGAGCCATGCCTCTGTCAACATTGACAGATTCCGCACCAGCACCCATAAAATAATACATATCTGAACCTATCATCCTGAAAATAAGGGTCTTGTCACCCACAAGGGCCTGGTCATGGGATTCCACGTAACTGATGATTTTCTCATCTTTTCTCCGGTTGTTAAGCTCATGCCATATGTGATTTATTGGCCAGTCTTCATCACGCATTTCCTTAACAAGCTTCACCCAGTAATCAGGACCGCCCATGGCAAGTCTAAAATCGAATCCTGCACCGCCATGGGAAACAGATGCCGCAAGCCCCGGCATTCCGCTTATATCTTCTGCAATGGTAAGGGCATCAGGTTTAACTTCATGGATCACAATATTTGCAAGGGCAAGATATATAAGGGCGTCTTCATCCACACTCTGATTAAAATAATCATCATATGATGTAAAAGACGCCTCAAGACCGTGGTGAAGATAGAGCATACTGGTAACCCCATCAAAACGGAAACCGTCAAAGTTATATTCTTCAAGCCAGAACCTGCAATTTGATAACAAAAAATGAACAACACTATTTTTTGCGTAATCAAAACACCTTGAATCCCAGGCATAATGAATACCTCTGGGGCCATCGTGGAAATACTGATACAATGTTCCATCAAAACAGCTTAAACCTTCCACCTGATTATTTACGGCATGGGAATGGACAATATCCATTATAACCGCAAGGCCGGCCTTGTGCGCCGCATCAACAAGCCCCTTTAATTCATCAGGGGTTCCGAACCTTCCGGATGCCGCAAAAAAATTTGATACATGGTATCCAAAGGAACCATAATAAGGATGCTCCTGAATGGCCATAAGCTGAAGCGTATTGTATCCGGCGTTAACAATCCTTGGAAGAATTTTTTCCTTAAACTCCACATATGAACCGACCTTTTCTTCCTCCTGGGCCATTCCAACATGTGCCTCATAAACAAAAGGAGGCTCACCGGAATTTTTAAAATTGGGTATTTCCCATTGAAAAGGCTGATCAGGCATCCAGACCTGGGCATTGAATATCAAAGTCTCAGAATCCTGAACAACGCGCCGTGCATAAGAGGGAATACGGTCACCCCCGCCTTTGTCCCAGTAAATCCGAAGACGGTAAAGATCTTTATGTTTAAATGCCTGGGCAGGGAGACTGATTTCCCATACGCCGTTATCACCTGTTCTTTTAAGTGAAAAATCTTTTTTTTCAACCCAGCCTGTTACTTCCCCGATAATATAAATTTTATCCGCATTGGGAGCCCATTCTCTAAAAATCCATTGATTATCTGTAAAATGGAGTCCGAAATATTCATATCCCAATGCAAAATCTTTAAGGGAAGCATCCTTGGGCAAAAGCTCCTTAAGCCTGTTTCGAAGGCGTAATATTCTCCGCTTCAAGTCTTCTTTATAAGGAGAAAGATAAGGATCATTTTCTAAAATTATCTTTAACAGATCAGAAAGAGAAAATTGTTTATCCGGCAATTGATGGTATTTATCCATAAATTCCATTGATTTTAATCCCTGGCAATGTCAACACATTTTAAGGCAGCATAAAAAAATATCACTCCGATTACCAAAAGGAGCAGATATGAAAAAAGGTCGGGTGGAGTACCAAAAGCGGTTTTTCTTATCACAGCTGCAGCATGGGTCAGGGGAAGGAGGCAAATAATTTTCTGAGCCCACACAGGGAGACGCTCCACCGGGAAAAAAGTTCCCCCTAAAAAAGCCATGGGTGTAATAATAAAATTGGTTAGCATGGCCTGATCCGCATGGGATTTAACCAGCATGGCCAGCCATACTGCAAGGGATGCAAACACAAAACTGTTAAGCCCTATGGCAAGCCAGAAAAGCAGATTGCCATAGTCAAGAAATACATTAAAACAAAGACCAATGACAAGGATCACTCCAACAGAGATAAAACCCCTTGTCATACCGGCCAGGACCTCCCCTGCCACATAGGCGGCGTTACTTATGGGGGCGGCTTGAAATTCTTCGAAAATATGCCAGTAAAACCGTGCCACATTAATATCGGTTGATATGGCAAATGCCTGGGTCATGCTGCTCATGGCCACCAGGCCGGGAATAAGAAATTCAATATAGGTATGCCCATCAAAGGTTGCGCCTTTTCCCATGGCATAACCAAAAGCAATCAAATAAAGAAACGGAGAGACCGACATGCTCAAAAGCTGCCGTTTAATTCTCCGTTTTAAAATCCACATTTCCCGCAGATAAACCGCTGTAAAACCGTTTAGCATTGTACCTTCTTTCCGGTGAGAGACAAAAATGAATCTTCCAGATTCACGCGGCGCAAAGTATAACTTTCCTGTTGTTCAGCAATAAAGGCATCTGCCTTAGATCTGGTATCAAAATAGACTGTCTCCATCTTATTTTCATACATCTGGTCTATGGCCCAGGTTCCTGTTTGATCCATCAATTTTTGAGGTGTATCAATGACCACAATCCTTCCTTCATCAAGAAAAGCGACCCTGTCAGCAAGGAATTCCGCTTCTTCAATATAATGGGTCGTCAAAAAAATAGTTGTTCCGGTATTTTGAATCTGCTTGATCAATGCCCAAATCCGTCTGCGGATTTTAGGATCAAGACCCACTGTTGGTTCATCAAGAAAAAGTATTCTTGGAGAATGGACAATGGCCCTTGCAATCATCAGGCGCCGCTTCATACCTCCTGAAAGCTGTTTTACCAGGCTGTTTTTTCGATCAGCAAGATCAACATAGGAGAGGATTTCATCTATTTTTTTTCTCCGTTTTGGATGGGGCATGTTAAAAAGTCTGCAGTGAATATCCATATTTTCATAAATCGAAAGCTCCTGGTCCAGATTAATCGACTGCATAACCAGACCAAATTCTTTTTTCGCCTTAAGAGTCTCCTTTTCAATATGGAATCCACCAAGCCAGGCATCCCCTGAGGTGCGCCGGGTGAGTCCTGTTAAAATTCTGATGGTGGTTGTTTTGCCGGCCCCGTTGGGACCAAGATATGCAAAGAGTTCACCTGGATGGACACTAAAGCTGATCTCTTTTAAGGCAAGGATATTTTTATATGATTTTTGCAGTTTTTCGATTTTTATCATTTTTTAATAGTATGGAATCCCCAAAGTTACAACGTCTTTTTATTGCACCCAAACATACTTTTCTCAATATTCGAAAAATTTATATAAATACGATCAGGTCGAATTCCAATCTCTGCTTCGATAAATTCACAAATAGATTTTGAATATTGGCCACATTTCTCAGATGGCAGCCCAACACTTTTTAATTGAATATAGCAAACAGGCTCTGTACTTTTATCAAGCATCATTTTTGTTTCAGAACAGATTGAAATCATAATCTTTTTTTCAGGTTTTCCCAGCAGGCGTGATGTGAATTCGGATATTTTATTTAAAAAATCCTTTGTTACGTCAAGTTTTTTGTTTGTTTCAATTTTAAAATATGGCATTTATCAACCTCCAAAATTCTCAATGGATTTGAAATATAAAATTAAACGCGGGTAAGAGGGCACTCTTAGCAGGAGACTACTCAGTAGTGTCCGATTAGAATCTTGCGTGAAGGGAGTTTAATTATTTTTGTGCGTATTTAATAAATTCCGTAGAATTTCTTAGCAATAACCAAACACAATTATATATAACACAAAACAATTGAAACATCCCGACTGGCTTTATATATTATATAAAAGTAAGAGGTGTCAAAAATAAAATAGG
>Ga0190313_1001372_pt1 | contig 13165 bp, 14 predicted proteins | sample 4870071011_MG_FD_169989 | JGI IMG/M metagenome (GOLD analysis project Ga0190313, IMG submission 169989) | Hydrothermal vent sediment bacterial communities from Southern Trench, Guaymas Basin, Mexico - 4870-07-10-11_MG | ecosystem: Environmental > Aquatic > Marine > Hydrothermal vents > Sediment ...
GGTATGTTGAAAGCATCCTTGACACCGTGATCGTAGGCGAGTCTTCTTATGTTGTTTCCGTATTCAAAGACTTTGGCACCTTGCTTTTGCATCTCAAGGATCGCGTTTATATGCTCTGCAACCGAATCGTAAACTCTTTTCAGATAATCATTTGGATCCTTCTTTCTGAGCTCTTCCGCCTCCTCAACGCTGAGACCTCTGGGGATGTAACCGTTTAAAGGATCGTGAGCTGCCGTTTGGTCTGTAACTATATCGGGAATCACGCCTCTTCTCACAAGTTCTGGATGAACTTCAGCAGCGTTTCCAAGGAGGGCAACAGATAATGGCCTTCCTTCTTTCACAGCATCCATAACCATTTTGAGTGCTTCATCCAGGTTGTCTGTCCAGGTATCAAGGTACCCCGTCTTCAACCTCCTCTCTATGGCTTTTTTGTTCACCTCAACTGCGAGCATTACGGCATCGTTCATCGTTGCAGCAAGAGGTTGGGCTCCTCCCATCTCACCGAGACCCGCCGTCAGGATCCATTTCCCTTTTAGCGACCCTCCAAAGTATTTCTTCGCAACAGCGTAGAAGGTTTCGTAAGTTCCTTGGAGTATCCCCTGGGTCCCTATGTATATCCAGCTTCCAGCCGTCATCTGACCGTACATTATGAGGCCTCTCTCTTCGAGCTCTCTGAAGTATTCCCAATCCGCCCACTTTGGAACAAGGAGGGAATTTGCTATTAAAACCCTTGGGGCCCATTCGTGCGTTTTGAAAACGGCAACGGGTTTTCCACTCTGAACGAGGAGTGTTTCATCCATTTCGAGCTCTTTCAGAATTTCCACAATTTTCCAGAAGGCTTCCCAATTTCTCGCAGCTTTTCCGGTTCCTCCGTAGACTATGAGATTGGCCGGGTCCTTGGCAACATCAGGGTCCAGATTGTTCATAAGCATCCTCATGGGAGCTTCAGTCTGCCAGCTTTTGCAGGAAAGCTGGGTCCCCCTCGGGGCTCTAACAACGGGAGCTTTTACCGCCATGGAGAATCACCTCCCCATCTATTTTACTCGTTTCTGAAATGATCATCAACTTCACAAACCCAGGTACGCTTTCTTAACCTCCTCATCCTTAATCAGATCTTCCGAGCTTCCCTCTTTGACTATCAAACCGTTTTGGAGAATGTACGCTCTTTCCGATATCTCCAGAGCTTTCTTCGTGTTCTGCTCGGAAAGAAGTATCGTGATTCCCATCTTTTTAAGATTTTCGAGTATTTCAAATATCTCATCCACGAGTTTTGGCATCAGTCCAAGGGATATCTCATCCACCAGGATGAGTTTTGGGTTCATCATCAAAGTCCTTCCGATGGCGAGCATCTGCTTTTCCCCACCGCTCAATGTCATGGCAAGCTGTTTCTGTCTTTCAGCAAGCTTTGGAAATATGTCGAAGACTCTTTCCAATCTCTTTGAGATCTCTTTTCTATCCTTTACAAGAAAAGCTCCCATCTCAAGGTTCTCTCTCACGGTCATCGACCTGAAGATCCTTCCACCTTCCGGAACGATACCTATACCCATCCTGGCCCTATCCCAAACACTCTTTCCTGTGACATCCTCTCCTTCAAAAACGACTTTACCTTCTTTGATCTTCACGAATCCCATTATCGCGTTCAAAAGCGATGATTTTCCGGCACCGTTTGCGCCAAGAAGTGCCACTATCTCGCCTTTTTGAACCTCAAGAGATACTCCTTTAACAGCTTCTATCTTTCCATAGCTCACCTTCACGTTCTCAGCTGACAGCATACTCACCACTTCCAAGATAAGCCTCGATAACCTTTGGATCTTTGGAAACCTCTTCTGGAGTACCCTCTGCTATCTTCACACCGTAATCAAGGACCGTCACAATTTCCGCAAGGTTCATCGTGAACCTCATATCGTGCTCTATGAAGAATATCGTGACACCTTCTTCCCTTATACTCCTCAATATTTCCGACAGTTCTTCAGTTTCCCTTTCGTTGAGGCCAGCTGCTGGCTCGTCCAGTAGAAGAAGAGAAGGATCGGTGGCCATTGCTCTTGCGATCTCGAGTTTTTTCTGAAGACCTATTGGAAGTGTTGATGCAAGGAAATCCTTGTATTCAAGAAGCCCGAATCTTTCCAGGAGCTTCTCCGCTTTTTTCACTTTCCTCTCATCGTCTGGCGATTCAAAGAAAACTCTGTGATCTCTGTAAATCGATATACCCATCCCCGCAAGAACGTTTTCAAGAACGGTCATATCGGGGAAAATCTTTATGATCTGAAAGGTTCTGCCGATTCCCATACTGGCCCGTTTACTCGGAGAAAACCTATCGATCCTTTTTCCCTTGAAAAATATCTTACCTCTATCCTGCCTTAAAAAACCCGTTATCAAGTTGAAAAGGGTGGTTTTGCCTGCTCCATTTGGACCTATGAGAGCGTGGATCTCTCCTTCTCTGACGACCATCGATACGTTGTTGACGGCTAGAAGTCCCCCAAAACTCTTTGAGACATTTTTCACGACCAGAATTTCATTCATCTTGTAACTAACCTCCTGAGGATTCCTTTCTTTCCCAAAAGACCAGATGGCTGGTAGAGCATCAGAAGAACAACTATGACACCGTATATGAACATCCTGTAATCCTGAACGAACCTTAGAACTTCTGGAAGTATCGTGAGAAGAACCGCTCCAACTATAGGACCTATTATGGTCCCTATTCCACCGAGAACCACCATCGTGAGGATACTTATGGAAACGGGAAAGGAAAAGTTATCTGGAAAGATCGCTCCCATCTGATGAGCCCACAGGTTTCCTGCAAGACCTGCAAGGGCTCCCGCTATTGTAAAAGCGTATATTTTGAATCTTGGAACGCTGACCCCAATACTCTCAGCAGCCCACTCGTCTTCTTTTATGGCTTCGAAGCCGTACCTCACGTATTTCTTCGTGAGGTATCGAACAAAGAGGATCACCAGAATAACCCAAAAGAGGGTGTACAGGAAGTAACCCATCGTCATCAACGTGTGCCCAAAGAGGGATGGTCTTGGTATACCGACGATCCCGTAAGGCCCTCCAAAAAACGAAATGTAGTTGAAAAGAGAGACCACCACGAAGTTCATACCAATGGTTGCAAGAACCAGAAAATCGTGTTTCACTCTCAGACTCGGAAGGCCAAGCAAAAAACCAAAAAAAGCTGTTATCAAAATGCTGAGTGGAAGGGAAATCCAGTAGGAAAGTCCCAGTTTCACCGTGAATATAGCTGAAGCGTAAGCTCCTATTCCGAAGAAAGCAGCATGCCCCAAAGACACCTGCCCCGCGTATCCTATTAGTATGTTCAAACTGAGAGCGAGTATGGAGTATATTCCACAGAACGTCATGAGGGTCAGCAGGTAATCCAGCGTCATCCCGTTTCCCTCCCGAATATTCCAGACGGTTTGAACATCAAAAGAAGGATCATCGCTATGAACGCTATAGCATCCCTTGGAAGAAAGAACCCCTTCCATGCAACAAGAAAGGTTTCTGCTCCAGCCAGTATGAATCCGGCGACAACCGCCCCTTTCAAACTACCGAAACCCCCAAGAACCACGACGACGAACGCTTTGTAAGAAGGAACTTCCCCCATCGTTGGATAGACACTGTTGTCGTATATGCCAACAAGAACCCCTGCAAGACCTGCGAGGAAAGAACCTATGAAGAAACCGAGCATGACGGTTCTTTCTATGTTTATTCCTAGAGCTCCCGTCATCTGAAGATCATCCGCACACGCTCTTAGAGCTTTCCCCCATTTCGTTTTGTTCATGATAAAGTACAACGCCACCAGGCTGATGACAGTCACAAGAACTATGAATATCTGATCTCTCGTGATTATCAAGTTCTCCGTCACGATATCCGGAATGTTGAAGTTGACTGAAAAGGCTTTTTTGTATGGCCCCCATATCAATCTGTAGAGATCCTGCATGGCGACGAAAAGTCCTATACTTATGACGAGTGGCACGATTCTGGATTCGGAAAGAACCTTTCTGTAAAAGTATCTGTACACAAGAATTCCTAGAAAACCGGATAGCACGGCAGATAGGATCATAGAGATGAGGATGTTTCCTGTCAGTCTGTACAGGGTGAGTCCCATGAGAGCACCAAAAGTGTAGATCCCGGCGTGTGCTATGTGAAGGATCCTGAGGATTCCATAAACTAGTGTCAGGCCCACCGCAATGAGAACGTAGACGCTTCCAAGAACGAGAGAATTCACCAGGTTCTGAAGAAACACCTGTTCTCACCTCAAAAAATGAGGGGGAGGACCCCCTCACGGTGTTGTTATCTCAGGATCCGTTATCTTCCAGAAGTAATGGAATCTATTACCTATGACAACCTGGCACGTTATCTCCCTCATTGCTTCCCTTTTCTCTGTGAAGCCTTTGAAACCAGTGACCGTTCCTTCCACCTCTTTTATCATTGAAAGACCCTTCTTGACACCTTCTGGTGTTTCCCCACCAAGTTCTATAGCTTTTGCTGCTATGATAACAGCGTCAAACGCGGATGCTGCAACCATATCGGCATCTATACCGTATGTTTCCTTATACGTTTTTATGAACCACTGCACGGTTTCGTCTTCACTGTCCCTATCAAGATCCGTCGTTATGACGGTCCCATTGGCGGCGTGATTCTTCGCAAGCTCTATGAATTTTGGTGAATCGTAACCTTCCTGACCTATTATTGGAACGTATATTCCGAGTTCCTTCGCCTGAGTAACTATATGAGCGGCTTCGGAATAATAAGCAGTTGCGTAGATGGCATCAGGATCGAGCTTTTTTATCGCAAGAAGAAGTGCCCTGAAGTCCTTTTCACCCAGTGGGTATTTTTCTTCGTAAACTATCTCCGCACCCAATTTTTTAGCTTCTTCGACAAACGCTTTGGCAAGTGACACACCGAAATCGTTGTCCATCACGAGAACCGCAATTCTTTTAGCACCTATCTTCTCGACCGCAAGATGAGCTCCCGCTCTTCCTTGAACCGTCGCGAGTGTCCCAACTCTGAATATGTAATCTCCAGTTGCCGTTATCTGTGGATGAACAGCGTAGGCTGAGATCATTGGAACCTTGAGTTGCTGGAATATACCGGCTGCCGCTCTCGTCGTTCCACTGTAAGAGCCACTTATTGCTACAACGACTTTATCCTTCTGAACCAGTTTGTATGCTATGCTCACCGCTTGATCTGCTTTCAAAGCGTCATCGTAGTACACGAGCTCCAATTCTTTCCCATTGACTCCTCCTCTGGAATTTATGAGTTTAATTGCAAGCTGTGCACCGTGGAGAGCGCTCGTTCCATCCGCAGCGGCGAATCCTGTGAGGGGCGCAAAGAACCCTATTTTTATTGTTTCTTCTGAGATCACGCAGAGGGCAATTAGCGTAAGAAGAACTAACACCAAGAATCTTTTCATTTTCTCTCCCCCCTTTAAAAATTGGTTTCAAAGATTTATTTGTATTTAAATTATATCAAATCTTGTGAAAAGGAGGATATTAGATTCTTGAATATTCTTGCCTACGTTGTTTATTGTGGTATTATATTAGTGGTTACACATAGTAAAAAACTGTTTCATATAATAAAACAAGGAGGGTAAAGTATGGTAAAACCTCAGGAACTGAGAGAAAAGATAAAAGGTGTCGTGGTCGTCATGATAACTCCTTTCAAGGAAAATTACGAGTTGGATGAAGAAGGGTTGAGAAGGTTAACGCGTTTTCTCATTGACAGTGGTATAAGGGAAGGGACAGGCGTTCTCGTACCAGCCGGTAGTACAGGAGAATGTCCTATGCTCACAGATGAAGAGAGAAAAAGAATATTCGAAATAGTCAAAGAAGAAGCGGGGGATGAGGTACCGGTTATCGGTGGATGCAACCACACCGATACGAGAACTGTTATAAAGCTTGCACATTACGCTGAAGAAGCAGGACTAGATGGTGTTATGATCAGTCCTCCTTACTACTGGAAACCGAATGAAGAGATGTTACTAGCTCACTACAAAGCTATCGCTGAAGAGATAAATCTTGGGATAATGGTTTACAATAACTGGTTCGCATCACAACTTGACATTCCCCTTGAAACTCTAATCAAGCTAGTGAACGAAGTGCCACAGATAGTTGCTTTGAAAGATAATACACCTTACATCGAAAAATTTGGAAAGACGGTTGAAGCGCTTGGAGATAAAATCACGATTTTGAACGGTGCGGGAGAAGTTCAAGAACCGTACGCTGCTCAGATGGGAGCAAAGGGATTTGTGACAGGTGAAGCCTGCGTTATTCCTCAAACCTGTGTCAGCATATACAAAGCAGAAGAAAGAGGAGATTACGATGAAGCAAAGAGAATTTTGAAAGAAGCTTCTGATCTTTTGAATTTCCTTTTGGGAGGAGAACATATCGCCTCTTACATAGCCAGGATAAAAGCCACTCTGAACGTTCTGAATCTTCCTGGAGGTATTCCAAGGCTTCCTTTATTACCTGCGGATGAAAAGATCGTTGAAAAAGCGAAGGAATTGGTCAAAAATTACAGGCTACCTGAACTTTGGAACAAGTGAGAAAAATTTGTAAGACATCCTTTGAGGGGGGTGGTGTTATGAGAAGGCTGGTTTTACTTCTCACGATCGTTATTTTCCTGATCAGCTCGATATCCGTTCTAGCTCAGCAATCCAAAGAACTGACTATCCTGACATGGGCACATTTCGTGCGAAGTTCCGATGAGTTCTTGAAACAATTGGCTCAGGAATTCGGTAAGAAATACGGTGTGAACGTTCGAATCGATATGGTATCGCTGAATGATATGGCATCGAAACTGGCAGCAGAAATGGAGTCGGGAGCTGGTCACGACATAGTCCTCCTCATGAATTACTCCACAGCTCTTTACAAGGATCATTTGATACCTTTGAACGATGTCATAAAAGAGATCGAGAAGATCTATGGACCGTATCAACCCGCTGCTCAGGAAGCATCAAAAATAGGAGAGAACTGGTATTCAGTACCATGTTACTATACCCCTGCTCCTGGTGTCTACAGGAAGGACTACTTCAAGGAAGCAGGAGTTAAACCTCCTGATACTTTTGAAGAGCTGTTGGAAGCTGCAAAGAAATTGCATGAGACAGGACACCCTGTGGGACTGCCGATAAGCCACTGTGGAGATTCCAACGACTGGCTGTTTCAGCTGCTGGCATCTTTTGGGGCACATCCTGTGGATGAAAACGGAAACGTGACCATAGATTCACCTGAGACGAGGGAAGCCATAGAATACGTTAAAGAGCTGTTCAAGTACATGTCTACCGATGTTCTCTCATGGGATGGTGCGGGTAACAACAGATGGATCCTTTCAGGTGTTGGTTCTTACATTATCAACTCCCTGAGTGTGGTTGTAGCTGCCAGAAACAACTTCCCTGAGATATTCGAAAATCTTGGTCTAATCCTACCGCCTGCTGGTCCGAAAGGCCGTTACTCAACAACGAGTTTGTACACTTACGGTGTGACGGAATGGTCGAAAAACAAAGAACTGGCTAAGAAGTTCCTTCTGTTCCTTTTGGATAAAGAAAACTTCAGAGGATGGGTTGAAGCGAGTGGAGGATACAATATGCCGTTGTTCAAGGATCTAACTATTTTCAAAGATCTGAAGTGCTGGGAGAATTACCCGGACATAGAAGCCGTCTTCAAAGTTGGAGATTACTATCACCTGCCTCTCTGGCCAGCTCCTCCAGGTGGAGCGGCGCAGTTAACTTATGATTCCTACATAATCCCAGATATGTTCGCATACGCTGCAACGGGGAAGATGACAACCGATGAAGCGATAAAATGGGCAGAAAATCAGCTCAAGAAAATCTGGGGAAAATGAGGTAGAATTGAGGGCGGATGGGGAAACCCCATCTGCCCTTTTAGGAGGTAGTCGAAAAACCATGAAATCTAGGATTCGCAATAACCTTGTAGGTTATTCTTTTCTTTTTCCTGCCTTGGCCATAATACTCGGGATGATTGCCATACCCCTTGTCATGTCTATCTACCTCTGTTTCACCGATGCTAGGATAGGAAAACCAGGACATTTCGTTGGATTGGAGAATTTCAAATTTTTATTTCAAAACGATGTTTTCTGGACGACACTCTATAACTCCATTCTCTTCACTGTTGTTTCTGTTGCTCTAAAACTTGTGATAGGACTTGGTGTTGCTCTTTTGCTTTATCAACCCATGTTCAGTAACAGATGGTTCAGAGCGATCATACTCCTTCCCTGGGTTATACCCTCAGCTTTCAGCATACTAGGATGGCTCTGGATACTGGATCCTTTATACGGTTCTCTGAATTGGATACTGACTCACCTTGGATTCTCCAAAGTTCCTTGGTTGTCTTCACCCTTCTGGGCAAGATTTTCTGTGATACTGGTCAACACATGGCGTGGAGTTCCCTTCTTCGCAATAGGACTCCTAGGAGGCCTCGTTGGTATACCCAAGGATGTCTATGAAGCTGCGGAAATAGATGGAGCTGGTGCATTCAAGAAGTTTTGGTCAATAACCTTGCCTCTTCTAAAACCCCCTTTACTTGTAATAACTCTTTTTTCTGTAGTCATGACTATTTCTGATTTCAGTATAGTATACATTCTGACAAGAGGTGGCCCCATGAACAGCACTCAGGTCTTTGCAACGCTTGCCTATCAATATGGTTTGAGCGGGGGACAGTTGGGGCTTGGGGCGGCTGTTTCACTCTTCATGTTCCCATTTTTACTCTTTTCAGCTATTATCCTACTCAGAATCATCAGTAAGGAGGTTTACTGAGAGTGAGAAAGAGGAAAAAGCGAGTTTTAACAGTGATAAATATAATATTGATGATAATTGTTTTGATCTTCATACTCTATCCTTTCTACTCGATGGCTCTGAGTTCTCTTAAAACCACAAAAGAACTTTATAACATCCATGTGAATCCCTTGTGGGTTTTCAAACCCACCCTTGAAAATTACGTTTATCTCTTTACTCAAACGAATTACTTACGCTGGTATCTCAATTCGGCCATCGTTGCTTTAACCACAACCCCCATATCGATCCTGGTCAGTATATTGGCTGCATACGCTTTGGCACGTTTGGAATTTTTCGGATCCAAAACCCTGGGAATAGGGATATTCATTGTCTATCTGATCCCTCAAACCCTTCTGTTCATTCCCCTTGCACGTGTAATCAATTCCATGGGAGTTTCCAATACTTTGTGGTCCCTCATACTAACGTACCCAACCTTTCAAATACCATTCAGCACATGGTTGCTCATGGGATATTTTAGAGGTCTTCCAAAGGAGATAGAGGATGCAGCAAGAGTCGATGGAGCATCCAGACTCAAAACTTTGTGGACCATCGTCGTTCCCATGTCCCTTCCGGCTATTGTCACCGTTACCTTGTTCTGCTTCACGCTTTCATGGGGAGAATTGATATACGCGTTGACTTTTATTTCGGACTCTCTCAAACAAACTCTGAGTGTGGGAACGACTACAGAATTGATAAGGGGAGATATGTTCTTTTGGGGACCTCTGATGGCAGGAGGATTACTCGCAGCGATTCCCGTTGTTTTAGCATTCTCCTTCCTGGTTGATTACTACATCTCGGGATTGGCCGCTGGGAGTATAAAGTGATATCAGTCGATACCTGGTGATCGATATTTGCTGCTTGATGTTCGGTGTTAGGGTGAAGGGTATGGGGTATAGGGAATAGGGTACAGGGTAAAAAGATTTATAAACTAATTACCCTAACAACTATACCCTAATCCCCAAACACCGATCACCGAATATCGAACACCGATGAGCGGATACCGACCACCAAATCTTGAAATATCCTCAACTTTTTCTTGAGAGGAGATTTGCCATGTTGTATAATTTCATTCGATCCAGTAGAAGGGAGGGTGAAGGGTGAAGAGAACGTACCAACCATCCAGAAGAAAGAGAAAAAGAACTCATGGATTCCTCGCAAGGTCCAGAACGAAGAGTGGAAGAAGAATCCTGAGAAACAGAAGGAAAAAAGGACGCTGGAGGCTGACCGTGTGAGGTGGATCAGACCTTTAGGAAAAAAGAGCGCCTGAGGCTCAGGAAAGATTTCGACAGAGTTTTCAGAGAAGGAAAAGTGGTTCAGAATGATTATCTGGTCATGTTGTACAGAAAGAATGGACTTGAGTACTCTAGAATAGGTATAGTTGTGAAAAGAAAATTCGGAAAGGCGCATAACAGAAACAAGGTCAAAAGATGGATAAGGGAGATCTACAGAAGATGGAAGAGTGAATTTCCAAAAGGGTACGATTACGTTTTTCTGACCCGAAAAAAGTTATCCGATGAATTTGAGGACACGAATTTTTGGGAAATTAGAGAGAAGATCCATGACCTTTTAGAGAGGATGAAATATGAAGAAAATACTGGTGGGTCTTATCAAATTCTATCGTAAGTACATTTCTCCATTCAAACCTCCCTCATGTAGGTTCACTCCTACATGTTCCGCTTATGCTATTGAAGCCATCGAGAAACACGGCGTTTTGAAAGGTCTCTACCTGAGTCTCAGGCGCGTTTTAAGATGCAACCCTTTGAGTGAAGGAGGATACGACCCTGTACCTGAGGAATTCCACTTTTTTCCACGCAAAAGAGAAAGATAAAACGAGGAGGCGATGAAGTTGAGACGCAGTATTTTCATGCTAACTTTCATATTAACTCTGATCCTTTCCACAGTCCTTGGAAAGAGTTTGATAACGGTGACGAAGAATGAAAAAGAAGTGGTCGTGCTCACAAGGTTTGAGGAATACCACTTCGACGTGAAAACCGGTAATTTGAACAGTGTTTTCATTCTAACAGAAAAGAGAGTGCAGATATTTGAACACGATAACGATGGGTTCGATTTGACGGTGGGAGGATCCACTCTAGAAGCTGTGGGAGATCCCATCATATATGGTGAAAAATCGGAAGGAACGGGTTTCGACAAACTGGTGAAACTCACTTTCGATTATGGGCTTGCCAAGAAAACGTACATAATAGAGAACGATCCCAATTACACTTTTTATGTAGAGATAGAAACTTCCACTCCGTGCAAAGTAACCCTTCCAAGGGTCTGGTTTCCCGAAACGGATAAGTTCATAAAGGATTTCTTCATATCATTTGCCCCTAAAGGGAAATTCGTCTCCATTGTCAAGCACAATAAAGGACTAACTGTTGAGAACGCAATAGATGTCGATGGAAAGATAAAGATGCTTGTTTTCATGGGTCCCAGCAAGCACACTCTCCTCAAACAGGCGTTTCCTTCCGCATATAACGATCTCATGGAAACGCTAAAGAAGGTCAAAGGTTTCACTTCCTGGTACGATCCACTCTTTTACGGTCTTGTTTGGTTCTTTTGGTGGCTCTACAGTATAACGAAGAACTTCGGATGGACGATAATAATATTCACCGTGGTTGTAAGGCTCATCCTGTACCCTTTGTACCATGCTCAGACGAAATCCTTGATAAAGATGAGGAAAATGCAACCACTTATAGAGCAGATAAAGAAGAAGTACAAGGATCCAACGAAACAGCAGGAGGCTTTGATGAAGCTCTACAAGGAAAGCGGTGTAAACCCCGCGAGTGGTTGTCTGATGCTTTTAATTCAGCTTCCCATCTTTTTCACACTATGGGCAGTGATCAGGTACTTTGTGGAGGAGTTCGCATATGGTAGCAGGTTCTTACTCTGGGAGGATCTCTCGATAGGTGGTTTCAAAGCAAACATAATCCTTGTGCTCATAACCATCATAGCGAGTTACTTCACGACACTCATAACGAGTCAAGATGTCCGATCGGCTTGGCAGGGGATCATAATGTCCGTTATATTCCCTTTCCTATTCATAAGTCTTCCAACGGGTCTCTTCATTTACTACACAACTAACACACTGATTCAGCTCGTTGTGACTTACTACATATACAAGAGGTACAGGATAAAGGGAATCACGACAAGAGAATTATTTGGTCTTCCCAGCCCAAGGGGGTGAATCGATCATGAAAAAGGAGAGATTCACAGGGAGTACAGTTGAGGAAGCTCTGAAAAAAGCGATCGAGAAGTTCGACCTTCGAGAAGGGGAGTACGAATACGATGTGATCGAGAAGGGTTTCCCTGGAATATTTGGGCTCTTCACCAAAGAAGCGGTCGTGGAAGTCAAACTTAAGAGAAAATATTACGAAAGGCGTTTGAAGGAATTTCTTCTGGGCATTCTGAAACATCTTAACGGTCATGTGAGAGTGGAAGTGAGATCCTCTGGAAAGAACTACTTCGTGGATATCGATGGTGACAGAATAGGAAAACTCATAGGAAAACATGGGAAAACTCTGGGAGCACTCCAACACGTTTCCATGATATTTCTCAACAGGATCAGCGACACGAAGATAAACGTCATTGTCGATGCTGGTGAATACAGAGAGAGAAGGAAAAGGCAGCTCGAGACGATAACCAAGGAAGCGATAGAAAAAGCCATAAAAGAGAGAGGAAAGGTCATCCTCGATCCAATGTTCGCTTTCGAAAGAAGAATAGTTCATGAGATAGTGAAAAAGTATCGAAATGTGATCAGCTATTCCATAGGCATGGAACCCTACAGAAGAGTGGTGATAGAATTCGCAAGGAACAGAAGGGAGGCAAGGATGAAATGAAGAAAGGACATTTTTCTAAAGTGTCTCCACAGATCTTCGATGAAGAGAGTATAAAAGGAGTCGAAAAAAGAGTTCTCATAGGACCGAAAGAGGGTGCTCCCAATTTTGTCATGAGACTCTTCACCGTGGAACCGGGGGGATATACCGATTACCACTCTCACCCCTGGGAACACGAGGTTTTCGTTGTTGAAGGTGAGATAACGGTAATAGGGCCTGATGGGAAAGAGGAGACTTTAAAAGAAGGAAGCTTCGTGTTCGTTGAGCCCAACGAGAAACATCAATTCAGGAACAATTCGAATAAAACGGCCAGATTCATATGCGTTATTCCCAGGTCTGGTGGGGAGTAGAGAATTGCTGTTAACCTGATAGATTTTAGTGTGCATAAGGAAGCGTAACAGTTCATCATGGAAAAGTAAGGGGCTTCCAGATAGAAATCCTGTTACTCAAGTGTCCGAAAGTTTGAAAAATTTTCTGTACTTTTCTCTCGAGGATTCACCGATATCCCTGTTGCTATTAAAGGGCAGATTGAATACAAAAA
>Ga0190313_1001373_pt1 | contig 13161 bp, 11 predicted proteins | sample 4870071011_MG_FD_169989 | JGI IMG/M metagenome (GOLD analysis project Ga0190313, IMG submission 169989) | Hydrothermal vent sediment bacterial communities from Southern Trench, Guaymas Basin, Mexico - 4870-07-10-11_MG | ecosystem: Environmental > Aquatic > Marine > Hydrothermal vents > Sediment ...
TGCATGAGGGAGGAATCACGGAATTCGTTAGGTATTTGAATGAGGGGCACAATGTACTTCACAGAGATGTGATACATATAAAAGGAGAGACTAACGGAGTACAGGTAGAGGCTGCCATACAGTACAATGACAGTTCCTCGGAAAATATGCTGTCTTTTGTGAATAATATCCAGACGGTTGAAGGAGGAACGCATGTAACTGGATTCAGAATAGCCCTGACCAAAGTCATCAACGAAGTGGCTAAGAAATTGAATCTTCTAAAAAATGTAAAATCTTTATCGGGAGAGGATGTTAGAGAAGGTCTTACAGCAGTTCTCCATGTTAAGGTTCCTGAACCTCAATTTGAGGGCCAGACCAAAGCAAAACTCGGAAACAGCGAGGTTAGAGGTATAGTACAATCCATAATCTACGATTCGTTGCAGAGATACTTTGAAATACATCAGGAAACTGCGGCAATAATAGCAGAAAGGGCTGTAAGGGCCGCTTATGCCCGAGAGATGGCTAGAAGAGCGAGGGAGATGGCCAAAAGAAAAACATTTCTGGATTCCTTGGACCTCCCTGGAAAACTGGCCGATTGTACAACTCAGAATCCCGCAGAAGCGGAGTTGTTCATAGTTGAGGGCGATTCCGCCGGAGGAAACGCAAAGCAGGCAAGAGATAGAAGATTCCAAGCGATATTGCCATTGCGCGGAAAAATACTAAATGTTGAGAAGGCAAGCATGGATAAAATTTTCAAAAACAAAGAGATTAGATCTCTTATTTCCGCCATCGGAACGGGTATCAAGGATGATTTTGATTATTCTAAACTAAGGTATCACAAAATAATAATAATGACGGATGCGGATGTTGATGGCGCGCATATCAGAACTCTCCTGCTAACATTCTTCTACCGCTACATGTTTGAACTTGTGGCAAAAGGCCATATATATGTTGTTCAGCCGCCTCTATACAGAATACAGAAAGGAAAAGAAATATACTATGTTTACAGCGATGAGGAGAAAAACAAACTTCTTGAAGAACTTGGAAAAAATGTAATTGTACAGAGATTCAAAGGTCTTGGTGAGATGAACCCCCAGCAACTCTGGGAAACCACGATGAATCCCGAAACTAGGAAAATAGTACAGATAACAGTGGAAGATGCTGTTGAAGCGGATAGGTTATTTTCCATACTGATGGGTGAGCATGTTGAGCCGAGAAAGGAGTTCATACTCAGCCATGCAAGGGAAGTCAGGAACTTAGATGTGTAAAAATTTCTTTTCCGCAAATGTAGAGATTCACCCTAACATCGGGATTTTTTAAATTAACTCGTGATCCGCATATCTCAACTATCTTAGCTCCGAGAATCTTCTTTATCTCCGTGGAACTCAGATTAGAGGATTTCTTCTCAACAAATATTCCGAATGTCTTTTCCCCAATACATTTTGCGATGTATTCGGCCACGGAATCTATTTCCTCAATTCTCCAGACGAAACCCTCTATTATGCGATCGTTAAAAATGTCTAAAAGAGTTTTACCTTCTTCGCTATACACAAGATACCAAGAGCAGAATTTTTTAAAAAACGCTTCTGTTTTTCTATCCCGAAGTTTTCTCAAATAAAATTTTAAATTAAAATTTTTGTGAGGTTTTAAAAGTAAGGCTTTCCTCATCCCTTTATCTTGCTCCGCCCCTTATTTTCTTCCTGCTTATTCTCATTCCGGTCGGCGTTACAATCAGGAAATTCCTGCCCACTCCGGCCACATCCCCATTAACATCCTTGGCTACCCTTTTGAGTTCGTTTATTATTCTTCTCAGCGTGAGCTCGTCGTTGGCTATGGAAGTATAATCTATCAGAAGAACATCTCCATTGTAAACATATTCAGTTAGGCCCGCAAGGTCCTCATACCTGTAAACCTCAGCCACCCTTATAATTGGTCCGGTAGCCATTGCCTCCTCACCGAAATCGTAATTGTTCAGGTCTATGAATCTTCTTGGCTCTATTGATGTCTTCTTTTCCAATGGAGGTTTAATAGGAGTTTTCTTTCCAAAGAACTTTGGCGTCATTATCCATCACCGAAGGTGTATTGTAATCATCTAATATAAATTTTTCCGACAGAAACTTTCAATTCTTGAGTTTTATTAGCGATTAAGTAATTACCTTTTGTGATTATCCAAATGACAAAATTCAGAGATTTACCAAAAGGTGCACGTCGCTTAATAATTTATTACGCGATAGGTACTCCTGGCGCCATAGGGATAGAGGTATTCAGTGCCTATGCTCTGCGCTTGGGATACGCTCCAATATACATAGGAGCGTTAATATCACTGGTTTCACTCATAGCAACACTTTTTCTTCCATTAATAGGCTATCTTGCGGATAGAAGAATCAGCGCAAAATATCTTCTTATGATTTCTGAAGGTTTATTAGGAATTGGATTAATAATCATTGGAATTTCCGGAAATATTTTTCATCTTTTAATAGGAAGATTGCTCCTTTCCATATCATTTCTCTTCAACTTCATATTCTTGGTATACGAAAGGCATCTCTACAAAGAGAAAACCGAAGAATGCTATGTATGGCACTGGATTATCCCGACATTTGCCGCCATATTTTGTTATGCGCTCCTAATCATAACATTCCTTTTTATGGAAAAAATAGAAATTCTTGCCGCTAGAATATTGTTCATAGTAATCGGTTCATTGTTCCCATTCTTCATCGCTTATATACACATCTTCCTTCCTGACATACCTACCCTGCGGGAGAGAACCAAATTTAGACTGGAGAAGAAATTTTTGGGAATAATAACGATATCCCTTCTATCCTCATTCGGGTTTTCTTTCATATACGGGTTGATGATGGCCTCTATAATAATAGAGTATTTTGGCGCGGGATTCGTTGCCATCTTTGCACTCGGATTAATAGAAAGTTTATCATCGCTATCCTCATCCTCCCTGAAATACTTCTCAAAAAAGGAGTATTGGCCTATTCTGACGGATATATCCATACTATTCCTCACAGTTTACGGGTTATCGCTCTACATCGCAAAGATTTTCGTATCTTATAACTATCTATTCATCATGGTGTTTATTTTTTACTTCCTGTTCAATTTTCTTTTTGCTCTATGGCATATGGGTTTACAGCCGATGGTGATGAAGGTGGTTGCGGAGGAGTACAAGGGCACTGTTTTTTCAACCATATCCATGCTAAGAAGATTCCTCCTCATTCCCAGCGGCTTTATAGTGGGATTTTTAATACAAAACTTTGGCAGTTTCTCGCCTGCTCTCGTTGAATCCTTAATTATGATTCCATGCCTTATTTTGTACATAAAAGTACGAAGGAGTTTTAAATGAGGAAAGCCAGCGTTAGATATAGAAGTACAGAGGACATCGCATCGCACATACTGGTTATTATCGGTATTGTCACATCATCGGGATTCGCTCCGAGTTTTATGCTTGAGATAGCCATTAATGGTCCGAAGAGTATTCCCACTAAGGATACCATAAAACCCACAAATACCACATAGACCAGAATGGAAGGAGAATATTGGAGTGCTATTACCGAAGAGATAGGTAGTGATAAAATAGCGATTAACAGAAAAACGAGTACAACGCTACCGAGGAGCGTTAGGGCATCGCGCAGAATCTTTTTGAAATCCAGAGTACCGAGATGATAGTCGGTGCCCATCCTTGAAGAAAATACGGAAGATACATTTCCCGCCTCACCCATAAAAACGGGTATGAGGAAAACCACCGCCGTTCCGGCTATGCTTGGAAAAACTGATGTCTCCAAAATTACACCGCCGATACCGCTTATCATTGCGCAAACAAGCATAATGGCAATTCGGTTAAATTTTGCTCTGCCACGAAACCATCTTATCAAAATTATTAGAGATAGCAATATAACTATCAACTGAGCGACGAGTGGAGTTATCAGGGCGAGAAATACTCCTACAAATATCGTGGGTATAGTTATTATATCGCCGGCTGTGGTTACAAACGGAGCGGTTACATTGTCCGGGTCCCAGCCCCACTTGTGCGAGAATTTAGCAATAAAAACTGTTAAAGCTGTTAGGATTGCCCCAGAAAAAAATGCCGTAAAAACCATTACGAATGTGAGAAGAAAATAATTTGCGATTCTGAAGCCCATAATTTGGGATACGATAAGTGCGAAAATCGGTATGAAAAAACTCAGAAAAAGAATTTCGCCCATCGTCGTTAAAAACTCCTCCCTAATGGATTCATCAGTTACCGTACCCAAGTGGAGGGATGTGGAAAATCTCGCCGCCAGTGCTCCATAAACATTGCCCCTTAACCCCATGGTCGGTGGAATCATAAGAAGTATTCCCGGAATGGCTATCAGATAATCCTCAAATATTCCGAGAAAAGAGCCACCGAAAATATCCGCTACCCCACAAACAACCAGCGCTACCATTACCTCGCGAAACAACTTCCATTTTGCATCGCTCTTTTTCATAGGAGCGTTATCATAATTCGCTTATACAATTTATAATTTCCTCTTTGAATTTTTCAACATCCTCCACCTTGCCCTTTGCGGAAAAATCACCTCCTCCACCTTTCACATCCATCTTTTTCCTCAAGCATTCCATAAGTTTTCTCGCCATCTTTTCTCTGGAGTATAAAGCGAATGTTTTTTCGGAAATTATAACTATAAAATCAACATCTATTTCCTCATCCACCAATTTATCCGCATCTTTTAAGGATACTCCTTCATAAAATGCGACCGTGTATTTTCCAACCTTGCGAGATATTTTCGGCAAATACTCCCTGAAAATTTTCTCATACCTCTTCTTCCAAACCCGCGCTTCGTCAAGCATTTTCTCATACTCAGATATTTTTTCCTTTATTCTCTCGCTCAGCGGAGGTTCTTTTCTTCCCACAACCTTCATGGATTTCCAGTAATCCTCAAAAAATCTGTTTATCGCTCTCAGCGCCCTATCCCCAGCGACAAATTCTATTCTCCATATTTTTGAACTTTTCCTGTAAAAGTTAATTATCTTTATTGGCAGAACTTCCGCAGAATTTTTAACGTGGGTTCCTCCACAGGCGCTGGAATCGTAATCCCCAATTTTAACAATTCTTATCTCACCAGAAATTTTTTCGGATTTTTTTCTGAGGTTTTCATCTCCGCTCATCCTATCAATCTTTATCTCCAAACACCTTCTTGCCTGTGAATTCGCCTCCATTTCAAATTCAAGAATATCTTTCCAAGTTAGGGTATCAACTTCTATCTCTATCTTTGATTTCTCTTCAAAAATTTGAAATCCCTGAGTGTCTGCGTTTTTAATTTTCAGTATGGCAGCGGATAAAATATGCTGTGCTGTGTGCTGAACCATATTCTCGTATCTTCGCCCCCAGTTGAGAAGAACTTGCACTTCATCCCCAATATATGGAAACTTACCTTTGAGTTTGCCTATGTGCCAGATATCATCTCCTTCCTCCCTTGACTCAAATACCTCAATCTCAAAGCCCTCCCCTTTTATTACGCCGAAATCCGCTGGCTGTCCGCCTCCGCCGGGATAAAGTATGGTCCTATCCAGCAGAATCTCAATTTCCGAATTATTTTTCTTTATATCCAATACTCTTGCCTCGCATTTCTTTGCGTATGAATCGTGATGATATATCCGCTCGGTCATAGAGGTGGAATTGCGACGAGATAAATAACGATTATGGAAAATTATAAAAACATACATCCTATTATCATTCGTATGTTCCAATCCACGGTGGATATATCCACGCTCAAAGAGAAATTTACAAGGGCGCCGATAGACACAAGCGATGGTGTGAGATTCCTCCATTACAGTTTAATTATGATTGTTGTAATATCCCTGATTTCTCTGATAAATGCACTCGTAATTTTCATATCTCCCACGATTGCCGTCGGTCTATCTGGTTTGGGCTGCGTATCCGCCGTTCTGTGGTTTATGTGGTTCATTTTCATAATTCTGGGCGCTATGAGAGTTAGAAAGGGCACATCTGAGGTTAAGGTTGGGTCGCATGAAAAAAACTCTCTACTTGGAATGATTTTCGCGATACTGGTAATAATAATGCTCATTGCAACAGTTATATATGCCATCGCAGCAATTGTTAGTGTAGCGTATACTTATACAATGAAAAGTCAGGGAAGTAATAGCGAAATGTATCTGAGTTCGGAAGATTTGAAGAATTTTATTGACGAAATTGAGAAAATAGTAATAACCATACTGATTATTTCAGTCATAATTTCAATTTTTATGGGCGCAACCTACTATTTCCCAATACGCTCCCTAGTTAAAAATACAGGGATGCTTCTTATAGCATTCATATTGATTATCGCCGCTGCAGTTGCCGGATGCGTTATTGGGATAACTGTTGTGCACTCTGTGATGCAGGATATTAAAAATAATATGCCTCAAACAAATAACTCCACTGAGTTGAGCGAGTATTTTAGCAATATATCTGTAAATATTTCCGGCGTACAAGCCATGGGAAGTATTCCCAACGCGCTCAGTTTAATCGGTTATGTAATTTATTTGGTGCTCTATTCAAACGCGAGAAAAGAGTTGGAGGATGCCGTAAGAAAAATGCGGGAAGCGGAAAGAGTTCCTCCGCCCCCGCCTCCTCCGCCGGGTGTGGAAATATACAGTCCGAAAATCCCTTCGGAAAGCGAATTGAACAAAGTTAAATGCCCGTACTGCGACTTTGAGTTTGAAATAGCCCCATCTCTCGTAGGCAAGGAAGTGCAATGCCCGAGATGCGGAGCGAAATTCAAAGCATAAGGACCACGTACTTTCTACAATTTTTAACATTTACCGCTGTAATGCTACCTTGGGTGTTCATAGCCCCAATACTCCAGAATATGGGGGCATCAAAATTCTTCATAGGACTCGCCGGCGGGTTGTACAGCTCATCCTACCTAATATCCTCAGCAATCAGCGGAAGAATAGCGGATGAGAAGGGTGCAAATCTAGTTATAAAGATGGGTTTGGCTGCCTCCACCATATCCTTCTTTTTGCAGTATTTTGCATCAGATCCAATTACATTCATAATCATCAGAACCTTGAGCGGATTCGCGGTGGGTATGTATCCCGGGGCAATTGTGGCCGTTGCCTACTATCTCGGAATAAAAATAGGAAGGTTATCCGCGGCAGGTTCCACTGGCTGGACGGTTGGAAGTGTGCTTTCATCAATAATCGCATTTTTCATAAGTGAGAAATTTACATTCATCGCATCTTCCTTGGTGTTTTTTATTGCTCTCATACTTTCCATGAGGTGCGAATTCAAAGGTGCAAATGTCCCCAGAGTTAATATGAAGGAGGTGTTCAAAAGAAATCGTGAGGTCTATTTAACCATGCTTCTCCGTCACACCGGAGCGAATACTATATGGATGTTCTGGGTTCCTTTCCTCATAAGCCTACAATCCCCCTCATATCTTCCACCCGCCCTTATGGCGATAAACACAGTTTCCCAGATAATTTTCATGTACTTCATAACGGACATAAAATCTCCAAAAACACTCATTTTAATGGGTCTTATAGCATCTGCCATAACCTTCTATGGCTATTCTTTAATAAACTACTATCTGTGGATCATTCCTCTGCAAATTCTTCTGGGCGTATCGTGGGCATTTCTGTATGTGGGCTCCGCGAGATATTTGGTAGAGAACAATAAGGAAAGGGCCACCGCAATGGGATTGCTTAATTCCACGATCGGAACCGCTGCGGTTATCGGGCCATTGCTGGGCGGGGTTATACTCCAACTAACCGGGAACTACAAATCGCTTATGTACACAGCCCTGCTACTCACAATAATATCTCTTATTTTTTACGGATTATTTTGTAGAAAATGCAAAATGGAAAATTAAACCTTACAGAGAATTTCATAACACACAGACACCAAAACTTTATATTCAATGTTATTAATCCCTCACCAAGGTGATGCGAGATGGCAAAGAAGTATGTGTATTTCTTTGAGGAAGGAAGCGCGAAAATGAAAGACCTGCTAGGTGGTAAAGGAGCGAATCTGTGCGAGATGAAGCGAATAGGACTGCCCGTTCCGGAAGGTTTTGTTATTACTACGGAAGCGTGCAAAGAATTCTTTGAAAAAAACGATTTTCCGGAAGGGTTATGGGAGGAAGTTCTCAGGGCTATGGCTGAACTTGAGCGAAGAACGGGCAAGAAATTCGGAGGAGAGGATAATCCCCTGCTTGTATCCGTAAGGTCTGGCGCCCCTATTTCAATGCCAGGTATGATGGATACAATTCTAAACCTAGGATTGAACGATAAAACTGTGGAAGGTCTGGCTAAGGCCACAAATAATCCAAGATTCGCTTATGATTCTTACAGAAGATTGATACAGATGTTCGGAAATGTAGTTTTGGGCATAGAGCATAACGAGTTTGAGGATGTTCTTGATAAGATAAAAAAGAAGTACAATGCGAAGCAGGATGTGGATTTGGATGTAAATGCATTAAAGGAAGTTGTTAAGGAATTTAAAAAAGTTATTGAAAAGCACGGTAAAAATTTCCCTCAGGACCCTTACGAGCAGTTGAGGATGGCTATAAGAGCCGTTTTTGAATCCTGGAATAACGAGAGAGCGATAGTTTACAGAAGAATAAACAATATTCCCGATGATATGGGAACCGCTGTGAACATAGTTACAATGGTATTCGGAAATATGGGTAATGATTCGGCGACTGGCGTAGCATTTACAAGAAATCCGAGTACGGGAGAGAAGGAGTTGTATGGCGAGTACCTCGTGAACGCGCAGGGTGAGGATGTTGTCGCAGGAATAAGAACACCAAAGCCCGTGAGTGAACTTGCAAATGAAATGCCCGAAGTTTACGATCAACTGAAAAATATTGCGGAAATTCTTGAAAAACATTACAGAGATATGCAGGATATTGAGTTCACCATAGAAAGAAGAAAGCTGTACATATTGCAAACAAGAACTGGTAAGAGGACTGCCAAGGCTGCCGTTAAAATTGCTGTGGATATGGTCAATGAGGGTTTAATAACCAAGGAGGAGGCCATACTCCGTGTTGAGCCGAGACATATAGATACCCTGCTTCACCCTTCCGTGGATCCGAAGGCTGAAAAAGTGGTCATAGGCAAAGGTCTAAATGCCTCACCCGGTGCGGCTGTGGGCAAAATAGTTTTTGACCCTGACCGTGCTGTGGAACTCGCGGAGAAGGGAGAGGATGTTATTCTCGTAAGGCCGGAAACAACCCCAGACGATATACACGGAATGGCTGCTGCCAAAGGAATTCTAACTTCGCGAGGAGGCATGACCTCACACGCCGCCGTGGTTGCAAGAGCCATGGGAAAGCCGGCCGTGGTCGGCTGCGAGGAAATAAAAATAGACCTAAAAACCGGAAAGATGTTTGCCCGTGGAAAGGTCTACAAAGAGGGAGATATAATAACGATAGACGGCACGAGCGGAGAGGTATACGATGGCAAGGTTCCCCTCATAATGCCAGAGATTGGCGGAGAATTGGATATCTTGCTACACTGGGCGGATGAAATAAGGAAACTTGGTGTGAGAGCGAATGCAGACACACCTGAACAAGCCAAAAAGGCAAGGGAGTTCGGTGCCGAGGGAATAGGTCTTGCCCGTACGGAGCACATGTTCTTCGGAGAGGACCGCCTGCCAATAATGCAGGAGATGATTATGGCGAGAGACGAGAAGGAGAGAAGGGCAGCGCTGAACAAACTCCTGCCTATGCAGAGAGAGGATTTCGTGGAATTCTTCCGCGTTATGGAAGGTTATCCCGTAATAATACGCTTACTTGACCCTCCACTCCACGAATTCCTGCCGAGTAGGGAGGAACTCAGAGATGAAATAGAGGAATTGAAATACAAATTGAAGGAGGCAAAATCCCCCAAGGAAATTGACGAAATTATGGAGAAAATAAATGAAAAGAAGAAGATACTTTCCGTCGTGAATAATCTGCACGAATTCAACCCTATGCTCGGATTTAGAGGTTGTCGTCTGGGAATAATCTATCCCGAGATATACGAGATGCAGGTTCGCGCCATAATCCAAGCAGCGGCCCAGGTTAAGAAAGAGGGTAGAGAGATATATCCGGAAATAATGATTCCTCTCGTGGGCCATGTGAACGAACTCAGGATTCTCAGAGAAAAATTGGAGCGAGTTGCAAAAGAGGAAATGGAGAAAGAGGGAGTGGAAATAAAGTATATGTTCGGAACGATGATTGAGGTTCCTCGAGCCGCACTCACTGCGGATGAAATTGCGGAAGTTGCAGAATTCTTCTCCTTCGGGACAAATGACCTGACGCAGATGACCTTCGGATTCAGTAGAGATGACGCAGAAGCCAAATTCCTGAGAAAGTATGTGGAGATGGGAATACTCCCTGAAGATCCTTTCAAGAGTGTTGACAGAAAAGGTGTTGGAAAACTAATGAAGATGTGCATAGAACTCGGAAGAAAGACCCGCCCAGATTTAGAAGTAGGAATATGCGGTGAACAAGGCGGAGATCCGAACACCATAGAATTCTGCCATATCATTGGTCTAAACTATGTATCCTGTTCCCCATACAGGGTGCCTATTGCCAGATTGGCGGCTGCGCAGGCCGCGGTAAAACACAAAAAGGAGGAGTAATATGTTCCGAGGAAAGCAGGAAAGGGAAGTGATGGAAAATTACAGGAAACATATAGATAAAGCTCTGGAGGCAATAAAGCTTCTTCAAGAACAGGTAAATGCCATTGTTAACGGAAATTACGATGAAGCACAAAGAATACATGAAAAAATATGCGATGTTGAAAGAGATGCCGATATAATAAGAAGAAAAAACGAGCGACTTTTCGCGGAAGGTATTCTTTTCCCTTCCGAAAGAACCTTTTTCATAACCTTGGCGGAGAAAATTGATCTGGTTATAGATAAAACGAAGCAGGCGAGCAGAAGGTTGATTATCAGAAAACTGGATGAAGGCGGCAGAGAGTTTCTGAATAAATCTAAAATCCGCGATTATTTAAAAGTCACAGCCACAGCAGTTAAAAAACTACACGATGCCGCGGAAAAACTTTTAACCGAGCCTATGGAAGCATTGAATCTCGCGCATGAAGTGGAGAAATACGAGGAGATGGCAGATGATTATAAACTGGAGATTCTCAGAGACCTATATTCAAAGGAAAGTACAATGCATCCATTAACAGTTTTCCAGCTGGACCATGCAATTAGAAGAATAGACGATATAAGCGATTTCGCGGAAGATGCCTCGGATGTTATCGTGCTTATAGTCGCCGGGATTCAACCATGAGGATGACAGTCCAATTTTTCAACATATATTACCACATGGGTATCCTTCGCTTTTGAAGGTAAACGACAATCTGTAGTTAGTATCGTTGCAATATTACATTTGTTTTTGATAGCCGCCTCTTTGGCTGTGTTAAAAAGAGGCATATCATCTTTCTTTATCGTTCCATCATCTGAAAACTCAAAGCTATGCTCTACGCATCCAACCCACTCACTTATCTTATGTTTAATTATATTTATTAAAATTGATGATATGTTTCTCTAAGTTTCTGGCGTACTCCCTTAAAATCTCTTCATTACACGCAAAAACAGAATCGTAATCTTCTATGATTGCAATTATTTTTGTAAATGATTCTCTCCCGAGATTATTACGCAGAAAATTTAATAGAGCACATGTATCCAGTACATAAATTTTCATTTTTTATCACCATGAACTTCAAGCCATTCTTTGAGTACATTTAAGTTTGTTTCAAAGAAATCATATATTTCTCCTTTTATTCTGCCATCTTTCATTATTTTGAGAGGATACACTTCTGTGAAGCCATTTTTTAATTTGAATGAATATATTTTTATTTTTTCTGAACTTATTTTTCCAGAAGCCACGGCGTATGCCAGACCGTTAATTATATGTTCCGAATGCGTCTCTAATACTATTCGCAATTTTTTCATCAGTACTATGTCAACCATAAATTTCGCCAGTTCGTACTGGAGAGATGGATGCAAATGCAGTTCAGGCAACTCTATAAATACTGTCTTATTATTTTCAGCGAAGGATAAGAAACTGATTAAAGGGAAAAGAACATTGAACCCTGAACCGGCGAGGGAAAGATTTACATCCCGCGGCCCATCCGAAGTTTCCACAGTGGCTATTATTTCTATTTTTCCTTCAACTTGAGATGGGCGCCACCTTACATTATTGAAACCATATCTACTATAGAATTTCCGTAAGATTTCAACATCACTCTTTATGTGATGCTCATCACTATAACATGCATACAGGAAGTATTCTATCGCCTCATTTATGTTACTGGGACGCTTCTTCCTTGATTTTATAGTATATATCGCCAATGTATTTCTATTTGTGGGTATATATATGCTTCCTCCAACTTCCGATGCCATTTTCCTCATAACCGTAGTTTTTCCGCTTCCGTTTGGTCCTATGAATACGGTGATAACACCTACTACTATCTTTAAGCCTTTTTTGACGCATTTATCATCTTCTGGCATAACGAATTCAAATTCATCAGATTTTAACATAGAGTCTACAAATGCTTTTTTTGTATATAAAGATTCTTCCTGCTCAGCTGACTCTCAAGTTATATAGAACCAACATATCTTTTCATCGCATGGTCCTGCCTGATAATCATTTGCGTGGTCCATATCGTACGCGGTGAATATGGCGTAGTATCTTCCTGTAGACCAAGAAGAGTAATCTATATCCAGTATTCTGTAAGTTGCATTATGATCTCCATGTTTATATAAATCAGTTATTACTGCAAAATACTTCCTATTTCCGTTCATGTCGTAGATTTCCACAACTACCTTAGTTATATTTGTATATCCGAGATTTCCAGTTGATACATTCACCTCAAAGCCCATGTGTTCTCCAGAGTAAGTGTAAATCCACTCGTTCGTGTATTGCCAGTTAGTTCCGTCGGAACTTTTCAGAGATTTTACCCATTGACATCTAGCGTCGCTTAAAGCCTTGAATTCGTAGTTTGAGTTGTCTGGATAAGTGGAGTTGTAATATATAGTGGCATATGCCCCGGGGTAGCTATCCGTAACCTCTATCGTAAAATTAAGAACATCTCCTGATGGAAGATACCTTATTTTCCAGTATGAATCGTATTTCAATATGTTCGCTGAAGCGCCAACGCACCCGTAAAAGGATGAGGAATAGGTATATATTCCGT
>Ga0190313_1001374_pt1 | contig 13138 bp, 9 predicted proteins | sample 4870071011_MG_FD_169989 | JGI IMG/M metagenome (GOLD analysis project Ga0190313, IMG submission 169989) | Hydrothermal vent sediment bacterial communities from Southern Trench, Guaymas Basin, Mexico - 4870-07-10-11_MG | ecosystem: Environmental > Aquatic > Marine > Hydrothermal vents > Sediment ...
CAGAGGCGGGAGGATAGTGCTAATCTCCCGTAAGGCGGGCTTCGTGGCCTCGGTCAATGTCGCTCCCGATGGGCCACGGATAAAGATGAAGCGGCTGAGAGGGAAGCCCGCGCGTGCTCCTATAATCTCAAAAGTATCTTAAATACTACGCGCGGGCAACCACTGTTAAGAGGAACTCTCTAACTAATGATGATATTATGAATGTTCACAAAAGCAAGAACAGTTTCAAACGGCGGGTAACCCGGAGCCTCCTCATCCTCCTAAGGGCCCTTCGCCCTTCTCGGGGCTCCACCCTAAAAGAATTATAGAAAAGAGGAGTATATATGTATTCCTTAGAACTTTTTCCTTGGCCACCACAGCTTCTCGCCTAGAAGCACAGACACCACTGGGAGGAATAAGTAGGCGCCCAGCACTGCTGATAGGAGGACTGCAACTGATAGAGCAATGCCTACCTCTCTAATCCCCCAGCTCTCTGATACAAGCATTGAGAGGAACGCGCTGGCTACTATAAATGACAGGCCTACTATAAATAAACTGAACTCAGCTGATGCTATTTCTGCACTCTCCCTAGCGCTCTTTGTTCTCATGAGCTCTCTAACACGGTTTATATAGAAACTATTGTAGTCTATTCCAACTCCTATTATCACACTAACTAGGATTATTGGCAGGAACCACGGAATTGGTATGTTCATGTAACTTGCTACCCATTTAGTCGCTGCAAGACCGCCAAATACAGAAATTCCCAGGCTTCCAAGAATTATAGCAGTCACTGGAAGGCTCCTATACGTGAGGAACAGTGTGAGGAACATTAATATAATTGCTGCTGGAAGCACCTTTCCATAGAACTCAGAGTCCAATAGATCCTCAATTTCTTTACTTGCCTCTGGCTCGCCACCAACGTATACTTTAACATTCTCAGTCCTGTATGAGTGTGCAATCTCCCTTATCCTCTGAACGGACTTTATGCCGTCTATGGATAGGGGATTGACTGAAAGGGTGACCTCTATTCCTATGATCCTCCCATCTCGCGACGAGTATGACTCATTGTCCAAGACTGACGTCACGTGGGCAACATTCTCTACTGAGCTGAGCTCACTCACTAGACTCTTTATAGTATCAACGTGATTTCTCCAGTGATCGTTAAACTCCATGATTACTCTTATTGGTATCAGTGACCCTATATCATAATTACTAGCATAAAAGCTGTATGCATCGTATGACTTGCTGCTTATGGGAAGAAATACTGTGTAATCATGACTGCGCTCAATGGTAAATGCTTCGTATCCCATAAATGCGCCAAGAGCTATTATTGCAATAAAGAGTATCGGAGCCACTTTTGGTTTTGACAGCCTGCTCACAACTATGCTTCTGATGGATTTTAGTCTCTCTTTAGTTTTATCTATGTCATACGGATACCAGAACCACTTCTTGCCCTTCGTAAGCACAAGTATTGAAGGCGTTACTATAAGGCTTGAGACGTACACGTAAGCAACCCCTATTGGAAGAGTAAGCCCTAGTGATCTCATGAACGGGAAGTCCCATGCAAGTGCTAGTACAGCAAATCCTGCTATATCCGTAAATGCGCTAGCAGAAATCCCAGCAAAGGACTCTCTTAGTGCTATTTCTGCAGCTTTAATATACTCCGTTCCATTTGCAAGCTCTATTTTAAATCTTCTTACCATATAAGTAGCATAGTCGACTCCCAGACCAAGAGGTGCTGTTATCAACAACGTTCTAGAGTAGCTACTCACGTCAATAAGCCCTAAGCTACCAAGAATATAAACTGATGCTAGGCTCATTGTTATTGCAGTTCCTATGCCTATAAATGGCAATATTGACGCAAGAAATGACTCCATAACGATTATTGTTATTGTTATGACAGATATTGTAGAAATTAATTGAATCCTGCTTGCTTCCTTTTTTCCAAACGATGACAGCTCTTTGTCCATCACATGCTCTCCAAATATGTACAGCTTGACACCGTTTGGAGCCGTTTTCTCTGCAATCTCATATGCCTTCATGATATTGTCATAGCTATCTGTTTCTAAGACTATAACAAAAGACCTATTGTCATTTGAGACTAATATTCCGTGAATGCTGTTGAACACACTGCTCCAGATCTTATTGAAGACTACTTCAGTGTACTTATTAACGACATCCACGGACTTATACGTGTAGTTATTTGCAATGTCGTTAATAAACTCCTCAGAATTTATTCCCAAAGCATTAAAAGCTGATTTTACAGAGTCTGGGAGTACTAGCATTTCCTTAATTATATTGTTTAACTCGTCCTTTGTGAGGTTCGTTCCATAAATGCTTATGTAGTCTAGGAGCTTCTTTCCTTCCTCTGGAATTATGTTTCTCATGTCATCAATTATCATTGACAGAATATCTTTCTTTGATGCTGTTATATTGTAGAGCTCTGTTAGATCCTCAACTATGAAGTCTGGCATCTTAAACGGCGCTGATGATGTTATTGTAGAAATAATGTACTCTTGAAGCTTACCTTCTGTTGGTGATGGTCCTAGGGATCTTAAAGCGTTAGCAACAATTTCTCTGAAATCACTTGGTATTTGCGGTGAACTTACAACAAGATTAATTGCGACATCATCAAGGGAGGATCCATTTATTATCCTCATTATAGCATCAAAAAGAGCGCTCCTAGGAATTAATGGGGGAGCTACTAATGTCACATAATATGCTGCTCGTCTGAGAGCTAAGCTTTCATTAGAGAGGTATCTTGTGTAGTTCTCTACAATATCTAGCACGATTATTTCTGATATGTTCTCAGGAAGCCCCTTCTCCATAAGCTGGCTTTTGAGCACTTGAGTGAACTCTTTAGTTGCATAGCTCTTTGAAATTAATATTAGCTCCTTTTCTGAGATTTCTCCAACAGCATATGATGCCAAAGTCTTTAGGATGTCTTCAGGAACATCTTCTGGAGATAGCCTCTCTAAAGCGTTCACAAGAGCTATCTTTAGAATGTTCTCATCCTGAAGAGTACCTGATGCATTTCTGTCAAGCTCGTAAACGATGTCAAGAAGTATCCTATAAGTATCATTAGTTAAAGAGTTCCCTATTATAGAGTATGCTACCTCTGGAGTTGCTCCCACAGTTAGTAAGCATCTCAGCACACTCCCGTTTAATGGCGGCACTCCAAGGACTAGTACAATAGTCTTAGTTACGTTTATAGTAGCATTGATTACATCATCTGCTTTAGGAGATGTTCCAAGATTTATTGATTCGTTTAAAATTAATCTCGCAAGCTCTTTGCTCACATCTTCATACTCTGGAGGCACCTGAAGTGCTATCATTGAGACTAGTGCTTCAGATGCTGAAAGACTTCTTATAGCGTTTTCTCCTAGGGAGTCTATTGCACTAAATACAGCAAGTTGACTCTTCCATGCTGTTATAGGAGGCTGTTCTCCAGGCAAGTATATAAGCATGTCTAACAATGCTCTCATATTTCCGTTATATGTACTGCAATAGGCCCCTAAGAATGCCTTGTGATACTCATCTAATACTGTCTTTAGCAGTGCAAGCTCTTCAGAGGTGTAATTATACTCAAGCAACGCATTCTCTAGAAGGTTCTTCCCTATAGTAATCAGCGTAGTATCGTTTGCAAGTTGAGGGTTTCCATATGTGACGTTAATGACTGCGTAGTAGACGGCAAGTATAAGATCTTTTGTAGGGCTAGGTATTGGGGCTATCTGACTACAGTTAGTCAGATAAAGGATTTTTTCAATGTCAGCTTCAGTAATACCTGCAGTATACGCGCTAGTGGCTTTTAATAGGTAGAAGTGAGTTCTTATTACATTAAATACTGTGAGATCATAGGCTGCTAGTATATTGTAGATAGCACTGTTTATTGACCATATACTTTCATTGATTAATCTTTCTAAGTACTCTAGTTCTCTAAGATTAGAGTACAGGTTCGTATAGTTCTCATCCAAGGATAGAATCCCTTGCTTAATTTCCATAGTGACATTCTCAAGAGCCTTAATAGTCATTGTAAGGTTCTTGATTGTGTACTCGAGTCCAGCTGATCCCTGCAGAAGAGCCCCCTTTAGCATCAGGGTGTTATTATATGCCTCTTCAAGGGCTCTTAACGTGGTGTTATACGCTGGTATCAATACCTCTAATGATTTTCTTAAGCTTTTCATTGTAGTGTACATTTGCCAGAGAGAGTCACTTAAAAGCGTGACATTATTCACTAAACTTTTCAAGTTATCGTCAATCATCTTTGCAGCGTTATATAGCTGGTTATACATTATGGTAACGTTTTCTTCGGCGCTTTTCTTAGTAGCGTTCAACATATCATAGGCTGAGTAGATATCCTTAGCAATACCCTCAGCAAGGACTCTCTCCTTGAACTTGTCATACCATGAGATTCCATCTTCAGGAAACTTCATGTTCTCAACAATTATTATATCTCCGGCAAGTACTGCTGAAAATCCTGTGTAATTAACCTTTAACTCTTGCCAAAGATCCATTGCCTTTTTATACTCTGATGCTTCTGGCAGAAGTTCTGTCTCCTTGTATAATACTATCTCATTGAGCTTCAAGGCTAAAGGGGCCATTAAAATTGTTGCTATTATCCAGATCACAAGGACGAGCTTGGCATGCCTTATGATCTTCTCTGAGAAGCTCATGATCATCACCTAGGCGTTGTTGGAGTAATCTATTACAACATGTTCATGTAAATATGTCGATAATCGACATACATAACGTTCGCTCTAATATAAACGCTTTCATTGTGTTGAATTATGTGAGGTAATATTAAATAATAGAAAACTAAACTAGTAGTAATTATCTGAGATAGTAAGTTTACAGGGGATCATCGAATAATAATTACCCTAAAATCGGAAACGAGTAAAGAACTGTGCGTTAGCTTTATAAGGAATTATTAAGATAAAACGACTACTGGCTTACTCAAGTGCACTTAGTCAAGACTTGCACAAATGTACTAATACAAAACATATTACACGTATCTTAAGAGAAATAAAGTATGGGTGTACATTATGAAGTTTCGTGTAGAGGTATTCGATATAGATTCGGGGGATATATCTGTTGTACTAAATCCGCATGATTGTGAAAAAATAGGATTACATCCAGGAGATCTCGCATACATTGTCTCAACAGGGGGTAGAAGAATTTGCTCTTTAATAATTGTAACAAAAAATGTCCCAGAAGGAGCTGTTTGGGTTAATAAAAGAATTCTGCAGGAAATGAAGTTAGAAAGCGTCCCAGAATTTCTAGAAGTTATTCCTGCAGGGCCATCTGCTGCGCTTCCAATAATAAAATCAAAGTTATCAGGAAAAAAGCTTTCCAAAGGAGAAATTAGAACGATAATTAAGGAAGTTATTGAGAGAAGAATAAGAGACGCTGAGATAAGCATGTTTTGCTCAGCACTTATGGTAAACGGTATGGACCTTCCTGAGATAAGAGATCTTTCAATGGCAATGGCTGAATTTGGAGAGATAATAGAATGGCCATATGGCCCAATATACGATGTTCACAGCATTGGAGGAGTCCCTGGAAATAAAACTGCACTCATAACAGTTCCAATAGTAGCCTCATTTGGAATCAAGATCCCTAAGACGTCATCAAGGGCAATAACAAGTGCTGCTGGAACTGCTGATGTGATGGAGACGCTGGCACCGGTATCACTTTCGCCAGATGAGATTATAGAAATTGTCACAAAAGTTAACGGAGTACTCGCTTGGGGCGGAGCCCTTAACATAGCACCTGCAGATGACATAATGATAGAAACAGAGCGCGCGCTTTCGGTGGATCCAGAGCCTTTGCTCTTGGCAAGCATAATGTCAAAGAAGATATCCATGGGCATAAATAAGCTCCTTATAGATATCCCGACGGGAACAGAAGCAAAGATAGAGGGATTAGATGAAGCTGAGAGTCTTGCCACGAAGTTCATAGAGCTTGGTAAACTTCTGGGGATACAGACAAGGGTTGCAATAACGTATGGTGGCCAGCCTATAGGAAGAACTATAGGACCTGCTTTGGAGGCTCAAGAAGCCCTAGAGGCCTTAGCTAATGGGAATGGTTCAGGGAGTCTTGTTCATAAGGCGACAGCTCTCGCTGGGATAATATTAGAGGAGGCTGGTATAGCATCTCCAGGGCAGGGTAAAACGCTTGCAATAGAGGCTTTTAAGTCAGGAAAGGCCTATGAAAAAATGAAAGAAATTATAGAAGCTCAGGGAGGGGATCCTAACGTAAAGCCTGAGGATCTCCCAGTAGGGGAGTATAAAGAACTCTTTAGAGCTACTTCTTCAGGATATGTAACACACATTAGTAACAAGGCCATAGTTTCGATAGCAAGAGCCGCAGGTGCTCCAAAGGACAAGGGCGCTGGTATAAGGCTATACGTGAAGGCTGGAGATAACGTAAAGCAAGGGGACCCTCTTTTTGAAATTTATGCAGAGTCTGAAGAGAGGCTTTCTGAAGCAATAATAGTTGCAAGAAGGAACTGGCCAATAAGGGTTGAAGGCATGCTATTAAAAGTTCTGGGATAGGGTGGGAAGGGGAGTCTATTGTCTTAAAAATATTTTAGGGAGGTATTTATAATGAGAGCCCTTGTATCTGTTGATCTAGAAGGAATGCCGTACATAGTGAGCAGAGAGCATGTCCACCTTAAGGGATCCCTGTACAGTGAAGCAAGAAAGGTCATGACAGAGGTAACTCTTTGTGTTGTTGAGGAGCTTCATAATGAGGGGTTCAGGGAAATAATAATTGCAGATAGTCATGGGCCTATGGTAAATATACTCGTAGAAGAGCTGCCAGAGTACGTTCAACTTGTTAGAGGTTTTCCAAGACCTGTAAGTATGACATCAGGAATTGAGGAGTGCGATGTAGCTCTTTTCTTAGGATATCACGCAAAGGTAGGTACTGTAAAATCTACATTTGATCATACCTTTAGTGGCTCAACTTTTGAGCTCGTAGAAATAAATGGCAATCCTGCAAGTGAATATCTTCTTAACGCCTACGTTGCAGGACATTATAATGTTCCAGTGATTCTTGTTGCAGGTGATGAGAAACTCCTTGAGGACGTTAGAGAGCACACTCCTTGGGCTGAAACAGTACCCCTTAAGAGATCATATTCAAGATATGCTGCAATAAGTCCTAGCCTTAAGAGGATAAAGAAAGAGCTACGCGAAGCAGTCTCTAGAGCAGTTAAAAAGTACAAAAATGGTTCCACAAAGCCCTTAAAGACAAAATATCCAGTAACTATGAGAATCAGGTTTACTAATAGTGCAATGGCTGACATAGCAGAGCTTCTGCCATTTGTAAAGAGGATTGATGGGAAGACAATAACGTATACATCAAAGGATATTGTGGATGCGTATAAAATCATGGAGCTTCTAGCAATAGCGTCTTATAGTGTCCTAAGGTGAGAAAATACAAATTTGGTGAGGATCAATGGTTGAGGTGTGTAAAATATATAAAGAGCATAGAGACAAAATAGACAGGGTTAAGGAAGAGATCCCCTCTGATAGAATAATACAAGATCTATCACTGCTCTTTAACGCTCTTGGAAATACTACAAGAACGAAGATCCTTTTAGCACTTCTCATAGAAAAAGAGCTATGTACATGTGATCTCTCGAACATAACAGGGCTTTCAGTGTCTGCAGTCTCTCATCAACTTAGAATATTAAAGGACAGGAGGATTGTTAAATACAGAAAGGAAAGAAAAACGGTGTATTATAGCCTTGACGACAAACACATAGTTGAAATTTTGAAAATGGCTCTTGATCATATAAAAGAACAAATAGGGAAAAATAGGTGAGAAATATCTTCTCTTAGTATCTCTATGCGAATATCACAGAAAAGCATGTCTATTCTTATAGAGATAGTACAGGGCTACTAAGAGAAGCACGAGCTCCACTCCTCCAAGAACTGCTAACAATGTTACCAGAAATTTAGCTGTCATAAGGCTAACCCCAAGAGAAGCTGCGGCCCCTTCTATTTCCTCCGGGTGTTCAATAACGTAAATGCCGTATCTCACTGCAAGGGCTCCTACGACAAGTGGCATAGGTATAGCAAAAAGGCTTAGCATAAATCCCATGTAACTTCTTCTTTTTATGCCCGTAATTCCAAAGATCGCTGGAAAGAATATAATAAGAGCTGTTATGGCATATGCCATACCGAAGAATCCGCTTATTATGAAATATGGAACCATACCAGCTATGTATGCTCTATAGGCTCTCCTTATTTCATCCCACTTGTTTGTGAAGTCATAGAAGGCCGCTCTCGAGTATCTCAGTATGGTGTCTACGTCCTCCTTTAGTGTCTTATAATCAGCGCCAGAGTTACATTTTTTTAGAAGATCCCTTGCTTTTCCAAGGAGAAACTTTGCAAGTCTTTCGTTGTTAATTGTAGCCTCCTTAGAGAGTCTTTCAAAGTTTTTTTGGGTCTCTAGAATCTTATTAAGTAATCTATAGTCTCCTATTTGTCCCTTAATGCAGTTTTCTACCCTTTTAAGGACGTTTGCAGCTTCTATAAGGAGTTCCTTTGCTCCCAACTATACCACCAACATAAAAAAGTGAGTACAATTAAAAATTGTTAGGGAAGGGCCGAGGCTACTGTTTCTCCTCCTTCTTTTCCTCAAAGTAAATTCCTGCCTTGAATACCTTTGAAAGTCCTATTGCCATCATTATGAAGACCACTCCCCACCCGAAGATCATGAAGGCTATTGCAGATCCTTCCATAGCTCCCATCACTCACACCTCCATTAGCCATACTTTCTCTTTATAGCGAGATATGCCTCGATAGCTCCTACGATCATCACTAGGATTATCGCAATCCTAGCTCCTAAGATCCAAGTACCCGTTTGAGAGAATATACCCTTCTGGTAGTAGTCCCATGTAGTGCCGACAAGTAAGAAGGCTATGTACGCTGGTGCAACCACTGCTGTTATCCAGTAGTACACTTTTGGAACGCTCATGAGAGCTCCTTTATGAAGCTCCTCCCAGTATCTCTTCGGCAGGAATAGCCAAACTCCAACAATGATGTCAAAGAATCCTAACACCACGAGTATGTATGATCCAACCCAGTTGTCTAGCTCGCTAAGATACGTCAGTGATGAGTCAAGTGCTACTGGAAGTCCTAGAAGGAAGTACAGTATAAATACTATGAGAGCTCCAATTGGCCTCTTTATGTTAAGGTCCTCCTCTAGTAGTGCAACGAGATAATTATACATCGCTATGGCAGATGTAAATCCAGCAAACCATAGTAGCAGGAACCATAGTGCACCGAAGAACCTACCAGCTGAACCCATCTGTGTAAATACGTTAGGTAATGCCATAAACGCCAATCCAACGCCTCCCTTTATTGCCTCCTTAGGTCCTAAGAATGCAAATGCTATTGGAATAGCGATTGAACCTCCAAGTATTACTTCTGCGAACTCGTTAAGGGATGTCGTAGCAAATCCTGAGGCAACTATGTCGTCCTCTGGTCTTAGGTAGCTAGCGTAGTTCTGTATGATACCCATACCTAAGCTCAGCGTGAAGAATATCTGACCAGCCGCTGCTAGGGATATCGCAAAGAAATTGCTCTTTAGTGTCTCAAAGTCAGGCCTCCATATGTAATTAAATCCTGCTAAGGAACTCCACTCAGGCTTTACAGGGGATCCTAGCGTAAATGCTCTTATGACTAGTATTATAGCTGCTATGTAAAGTATTGGCATCATTATGGTAGCCCATTTTTCGATACCCCTGCTTACTCCTCTACCAACACAAAGTCCTAGCAATGCAAGGCTTATAAGCCACGATAGGAGCACCGCTTTCAGATTAGAAACGTGCTGGCCAAAGAACTTTACAGTATCTACTCCGTAATAGGATCCTGCAATGCTGTATCCAAAATACGCAGCGGTCCATCCTATGACGTGTATGTAATAACTGTTAAGCAGAGTTGTAACTGCAAATGCAAGCATCCCACCAATTATACCGAATACCAGCGCTCCCGTAGGGCCTAAACTCTTTCTGCTCATTAGGTAGAACGCAGGTCCAAGGGTACCATGACCATGTTGTCCACCGTACCTACCGATTGTCCACTCAGTCCACATCAATGGAATTCCTAGGAGAAACAGTGCAATGAAATAAGGTATAAGGAATGCACCGCCACCGTTTTTAGCTAGCTGATATGGGAATCTCCAGAAGTTTCCTAGGCCTATGGCATTTCCTGCCATTGCTAATATAAGACCCAATCTAGTTGCCCATCTTTCCCTTTCGGGCGCCATATAACCACCTTATGGCACAATATAAGTGTCAAATCAACTAAAAAGTATGTCAAGTTCTGCTTGACTTTCTTTTTTCTTAGAGGCTGTTTTCCTTAACGGGGGCTTTTATAGCAGTGTTGCGAGCTGTTTGCTCTGGAGATCGAGCCTAATGCTAGCACAATACAGGTATACAATTTGATATTTTGTTATAAAAAATATTTAAATTTTACCATTCTAATTCAATGCTTCTCTTAAATTTTTGAACCAAATTAAGAGAGGAAATGAATTATTTAATATTCGGTTGTTTTTCCATTTAAACATGTAAAAATAAGCTAAGACTGAGAAAATAAAAAGAAAGATATTTATTCTAAATATTTAGAGAGATCACTCATCTTTTGAAATGGTATAGGTGTTCCACCAGTATGTATAAACACTACAGTACTCCCTTTCTCAATTTCTCCATTTCTCACCATGTCCATAAGGCCATACATAGCCTTTGACGTGTAAACTGGGTCTAGGATTATTGCCTCTTTCTCTGCTACGTATTTCATTGTATCAAAAACTTCTTTCGTTATAACACCATAACCTCCAAATGTATAGTTATCTACTACTTTAACGTCTTCCTCGCTCACTGGAACATCCACACCCATAAGTCTGGCGCACTCATTAATGAGTTTAAGGATTCTCTCCTCAGACTCAAACTTAGGTCTTCCAACACTCACCCCTATGACATTCACTTCATCAACTCCAATAAGTTTAAGTCCCAGAACAAGGCCTGCTTGTGTAGCGCCAGTTCCAGTTGCATGAATGATATAGTTAGGCTTTTTTCCAAGTGAGTAAAGTTGCTGCATAATCTCAAGGGAAGCTACTACGTACCCTAGAACCCCATATGCGTTTGCGCCACCACCTGGAATTACGTATGGTTTTTTACCTTGGGATGTAAGCTGCTCAGCTAACTCTTTCATGATCTTCTCGGCTTCATCCCTATCGCCTGCATATAATATATGTCCTCCAAGAAGTTTATCCAAAAACAAATTTCCCTGTATCTCTGGCTCACCAGGGGGTGTTAAAACAGCATATGCATCCATACCAGCCTTTCTAGCAGCGGCAATTGTTAACCTTACATGGTTTGAGTGATACGCTCCAACAGTTATAAGGGTATCACACCCCCTTGATATAGCATCCCCTAATAAAAATTCCAACTTTCTAGCCTTATTTCCTCCAAAGGCAAGCTCCATAACGTCATCTCTTTTTATGTAAAGCTCTATACCAAACTCTTTGCTTAGCCTCTCAGCTTTCTCAAGTGGAGTTGGTGTGCTTATTAGATGGAATCTAGGAAACAGGAAAGCACGCCATATCATGCACATCACCTAGTTTAGCATTGTACATTTTGTTAAATGTTAAAAACCCCTTTTAATCTTTGTTAGATAATACGGCTGATGTTTCTAGTTGGGTAGAAGATCTTGGAACATTTATATAAAATCGTTACTTGCAAAACCTCGCCTTTCAGGGCGGGGATACGCAAGGGGTGGTGGGAGGGATCGTTGGCGGTAGTTTTTAAATATTCGAAACTCAATCAGACTTTTAAGGGGATGTTCCCTATGAAGAAAGAAGTTCAGGTTACAGTAGTTGGGAAAGTTTGGAATGCTAACAAGAGAAAGATTTTAGCTCTGAATACGTGCTTGGATGAGTATTTTAAGGCAGTTAAATTCTTCTTAGGTTTCAATTCTACGTCAAAGATCTTTCTACACGAAAATGGCTATAAAAAAGCCAAAAAACTGTTTAACCTTAACACGGCTTTAATCCAGACAGCGAGAGACAAAGCTGTGGAAATTCTGAAGAGTTTCAACAAAAGGAAGAAAGAGGGTAAGGTTAAGACAGAGAAACCTAGAATAAAGAGGGTTTCAATTAGATTTGACAAGAGATGCTACTCTTTTGCCAAGACAACTAACGTTCTAACACCGTATTGGCTTACTCTAAGCCTGAACAGAAGAACAAGAGTTTCCTTGCCAATCAAGTTTGGAAAGAGACAACAGAAGCTTATTGAGGAAGCTTTACAAGGGAAATGGCAATTTTGTACAGTAGAAATGGTTAAGAAGAATGGAGAGTGGTATGCTCATTTTCTCCTTAAGAAAGAGGTTGAACTGATAGATGAACCAGAGACTTTCGTAGGTGTGGATTTAGGAGAGTGGAATGTTGCTACAGCAGTAGCAATTTCAAAGCATAATCCGTCAAAGCCGATGAAAGGGCAGTTCTGGAGTGGGGCTAAGATTAGAGAAATTAGAGGTAATTACGCTCACATTCGAAGGAATTTGCAGAGGAAGAAAAGAATAGATCTTGTTAAAAGAATTGGAGGCAAAGAGGGTAGGATTGTCAATCAAATTCTTCATACAATTGCGAAAGAGGTTGTAGAATACGCTAAGCAGTTTCCAAAACCAGTAATAGTCATGGAGGAACTAAAGAACATTAGAGAAAATATGAACGGCTCAGGTAAGCTAAACAGGAGGCTACATTCATGGAGTTTCAGAAAATTTCAAACCTACATTGAGTATAAAGCTAATTTAGAGGGAATTCCTGTCGTGTATGTTAATCCCAAGAACTCGTCTAAGACTTGCCACAGATGCGGGCATGTTGCCCGAAAAGTCAGTGGTAGGGAATTTAGATGTCCTTACTGTGGTTTAATCTACAATCGAGATTTGAACTCTGCAATCAATTTAGCCCGCTCCTTAACGAGAGGAGCGGGATGGGGCTGTCGTGACCCAGCCCCCGAACTCCCGCATGAAGCCGTCTGCCGTGAAGGCGGGTGGAACGGGAGAAGCCCCGCCCTTTAGGGCGGGGTAGGTCACTTAACATGCATTAGGTTTTCTTTATGTTAAAATTAATTCAAGCTGGTAGGGGAGTG
>Ga0190313_1001375_pt1 | contig 13136 bp, 10 predicted proteins | sample 4870071011_MG_FD_169989 | JGI IMG/M metagenome (GOLD analysis project Ga0190313, IMG submission 169989) | Hydrothermal vent sediment bacterial communities from Southern Trench, Guaymas Basin, Mexico - 4870-07-10-11_MG | ecosystem: Environmental > Aquatic > Marine > Hydrothermal vents > Sediment ...
TACCCCTCTTCGCCAAATGCTTCGTTATCGCAGCCGTCAGCGTCGTCTTACCATGATCTATATGACCTATCGTCCCAACATTCACATGCGGCTTCGTCCGCTCAAACTTCTTCTTCCCCATCACTCTCTCCTCTTACCCGACCTTTGTGCTATCATCAGCTTTTACCAGCGATAATGCGCAAAAGCCTTATTGGCTTCGGCCATTCGGTGTGTGTCTTCTCTCTTCTTAACAGCGCCACCTCTATTCTGAAAGGCGTCGAGCAGTTCTCCAGCCAGTTTCTGAATCATCGTTTTCTCAGATCTCTGCTTCGCATAGGCAACAATCCATCTCATAGCAAGAGTATCCTGCCTCTCAGGCCGAACCTCTACCGGCACCTGATACGTGGCACCACCTACCCGCCTGGACTTAACCTCCAGCACCGGTCTTACATTGTCTAACGCCTTATAAAAAACATCTAGCGGATCCTTTTTAGTGCGCTGAGCAATCAAATCAAAAGCCCCATAAACTATCCTTTCCGCAACACTCTTCTTCCCCTTCCGCATCACGTGGTTTATGAACTTAGCCACCACCTTGCTGTTGTACTTCGGATCAGGAAGAATCTCTCTTTTCTTTACTTCTCTACGTCTTGGCATGGGCTTTCCTCAACTCCCCTCATTTGGCACAAAAGAGAGGCCATGACCAAAACAAAAGCCATGGCCTCTCCCGCTTTCCATCACTTATTTGGGCTTCTTCGTTCCATACTTAGAACGACCCTTTTTCCTATCAGCGACACCGCTTGCGTCCAGAGTCCCACGGATAATATGATACCTGACACCAGGCAGATCTTTTACACGACCACCCCTTATAAGCACCACTGAGTGCTCCTGAAGATTATGGCCGATACCCGGGATATATGCGGTCACCTCATAGCCATTGGTCAAGCGCACCCTTGCCACCTTACGAAGAGCAGAGTTTGGCTTCTTTGGCGTAGTCGTATACACGCGAACGCAAACGCCTCGTTTCTGTGGAGATCCTTGCAATGCAGGAGATTTCGATTTTTCTTTTATCTTTTCTCTACCTTTTCGTACCAACTGATTGATGGTCGGCATATCTTCAACTCCGCATTTTACTTGCAACGCAACTAAAACACCATCTTGCCGAAGCCTCGCTTCCATACAAATTTCTTAGGCTTATGTCAACAGCTTTTTCAAACCTAATCAGCTAAAAAGCGTAGCCTTTTCGCGTATAGCTCGATATTTCGGAAGTCCTGTCCCAGCCGGTATTAAACGACCGACTATCACATTTTCCTTAAGCCCTCTTAGTCTATCCACTCTCCCTGCAGCCGCAGCATCCGTAAGAACTTTTGTCGTTTCCTGAAATGAGGCTGCCGAAATGAAACTCTCCGTACTTAGAGATGCCTTTGTAATACCCAAAAGCAACGGTTCCGCCTCAGCAGGCGTCTTCCCCTCTGCAACCAGTTTTGCATTCACCCGTTCAAAAACGTGTTTTTCCACAGCCTCACCCGGCAGAAATTCAGATTCTCCAGGGTTCGTTATTTTTACCCGCTTCATCATCTGACGAACAATGATCTCTATGTGCTTGTCATTTATGCGAACCCCCTGGAGTCTGTAAACCTTCTGAATTTCATCTACCAGGTACTTGGCCAACTCCTTTTCGCCACGAACCCTGAGGATGTCATGGGGATCCGGGGAACCATCCATAAGAGCTTCACCTGCCCGTACATAGTCGCCTTCATGTACCGTGATGTGCTTACCCCTCGGAATGAGGTACTCCCTGGGTTCACCTACTTCAGGTTCGACAATAATCCTGCGTTTACCTTTAACATCTTTGCCGAAGTGCACAACACCATCTATTTCCGAAATGATAGCATATTCTTTAGGCTTTCTTACTTCAAAGAGCTCTGCTACCCTAGGAAGACCACCCGTAATATCCTTCGTTTTTGTAGTCTCCCTCGGAATTCTTGCAAGAACATCGCCCGGGTAGACATGATCACCCTCATTGACCATAAGAATCGCCCCAACAGGTAGATAGTACCTTGCATGCCCGCTTTCGCCGACCTTGACAGTCCGGCCTTTTTCGTCCTTTATCGAGATCCTAGGTCTAAGGTCGCCGGCGTCTCTGTACTCCGTGACAACTTTGCTGGACTTTCCTGTCACAGGGTCTATCTTCTCCTGAAGAGTCTGCCCTTCAATGAGGTCTCCAAATTTAACAGATCCTTCCACCTCGGTGAGAATAGGCGTGGTGAACGGATCCCATTCGGCCAACAACGTCTCTGGTTCGACAAAATCACCGTCATTAACTTTAATCTTGGCTCCGTAAATAATTCTGTAGCGCTCACGCTCTCTTCCGGTATCTCCTACAATGGCTATTTCGCCATTTCGATTCATTGCAACCAACTCTCCGTAGCGATTCACAACCGTGTGAAGATTAACGAACTTCACGCTACCGGCGTATTTATTTGAGATCGACGTCTGCTCAATGCGCTTGCTGGCCGTTCCACCGATGTGAAAGGTTCTCATTGTAAGCTGGGTACCAGGCTCACCGATAGATTGTGCTGCAATAATACCCACTGCTTCGCCTATTTCCACGGGCTTACCTTGAGCCAGATCACGTCCATAACACTTCACGCATACGCCGCGGGCACTTTTACAGGTTAGAACAGAGCGGATCGGGACCTTTTCAATACCAGCATCTTCTATCTTTTTAATGGCTTCCTCGTCAATTTCCTCACCAGCCCGGACCAGCACTTCTCCCGTCATCGGATCGACTACATCCTCATAAGCAATTCGACCGAGGATTCTCTCCCTGAGTTGCTGAATAATCTCACCAGCTTCGAGCAAAGCCTCAACCTCAATCCCATCAAGGGTACCGCAATCTTCTTCCACAACCACTACATCCTGAGCGACATCAACAAGGCGGCGGGTAAGATACCCGGAATTTGCCGTTTTCAGGGCTGTATCTGCAAGGCCTTTCCGGGCACCGTGGGTGGATATGAAGTACTGAAGCACTGTCAGGCCTTCCCGAAAGTTTGCAGTAATCGGAGTTTCAATAATTTCGCCCGACGGCTTTGCCATAAGACCTCGCATTCCGGCAAGCTGCCTCATCTGATCCTTACTACCTCTAGCACCCGAATCGGCCATCATATAAATCGGATTGAAGGACTGCATCTCCTCCTTCTGGCCCTCAGGCCCTTCGACGACGTTAACGGCAATCTCTTTCATCATTTCCGATGCAACGTCCTCAGTGGCCTTTGCCCATATATCCACCACCTTATTGTACTTCTCGCCCTCCGTAATAAGCCCTTCATTATACTGACGTTCAATTTCCTTAACCTCTTCAAAGGCCCTCTCAATGATCTCCGACTTCTTCTCCGGGATAACCATGTCCTTGATAGATATGGACAGCCCGCTTTGTGTGGCCATCTCATATCCGAGGTCTTTCAAACGGTCAGCCAGTATAACCGTCGCCTTGGTACCGGCTTTGCGGTAACATTCATCAATTAGGCGTGCCAGAGCTTTCTTGGTCATGACCTTGTTTACAAATTCAAAATCGACTTGTGGCGGTAACAATTCGGACAGGAGTACCCTGCCAACAGTTGTTTGTACGAACTTCCCGTTCATCCGAACCTGAATTCTGGCATGAAGCTCAACCTCGCCAGCATCATAGGCCTGACGCACCTCTTCTCTGCTCGAAAATATCTGGCCTTCCCCTTCGGCAAAGGGTTTTTCCCTAGTCATGTAGTAAAGGCCGAGAACAATATCCTGTGTCGGCACAATTATCGGATCCCCATGTGCCGGGCTCAGAATGTTGTTGCTCGACATCATGAGCACGCGAGCTTCTGTCTGAGCTTCCACAGAAAGCGGAATGTGTACTGCCATCTGGTCGCCGTCAAAATCCGCATTGAAAGCCGTGCATACCAGCGGATGAAGTTGTATTGCCTTTCCTTCTATGAGAATGGGTTCAAAAGCTTGGATGCCAAGACGGTGTAGCGTGGGCGCTCGGTTCAATAAAACGGGAAACTCCTTTACCACCTCGTCCAGAGCATCCCATACCTCCGGAGCTTCCTTTTCTACCAGTTTCTTTGCCGCTCTTATGGTAGAAACCTGGCCTTTCTCTTCAAGCTTACTGTAAATGAAGGGTTTGAAGAGCTCTAAGGCCATTTTTTTGGGCAAGCCACACTGATGAAGTCTCAGGTTGGGACCCACTACAATAACACTTCGCCCCGAGTAATCTACTCGCTTTCCGAGCAAATTCTGGCGGAAGCGCCCCTGTTTACCTTTCAACATATCGCTCAGCGATTTTAGAGGCCGTTTATTGCTACCAAGGACGACCTTTCCTCGCCTTCCATTGTCAAAGAGAACATCCACAGCTTCCTGAAGCATCCGCTTTTCGTTTCTTACAATGATCTCCGGAGCACCCAGTTCCTGAAGCCTTTTGAGCCGGTTATTCCTGTTAATTACTCTCCGATAGAGATCATTAAGGTCGCTGGTAGCAAACCGACCTCCGTCTAGAGGTACAAGGGGCCGAAGGTCGGGAGGCAAGACAGGAATGACCTCAAGAATCATCCACTCCGGACTATTGCCCGATGTCCTGAAAGCATCAACGATCCTCAACCTCTTCCCAAGCTTTTTCTTTTTCGCTTCCGAATTGGTCTTTTGAAGCTGCTCACGAAGATCTTCCATCACTTGTTCAAGATCTAACGTCATGAGCAACTCTTTAATAGCTTCAGCTCCAATTCCCGCCCTGAACTCTGAACCATACTTATTCACCAGTTCCCGATACTTTTCCTCAGAGAGTAGATCCAGCTTCTTTAGCCCAGATTTGCCCGGTTCTATCACAATGTATGAGTCAAAATACAAAACCCTTTCGAGCTCTCGCAGGGTGAGGTCTAGCAGGTTTCCTATTTTGCTGGGAAGGCTCTTCAAAAACCAGATGTGCGCCACCGGAGCAGCCAACTCAATGTGACCCATTCGTTCTCTACGCACCTTGGACTGAATCACCTCAACTCCGCACTTTTCGCACACAACCCCGCGATGCTTCATCCTTTTGTATTTTCCACAATTACACTCATAGTCTTTAACGGGCCCGAAAATCCTAGCACAGAACAGCCCGTCTCGTTCCGGTTTAAAGGTACGATAGTTTATGGTTTCAGGCTTTTTAACCTCGCCGAAAGACCATTCTCTGATAACATCAGGCGAAGCTATCATGATCTTTACGGCGTTAAACTGCTGAGGGTCCCGCCTTATAGGAAACAAACTTTGTATATCCTTCAAGGAAGTCCTCCTTTTTAAGGATTTACTGCTTCAACAACCTGCCGGACGCAATTATTACTGCCGGCCATCCCGCTGCTAGTCCTCCTCGTCCACATCTTCGAGCAATCTGAAATCAAGCGCCAGTGCTTGCAATTCTTTCATCATTACCTTGAAGGACTCGGGGATACCGGCCTCTAACGTGTTGTCTCCCTTAACTATTTTCTCGTACATCCGCGTCCTGCCGGGAACATCATCGGACTTAACGGTGAGGAACTCCTGTAACGCGTAAGCCGCCCCGTAAGCCTCCATGGTCCAGACTTCCATTTCACCAAGGCGCTGTCCTCCGAACTGCGCTTTGCCGCCAAGTGGTTGCTGAGTAACCAACGAGTACGGTCCGATAGATCTTGCGTGTATCTTGTCATCCACAAGATGATGGAGTTTCAGCATGTACATAACCCCGACCGTTATCGGGGTATCGAAGGGTTCACCGGTGCGGCCGTCATACAGTATGGTCTGGCCGGTCTCAGGAAGCCCTGCTTCTTTGAGGAACTCCACTATTTCTTTCTCCTTAGCACCGTCAAACACCGGAGAAGCCACATGGATTCCTTCTTCAAATTGAGGTATCAGCGACTTAAGTTCCTCATCGCTAGCGTCCTTAAAATACTTATCAAATTCCAGATTGTTATAAATTCGGCGTAATTTCTGCTCGATGGTTTCACGCTCTTTGAATTCTTCGAGCATCTGGGCAATCTGACGCCCAAGTTCACGAGCGGCCCAACCAAGGTGAGTTTCAAGGATCTGCCCGACATTCATTCGCGAAGGTACTCCTAGCGGGTTCAGAACAATATCCACCGGCGTTCCGTCGGCAAAGTAGGGCATATCTTCAACAGGGAGAATTCGGGACACAACTCCCTTGTTTCCGTGTCTTCCGGCCATCTTATCTCCAACTTGAAGCTTGCGCTTCACCGCCACATAAACCTTAACCATCTTCAAAACACCGGGAGGCAACTCGTCACCGCTTCTAATCTTCTCTATCTTTTTCTCGAAAAGATCCCGAACCCTCTCCACCTGTTTCTGGTAGTTATCGTAAATTTTGGCCACCCGCTCGGAAAGTTCCGGATCCTCCGCAGGTACAATCTTTCTCCACATGAACGGACTCATGTCTGCCAGGATTTCTTCCGTAAAAGCATCACCTTTTTTGAGGTAAACCGTGTCACCATCTTTAACAGTCGATGCAGACGTTTTTCCATCGAGCAGTCGAATCAACTCTTTCACGGCCATGCGTCTGATTATTTCCACCTCATCACGCATGTCCTTTTGAATCTTAGCTACCTCTGCATCTTCAATCTTCTGGGTCCTCTGATCCTTTTCTATCCCTCGCCTCGAAAAGACCCTTGCGTCAATCACAATTCCTTCCACTCCTGGCGGAACACGAAGCGAGGTATCCTTGACGTCACTTGCCTTTTCACCAAAAATCGCTCGAAGCAGCCTTTCTTCCGGGGAAAGCTGGGTTTCCCCCTTGGGCGTAACCTTACCAACCAATATATCGTTGGGCTTTACATAAGCACCAATCCTAACAATTCCGCTCTCGTCCAGATTCTTGAGGGCTTCTTCACCAACGTTCGGTATGTCTCGAGTGATTTCCTCTCTGCCTAGCTTGGTATCGCGGGCAAGAACCTCAAATTCCTCAATATGAATTGATGTGTAAACATCATCCTGAACAATTCGCTCACTAACGAGAATAGAATCCTCAAAGTTGTAACCGCCCCAGCTCATGAAGGCCACCATTACATTTCGGCCCAAGGCGAGCTCACCATGATCGGTAGAAGGTCCATCCGCAATAATTTGCCCTTTCTTTACAACATCACCATGGCGAACCAGCGGTTTTTGATTGAAACAGGTATTTTGATTTGAACGTTGGAATTTCATCAATCGATATATATCAACCAGGCTCCCCTCTTCGTCAGGTTCGCTGGCCCTTACTACTATGCGTGTTCCGTCCACATATTCCACCACACCATCACGTTTTGCAACGACGGTTACGCCGCTATCTCTGGCCACAACACGCTCAATGCCCGTGCCAACGAGGGGCGCTCGTGTCTGAATAAGGGGAACCGCCTGACGCTGCATATTGGAACCCATCAGGGCACGGTTAGCATCATCATGCTCAAGAAAGGGAATTAAAGAAGAAGATACACTGACAACCTGATTGGGCGATACGTCCATATACCTCACTTCTTCACGAGGCACGAGGACATATTCGCCACCTCTTCGAGCTGTAACATGATCGTTCACAAGGCGGCCATTTTCATCAAGCACTGCGTTAGCTTGTGCAATTGGATAATCCTTTTCATCCATGGCGGTTAAATAGACAATTTCATCTTGCACCTGACCGTTTTCCACTTTCCTGTAAGGAGTTTCAATAAATCCGTATTTGTTCACTCGAGCATAAGTTGCTAATGAAACAATCAGGCCGATATTCGGACCTTCAGGTGTTTCAATTGGGCATATACGACCGTAATGAGTGGGGTGAACATCTCGTACCTCAAAACCCGCTCGTTCTCGCGTAAGCCCACCGGGACCCAGTGCGCTAAGTCGCCGTTTATGGGTAATCTCAGAAAGCGGATTGGTTTGATCCATGAACTGGGATAACTGGCTGGTGCCAAAGAATTCCTTAACCACCGCCGTGACAGGCTTGGCGTTTATGAGATCAAGGGGCATGAGGGTCTCAACTTCCTGGACTATCATCCTTTCTTTGATGGCACGCTCCATGCGTACAAGACCGATACGATATTGATTCTCCAGAAGCTCACCCACAGCCCTAACTCGACGATTGCCTAAATTATCGATATCATCCACAGGCCCCTGGGTATCCTTCAACCAGATAAGTTTCTTTACCGCTTCCAGAATATCTTCTTTACGCAATGTCCGCTCACTGAGAGGTACGTTCAACCCTAGCTGAGCATTAAGTTTAAGACGACCCACTTCGGAAAGATCGTACGTATCGGGATTGAAGAACAAGTTCTTGAAATAATCCTCCGCTGCCTCCTGAGTTACCGGGTTACCTGGCCTCATTCGCCTGTAAATTTCAGCAAGGGCATCTTCCCTAGAACTTATGTTCTTGTCTAAAAGCAAGGTATTTCGGAAGGCAGGGCTCACATTGGGTCCCTGCATGTGAAGCAAAGAAATCCGGCGAATCCCCCTCTTCACAATTTCTTCAAGCAAATCCTCCGTAACGACATCGTTACACTCGGCAATTATCTCACCCGTCTTGTAATCCACAACATCACTCGCAAGCACTTCACCAATTAGGCCTGCCGTCGGGATTGAAACGGTATTGATTCCCATTTCATGCAGGCGCTTTATAGTTTGTTTACCGAGCTTACGCCCTTTTTTTATGACAATGTCTCCGGTACTCGGATCCACTATATCTTCTGGAGTCCTAGTCCCAACAAGTACTTCGTCAAGAATCAGCTCTGCCCTGTCGGCATCAACCATGCGAACCCGCTTACTGTCGTAAAAGAAGTTCAATAATTCTTCAGTGCTGTAGCCCAATGCCTTCAACAGGATGGTGACAGGAAATTTTCGTCTGCGGTCAATTTTTACGTACAGAATGTCCTTGTGATCGAATTCAAAGTCAAGCCATGAGCCTCTAAGAGGAATTATACGAGCGGAATACAAAACCTTTCCGCTTGAATGGGTTTTTCCCTTATCGTGATCAAAGAATATGCCGGGCGATCTCTGGAGTTGGCTGACGACAACTCGTTCTGTCCCGTTTATGATGAATGTTCCCTTCTCTGTCATCAACGGCAGGTTTCCAAAGTATATCTCCTGCTCCTTAATGTCCCGGATCTCACTATGGCCATTGTCCTTGTCAACATCAAAAACTGTTAAACGAACCAAGATCTTAAGAGGAGCCCCGTAAGTCATCCCTCGTGCAAGACACTCCTGCACATCGTATTTGGCTTCACCAAAGGAGTAAGAGACAAACTCCAGACGCGCGGTTTTTGATATACCTTCAATAGGAAAAACTGAGTTGAATACCCCCTGAAGTCCAACCTCTTTTCTCGCCTCTGGGGGCACATCCATCTGTAGAAACTGACTGTAACTCTCCTTTTGCATCTCAATGAGGTAGGGAATTTCCAGGACTTGCCTGATCTTCCCGAAATTCTTTCTGACCCTGTATTCATGGGTAAGAGCCGTGGCCATGGTCTCTCCTGTTATTCCCTGAATTTTACTCCAAACGGAGGGAAAAACATGAAATCGGAAACCGGCACAGAGCGCCGATTTCCGATGCTTCTCCCTAAACATTCCGACGCAAGACTATTTGATTTCCACAGTAGCTCCTGCATCGGTAAGTTTTTTCGCAATCTCTTCTGCTTCTTCCTTAGAAATTCCTTCCTTTACCGTAGAAGGAACACCATCAACAAGCTCCTTGGCTTCTTTAAGACCAAGGTTGGTAATAGCTCTGATCTCCTTAATGACCTGAATCTTCTTGTCACCTACACCTGTCAAAACCACTGTAAACTCAGTCTTCTCCTCTTCAGCAGGGGCTGCACCCGCTGCCGGTGCGCCCGCCGGCATTGCTGCCATTGCCACCGGCGCCGCAGCACTTACTCCAAACCTCTCTTCCAATTCCTTAACAAATTCGCTCAATTCCAGAACCGTCATACTCTCAATGAATTTTATAACATCCTCTTTCGTAATATCCGCCATCTTTTATCTCCTCCCACTACTATCGATATCTACTCGCCTTGTTCCTTCTTCTGCTTGAGCGCAGCAAGCACACCAACAAATGATCTGGGAACTCCGTTCAAGACCGTTACCAAACCAGTTGGAAGGGCAACCAGGATGCCAACCAGTCTGGCAAGGAGTTCCTCCCGTGTGGGCAGTTCCGCAATAGCCAACACCTCATTTGCAGCAAGCAACCTACCTCCCAGAACACCCGCCTTGATCTTCAGCTTTTCATTCTCTTTAGCAAATTTCTTCAGAATTCGTGCCGGAACCGTCGGATCGTCATAGCCGATAGCTATAGCACAGGTACCCTGAAGGAGTGGCTCCAGCACTTTGGCTTCGGTATCCCTGCAGGCAAGCCTCATCAGGGTGTTTTTGACAACCTTGTACTCAATACTTTGCTCTGCAAGGGCATCGCGAAGCTCAGTAATTTCTGCGACGGTTAACCCTTTGTAATCGGTAAGAATTGTCGTGCTGGCTCTGGAAAGCTTATCCCGCAACTCAGCCACCAGTTCCTCTTTTCGCTTTCGTGTCAGACTCAAATGGCTCCACCCTCCTTTCTTTCCTGCCGGCGTGCTTCCATCTCATTTAGTCACTGGTCTGCCAACCCCCCTCCAGGGCCGACACAACCTGCCTGCCGGTCCCTTCACCATCTCGGTGGGCCCCGGAAGAACAACACCCTTCCGGATTTAAACACCTTATTAGACCGGTGTGCCAACTGTCTTCGATGAGTGAAAGCACCAACGGCAGTTTATTATGAACACAACACCGTGTTCTTCTCATCGCTTATCCCTAACCAAGCAAGGTCCTAACGGCATTCGGATCAATCTTGATACCAGGACCCATCGTTGTGGAAACAGCGACACCTCGTATGTAGGCACCCTTAGCAGCAGCTGGTTTTAAGCGAATCAGGGTGTCAATAAAAGCAGCAATGTTTTCCAGAAGTTTCTGTTTTCCAAAGGACACTTTCCCCATAGGGGCATGGACGATACCTGCCTTTTCCACTCGAAAATCTAGCTTACCAGCCTTGATTTCTTTTACCGCCTGGGCCACATTGAACGTAACCGTACCAAGCTTAGCATTTGGCATCAAACCCCTGGGACCCAGGATTTTTCCTATCTTCCCGACCATTCCCATCATATCAGGAGTGGCAACGGTTTTGTCGAATTCCAGCCAGTTTTCCTTGGTTATCTTTTCGATGTATTCCTCTGCTCCCGCATAGTCTGCACCGGCCTCAAGAGCTTCCTTCACTTTCTCGCCTTTGGCGAAAACAAGCACTCGAACCGGTTTACCTAACCCGTGAGGTAAAACGACGCTACCGCGAACCATCTGGTCGGCATGACGTGGGTCAACTCCGAGGCGAACCGCAATATCCAGAGATTCGTCAAAATTTGCGTAGGCACATTCTAAAGCCAAATCTAGAGCCTCATCAAAGGAATACCTCTTGGTAGGATCAATCTTTGCCTTAGCAGCCAGATATTTCTTCCCTCGCTTTGCCATTGTTCCCGCCTTCCTCATCGGCTTATTTTAATCCACAATTTCAACACCCATACTACGGGCCGTTCCTTCAATTGTTCGAATAGCTGCATCCATATCGCGCGCATTAAGATCAGGAAATTTTAGCTTAGCAATTTCCTTTACCTGCTCCCTGGTAACCTGCCCGACCTTTACTCTATTTGGTTCACTGGAGCCCTTCGCAATCTTGGCAGCTTTCTTAAGAAGTACCGACGCCGGGGGAGTTTTCGTAACAAAGGTAAAAGACCTATCAGCATAAACAGTAATAAGAACAGGAATTATCATCCCCTCCTGCCCCTGCGTTTTTGCATTAAAAGCCTTGCAAAACTCCATGATATTAACACCATGCTGTCCCAAGGCCGGGCCAATAGGAGGTGAAGGATTTGCCTGTCCAGCCGGTACATGAAGTTTTATAGTGGCAATTACCTTTTTAGCCATGGTGCTTTCTCCTTACAATTTCGTTATCTGAGTAAAATCAAGTTCCACGGGAGTCGCCCGACCAAATATACTTACAAGAACCCTCACCTTTCCCTTTTCGGTAAGCACCTCGTCAACCACACCGTGGAAATTGGCAAACGGACCATCTTCAACTCGAACCCTGTCACCTCGCTCAAAGGAATACTTGGGCTTAGGCTTATGGGTTCCCTCTTCCATCTGTTTCTTGATTCGCTCTACTTCTTCCTGAGGAATAGGCACAGGCTTATCCCTACTGCCTATTAAACCGGTAACCTTTGGAGTTGTTCTGACCAGATGCCATGTTTCATCGTTGAGATCCATCTGGACAATTATGTAACCGGGATAGAACTTCCGGGACGACGATTTCCTTTTCCCACGAACAACCTCAATAACCTTTTCTGTAGGAACAAGAATCTCACCAAAGTAGTCTTGTAACCCCGCAGCCTTAGCCCTTTCCTCCAGAGCAGCCTTAACTCGATTCTCGAACCCAGAATAGGTGTGAACTATATACCACTGTTTTTTTCGTTCCTGCTCCACCACTTAAACCGTCTCCCTATTCAATAAGAAACCGAACCACCCGGCTTAAAATACCGTCAACAATCCCTAGGTAAATTCCAAATACGAGGACTACAATCAACACCACTACTGTTGTTCCTATTGTTTCCTTACGTGAAGGCCATACAACCTTCCTGAGTTCATAAACAACTTCACGCAGGTACTTCCGAAGTTCTCTCAAATAAAGAACCGGTTTCGGAATTTCACCGCCACGCTGTTTTTTCTTTCCCTGTTTCGCTGCCACTCTAACCGTCCTTCTCCTTGCTATCAGCACACAAAAAGGAACAGGAACTATCCGCCCCTGTTCCTCATATTAAAAAGCTAAAACCGGCTATTTAACTTCCTTGTGCTCAGTATGTTTCTTGCAATAAGGACAATATTTCCTAAAAGCCAATTTAGCCGACGTAGTTTTCTTATTCTTCGTGGTTGTATAATTCCGTCGTTTGCACTCCGAACACGCAAGGGTCACATTTACTCGCATGGGATTTCACCTTTTTTACTCAATAATTTCGGTAATAACGCCTGCTCCTACGGTGCGACCACCTTCACGTATCGCAAACCGAAGTTCCTTCTCCAATGCCACAGGCGTAATCAGCTCAACTTCCATATTCACATTATCCCCA
>Ga0190313_1001376_pt1 | contig 13134 bp, 8 predicted proteins | sample 4870071011_MG_FD_169989 | JGI IMG/M metagenome (GOLD analysis project Ga0190313, IMG submission 169989) | Hydrothermal vent sediment bacterial communities from Southern Trench, Guaymas Basin, Mexico - 4870-07-10-11_MG | ecosystem: Environmental > Aquatic > Marine > Hydrothermal vents > Sediment ...
ATCGGAACGAAAAATTTTCCCACGTTCGATTCCCCTGATGATCACATGATGCAGTGCACCTGGTGCATCTATTCTCGATTTTCGTGGCATAATTAATAAGTATCATATAAAATCTTCAACGAAAAGCATAAAATCATAGACGTCCCCATTATTTCTCTTTAATATGCTCCACTACCTTTTTGATATCTTTTTTCTGAATTATTATTTTTTGACCATCAGGATTTTCAAACATAACAGAATCTGATTTTTTATTGTATTCAGGTTCCCCGATGGATACGTATTCTTCACCGTCAGCTGTATGAATGGTATAATGTTTTGCGCTGCAAGCCGCCATAAACAGCAGACTTATACCAAACAGAATAATAATCAATTTTTTTTTCATTATAATCCCCTTTCTTTTTATGAAATTTTGGTTATTTTTGCCTGTTTTATTTCATTCTCACTCAAGGTAAAAATATGAGGTAGCATCTTGTCGGGCCTTAATGTTTTACCAGAATCAGACTGAGTCACCACCTTGAGTATGTTTTCGGATTTAAGAGTAATATTTGAAATTACTTTTTTCAGATCTATGTTTTTTTCTTTCCCCTTTTTGTTTGTACGAGTAATTGAAAAATACAGGGAATTTGTAAAATTTTCTAGTTCTTTTTTATTAAAATCTTTATTTTTTAATATAACAGTGTATGAGGATTTTTGAATTTTATCCTTTTCTTTTTTTGCATCCCATACCTCACAGGCAAAAACACTCAGCCCTTCAGGGAGATGCCTGTTAAGTCCATTTGCTACCATGTCCGGTTTTATACTTTCGGGAACCGTTATATATAACGATTCTGATAAACTTTCCAGCCCTATTGGGAGCGGATCTTCAAAGGAAATCCTGGGTTTGGGATGATAACCCTGGCTGAATTTTAATGGTATATTCTCTTGTTTGAGTGCGCGGATAAATATATTTGCAAGTTCCAGATGCCCAAAATATTTTGCCGATCCTGTTTTTGAGTAGAAAATTTTAAATTTTTTATAAATTAATTCCTGCTGCATACTTTGTTCTTGCCGGGCAATAATATTTTTTTCAGAGGGGGGGGGATATGTCACAGGTTTAATGGTTTCAAAATCACATGAGCCGCAGCCATTGCACTCTTCAAACCGGCAGTCCCCTGTTGATTCAGAGGCGAGTCCTTTGTTAAATTCCTTTTTTAAAAATTCTTTTTTTATTTTGCTGTTTATATGATCCCATGGGAGGGGCTCATCTGTTTTACGAGGACGGATTGTGAAAAAATCAATGTCAATACCTGTTTCTGCCATGGCTTCTTTCCATAGATCAAACCTGAACATGTCGCTCCAGCCGTCTAATCTGCATCCTTTTTTATATGCTGAAACAAGTAAGGGAGAAAGTCGTCTGTCACCCCTTGCCCATAAACCTTCCATTAAAGATGTCTCAGGATTCTGCCATTTAAAATGAATACCTGTACGTCGTAATCGATCTTTTAAAAAAGCAATTTTTTCTTTTGATTCTTTTAATGAAATCTGTGAGCACCATTGAAATGGGGTATGGGGCTTGGGGATAAATGTGGATATACTCACATTTATTTTCAGGTTCAGCTTTTTTCCGCTTTTTTTGTTTTTTAATCCCCGGAGTTTTTTAACAAGCTCACATATTGCTTCTAAATCCTCATCTGTTTCCGTGGGAAGACCAATCATAAAGTAGAGTTTTATGGTGGTCCACCCCAGGTCAAGGGCGTTTAATACCGTGTTTTCTATGTCAGCAGCAGTAATATTTTTATTTATAATATCCCTCATCCTCTGACTTCCTGCTTCAGGCGCGATTGTAAATCCTGTTTTTCTCACCGTTTTTATAATGTTCATAAGTTTTGGTGAAATAGTTCCCGCGCGAAAAGAAGGGAGAGAAACCGCTATGTGCCCTGCTTTGTCCCTGGTCATCAAGGATTCCATGAGATATTCTATGGAACAGTAGTCCCCTGCACTAAGGGATAAAAGAGAAATGTCGTCGTAACCTGTTGATGCAAGAGAAAGATCCGAAAGCTTAAGGAGATTGTCCGGGGAACGCTCCCTTGCAGGCCTGTATATCATCCCGGCCTGGCAGAATCGGCAGCCCCTGGTACATCCCCTGGCTATTTCAAGCCTGAGCCGGTCGTGCACTGGCTTGCCAAAGGGGACAATGGGATGATCAGGGAAAGGCGCTTTATCCAGATCGTCTATTATGGCTCTTTTAATACTAATATTTGCATACTTTGGGGTGAGTTTTTGGAAATCTGAATCATTGTATTCCGGCTCAAAAAAAGATGGCACATAAACGCCGTTGATGTCGGATAACATTTTAAGGAGTTGTTCCTTGTTATTTTTGTCGTTTTTCTTCCACTGAAGCCAGGTGTTAGATATTTCAAGTATTGTCTCTTCACCGTCTCCCATGACCATGATGTCGAAAAATTCTGCAACAGGTTCAGGATTGCATGTACATGGGCCCCCTGCAATAATCAGGGGGTATGATAAATCTCTATCCTTTGCAAAAAACGGAATTCCTGCCAGGTCGAGTATGGTGAGGATATTTGTAAAATTCAATTCATAAAGAAGACTGAACCCTATGATATCAAAATCCCCAACTGGCGTATGGGACTCAAGGGATACAATGGGGGTATTTGATGATTTTAAATATGCCTCCATATCCTGTCCAGGGGCAAATATTCTTTCGGCGGCTATTTTTTGTTGTTCATTTAAAATGCTGTAAAGAATCTGCATTCCAAAATGCGAGGTGCCTATTTCATATAAATCAGGAAAAGCCAGTGCAAACTTAAGATTCACTGTTGCAGGATCTTTTTTGATACTGTTTTTTTCTGAACCAAGATAACTGCTTGGACGTTGAACAAGGGGGAGTATAGATGAAAATGTATTGATCTCCATTGATTAGATTATTTTCCATGTTGAATGTTTTGTGTAAAAAAAATTAACTTGTTTTTTTATACCAATTATTTGTATTATTAGCAATTTGTAAAATATTTTTTCAGATAATACAACGGAATCTAAGAATTTTTGATTGGGTTCTAATTAACAGATAAAAAGATGGAGAACAAAATGGAGATAATTAATTACACAGATCAGCATAAGAATTTTCGAATAAAGGCTCGCAAATTTATGGAAAAAGAGGTGATTCCAAATGTGGAGCAATGGGAAAAAGAAAGGCTGATGCCGAAGAGTGCATGGAAAAAAATGGGAGAGGCCGGTTTGTTATGTACAACCATTCCCACGGAATATGGAGGCCCTGGTCTTGATTTTATATCTTCCATGATTGTAATGGAGGAGATAACCAAAACCAACCATAACGGGGCAGGCCCCCTTCTTCACAGTGAAATAGTAGTCCCCTATGTGGAGGCATTTGCCACTGAAGAATGCAAAAGAAAATATCTTCCAGGCTGTGTATCAGGAGATATTATAATGGCCGTTGCCATGACCGAACCTGATGTGGGAAGCGATCTTGCAGCATTGGAGACTTCATTAGTTGAAGATGGGGACGAAGTTGTTGTTAATGGTTCTAAAATATTTATTTCAAACGGAATTAATGCTGATCTTGTTGTGCTGGCAGCTAAAGATCCAAAGGTGGAAAATCCCTATAAAGCCATAGATCTTTATCTGGTGGAAAAAGATATGCCTGGCTTTAACAAAGGTCAAAAACTTGATAAAATGGGATGGTATTCCCAGGATACAGCAGAACTATTCTTTTCAGACTGCCGCATACCCATTGGTAACAGGCTGGGGAAAAAAGGGGATGGCTTTCCCATGCTTATGAAAAAGCTTCAGCAGGAACGTCTTGTAACCGCTTTATGGGGTTTAACCGCAGCAGAGTACACGTTTGATCAGCTCTTAAAGCTGTACAGGGATGATTCAGGGCTGGGCAAGCCCATTACAAAAACCCAGGTTAAACAGTTCTCCCTTGTGGAGTTGGCAACAGAGCTTAAAATAGGAAGAACTTTTGCCGATAAACTTCTTGTGGATCATATGGAAGGTAAGGATATAGTATCAGAGACATCCATGGCAAAATACTGGCTCACCGAGCTTGCAAGGAAGGTGGCTGATGTAGGGCTGGACATTATGGCCGAAGCAGGTGTTTTAAAAAACAATCCCATACCCAGAGCCTTTGTCGATGTTAGGAGTATGTCGATTTTTGCAGGTACAAATGAAATAATGAGACAGATCGTGGCCAAATTTATGAAAATTTAATTTATTGAATAAATAAAAATTAATGTTTGCATGGTTGATTGTGAATTTTGCAGACTTTTTATATTTATTTCCCCGGCTTCAGGGATTAACCTGGAAACCGGGGAAATTTTTTTTGCTGAGATGACAATCAGCAAAATCTTTTATTCAGGCACTATTTACTGATTGCCGAATCCGTTTTGTTGTCCGCAGTCGGGGCATTCCCATGTGATACCGTTGCAGGTCATTCCCCACTGGTTTTCCTCCATGCAGACCTGGCACATCTTAAAACCGCATCTGCATGTCCAGCAAAACGGAACGTTGTTACCGCAGCAATGGCAGTCTTTGTCCCTTGTTCTATAACGCCTGTCCTTGTATGCCATATTATTTGCACAACCTGTCATGCTCAATTTTTATACACTTGTTCATGATCACATCTATTCCGGCGCTGGTGAGCATCTGGGCAGCTTCCTGGTTTTCAATTTCAAGCTGCATCCAGAATATGCGTGGTTTGATTTGCAATGCCTCTTTTGCATGGGGCATGATCTGTTCCGACCGTCTGAACACATTTATAATATCGACGGATTCGTTCATCTCCTCTAAAGATGCAAACGCCTTTTCTCCCAGGATCTCCTTTTGGCCTGGTCTGACTGGAAATATTTTGTAACCGTGTTCTTTCATGTATTTTGCAACTTTGTTGGAATCCCGTTCCGGTTTTGGGCTTAATCCTAATATCGCTATATTTTTTACTTTTTCAAGGATTTCTTTTATGGAAGAATCGTCTGTAATTATTTTTCCTTTTTTCATGATATGACTCCTGTGTCTTATAGAGTAGGGTGCTTCAATATCTAAAATTGCGAATTTAGGGGCTTGGTTATAACGTCGGTCACCATATATGAAGACTGAGCTATTGAGCTATGGTGAAATTTGAAAACCTCTGGCTGTTTGAGCGCAGCGAGTTTCAGAGGTTTTTAAATTTTATTATAGCTCAGTCTCTGTCCGAAATTAAGACTAATTCCCGAATTTATTTTTATACGAACTTTTAAAATATAACAAAGACTTAAAAATTATACAATATATTGAGAAATGAATACTAAAAAAAAAATATATCTTATAGATGGAAGCGCCTATATTTACCGTGCTTATCATGCTGTAAGGGGGCTTTCAAATTCCCAGGGGCTCCCTACAAATGCTGTTTTCGGATTTACCAATATGCTGATAAAACTGATCAAAGAAAAATCGCCTGAATATCTTATGATTTTTTTTGATGTAAAGGGCCCGACTTTCAGGCACAAAATGTATGGGGAGTACAAGGCAAATCGTCCCCCAATGCCCGAGGATCTCTCTATTCAGATACCCCATATTAAAAATATAGTTTCTGCTTTTAATCTCCCCTCCATGGAAAAACAGGGATATGAAGCAGATGACCTCATCGGCACTGTGGCAAAAAAAGCTGAAGATAAAGGCTTTTCTGTTATTATGGTTACAGGGGACAAAGATTTTAAACAGCTTGTTACAAAAAATATCATAATATGGGATCCCATGAAGGATAAGGTTATAGATATTAAGGAGATAAAGGCAGAATTCGGGTTAGGCCCGGAAAAAATGATCGATATTATGGGACTCATGGGGGACAAGGCAGATAACATTCCTGGTGTTCCCGGAATTGGACCAAAAACAGCCGCCTCCTTGATAACAACCTTTGGAACTTTGGAACAGCTATATGAAAATATTGATACGGTTACCCAAAAAAAGCAGCGGGAAAATCTTATAAATTTTAAGGCCCAGGCTTTTTTAAGTAAAGATCTTGTAACCATAAAAACAGATATACCATTGCTTTTTAACCAGAACGATTTTTTGTTTAAAGGGTTTGATAATGAAAAACTATTCTCCCTTTTTAAAGAGCTGGAATTTAAACGCCTGGAACAGGCACTCCCCAGGAAGACTGATTATTCAAAAAAAAGCTATCACCTGGTGCAGGATAAAAATACTTTTTTAAACCTGGTGGAAAGGTTGAAAACAGCAAAGCTGATTTGCCTTGATACGGAGACAACTTCAAAAAATCCTATGAAGGCCGGTCTTGTGGGAATATCCATTTCCATAAAAGAGGACGAGGCTTTTTATCTTCCCTGTGGCCATGATTATTCAGATGCACCGCCCCAGCTGGATATAAAGGAACTTTTAAATGGCTTAAAACCGATTTTTGATAATCCTGATATCAAAAAAGTCGGGCAAAACATTAAATACGACTGGATAGTCCTGGAACGTCACGGCGCAACACTGGAAGGGGTGGTATTTGACACCATGCTGGCCTCCTATATTTTAAACCCTTCTGTGAGGGGCCACAGTCTGGATCAGATTGCGATGAATTTACTGAACCATAAGATGATTTCATATAAAGAGGTGATAACATCGGATAATGGGAAAAAACTTTCCTCTTTTTCAGAAGTTCCCCTGGAAAAAGCAGTGGTATATGCATGTGAAGATGCAGATATCACCCTGATGGCTTATAATCATCTTTTCCCCATGCTGGAAAAAGAGGCTTTACTGGAATTGTTTGAAAAAGTTGAAATGCCCCTGGTACCGGTATTAAAAGAGATGGAGATAAAGGGTATAAAAGTCGATACTGCAAAATTATCTGATCTGTCCAGTTTCTTTGCCCTGGAATTAGAATCCCTTGAAACAAGGATATATGAGATAGCCGGAGAGAAATTCAATATAAAATCTCCCATGCAGCTCGGAAAGATTCTTTTTGAGAAACTCAATCTCCCCGTGCAAAAAAAGACAAAGAAAAAAACAGGTTATTCCACAGATGTTGATGTATTACGCAAGCTTGCTCCCATGCATGAATTACCTGAAATTGTTTTAAAACACCGCACTTTTGCAAAACTTAAGTCTACATATACAGATGCTCTCCTTGGGCTTGCAGATGAAAAAACAGACCGGGTACATACTTCATTTAACCAGACAATTACAGCCACAGGCCGTTTGAGCAGTTCCGATCCCAATCTGCAAAATATTCCCATACGTGGAGAAGAGGGGAAAAAGATCAGGAGCGTATTCATCCCCAAAAAGGGCTGCCGTCTTGTTGTGGCAGACTATTCCCAGATAGAGTTGAGGATTCTGGCCCATTATTCAAAGGATCAGATACTAAAACAGGCTTTTTTAAATGATGAGGATATACATACACGTACCGCTTCCGAAGTTTTTCAGGTTTCCCCTTTATTTGTTGATCCTGATTTACGCAGACAGGCCAAGGTTATTAATTTTGGAATTGTGTATGGTATGAGTCCCTATGGTCTTTCAAAAGAGTTAAATATAAGCCATAAAATGGCTAAAACATATATAGATAATTATTTCAAAAGGTACAAAGGTGTAAAGGAATATATGGATCGGACAATAAAAGAGGCGGAGAAAACAAAGAAATCGAGTACCCTGCTGGGTCGCATCAGGTATCTTCCTGATATTGACAGCCCAAATAAGAATATGCGTGAGTTTGCCGGCCGAACTGCCATTAATACTCCGATTCAGGGAACAGCAGCAGATTTACTTAAACTTGCCATGATAAGGGTTAACCAGGCATTTAAGGATATGAACCTTGCTTCTGCCATGCTCCTTTCTGTTCATGATGAAATAGTTGTGGAAACACCTGAAGGGGAGGTTGATCTGGTAAAAGATCTTGTAAAAACAATTATGGAATCTGTGTGGGAGCTTGATGTGCCTTTGAAGGTTGATGTGGGATCAGGGGCAAACTGGGCAGAAGCCCATTGATTATGAATCATATGGCGTTCCTAAGGGTTCGTTCAACTTATAAAATTTTCGTTCCTAATATGTACGGCAGCCTCAATAGGGGAGGCCTTTGGCTTTTTTTAAATTCTTTGCTTTTAGCAGATTTTTCGCAAATTTTATTTTTACGCCGGTGAAATCGGCTCCACTTATATCGGCTCCGAAAAAATCTGCCCCATTTAAATCGGCTCGCTTGAAATCAACATTTTTTAATTTAGCATTGACGAATATGGTATTATTGAGTTTAGCTCCTATGAAAATTGCATTGCTTAAATCGGCATTAACAAAACTTGCTCCTCTTAATATGGAATTGCTCATATCGGAATTTTTAAGTTTTGCTCTATTTAAGTTGGCTCCTGAAAGGTTACAGTTTTTAATATCAGCCTTGGTTAAATCTGCGCTGAGCAGCTTTATACCTTTGAGATTTGTATTATTCAGATTCGCACTAACTAATTTTGCACCTGACATGTTAAGCTCTGACAAGGTTGTTCCCTTAAAATTTACATGGGTAAGATCAGCGTTGCTGAAGTCTGTTTTTTTTATGGTTGCGCCATTAAAGTCGATATTACTTAAATTTGCATTTGTAAAATTTAATTTATATAGAGAAGCATTACTAAAAACAGAACCCCTTAAGTCAGCCCCTTCGAAATTTGTATTTTCAATCTGGGCGTTTCTAAAGATCCCATCTTTAATAATCACTTTGACAAACTGAGCATCTTTTAAAACTGCCCCGCGCAGGTTTGCGCCATTCATCTGCGTATCGCTTATGTGGGAATTGATGAAACTTGCATATCTTAAGTCTGTTTCTGTAAAACTTGTTTTAAATATTGTTGCATTATTAAGGTTCGTATTACTTAAGTTTGCCTTTTTAAAATTGCAGTTGTTCATATAACTTCCCAACAGGTATGAACTGTTTAAGTCCGACCCGGTCAAATTGACCGAAAATAATACAGCATAATTCAGATTGGCTTCTGACAGGGTGGTGGTGGCGGTTTTTATGCTGCTCATATCATTTTTTTCAAGCTTTGCTCCGCTTAAATTGATTTTATCCATGCGGGCACTGATAAATACCGTTTGAGAAATGTGCGCACCGTGGAGGTCAGCTTTTCTCATGATGGCTCTGGTCATATCAGAGTTTTTTATGGATGAATAGCTTAAGTTTACATCTTCCATGTTTGACCCGCTTAGATCAACTTTATCGATAAATGCTCCCTGAAGATCCCCTTTTTTCATATCTGCTGAAGATATATTGCAATCGAGTATCACAGCGGCATTCATGGCAATATTACTTAATGAGGCTTTATTTAAAATGGAATTTTTCAGTTTGCAGCCTCTCATTTTGGCATTTTTAAGATCTGCAAAACTTAAATCAGTATGGAGAAATAATGTATTACTCAGTCTGCACCCTGAAAGTCGGGAACTCCGCAAATTTGTGTGGATAATACTTGTGCTGCTCAAATCCACATCTGCCATTTGCAGGTTACTAAGATTATAATTATTAATTATACGATTTGTTTTTAAAATATTTTTTATCTGATATAGAGTGAGCCTTGTTTTGTTGTTTTTTGCCGGGGATTTTGCAGGGAACAAAAAAAGAAAAAACATTAAAAAAAACATCAGAAAAGTATTAACAGTTTTAACCATTATTTCCATACCGTGTAATTTTGCAGCTATTCAGCGTTTCTTATCAGCTGAATAGCTACGTAATTTTTATTGTAAAAAAAGGGTTTTTAATGAAACATTATTTGGGACCGAATAATTCAATTTCATCGTCACCTTGCTGATCATTTTCCGGTTCTTGGAGCGTGGAAGAGGGGAGGGGAGAGGCTTCATTTTTTTGATTTTTATATTCCGGCTTTTTATATTTAGGTGTCTTATGCCCGGGTGCCTTTTTTTCGGTCTTTTTATTATATGCAGCTTTTTTTTGAGTCCTTTTGCCATATGCTGCAATAAATCTTTTCGGCATTGGATCTTTTGTTTTAAGCAGTTTTTGTGGAATATATATTATATTGCCTGTATACAGAAAATTGGGATCTATCACAGGGTTTGCATCGGCAATAGCTTTCCAGTTAGTAATATCTCCAGTATACCATTTAGCTATAATTTTGATGGTTTCCCCCGGCCATTTTACCGAGTGAATAAAATGTGCAGTTTTATAAGTTACAGGCTTCCATTCCTTTTCTTTTTTTTTAAAAATGCCGCAGCCGTTTTGAAAAATCACCAAAAAAGATATGACCATTACCGAAATTAATATATTCGTTTTATTTTTCATCAGATTCCGTAATAAAATTATCAAGGAGTTTTTTTGCCATACGTTTGGCTGTAAATTTTTTAAGAAATTTTTTTGCAATTTTATTTTCAGGATTAATGCTGCAGGCTTTTTCCAGATTTTTTATACTCTCCTCCAAACGGCCTGTTCTTTCCTGTACATATGCCAGGTTGACCAGGACTTCGTCCATAAAATAAGGTGCCAGGTCAAGCACATGTAAGTACATCTTCTCAGCTTTGTCATATTTTTTATCATTCATAAAAATATAACCAAGATTAAAAAAGACTTCAGGCATTTTATTATTAATGGCCCCTGCTTTTTTATATGATGCAATGGCACTTGTCTTATCTCCAATTTTTGCATAGAGACGACCCAGAAGATAGTGTCCTGTTGCATTTTCGGCATCAAGATTTACAGCTTTAAGGAGTAATAATTCAGCCTTGTTACGGTCTGTTTTTATTATTCTTCCTGCCTGACTGGCCAAAAGCTTTGAGTAAACCGGTTTTGTAGCATGATTAATGGATGGATTCCTGGCCATGATGCTTTTTAAAAGATTTTCTGCTTTTTTAAAATTTCCATCAATGATCAATTTTTCGCAGGTGTTTAAATCCGCTAAATCACGACCGGAGATCGCTGGTTGAAAGTATTTTTCATATATCCTGGGAAATATCTTTTCTATTTTTATTACGTTTGGGTGATAGTACTCTATAAAAAAAAGTGCCCCTGAAAAAAAAAGCAGCGAAAAAAGCATAGAGCGGAACCATGATCTTTTTTTATCTCCAAGTTTGGCCGTATTTATAACAATTGTCTCTTCAACCGGTTCAGTCTTGGTTATATCAGGTATATTTATTCCCATGGAATCGACCAGCGCTGCTTCCCTCATTAAAAGTTCTTCGGTCTCAGCCTCTTTTTCAAAAAGATTCTTCATGTTCGCGGCAAGGACCCGGTCATTGGGCTGAAGGGAAAGTGTGGCGATTAATTCGGTAATATCACCATACATTTTATCCGCAGACTGATATCGGTTTTCCGGTTTTTTTGCAAGGGCAAGGTCGAGTATCCTGTAGAGCTGCTCAGGTAACATGGCGTTGATATTTACGGCGGGTTCAAAATCGGCCTCCCTGACCTTGGGGAATACCTGGAAAGCGTCCCCTGCAAACATCTGTTTTTCTGTTACCATTTCATAAAGAAGTATCCCCACGGCAAAAATATCGGAACGGTGATCAATTTTTTCACCATTGGCCTGTTCCGGCGACATATAGGCCAATTTTCCCTTTATGGAGCCTATTTGGGTAGTTGTATTATGAATAGCTGCTTTGGCTATTCCAAAATCGATAATTTTAACCTGGCCGCTATATGTTATGAAAATATTATGGGGTCCAATGTCTCTATGAATTATATTTAAGGGTTTTCCGTGGTAATCTTTAAGATTATGGGCATAATCAATCCCTGCACAGATCTGGGAAATAATGTGAAGGATGTTGGGCAGACCCAAGGGATGTTTCTGTTCCAGAGTTTTTTTTATAACAAATCTCAGATCTTTGCCGGCCAGATATTCCATGGCTATGAAGTAGGAGCTTTCAATTTTTCCAAAATCGTATATCTGGGCTATGTTTTGATGCTGCAGAAAGGCTGCCAGTTTGGCTTCATCTATAAATGAATTTATAAGGTCTTCTTCGGCGATGAGATGGGGAAGAATTTTTTTTATGGCAATAAGTTTTTCAAAACCTTTTTCGCCTGTTATTTTGGCTCTGTACAGTTCAGCCATACCGCCCATGGCGATTCTGTCTAAAAGCAAGTATTTCCCGAAACGTAATGGCTGAAATGTTGTCATATATTAAATTGAGTACACATACGTCAAATTTCTGATTATTAAAACAAATCTTTACCTTCAGGAAAACCAAGGCAAATAAATCTACTTACTGTATATTATAAAAAAAAATGAATCTGTCAAGGAATCACTGAAGTAATTTGATATATAAATTCCTTAATCCTGCAACGTCATCGAAAAACATTGGCATGACCCCTTCTTTTCTTTTGTCTCCTTTGGTTAAGCACGCATGAATAAGGAGATAAAAAGGAAAATCAGGGAGGGGACTTAATACTTGAAACTTTTTTTCTTTCATTATAATCTCCAAACAAATAATGAAATACTTATAAGGGGAGGGGAGAATATCAGTCATGCCGCGCATGGCAAAATTGCCAAGGCGAGCTTTGCCCGCAACCCAAAACCAAAAATAATCAGTCCATATTAATCCCCGGATAATTACCGCGCTGATACAACAATTGAAGAGATTACTTTAAGGAACGGGGACGAAATAAGTTCGCAATTTTAAGTGTTGAGGCGCCTGGCTGGCAAGGCGCGAAAGTGTAGGAATATCAAGATATTGCTACGCTTTTGTAACGCAGTCAGGCAGGATGGATCGACGCTTAAAATACCAAGTTATTTCGTCCTCGTTCCTAAGCATGGCACCAATGTGTTCCGACTTTCCTGCGTACCATTTTAATATTCGGGGGTTCCATTTGACCATTTCAGAGGGAGAAGACACTTTTTTTCAAACACTCTTAAGTACATCAGTATGGCTCCAGGAAAATTGTACAAGTATTATTATAGGGGCTGGTCATTATATTTCATCACCAATTCATTTTGTTTCAAAAGCCTTTCGTGATCTTGGTTTTTTTGACTCAAACGGTTTTTTAAACTTTGCCGTGGTAATGTTCGTATGGAAGAAAAACAGTGTCTTCTGGTTATTATTGGCGCAACAAAGGAGGGGAAAAAAGAATTACTTGCTATTGAAAGCGGTTTTAGGGAAAGCGAGCTGTCATGGGTTGAACTTTTGATTAACCCAAAGCGCAGAGGTCTGACAAATAGCCCGAAA
>Ga0190313_1001377_pt1 | contig 13130 bp, 18 predicted proteins | sample 4870071011_MG_FD_169989 | JGI IMG/M metagenome (GOLD analysis project Ga0190313, IMG submission 169989) | Hydrothermal vent sediment bacterial communities from Southern Trench, Guaymas Basin, Mexico - 4870-07-10-11_MG | ecosystem: Environmental > Aquatic > Marine > Hydrothermal vents > Sediment ...
TTTATTTCTTTCAACACCGTTAACAATAATTTTTATAGTAATATGTGTTTTTATTTTTACAACCTTTATTGTGCCGAGTTTAAAACGCAAAGAAAAATTAGAAAAAATTGTTGATGAATTTATAAGTGAACTTTCAGATATTTTAAAAAGTCTTCAAGAAAAATTATCAGAAAATACCGAAGAAGTTAAAAAATTACTTGAAGAAGTAAATAAATTGAGGGAAGATATAATGGCATTAAAATATGAAATCAAAACTGAAAAATTTGAAGATATAGAGATTTCCGAAATAAATGAAAAAATAAAAATGTTGAAAAATATGATTATTAACCTTGAAGAAAAAACGAAACGCAGGATATCTAAATTTTAGGAGAAATAAATGTGTAAAGATTATTCATCCTCTTTAATGGCGTCTATATTTGAACTTAATGTAATAAAAGAAGAAGCATTGAAAAAAGAAAATTTTATGAAAGTATATTGTAATTGTAAGAAAATTATACTTGAAAATTATTATAATGCGTTAGGTTATTTAATGATATCTCTAATTAAACATTTTTATCGTAAAGATATTCATCCAGAATGTAGTTTTGATTTAGAAAATATCCAAAAAGATTTTTTTGAACATATTTATGGTGATTTATACCGAAAGGGAAAGGTTTCTTTTATTATGTTATCTCTTTTTGAATTATTTTTTAAGCCGATTGAAACAGAAATGTTTAATATGATAGAAAATTATTTAAAGAAAATTGATAAAAATGAAGATAAAAGACCGATTGAGCGGGAACTTCTTTCAGAAATTGTTAATTATGGGGAATTAGTAGTTTTTTATCTTTCAAGTTTGCGTGTTAATTGTCAAAATTTTTCACTTAAATTACTTAATGAGGTAGAATATGTAAAAGAAAGACAAATTTGTAAAATTTGTAATTGTGATGAAAAGGTTTGTGTTTATAAGGGCGTAGAATGTCCTACACATAAATTTATAGAGAAAAATGGAGAAGAAATATACTTTTATGTGTTTCCTGAACTTAATGATGAAAAATTTTTCATTCCTTTTCTTGAAAAAGTGAAAAAATATCATAAAAACTATAAAACTATAAAAATTGTTTTTGATTTTAAACTTTTTGATGAATATATGTTTAATGAAAACACAGAAAAAATTTGTGAGGAAGCAATAAAACATTTTAATATGGTGGAAATACTTAATTTTAAAATAAACGGATTTTTTAAAAAGATAAGTAACCATCCTGAATATTTAGTAGAAAATGAAGGAAAAAACATATTTATAAAAAGAAAGGAGTTGAATAAATGAGCATTGTAAATATAAGCACTTTATCTGATTTTATTTCTTATATAAAACGGGCGTTAGGAGAACCAAAAATAAGAGTAGAACTTGATGAAACGCAAATAATTGACCGAATTGATGATGCTTTACAAAAATTTTATGAATACCATTATGATGGCACAACAAAGAAAATAATAACATTTGATTATATAGAAGGGCAAACTGATTATATTTTACCCGAAACCGTAAAAGCGGTTTTAAAATTATATGCTCATTCATCTGAATTACTTTCAGGAGAAAGGCTTTTATTATATCCGCAATTTGATGCTTATTCAACCAGAGGTATGGAATATTCAATGAAATATTCTATTGTTGATTATGAAATTTTTAAACAAAAAATAGAATTATTTAAAGATGGTTTTGAAAAAGAACTTATTTGGGATTTTAATGCGACAACCAAAAGGTTAAGGCTTTTTGGAACTTCTTCTAATGAAAAACTTGCTATTGAAGCATATGTTTCTGAAGATAATGATGAAAATGTTTTTAATAATAAATGGTTAAGAGAATATGCTATCGCACTTTGTGGTATTCAATGGGCAGTTAATATTTCAAAATACGGCGGTATAGCACTTCCTGGTGGCGGGCAATTAAATTATGATTTGATTGAAAGCCGATATAAAGAAATGAAAGAAAGACTTGAAGAAGATTTAATTGAAAGTTATACTGAACCTCCTATGTTTTTGAAAGGATAAAATATGGCAGAATTTAGTAATTTTTTTGACCCGAACAATCCAGAATTTAATATTTATAATGATGCTTCTCAGGAAATAATAGACCAATTTGGAATACCCGCAAAGTATATTCCTAAAAATTATTTGCCTGATGCCGATGTGGACATTTTTGGTGAAGATGAAAGTGCGTTTTTTGAAAATGCGATTGATGTAAAATTATATCTTGAAAATTATTCAGATTTTGAAGGTAGTGGGGATTTATTTTCAAAATTTGGTTTAGTGGTAGATGATAGAGCAACTTTTATAGCACAACAAGAAGTTTTTTTGAATACTATTAGAACGGCTTTAAATAATCCAGAATGGAAACCTATGCCTGGTGACTTAATTTATTTTGAATTTGCGGGAATTTTTATGGAAATATACCACGCTGAAGATGAAAGAGATGCTTTTTATCATTTTGGTAAACAAATGCTTTATAAATTTAGTTGTAAAAAATGGCATTATAGCGGGGAAACGGTTGAAACAGGTATAAATGAAATTGATGATATTATGAATGCAGAAACAATAGGGGATAATCAGAAAATAGAAGATAAAAAGGTTAATATAGTTGATTTTTCAGAAGATAATCCGTTTGCTAATATAGATGATTAGGAGATAAATTATGAATTTTACAGAATTGATGCTTGAAGAAATTTATGAAGAAAAAGTAGAATTTGAAGAACTTTTAAAAAAAGTTATGAAAGAAACAAAAGGGAAAAGTAAAAGAGAACAAGAAAAAATATTTAGTAAATATAAAGTAAAAAGCCTAAAGATTTGGCTTGAAGAAAATAAATAAATTTGGAGGTAAATTTATGAAAATTAAAATTAAATCAAATTATCCATCGGTGTCAACAATTAACGGAAACAAAATGGTAGTAAGAGTAAAACCCGGAACAAACATTTTTGAGGGAAAGGAAGCAGAATTTTTATATTCGTTAAGAAATCATTTTAAATTATGGATAGTAGAAGTTTTAGAAGAGGCAAAAGAAGAACCTGAAAAAGAAACTGAAGAACCAAAAGAAGAAATTGAAAATGAAATTCCTGAAGAAACCATTGAAAAAGAAACTGAAGAACCAAAAGAAGAAATTGAGGAATCAAATGAATATGTTTGTGAAATTTGTGGAAAAGTTTATAAATCAAAAGGCTTTTTAGAAAGACATATGAAAAAGGAGCATTCCGAATAAAGGAGGCGTTTAAATGAATTTTATTGAGGAATTATTTAAAAATGGGCTTTTATATCAATTTATGATGATGGCAGTATTTATAAATATTTTTGTTGATATATTGTGGAAACCATTTATGAAAGAGGAAATTAAAAGCCAAACAAAATATCGTAATGTAACCCGAATTTTTGTGTTTTTCTTTTCTTTCTTTTTAGTATTTTTAACAGGAAAAATGGATTTAGTTATGATAAAATACGGGCTTTTTTATGATGCTGTAATTGTAACGGTTCTTTCAATTTTATTTTATGATATTAAAATTTATCCTAAAATAAAGGAGTTTGTTTTAAAGGTATTTAAAAAATGATAGTTTTAAAAGGAATTTGGAATAAAATTAAAGGCGTTGTGGTTGGTATTATTTCGGCGGTTATAGGTTTATTGTCTTTGTTTTTATTTTTAGAAAGACAAAAAAATGAGACGCTTGAAAAAGAACTTGCTAAAAAAGAAGAAAAAGAAAAACAAACTATTGAAGCCGAAAAGAAACGAAAAGAAGAGCAAGAAAAAGTTGAAAATTTAGATGAAAAACTTGAAAAGGTTAAAGATGATTATATTAAAGAAATTCAAGAAAAGGAATTAGAAAATGATGAAAAAGAGATTCCTGAAAAATTTATTTTATAAAGTTTTAGGGATAGGATTCATCCTATCCCTTTTATTTTATACTGGATGTCAAAGAAAAATTGAATATGTTCCTGTGTATTATAATATTGAATTGAAAAAATTACCTGTTTTACCTGAAATTCCTGAACAACATTTGGTTTTAACATATGATGAAGAAAAGGGGCTTTATTATATTGATTATCAGAGTTTGAAAAAGTTTAAAAAATACATAGAACTTCTTAAAGCACAAAACAAAGCATACCGAAATATCATAATTGAATATAATAAATTTATTGATGAATTAAAAACAAAAAATTTACGCTAATAAAGTAAATAAATTGAAAAAGAAAAAAAGAAAGGAGAAATAAAATGGCATTTTATTTATCACCGTCTGTATATGTAAAAGAAAAAGATTTGACCACAAGCATTCCTGCTGTTGCGACAAATATTGCTGGTTTTGTTGGAAAATTTACTTGGGGGAAGGCGTTTGAAAAGGTATTTATAACAATGGAGGAGGAACTTGTATCAGAATTTGGTAAACCCACTTTAAATAATAATGAGGATTTTTTAATTGCTTCTTCATATTTGGCTTATTCTAATAAGTTATGGACTGTTAGAGTTTTAGATGAAGCATCTTCTTATAATGCAAGAATGAAAATTGCTAATAATGGAGATTTAGAAAAAGGAAGTAACGGAATTTATATTCCTAATGAGGAATATTATCAAACACATACTTTTTCTCCTAATGATGAAGGGATGATAACTTATCCTATTGTTTTTGTTGCTAAATATCCAGGAGAATATGGTAATAAAATAAAAGTGGCGTATTCGGATAAACTTGGATTTTATAATACTGTTATAAGATTATCTGATATAACAGGAACTTTTCAGGTAGGAGAAACTGTTACAGGATTAGAATCAGGGGCAACAGCAACCGTTGTAGCGGTTTCAAATAACGGTATAGCAGTAAAGGATGTAAGCGGAACTTTTACCGCTGGAGAAGAAATTGATGGAGATACTTCTGGGGCAAGCGGAGATTTTGTTTCTCTTGTTACTGATTATGCGGAAATTACTTCTGGCGTATATTTTAAAGATGTTTTTGAATATATCCCTGAAGCAAAACAGTATGCATTAGTTGTAATGGTAGATGGAGAAATTGTTGAAAAATATTATGTTGCTTTTGAAGAGGGCATAACCGATTATGAAGGAAATAATATTTTTATAGAAGATGTTTTGGCTGAAAAATCAAAATATATATATGTATTTACAAAGTTTAATTCTATAGACGATTTTTATAATAATGGAAGTTTACAGGCAATAGGAGATATATATCTCACAGAAGGAGCTGAAGGAGAACCGACAGAAGCAGATTTTATAAAGGGCTATGATTTATTTGCTAATGCTGAAGAAATGGATATCAATCTTATTATTGAACCCGCTGGGGCAACAACCATTTTACAGCAGTATATTATAGATAATATTGTTGAAGGAAGAAAAGATTGTTTTGCTATCCTTAATGTTCCTAAATCTGAGATTTTAGGGCAGGACACTTCAACCGCAACAAGTAATATTTTAACATATGTAAATGACACACTAATGCGTTCATCTTCTTATGCTGGTATTTATCCTAATTATAAACTTGAATATGATAAATACAATAAGAAAAAGGTTTGGGTAAGCATAGTTGGAGATGTGGCTGGTATTTTTGCTTATACCGATACCGTTGCTGACCCCTGGTTTGCACCTGCTGGATATAATAGAGGAGTTTTGAAAAATGTTAATAAACTTGCTTTTAATCCTGAAATGGGAAATAGAGATTTACTTTATAAAGAAAATATCAATCCTGTAATTATGGGAAGTGAAGGAGCTATTGTTTATGGCCAAAAGACACTTTTGAAGAAACCTTCTGCTTTTGATAGAGTAAATGTAAGAAGACTTTTCATTACTATGGAAAAGGGAATTTCAACGGCTTTGAAATATTTTCTTTTTGAAAATAATACTGAATTTACCAGAAAGCAAGTAGTAAATATGCTTGAACCATATTTGAGGGATATTCAGGGAAGAGGCGGTATTTATGATTTTAAAGTAGTTTGTAACGAAACAAATAACACACCTGAAAGAATTGATAGAAATGAACTTTGGGTAGATGTATATGTTAAACCTACAAGAACTGCTGAATTTATTGTATTGAATATGGTTGCCGTTAAAACTGGCGTTAAATTTGAAGAAATAGTGGGGAAGGCTTAATTGCCTTCTCCTAAAATAAAAAAGGAGGAAATATATGCCTAATATAAATGAATTTATAGCAAAATTTAAAGGCGGAGCAAGAGCAAATTTATATGAAGTTGTAATTTCAGGCTTTGATGAAGATTTGAAATTTTTAGCAAAAGCAACCGCAACCCCTGGAAAAGATATAGGACAAATTGAAGTAAATTATCAGAACCACACAATTCCTTATAGAGGAGATGTAGTATTTCAAGATTGGCACGTAACAGTGCTTTTAGACCAGGATATGAATATTAAAAAGAAACTTGAAGATTGGCTTGAAAAAATACAGTCTTCCACTGATATTCAGGGAGGCGGGGCTTTAACTGAATATGCAAGAGATGCTGAAGTAACACTTTTAGGAACTGATGGTTCTCCGATAGCAGTTTATAAACTTAAATACATTTGGCCAATAGGAATTTCACCGATTGAAGTTTCTTATGATTCTAAAGATACTATTTTAGAACTTGATGTGAATTTTAAAATTACTTATTACGAAACAGATATGTAATTTTTTCAAAAATAAATTTGAAAAGGGAAGGAAAATTTCCTTCCCTTTTTTATTATTAGGTAATAAGTAAATATTTTGAAGAATATAAAGGGGGCATTATTCAGTGAAAATTTCTGAATTTATTTCAAAATTTCATCCTATAAAGGGAAATCTTTATAGAGTTTATATGCCGAATGATAAAAATGGTATTATTTCTATGCTTGCGGTTGATGTGAGTATTCCAGGAGTAACTTTTGAAAAAGATGGAATTTTTTATAATAATTTTCAAGAGAATATAGTAGTTGGGCAAGATTTTGACCCGATAACAATAAATTTTTATGCAACAAAAGAAGTTTTGAAATATTTTAAACAATGGAAAGAAAAAATAGTTGATAAGAATGGATTTTTCGGATTGAAAAAGAATTATGCAAAAAATATTGAAATTGAATTGCTTGATGAAAAGGGAAATCCTATTAAAAAGGTTAAGATAATAGACGCTTTTCCTTTAAATTTACCGCAGATAGATTTATCCGCTAAAAATAGAGATGCTTTTTTAGAATATGCTGTCACATTTGAATTTAAAAGGTTTGAAGAAGAAATCTTTGAATCTAAAAAAATTAAATCGGGAAAGAAAGTAAAATCAATTAGAGAAACAAATGTTTATGGAACAAAAACAACGGTTATTGAATATGAAGATGGAACAAAAGATGTTATTACAAATTAAAGTAAATAAAATGAATAAATCGTGGGAGGTTAAATTTTATGGCATTACCGAAAATTGAAACATTATCGTTTGAGGTTGTTTTACCTATTTCAAAGGAAAAAGTAAAATTCAGACCATATACGGTAAATGAAGAAAAAATGCTTTTTATAAAAAAAGATTTATCGTTTAATGAATATAAAGAAACGGTAAAAGATATTATTAAGGCTTGTATTTTAGAAGGCAATTATCCTAAATATTTGGTTGATTTAATTTTTCTTTTTAATCATATAAGAGCAAAGGCAAGGGGAGAAGTTTTTGAGGCACAAATATTTTGTGAAAATTGTAAACAACAAACTCCTATCGCAATTGATATTATCAAGGCGTTAAAATTAAAAAATTTTGATGAAAAGAAAGATGAAAAAATTGTAAAAGTAAATGACCAATTAACAATTACACTTGAAACGGTAAAATCAACCGTGCTTAATGAAGAATTTTCTGAAGATGAAACAATTTTAGATATGACATATAAAGTTTTAAAACATTCAGTTAAGAATATACTTTTTAATGGAAAGGTTTTTTCGGATTTTACTCCTGAAGAATTTGAAACTAATATTTTAAATAATTTACTTCCAAAAGAATTTGAAATTTTAATAGAAACAGTAGATAATATGCCGTTTTTAGAATATGAATATGAAGTAAAATGTATTCATTGCGGGCATTCAAAAGTTGAAAGAGAAGGTGATATAAGCCTTTTTTTCGGATATTAAAGATTATTATGGCATATGGTAATGTGTTTTCGCTTTATGAAGGAATAAATACAATGGTGGCTTATACTAATTATAAATATGAGGAAATATTGGATATGTTTCCATTTGAAATTGATATTTTTATGAGTCTTGAAATTAAGCGAATGAAAGAACTTAATGAAAAAATGAAAAGGAGAAAATAAATGTATAAAACTATCTTTTCTTTTCTTGGTAATAAAAAAGATATTAAAAAAGATGAAAAATTAGGAAAAAAATTACCATTACCAGAGGAACAAGAACCAGAAATAATAAATCTTGATGATTATTTAAATGTTAAGTGGGCGTTTAATATATCAGAAAAAGATAAAACCGAAAAAATTAAAGATTTAATTATTCTTTACCGAACTATATCAACGCATCCTGAAATAGAACCCGCAATTGATGAAATATGTGATAATGCTATTGTAGAAAATGAAAATACAGAAATTATTAAAATTGATGTTGAAAATGAAAATATAAAGGAAAATCTTAAAGAAAAAATAATTGATACTTTTAATGATGTGATAAAGAAAGCAAAATTCAATCAGAATGCATATGATTATTTTCGTAGTTGGTATATTGACGGGCGTCTTTATTTTCAATTGATAATTGATGAAAATAATCTTAAAAAAGGTATTTTGAAAGTAAAAAGGCTTAACCCAACAAAGTTAAAAAGAATTAAGGAAGATGGAAAAGTTTGGTTTTTATATGAAGATGGAAAAAATAACATAGGTTATAAAATACCTGAAGAACATATCATTTTTATTCATTCAAATCTTGTTGATGCCCGAAATAATATTTATATTTCTCATCTTCATAAAGCAATTAAACCTCTTAATCAATTAGATTTACTTGAAAATTCTGCTATAATTTATAGATTTACCAGAGCACCTGAAAGGCGTGTATTTTATGTTGATGTAGGAAAAATGCCTCCTAAAAAAGCCGAAGAATATATGCGTAATCTTATGAATAAATTTAAATCAAAAATCATTTATGACCCGGTAACAGGTGAGGTTGAAACCCGTAAAAATGTTATGTCTATGATTGAAGATTTTTGGATTCCTCGTATGGAAGGAAAAAGCACTGAAATAACAACGCTTCCTGGAGGAACTCAATTAGGAGAGATAGAAGATATACTTTATTTTAGAAGAAAACTTTTAAAAGCGTTAAAAGTGCCTTTAAGCCGTTTAGACAGTGATAATTCTCCTACAATTTCATTTGATAGGATGGGAGAATTAACCAGAGAAGAATTGAAATTTGCTAAATTCATAAATCGTCTCAGAAAGCATTTTATAAAAGGCTTTATAGAAATGTGGCATAGAGAATTGTTAATGAAAAAAATAGTTGATGAGCAATTTTGGAAAAGTGAAATTGAACCTTATATAAAATACTTTTGGAATGAAGATAGTTATTTTGTTGAAATGAAGCAACAGGAATTACTTAAATCAAGGCTTGAACTTTTAGGAGAATTACAAGATTATATAGGAAAATATTTTTCTCAAGATTATGTTTGGAAAAATATACTTAAAATGACTGATGAGGAAATTGAACAAATGAAGAAACAAATTGAAGAAGAAAAGAAAAAAGGTGAAATAGAAGGTGAAGAAGAGGAAGAATATTAAAAAATTATGTTTAAAAAAGTAAATAAATAAAGGAGGAAATATTATGGCTTCTAAATACGCAAAAGAAATATTTAATAATATTAAAGACCCGATGAAAGTAAAAGAAGAGTTAGACAAAGCGGTTGAAACAAAAATAAAAAAGCAAATACCAAAAATGATGAAACAAACAGCTGAAAAAATTAAATCGGAACTTTTTGGGGAGGAATAACAAATGAAACTTATTAGGGAATTTTCGGAAGATGTGATAATTGAAGAGGTGATAAATGAAGAAACAAAAGAAAAGGCTTGGTATATTAAAGGGATAACTCTTCAAGCAGATGTAAAAAATAAAAATGGAAGAATTTATCCTTTACCTGTTCTTGAAAAGGCGGTTAATGAATATATTGAAAATGAAATAAAAAATAACACTGTATTTTCTGCTGGAGAATTAACTCATCCTGAAATAAATCCACACATAGTTAATATGGAGAACATTACGCATAGGTTTGTTGAAATAAAAAAGGAAGGTAGTAATTTTATAGCGAAAGCAAAAGTTTTAGATACCCCAAAAGGAAAAATTGTTCAAAATCTTTTAAAAGAAGGTATTAAAATAGGTATTTCTTCAAGAGGGCTGGGAGAAGTAATAAGAGAAGATGATGCTTTTATTGTAAAGAATTTTAAACTTATTACGGCTGGGGATTTAGTAAGTAATCCATCTGCACCTGATGCTTTTGTTGAAGGTATTATGGAAGATGCGGAATGGATTTATGAAAATGGAAAAATAGTCAAAAAAGAAATACCTATGGAAAAATATAAAAAGATAATTAAAGAAGCGAAAAAACAGGAAATTCAAAAGGCAATTGAAACTGTTTTTGCTGATTATTTAAAACGCATTTTATTATAATTTTTTATAGGTAATAAGTAAATACTTTGAAATAAAACAAAAAGAAAGGAGAATGAATATGGATAAGTTAATTAAACTTTTACAGGAAATGTTCGGTGATAAAGAAGTGATTACCGAAGATGTTGAGAATAAGTTGAAAGCACAGTTTGAACTTATGGTAGAGGAAAGAGTTAAAGAAAGGGAATCGGTAATCAAAGAAGAGTATGAAAAGAAACTTGAAGAAGAAAAAGAGACGATGATTGAAAATATTGATAAGTATTTATCCTATGTTGCTGAAGAGTGGATGGAAGAAAATAGGATTGAAGCCGAAAATGAAATTAAAGTTGCTTTGGCTGAAAAACTTATTGAAAGCGTAAAAGATGTATTTTCAAAATTTAATCTTAAAATTGCTGATGAAGACCAGACAGTAGTTGCTGAATTAGAGGAAAAAGTAAAAGAACTCAAAGAAGCAGTTAATGAAGAAATGAAAAAGGCAATTGAACTTAAAGAAGAACTTGAAACTCTCAAAAAGGAAAAAATGTTTCTTGAAAAAACCGCCGATTTAACAGAATCTGAAAGGGAAGAACTTAAATCGCTTTTAGAAGGCGTTGAATTTACCGATGAAAAAACATATGCTGAAAAAATTGAAATACTCAAAAAAAGAGTAGTTAGCGAAGATGAAAAAGAAGATGATGAAGAAGATGGAGAATTTATCAATGAAGATGACCATTCTGAAGAAACATATGATATTGATAAATTTTTAATGGTATAAAAGTAAATAATTTGAAAATAAAATAAAAGAAAGGAGACTTGAATATGTCTTATGAAAAAAACAAACTCGTTCAGGAAAAGTTAGTTGAAAAGTGGCTTCCTGCAATTGAAGGAAAGGGAAAATGGGAAAAAGTTATTGCTGAAGCACCCAAAGTGCCTTCTAATCATTACGGCACTGTTGCTATGATGCTTGAAAATACAGCAAAGGTTGTTGAAAAGGTTCTTCAGGAAAAAACCGTTTCAGGTGATATTGCTAAATACACTCCTGTGCTTATTCCTATGATTAGGAGAATCGCACCCGCACTTATTTCTAATGAAATTTTTGGTGTTCAGCCTTTGTCTGGACCATCTGGACTCATTTTTATGCTCAAAGCATACTATGCAGGAACAACGGATAATCCTGTAAAGCCTTCAAATTCCGTAGCGTTAACTTTGGCTGATGCTTCTGCTTTTACAGAAGGTGGAGATATTACTTCTGAAGGCGGAGCAAAAGGAAAGGTTATTTTTAAGGATGGAAATAACTTGCTTGTAAAAGTAACAGCTGGAACTTTTGCTCTTGGAGAAAAAGTTGATAACGCTGACCCGTATTCTGCTGAAGAAACTACAATTGCATCTATTTATGAAAATGAAGCAATTATTCAGATGCTTTTTCCGCATTATACTGGAGCATATGATACTGCGGATGCTGAAGCACTTTCTACTGATATGAAAGAAATTGGTTTTGAGATTATTTCAAAAACTGTTGAAGCAAAATCCAGAAAGTTAAAGGCAAAGTGGAGTCTTGAACTTGAAGAGGATTTATCTGCTGTTCATAACCTTTCGGCTGAACAGATTCTTTCTTCTTTATCTTCTCAGGAAATTGCGAATGAATTGAATAGAGAATTTATCGCAGATGTTGACTATTATGCATCTCAAGGTTCTGTTGGAACTTGGGATTATTCTTCTGCGGATGGTAGATGGGAAGTTGAAAAATACCAGAACTTTATTGCTAAAATCAATAGAGAAAGAAAGGTAATCGCTAAAAAGTCAAAGAGAGGGCAGGCAAATTGGATGATTGTTTCTTCAGATATTGCTTCTATGCTTGAATCTTCTGGCAGACTCAATACCACTGGTGTTGACCCGTATAATGAGACTTTTGTTGGAACTCTTGAGGGAATGAAAGTTTTTGTTGATATTTGGGCTGATTCTAATTATGTATTGCTTGGATACAAAGGTATGGATGAAACTGATGCTGGATTCTTCTATGCACCTTATATTCCTCTTAAGATTACAAAGGGAATGGGAGAAGAGGACGGACAGCCGAGACTTTTCTTCAGAACCAGATACGGCAAGGCTGAAAACCCTGTTGGTGCAAAGAACTATTTTTCAAAAATTGTTGTTAATAATCTTCCTTATTAAATAAGGGCTTAAAAAATAATTTTTAAAGGCTGGGAAAATTCCCAGCCTTTTTTGTTTAAAAAGTATATAATAATAGAGGGCGTGCCTAATAGGGCGTCCTAAAATAAATAAAGGAGGTGTCTTATGGAACTTCTTCTTTCTGATTGGATTTATGAAATTTTTGGAAAGGAAAATCTTTTAATTGAAAAATTTTCTTATCCTCCTATTGATATTTTTGAAGAAAATGATAATTTAATTATTGAGATGGCAATTGCGGGATTTTCAAAAGATGAAATTAATGTAGAAATTGAAAAAGATGTTTTAAAAATAAGCGGTAAAAAGAAAGAAAAACCGCAAAAAAATTACATTTATAATGGGATAGCAAAAAG
>Ga0190313_1001380_pt1 | contig 13116 bp, 10 predicted proteins | sample 4870071011_MG_FD_169989 | JGI IMG/M metagenome (GOLD analysis project Ga0190313, IMG submission 169989) | Hydrothermal vent sediment bacterial communities from Southern Trench, Guaymas Basin, Mexico - 4870-07-10-11_MG | ecosystem: Environmental > Aquatic > Marine > Hydrothermal vents > Sediment ...
TCTGGCCTTATTTCATTGTAAAGCTCGTCAACTAGATTAACCAACTCTTCTGTCCTCTTACCCTTTTCATGTTGGACTATCTCCATATTAAATTGTGCACAAAAAATCTTTAAAAAGATATCTAAATTACCTTTTTTAAACCACAAAATATTTGGTGCACTTCCTCTCAACCAAGCCGATGTCCCTTAAGTGCTCCAGGTCATTTTTAATTTGAGTTATGTGATATTTCTTGCTTAAGAAAGAATAGTAATCATCTTTCTGCTTAAGTTCATCAATTACTTGTGCAGGGTCCAGATCTCCCTTCTTTGAAAGAATCTGAAGTATGTCTTTCCTTCTCCTTATTGCCCTAGATGTGGAACCTAAAGCTTTTAGGTCTGTTAGGACCGCCAGATTAAGATCTCTAAATCTTTGCTTCTCCCAAGTCTTAAAATCATGGTACAAGAACGCATTCAATCTTGGATCATCGAACCCTTCATAGATATCACATTCCTTTAAGTCTGTCTTCCTGTCATGCAAGTAAAGATAAAAAGAGAGGGCCTTAGTAGCATAGTAAGTAATATTATACCTTGGTTTTTCCCTCTTCTTCCAACTCCACCCTTTAGAAGACATATTATCCAAGAGGTATTTTATACCTCTACGTACATGTGGGCTATCCTCACTACTTAATAACATCAGAGCCAAGGTCGTAAACGCAGTCGAGTAATTATTGCTTCCCGTAACAGTGTATTGGGAAGCTCCCCACCCCCCATCTTTATTCTGACTCTCCTCTAAGAATGTCCTAACATTCTCAAGTTTCTTATTCATAGGGTCCACACCACACTTTATAAGAGACACAACAACATTTGATGTGAAGGACACCTGACTATTTTCGGACTTACCTCCAGCATCCCAACCAAACCTATCTTTAGCCATACTCTTCATAAACCATATCTTACTCTTATTGAGATGGGGCCTAAACTTCTTCCTATCTACGAAGTATAAAGAAGACACAGCACAATAATTGGTAGCATTAAATGTGTAAGGAAAGACTCTCCAATAACCTCCAACCTGTAAACTAGACAGCTTGGATGCCAACCTTGTGGCCTCGCTTCTAAGATAGCTCTTATCAGACAGACTTAAAGCAATAGATCTAAATGAGAGAATCTCTATTGGGTCGTTTAATCCCCCATTCTCGTAGCAGAACCTCAAGCCTCTCCTTATACATTTAACAGTGTCCAACCCACCAATCATGTTAAGGGTCAAGACAGCCTGAGCAGTTAGAACACTCTCTGACACAAACACACTTGGCTCGTTGTGGATCACACCACCAACGTTCCACGCTCCATCCTCTCCTTGTGTCTGCATCAAAAAATCCTTAACCTTAGACAAAGCGTTTATTATACTCTTCTGCATGAATTTTTATGTTCTTTAAATAATATATTGTTTTCTGAATCTGCTGAAAAAGTTTAAAGGCAGCTTACTTAACTAAACTTAAAATCATATACACTACTAAGATTCTTATGAAGCTTTACGTTATAGGAACAGCTGATTTTTCTTCTCTATTCTCTAGGCCTAACACTTGTTTTGTTTTAGAGGCGGATAAGCCTTACCTTATAGATTTCCCAAAAGACTCAAGAGAACTTACTAAAACTGGCTACGATGTCAAAGACCTAAATTCTGTTATCCTAACACATCTTCATCAAGACCATGTTGGCGACCTGGGATCTTATCTCTTCTACAAAAGATTTAGTGAAAGTAAAAAGATAGAGCTTATAACCTCCGATAAAGTATACAAAGACCTTAAAACTTACCTTAAACCTACGTTAAAAGTTAGAAGACCAAATGGAAATAGGGAGACCCTTCCAATAGAAGAATTATTAACCTACAAATCTATAGACAATTACTCTGGTCCACTGCACATAGAATACATGTACACCAAACACCATGTTAATACAATCGCTCTAAAGATTTCATATGATGGAAAAACACTAGGTTATAGCAGCGACACAGTCTTTGATCTAGACTTAATAGACTTTCTTAAAGACGCAGATGTTATATTACACGAGGCTAACTTTGAGAAATATGGAGACTCTCATACCTCCATATCGAAGCTTGAGGACTTACCTCAAGAGGTCAAAGATAAAATCTATTTAGTTCATTATCCGGATGGTCTTGAAACCTCAATTAAAAAGCTGCATGAGGGTGATGTTATAGGGATCTAAAAAGTTTATAAAATTGCACACACCCAATAAAATTAGATTAATGATGGCTGGGGGCATTAAAGAAACCCTTGATACCCTATTAAAAGATGTAACAGACAACCTCAAAGATATTCTTAAGAATCAAGATGAGAACTCATACTCTGTATTCGTCTTTGGATCTCATGTCACTCAAGAAACCACCGAAAGCTCTGATCTCGACATAGTTTGCCTTTTCGACAAAGGATCCTACGAAGTATTCTCTAAGAGGGTAATAGAACTCCAACAAGAATACAGAGACACGCCGGTCAAGTTATGGATTGGTAGCTTAGAAGACTGCCTCAAGGAAGAGCCAACATTCCTTCCTGCTAAACCAGTAGACAAAGATGTGTGGTTATACTTAGGAAACTACTACTTACAATTTATAATGGGCTATCAAGGAAAACCCCTCTTAGGAAGAGACATGGTTTCTTACTTCAAGACTAAAGTAAAGAGGCATGAGATCCCAAAGGAAGAAGCATATGAAATGTATCTCATATCAACAAGACACTTGGCACTTGGCTACCTAAAAGATGATGTGGGTTTACTATCAAAGGCTGTAGCTAGAGCCACATTAGCATGGAGCTTCTTAGAGAGTGATAGAATACCTAAAAGTTACTCAGAAATTTTCAAAGAAGGGTTAAGGCTGCTTGGTTACGTAGGTCTAGAGAAGGAAAGATTCACAGGCTTACTTAAAAAGGTCGAGGCAATAAGAACTAAAAAAGATGGCAAACTAACAAATGAAGACATGAATCTTATACTTGACTACTTTGAACTTGTGGAAAGGGCAATTTTTGAATACGTATACGAAGAAGGACTATCTCAAAACATATACCTTCAAGAGAAAATAAGGCCCTTCTTAGATGAAACCTCTAGGTTGATACTAGGCGAACTCGAAGCTGGAGAAGAATACGATACAAGATTCTTAGTGTTCTTCATGGAAGAACTTATCGATTACATTTATAAGACAGACTCTGCCTTAGAAAGCAAAACAAGCAGAGACATCATAGACAAGTACCTCATCTTAACTAAAGATCTGGACAAAATAGATGCGAGATACAAATTACTTAGAGCAAAAGCTAACTATATAAAGTTAAAGCACATAGACGACAGACCGACTGACCTTAAAAACAGTATATTAAACGATATAGATGATGCTCTAAAAAATCTGGAAAAGGAAGATGTAAAGAGTGCATATTTACTTAGCAAAGAACTTCTTAGATCAGAGGCTTATACTTTACTGGGAAAAGTACTTCTTCTAGAAGGAGATTCTGAAAGGGCAAGACAAGAGTTACTCAAAGCTCTAAAACAAAATCCATACAATATACTTACCCTCAATACTATTAAATCCTTAGGAAACAAGGAAACAAACAAAGTTGTAGACCTAATAGAATCCATACTCCAAAATCCAGTGAACATGATAGAGATATATTCTTCTGGAGAATTCAAAAGTGATGAAGAACTTTTTAAGAGCTTCGAAGAAGGAGTTAGGACAGATTCTAAAAGGAGAATTCAAAAGGAGCTAATTTACACACGCTCTAAGTTAAAATCTCTAATTGACATTTTCTCGAGCGACTACGAACTTGTAAATAACATCCTCAACGGAAGCTCCGACCAAGATACACAGATCGGTGTACTCCACAGAACGACAAGAATGGAACTCATCGGCGAGGAAATTAAACTCTACTATCTTAACCTGCAGGTGCTAGATGAAGTCTATAAATTCATGGAGAATGAAAACTTAGTTCCATTTTACAAGGTTCTTCTCGAGGAATATTACAAAGAAAAGAAGAACTTTATAAAGAAGATCAAGCTCCTTGAAGAACTGTCCTCGGAAGTCTTATCAGATGAGGTGGATCTAAGAACTAGAGCAGACAGAAATACACTTCTCGAATACGGATACGTAACACAGTGGAATATACTTAAAGAGATAGAATTCACACCACGAGGTATAGACGAAGGGAAAATAAAATCTAGCTTTAAAGATTTGCTCTCAGATATGGATGAATACAACAAAATGGCAAACGAAGTTAAAGAGGTGCTTATGAAGTATGCTTGAAGAATTAAAACTCCAAATGGAAGCGTCGGATTACTTTATACTCGAAATAGAAGCGCTGGATTACATCTCCAAATACATTTTGCCAGACAAGTCTATACTGCAAAAAATAGTGGACGATCCAATAGAGGGAATAAAGAAATTGGAGGAGGTTGTGGAAGGGAAGAAGGAAGAACTTCTAAACATCGTAAAAAGCTTAAAGAGTCTTGATATCGATCGAGAACTTAAGATGAACTTAGCCAACTGGATACTAAATATAAGGGGGAGCCTTGAAGGGCTACTTGGTATAGGACACCAATATGGAGGGTTCATTAACGGACTCATTCCAAAGGTGACTAGAACAACAATAAGCCAATTTGAGAACATAATCTTTAGCATCTATAGATATATAGAGTCTCAAGGTCTACACAAAGTTGATCTAGAACTTAGAGGATTAGCTCCTTTCGCAGGAAGCGAAATCCTCAAAGAACTTGATGAAGCCGTATCAAACTTAGAAGAAATAGAGTATAAGCCACTACCTTACATCTTGCCAGAAGATGTAATTGACGAGATAAGGAATACAAAAGGTGAGAGTCTAAAAGTGATCGAACAAGCTCGTGATCTTCTAGGCAAATTAGGACCATTCGCTCTAAAGCAACATGGAGAGATTTTACTTGACATAGTAGAGAGTTGGTCAACAAGAATTAAAGAGATATATAGAGAACAACTTATCATTGGTCTTGAAGACTTTGTAGAGTATACCAGAAAGAAACTTAATGTGAGCCATGTAGGGGAGTACAAATACAAAACTAACTACAAAACATTTCAGGAGATATTCGAAGCTAATGGTTTAAACCCTTCCTACTTAAAACAAGAATTAGACCAATTAAAGAGCATAAGAGATATGCTTGAAAAGAGTGGGGGATTTTCCAAGTCCATAGACGAACTTAGCAAGTGGATCGAAAAGGTTGAAAGCCTAGAGAGTATGTACTTAACTCTAAAAGATGTAGATGAAGAGCTTGAATCGAATCCGCACATAATGCCAAAGGACGAAGAAATTACGAATTTTGGATACGAACTTAAAGAGATCTACTGTAAATTAGATAGTACACTTAGATCCTACCACGAAAGGGGACTCAACAAAATTCATGAGCTCGTCAATGAAGTTATAAGATCTGACTTAAGGGAAGGCTTTCTCGCAGATTTACAAATCCAGAACTTAGAAGATTTCATAATCAAAGCCTTAAGTAATCTACCAGAAGCATCAGAACTAAGGAGAAATAGAGGCATAACTCTCGCTAAATTTAGAGAGGGTGTGGAAACGGAAGAGGAGTTATTAGATGTTTGGTTAGATAGGGGGATAAAATTAATTGCATCTGATAAGGACTATGGACCATTCGTAGACAAGATATCATTAATATCCGAAAATTTGTCTAGAAGATTAGAAATGCGGCTAATCACAGTAGACTTTATACTCAAAGGGGAAAAGTCAAAGCACAAGTCTGGCTGTCACAAGACTTCAAAAGAAACCACTATAGAAGTTTTAGAGGATCACTACTCATCATCCGATTACGTTCTAAAGGACGTTATAAAAGCTCTAGAGAACATAATTTACTTGCCACTCGATTATTACCAAACAGAAAAATGGAATAACCTCTGTGCCGTAGTTCTAACGCCACAAGAAAAGGAAGAGTTCGTCAGCAAACATTCTTCAAAACTTGAAGAGTTACTATTAAATTATAGTAAGACTCCTGAAGTAAGGAAAGCGATTGCAGTGTTTAACACACTACAGCCCTTAAAACACAAATATACTATAGCTATGGTAGAACCTAACCTTCTCGTAACTTCGGAGTACATATCTAAAATTTACTTTTGGTTTGGAAAGCTAGATAATATTAAGTCTGTAGAGTTAGCCAAGATAGTTAAAGAGGATCTTGACAAAGTAGTAGAATGGGCTGAGCAGTATAAGGACATCTCGTTATCATCTTACCTTAAACCTCAAACTCACAGAATATTAAGAATGTACTCAGAGCTTTTAGATGATAAGTTGCTATCTGGAATTTTAGACATCTACACATCATTTCCTTCACACAAACCCCCTGAACTCGATGAAGATAGCTTGCCGATAGAAGTTGCACCAGAGCTCTTAGCCAAGCCATCTTCCAAACATACACACTCAAAAGAAAGAAGTGGCCTTCAAGGGCTAGAAAGAGACATAAGTAATTTAGCATCAGCTGCGATTGAAGTATTTGGAAACGAGGAACCTAACGAGGCATATCACCCACACACCTCACACACAGAAAGTGAAGCATATTCAAAAAACGAAGACTATAGAAAACCACCCCATAAACACAAATCTCGCCACAAACGTGATAGGTACGTAAGGGGAGGTAAGTTAAAAGAGATAGAAAGAGATATCAAAAGGCTAGCGATAGCTGGCGTTAAAATATACGGTGACATGGATATGTTTCGGTACGAACACAGGTCCAACAAAAAGAAGTATCCGTATACCGCGTACATAAATCTTAAGGAGGAAGAACTAGGAGAGAGGTGAGTTTATGTCAAGTCAGATATACCGCATGCTCCTTGCAAATATTTTTGAAGATCTCCCTTATGACGAGGTACCTGAAGCTTTCCAGGAAATACTAGAGTTATATCACGAACTAGAAAATCAGGATGACAAAGAAAAGTTGGATAAAAGCCTAGCTGATGCAATAACACACAAAAAAGGGGATCATCTATCTTTCTGTTATGCCCTAGCAATGTTGCCGCAGAATACATATATTCCTCCCGAAACAAGTAAAGCTTTGGCACTTGTGATTGGACCAAAGACGCTAGCTGATGGGTGTATTGGTACGCCAATTAGGAGATACCCAGGTAAAGGTTCGTCAGAGACATCATATCTCCAAAAGAAGAGATATGATAACAAAAACTTTGATTACAAGCCATTAAAAACTATGATGGCTCTATACAGAGATGATGTAGATCTTGATTCTCTAATAGCAAGAGACAAAAAGACTTTAGATGAGCTACTTTCGTTTGCAAGAGAATTATACCCTCACCATCCGAATGATTTACTAATTATTGGAAACAAAATTGGCCGGATCGTGGACATGTCCTTAGAGTATCTCTTAACAGAAGGTGGAGAAAATTACCTAGAACTAGATCTCTTTGGGTTAATACCTCTATTTAGGGAGTATCCTTGGTCTGAAAAGATAAAAGGTGAGAAAAATATACTCGTAAGAAATCCAGGTGCGGGAAGTCTCCATAAGGCGTTTCTACCAAAGAATGTAACAGTCGAATTAGAGTTTGACAAAAGACTTAGAGATTTTTACTTGGAAAAGGATATAGGCCTATGTGAAAAAGGTGTACAAGCTACGGTCAAAACCAAAAACCTAGAGTACCTCTCCACAAAAGTAAGAGCACCACAAAAGTTCAAACAAATGGAAGATGGAACATATCTAATAGAATGGAGGAAGCACACAAGAGCAGAATATGCTTTTTGGGATTACACTCTATCTTTAGGTTCGTTTATAGCAGGTGTTGTACTTTCTAGTTTAGATTACTACGACCCAACAGACCTTATAGAGTGGGGTCTTGGGATATTTACATTTTTTGAGTGGCCAGCGCCTATTGCTCTTGGAGCTACACTATTTTACAAAAGATATAATCTTAGAAAAACCATCAAAAATAAAAGAGCTGAAGTTCAGGACAAAGAACCGCTGAAAGAATATTAAGCTAACTTTTTCTCTTTTAATTTCATTTTAAGGCAGTTAATGAATATACTTGGAGCGTTATATATTTAACATGATAGTGTTAAAAGCAAGAAGTAAAAACGTGGTGAAGTACAAAAGAAACAAGAAAGGAGAAGCAAAGCTGCTCCAAAACGGAGTTCATGGAACAGTAGAGTACATCCCTTCAGGAAAGTTAACTTTTGAAGCCTATATCCCACAAGGAGACTCTTACGTCAAAAGCAAGGTATTCCTCGAGTATGAATTGTATGGAGATCCCAGCACCATACTAACAGAAGACAAGAAACTAACCGACGAAGATCTAAAGGAGATGATAGAGCCTTACCTTAAATTTACACTGTACTCGCTACCAAATCACTTAAAGAAAAAGGGTATAGAAAGTTCAAGCGAAGAACTCATAGAGTACTTGGAGACAAGACTAAGCGAGTACACACAACAGAAGAACATAGCAATTAAGAACATTTTCTTCGTACCTGTGGAAGAAGTTCCTTCCCCAAAGGAGCTAGAAGAAATCCTACACGATATGAAAAGTGGACTACAAGTCAAGCTAGAAGAAGTATCACAAGAGGTGTCAAGATTAAAAGGAGAGATTACCAAACTAAAACTAGCAGAGGACTACCAAACACTAGAAACAACGCTCGAGGAATACAAGAAAAAGCTAAGGGAGAAGGAAAAGATAATTGACAGAGTTCTATCGTCATTAAGAGAAAGCAAAACAAAAGTACACAAGGACAAGCCTAACAATCCAAACTACCAAGTACTCGTAACATTGGAAAGGCTCCAAAGTGAGGATGAGTTGGTAGAAAAGAAAGCGGAGACATATGCGGAGGTTATACTTCTAAGCGATGAACTTGCAGGTGTCAAAACCTCGGCATATGAGATAGCCAAGAGTTACTGCGAGGAACTTCTACGTCAGGGAATAGAACCCAACAAAGAACTCATTTTCAATCACATAACAAAGCTTATTGCAAAAGCAAGGAGGTCGATAGCATGATAGCTTTCCTATTAACATCATATAGAGTTTACAGCTCAATAAAGTACAGACGCCAAACATACTCTAAACTTAGAAAATTAAGAAGAGACCTACATACACTTAAAGAGAAGGCAATCAAGTCAAAGAACCCTACAAAAAGAGATATTTTAAATAGCATATCCACTTTAGAGAATGAGCTTACATTCTACACAAAGAAAGGCTCCTACAAAAATGAGTACACAAACCTCGAAGCATTAGAGACCTCTCTAGAAACTTTGAAGCAAAACATAGAGAGTCCAAGTTCAAGTGTATTATTAGAGCACATCACTAAAGAATATATAAACAGAGAGAAAGGAAGTCTTGAGGATGCACTAAGGAACACTCACGTTGGTGATGAGTACTTAGAGCAAAGACTCATAAGCTCTTTAGATCCCCAATACTTAAAGGACAAAACGAGGGTGAAGTTTTTAGAGATTGCCTACAAAGTAGAAAACCTTCCTGTAGCCTACTTCCCAACTACAAGAAAACTCGCATACAGGCCAAAGAAGAAAACAAAGTCTAAAAGAGATAAACAAATAACAAAACTTTATGGAGGATTGAAGGTTGAAGTAGAATACAAAGAAAAACTAAGCGAGGAAGACCTACTCCCACATGGTAAAGACTACACTGTCAGATTTCTTGTATGCGAATCATGTCCGAAGAATGTCAAAAGAAAGATCACACATTCCAAACTGCCAGGACAATCAATAATATTAGTAACAGATAAAGTCTACTTCAATAAAAATGATCTTGTAGCAAGAGTTTACTACAAACTAGCAATAGCCTCTAAACCAACAATAACACTTGATGATATTCTTAAAGAAGTAGACTACGTAGATAGAGAAAGTCTTCTTGAGGCTAGAATGAGAGAATCCCTCTCCAAAATCAATTATATTCGTACAAAAGCGTTGGAGGTGTAAAAATGAGAATCCTAAGGGAAAGGAGGCTACAGAAGTTTAGGGAAGCGTACTTGGAAGCAGAGAAGATAGCAGGACTGTACGAAGCTCAAGCAAAGAGTATAGAGACGCTAAAGAGCGAATACTTAACTGACCTTGACAACGCCCTTATGTCAGGTAACAGAGCTTACGCAGAGCAACTTGCATCATCAATAGCGGAACTGGAAAGCCAAATGTCAGCAGCGAAGGAAGCAAGCACAACATACCACAAGACTGCAAACTTAATCTACACATACATGATGCAGATGGAAACAAGAGTGTCTGGAAACCTAAGACGCATTGAAAAACCATTGAAAATGCTCAGGAGAGAAGGCGAAAGAAGCAAGCTTCCAGACTATGTTGACCTTGAACGTGCAACAAATGAACTAAGAAAGTTACAAGACGCTCTAGAAGCACCAAAGAGCAGAATCTCAGGTAAGACGTACATTCCAAAAAGAGCCAAAGAGATATTGGAAGAGAGAATCGCTAAGCTTGAAACACAATCCGAACTTGAGAGGGTTGTGAGGGAGAAGGCAGGTATAGCTGAGAGCGCTATATCTGCTTGATCCCTTTTAATTTTCCAAGGGGGTGTTCACCATGCCAACACTCGCGTCAGCAAATACCTACTTGGAAGCGGGAGACAAATACTTAGAAGTTGATCCACACAGAGCCCTCACAAACTACAGATACGCTCTCGAAAGTTACTTAGCCTTAAGAAAAGGCGCCGACGGAGAGTTTTTAAGGAGCATAGATAGGAAAATAAACTACTGCTTGGAGCGAATAGAACAAATCCAACATCCCGAGAACAGAGAAAGAATAGGAACCAAGAGCGAACACAAAGAGAAACCTACAATAAAAGTACAATACCCAAAAGTAGATTTCTCCAGAGTGGCTGGCATGGACTACGTTAAAAGAAAGATAGAGGAAGATATAATCATTCCTCTACTTTATCCAGAGCTGTCGAGAGAATATGTTGATCAAACATCCAAGGGAATTGTACTCTACGGTCCTCCAGGATGTGGAAAAACTTACATAGCAAGATCCATACCTGGTGAAGCATCGAAAAGAACAAATAAGAAAGTTGGGTTTATTGACGTAAAGATAAGTGACATCTTATCTTCTTGGGTGGGAGAATCAGAAAAGAACATGAGAAGTGTTTTCGAGCTTGCAGCTAAGCACGAACCCTGTGTGCTCTTCATAGACGAAATAGATGGCCTAGGTATGTCCAGATCTTCAAACAACTCAAGCTACGCCCAAAGGTTAGTTAATGAGATCCTCGAAGACTTCTCAATAATCCAAGATAAACAAGTACTTGTAATTGCAGGTACCAACTATCCAACAAAAGTTGATCCTGCGTTGCTTAGGCCTGAACGATTTGACGATTCGATATTCGTTGGTCCACCAGACTACGAAGCTAGACTAGAACTCTTCAAGCTGTATACAAAAGATAAAAACATCGAAGACAACATAGACTTCCAAGAGCTTGCAAGATTAACACAAGACTACTCTGCTGTAGACATAAGGAAGATATGTAATGAGGCTGGCAAGTTGGCAAGAAGAGATGCAATTTATGGCAACAAAAGAAAGATAACATACGAGGACTTCCTGACAGCCATAGAGAGTACACCTTCATCTCTGTACGTGTGGTGCGATGACATGAAGAACCTAATTAAAAAGAAGAAGATATCCCCAGTGTTCTCAGAGCTAGAGAGAGTAATACTTGAAATCGACGAAAGAAGAAGCGCACCGTCTACTCTCTGATCACAAAACCTAAATATCAAGCTCGCCTTGCTGTTCCTCAGTAGATAAATTTATAAAGGTTTAATACCAAAGTTAGTATATGGAAGCACAATATCTCTGTTGAACTATTTTCTCTTTCTAGTTATATCTATGGGGGTGACTCAAGATGGAGCTAGTAAGCAACATACTTGAAAAATTTAAGCTAACAAGTAGTGGAAAAGAATCGCTAGTTAGAAATATAAACCTGGGATCGAAAAACATCTTCTTGTTTTACCAAGGAACAATCTCGGAGTATCCCTGTCATATCACTCTTCTTTCTACTCGATGACGTCAAGGAGATTCTTAACCTTACAGGTGGAAGAGCTTATCTATTCTACCACACACCTTACATACTAGGTAAGGTATACAAAGACAAAAGGTTCTATACAACAGAAGGAATTAAGGTATACTCAAGGCAACTTCGCAATATAGAGGACCTCGCTAAAAATATACTGGGGCTAGAGTTAGAATTGGTACCTCTTCAAGAGTACGTTAGGAGCAATGAGAAACTAAAAGAAGTTTACAATATTCTCTTAGAAAAGTATCCTCTCAACAACATTTTTTTCTGGTTAGATAAATTTAGTAAGCCTGCCGCTAAGAACATACTTAAAGATATTTTCGGTGGCACCAAAGCAAGAAAGATTATGCATCATCTATTTGCAAAAAGAGACAAAGGTTTTGATAAAGCTAGAGAGCAAGTCAACAAGCATTGGAAAGAGATAAGTCAAGACCTTAGATTCAAAGAATACTTAATGTACGAATTATTGACTAGTGTAGGCGTCCCGTATACCCATGATACTCTCATAAGGCCAAACCCTGGAACCAATAAAAACATGCAGGAATTTGCATATGAAATCACTAGCATGAGAGAAGTCCAAGAGATCTTTGAGAAAGAGAGATACTATATACCAATAATCGGAATAAATAATTTTAACTTGCCATTCAGTTTTGTCCATCCCGCAAAAAAAGACAGAGGTTACAACCTAAAAATTAAGAGAGTAGATGAAGTAAAAAGCTTAGAAGACATAATAGAATCAACCAACAAAGAAGAGTATCTTCACCTTTTAGATAAACGCTTCCCAAGTTGGAGGGACATTGTAAAGAGAGTGTTAGAACTCAATATTACCCCTTCAACATCACAAACAAGTAGAAAGGAATTGGTTGTAGTCAAGCCGTATGAGATCGACAAGCTGCCGGAGGGAATAAAAGAGATCATGAGAAGAAGAGAGGAAGCAAGACTCAAAGGAGATTTTCAACTCGCTGACGAATTAAGGGAAAAACTAGTATCTCTTGGCTACTATCCAGAAGATCCACCAATAAGAAGATTTAAATAGCAACATTTAATTTCTTCCTTATGGCAAAGCTTATCTTACTACGTGGACTGGCT
>Ga0190313_1001382_pt1 | contig 13101 bp, 9 predicted proteins | sample 4870071011_MG_FD_169989 | JGI IMG/M metagenome (GOLD analysis project Ga0190313, IMG submission 169989) | Hydrothermal vent sediment bacterial communities from Southern Trench, Guaymas Basin, Mexico - 4870-07-10-11_MG | ecosystem: Environmental > Aquatic > Marine > Hydrothermal vents > Sediment ...
ATATATAATTATATAGATTATAATAAGGCTATTGAAAAACCAGTTATTGATTCAAAGCCTCTACAGAGGCTAAGGTGGTTAAGACAGCTCCAGCTAGCTAATATGGTTTACCCTGGTGCTGATCATTCCCGGTTTCAGCATAGTATTGGCGTTATGCATTTAGCTGGTTTATTTGCTGAACACCTTGTTGTCGAGCTTAAGGCCATGGGTGATCTTGGTGGTTATAGTGGTGATGAACTAGTAGAGATTGCTAGGTTATCCGGGTTACTACATGATGTTGGCCATGGCCCCTTCAGCCATGCTTTTGAGGAGGCTATATACTGGTCTATGGAGTTACCCATAAAGGATCATGAGGAGGCTGGATACTATATTGTTAAGTATAGTAGTATAGCTGATGTACTTGAGAAGCATGGGTTACTAGAACCAGTACTTGGGATCCTTGGTAGCGGTAAACCAGGTGATCCACAGTTATCGCTTATCCGGAATACAGTTAAGGAATGGATCTATCCAGCTGATGTAATGGATTTCCTATTGAGGGATAGCTACTACACTGGTACTAGGGAGTATGGTATTGTTGATTATGAGAGACTGATCAAGCTTAGCCACGTCAATCCTGATGACCATAGTAGCTTGTCACTTGAGGAGAAGGCCCTTGGTGCATTACTGAATTACCTACGTAACCGTATAGCTATGTTTGAGAACGTCTACATACACCCAGTATCGGCTGTATATAGTTATACAGTGGAGCTTATTATGGAACGTGTTGAAGAATATAGTGGTAGATATAGTAATGCTATAAAGGCCTTGTACAAAGGTGATCCTAACCCCTACCTAGAGCTTAACGACTATACAGTCATAGTTGATGGTCTACAGCTTGCAAGGGAGAATAATGATAATTACCTACACGGCCTTGTTGAAAGCATATTGTCTAGAAAGCCATTGTGGAAACTAGTATATGAGGAAAAGATAACTGTTAATGCAAGAGAGTTAGCAGGAATAACTGGAGCATTACTACTCACTAGGAGCCGTGAGATCAGGGATGGTATTGAAAAGGATCTTAGGGAGAGGATCATGGATACAGAGCTTAAGGACTACAGCAATGGTTTCTGGGTATCATTGAGTACCCTTAAGCCAACACCCCCAGTACCCGGAGGCTATATCCAGCTCTGCCGTGCAGTTAATGGAGCTATAGAGAATACACGTAGGCTAACAATACCAGAACTACTCGATCGGGAGGGGATCATGTTGAAGGTTATGATCAGGATATATGCACCAAGAGAACTTGTAAAAGAACCAACACTTACTAGAAAAGCTGAAGAGATCGCTAGGAATGTGATAACGGAACACATAACACCAAAGGGACTATTCACGGGAATAACCATGTAATCATGGAGAAATGCTGAGGCTGGCACATATTCTCCAATACATATTCCTCATATAAACATTAATATCCTTGTTTAAGACCAGTAACACATAGAGTAGACTACTCTAGGTGTTACTCCACTTGGAACGTGATTTCATAGATCGGGAGGAAGAGCTTAAGTCCCTAAATGATCTATGGAGGAGGGGGGAACCCGAATTCATAGTTATGTATGGTAGGAGGAGAGTTGGGAAAACATGGTTGCTGAAGAGGTTCATTAGGGATAAACATGGTGTTTACTACTTAGCATTACCTCTTTCTCACGATCTTAATTTGAAGAGGATGAGTGTAAGGATTGAAAAAGATCTTGGTCTTAAGGGGTTTTCTAAAACTAGTTTCTCAAGTCTATATGATCTACTCTATAATGTTGTGGATAGAGTAGGTTTTGATAAGAGATTCTATATAGTTATTGATGAATTCACGTATTGGGTTAAGACAGAGCCACGTGTTCTGGGAGAACTACAGGAGTTTATTGATGAAGTGCTTAGGGATACAAAGTTGTTTCTAGTGATATGTGGTAGTCTTGTGGGTTTAATGTATCGTGGTGTGCTTAGTGCATCTAGCCCATTATATGGTAGGAAGACTGGTTTATTCCATATAAAACCGCTTAGACCTTGGTATGTAAAATACTTTCTAGAGAAACTTTGTAAGAGAGATAGAGCTATTGCTTATGGTTTACTTGGTGGTATACCATATTATCTAAAGCTAGCCTCTAGATCAAGTAGTATCAAGGATCTGGTTAAAACACTCTTTTTACGGCCGGGTGCACCACTTCTTTATGAACCTAGTTTTATATTGAGGGAAGAGTTTAGAGAACCACATATCTACATGTCTGTATTATCAGCTATTGCTAAGGGATATAATACACCATCGAAAATAGCTGATTACATAGGTATACATAGGCAACATGTATCAAAATATCTAAACATATTAAGTGAACTAGGCATTATAGGTAGAGTCATGCCTTTAGGGTCTAGGAAAGGCTGGTACATTATACGTGATCAATTGTTTAGGACATGGTTTACCCTTATAGAGCCTGAACTTGAGTATATAGAGGCTGGTGAGTATATTATTGCTCTAGAACATATAATGTCTAAGATAGACCAGTACATGGGTAGTGCATGGGAGGATATAGCCTATAACTATATAATTAACTACTCTGTTAGACACGGCATATCATTTAATAAGGTAGGAAAATATATTCATAAAGGTATTGAAATAGATCTTATGATCATTAATGATGAGGAGAAGATAGTTTATCCAGTAGAGATCAAGTGGGGTACTTTAGGAGAACATGATGTTAGACGTGTGCTTAATAATTTATATGAAAAGATCTCTAAAACACCATGGAGAGACTATAGGGTTAGACCAGTAATTATTGCCTCAGATATAAAGTATAGTGGTGAAGAAGACTTCATAGCCATAACTTTAAAGAAAGATATACCTATTTAAGAAATACACATGTTAACTTGATCATCCTGATATTAAAATATCCTAGCAATTAGAGGAAATTAGTGTACAAGATGTTATGTAGATAGCCTTTATCAAGATGTTATAGCAATATATAGATTATGAGTGATATAGTAATACAGTTAAATAATAGTAGACATTATCTCTAGGTGCATATGGATGGCCATATATAAGGAGTTTGCAAGGCTTTATCTAGAGATAGCTAAGAAAGATCTGGAGTTGGCTATAATTGCTTTTAATAGAGGAGATTATCCGGAGGCGGTATTCCATGCTCAACAGTGTGTTGAAAAATCTGTAAAGGCTATGCTTGAGGCTAGGATGAAGTATGTGTATAATCATGGCCCTGCTCTTATACCATTATTTGAGGAGACATTTAGAAACATGTGGAGGAGTGATTATGATGTCATAGTTGAAGCATTAGATTATCTAAGGGACTTCTACACATCTACAAGATATCCGAAGCTAGTTGGTGATCGGGTCCTTGCACCATGGGATATAATTGATAGGGATACAGCATCCAAGTCAATAGATTATGCTAGGAAGGTGTTAGATATTGCAACAAGTTATCTTAGAGAAGAAAATATTATCTAAAATACTAAAGTTTAGAAATGATGTATTAGCGGTCATAGTATTTGGTAGTTTTGTCTACATGGGTAGAGGTAGAGATATAGATCTAGTAGTAATTGTTAAAGATTATAATATAGATCCTATCAAGGACTCTATAGACCTAAGGATGTATATAAATAAATGCCTTGGATATAGGGTATTTACCGATATCCATGTATTAACCATGGATGACTTTAGGAATAACCTGGAGATAGGCTCCTTTCTAACAGGATTAGCACTAGGATATAAGATACTATATGATGAGACAGGTTGTTTAGAGAAGGAAATAATAGCTTTTCTAAAAAAGGTATCAAGATCAAACTATGTTCTAGTCAATAAGTATGGTAAATGGAGTCTAAGACACCATGCAAAAATAATGTTGAGGAGGAAGAGGGTAGAGATAGAGGAGATGAATGGATAGTATCTAGATAGTCATGGTTTGTTCTATACTATTCTCCATATCTTGGTGTCTTTAAGTCTTGGATGTGGTGCTTAAGGTTCTCTATATAAACTTATAGATTAGGGGCTTGATATACAGTTGTGAAGGTATGGGTAGAGGGTGTATAGGGGATTGTCTGGTCTAAAGTTTGATGTTGTTGATGTACCTATTCCTGAGGGTTCTAATGTTATTATTGGTAGGACACACTTTATCAAGAGTGTTGAGGATATACATGAGGCTCTAGTCAATAGTGTACCTGGTATAAAGTATGGGTTGGCGTTTCTAGAGGCTAGTGGTAAGAGGCTTATAAGGTATGATGGTAATGATGAGGAGCTTGTAGAGAAGGCTATAGAGGTCGCTAAGAGGATTGGTGGTGGGCACTACTTTATACTATATATAAGGAATGCATACCCGATAAACGTGCTTAATGCCCTAAAACATGTCCCTGAGATCGTTGAGCTTATGGTTGCAACTGCAAACCCGGTACAAGTAATAATTGCTGAGACAAATCAGGGGAGAGCAATCATAGGAGTAGTTGATGGATATCCACCACTTGGAGTAGAGAGTGAAGAGGATAAGAGGGAGAGACACGAATTCCTGAGGAAAATAGGCTATAAGAAATAATGGTGGGACAGGATACCCATCTTAAAACAAGATCTTTTTACCAAATACTCTCTAGGATAGCGATTTCATACTTTAACCTTATCTTTAAATTATTTAAAGTAGTCTGGGTATTAGTGTTGCCCATATGATTCCTTATATAGTGTATTGGATAAGATATTGTATTGAGGAGGTAGTGGTGACTGCTACTATTAGTGTTCCTAAACGTGTTGTTGAACATGCACAGAGGCTGGCTGAGAGACTTGGGCTGAGTTTAGAGGAGTATTTTATAGAACTTGTTCTCCAAGATCTAGATCCCGAGGATCGTGCTGAAGAATATATTGAGGCTGCTAAGGATCTGTTGGAAGAGGCTTATAGGGAGCTGGAAAAGGGTAATATTAGGCAGGCAGCTGAGAAGATCTGGGGTGCTGCAGCACTTGCAGTTAAAGCTTATGCATGGAAGAGGGAGAATAAGAGACTAGTTAGCCATCGAGAGCTATGGGAGTATGCTAGGAAGATATCAAGAGAACTTGGAGACTGGTTTCTCCATGCATGGCATGAAGCTAATACTATGCATACATGCTTCTATGAAGCATGGTGTAGTAGGGAAGATGTAGAAATAGCATATAAGCAGGTAGAGAGGCTAGTTAAGGAATTAAGATCTAGATTATAGAACTAGATAAACATGCTTTGTCCATTGTTATAGCGTGAGTATCCTATCTGACTAATCCTTTATAGTTTTAGATTTAATACTTGATCTATAGTATTATATCTTTAGTCTCTAAATATGTATGTAATGTATTTCTGTATCTGAAGCTATAGGTATGTAACAGAGGATAGGTGTGGTGGGGAGTTTGCTAGGTCTAGGTGTTAAAGGGGTTGTTTTAATATTAGTGGTTTTACTTGTTATTATATCCATTCTACTCGTTATACCATTTCTCATTGTTAGTGAAGGTAGTAAGACTACTGATTATGGTGTACTTGACTACCTACCCTATGATAAGATTATGGAGTTCCGTGCTAAGGGGTATAGGGTATTCCTAGTGGTGTCTGTAGGTGGTTTATCTAATGAGAGCCTGGGTGAATTTAAGTATCTAAATGAGTTTATGGATGAGATTGAATTGTTTGTCTATGGCTATATTGGGAGGAACAGCCATGATAGCAGTACTACTTATCCTAACCTTTTCATAATCTATGGTGAGAAGGGATTATTTGATAGGATCAAGTCCTCAAATAGATACTTCAATGAAGTTGTAGCTGGAAAACCTGAAACCGTAGAGGATTATATGGTCTGGTCTGGGAGAACCTATGGTATAGACTATATTATAATGACTAATAGTGATAAGAGTATTGTCACCACTATTGTCTTAACTGATATATTTAGTAATACTACAGTATTATCTAGAGATGATGCCTTAGACATAGCTATAACTATTATTGAGTCACTAAAGAAGAGGCCTGGCTGGAAGGATATAGATACTGAGGTAAGTGAGCTTGTTAAGAAGATACCTATGGAGTATAGGGAAAGGATCGGCATGGTCTATCTTAGCGATGATATGGTTATTATGATAGCTTATCCTAGCAAGCTTATCAAAGAGCCACTAGATCTTGGTGTTGGAGTTAAAATATATGCTATAATGCCTAAACATGTCCTTGATAACTGGGTTAAAGAGTTAAAGAGTAAGTATAACATGAGTCACATGGAGGTCTCAGAGAGGGATTATTACCTCCTAGTAGAACTAAAGATCATTGGACCTATTATTTGGTCTAAAGGTATAATACAGGATGCATTAATACATGTTACCCACTTCCCAAATAATACAATTGACGCAGAGCTATTTATAAATATAAGGAATGTATATGAGAAGACAATAAAGATCAAGGAGATCAGAGTTGATGGTAGAACTATATGGTCTGGAGAGACTATTATAAAACCTGGTGTAACATACTCTAATGTATATAAAGTATATAGTGGACCTTATGATCCTAGTATGGAGGTTGGTACTGAACATACATTAACAATAGTCTATGATATAGTTGGTGGAGAGTCTAATCAGTCTACTACTATTAAGATCAGAGCTACCTAGGAGGCATAGTTATGAACTATGGCTCAACAGTATTAGCTTTATTAGATAACTTATTTAAGAGTGTATACTGTATTAATGTATGTGTTCATAGATTAGCATAGGTGCTGGAGTGCTATATTCTATTAAGCGTTACCTTTATTGAGTAGCTACAACTATATGTTTATTGTACAACTGTTATCTGGTGATATATGTTGTTTAGTAAACCCGGTTTTAAATGGGTGGTTATAGCGGCTATAGCTGTATCTATTGTAGTGGTTCTAGTATTTGTTATGTACTCCATAGTTAGTAGTAAGAGTGGAGAGTATGGCGTCCTGGATTATCTCCCATATGATAAGGTTATGGAGTTGTATGGGAAGGGCTATGATATAGTACTTATAGTCTCAAGTACAAGAGGATCTAATGAGACAATACCCGGTATACCCTATTTTAATGAGTTTATCGATAGGTATAAGGTTTTTGTCTATGGCTATGTCTATAAAAGTGGGCATTCTCTCAAGCCCAACTTATTTGCTGCAGTTGGTGATAAGGGTTTATTTGATGAACTAAGATCTTCAGTAAGTGATCTCTATAGACTTACTGAGGGAGACTATGAGGAGGTTGAGGGTTATAGGGTCTGGGTTAAGGAGTATAATGGTTATGGGTACCTAGTATTGGCTAGTAGTGATGGAGATACCATTGTGTATATTGAGCTTAGCAGTAGGATTACTGAATATATAGGTAGTAATGATGCAGTAGACCTAGCAGTTTCACTAGCAAATGCCTTAAGAGAGAAACCAGGGTGGAAGGATATTAATAGGGAGTTTAGAGCCCTTAATGCAAGGATCCCGTTAGAGTATAGGAATATGGTAGGTATAGTTTGTCTAGAGGATAATATGACTATAATAGGTTATTCCAATGGACTTATCAAGAGCATTACGTATCCTGGTAGATACACCATATATGCTATAGTGCCTAGGGAATTCACTAACAAGTATATGTCGGATTTAAGAATAAATAGGGTTTTTGAAATGGAAAACTATGTTTTAGTGACTATAAGGCTACATGCAATAAAGATACAGGATGCTACATTAGTTGTTCTGCATATGCCTAGTAAGATGAAAGTAACTCTCCTCATCAATGTGGAGAATATAATAGATAGTGATGTGAGGATTAAGGAGGTTATTGTTGATTCAAAAACTGTATGGACTGGTGAAACGATCGTAAAACCGGGTACAACATATTCGAGAACATATGATGTTTACACGGGAGAATATACTGCTGACTGGGAAGTTGGTACTGAACACATGGTATCAGTAGTCTATGACGTTATTGGAGGAGAACAAGACCAGGTGGTTACGGTAAAGGTTAGAGCAACCTAATACAGACAATCAATGACCAGTTGTGATAGAATATCCATTTCCATAGAGGAACTACATGGATCTTTTTATTATTCCCACTTATTGTCTCCCCTACATCTCATGTCATGATAGTGGTTTTCCCGGGTCTAAGCCTTCCCATAGCCTTGGAGATCTTTTCTACATGCTGTTGATCAAGATGATATAGTGCTTCAGGCAAAACTCAGTATATGTGGAACCGTATTCCACAAAATATTAAAAACTTGTGGAACCCCCCACCACATATCATTAACTAGCCATTATAGAGGGAAAATGCTCTCCATATACTATATAAATGACAATACAACAATAGTTTTTTACAAAAACACTATCTATAAGCTATATCTCTATGCCTAAGATCTTCTAAGTATACGCTACAAGGCATTGGTATTGAAAGATATTATCCTACAAGCTTCTATTTTAAGAGTTCAAAAGCCTATCTTAAATAATGTATCTATGTCTTTGACTAATAGATTTGCCTTAAACATATCATGTTCTACTAGAGTCTCTATAGCATTAGATACATCAATACTGTATTTTCTAAACTTCTGTTTCAATCTTTCAGTATATGAGATCATTGTAGATACTAGCTCCTTGGGTCTATCTCTATAGATCCTTAAGATCTCTATAGAACTATAGGCAAGTAGTAAAAGAGCCTCTGGATCCTCTAAAAACTCTCTTACAATATTATCAGTACTCTGTGGATCCTCTGCAACTTTCTTAGCATAAATGTTTAGATTTCCAATAAGTCTCTTTATAACTTTATAATATCGGATCTAGCTTCTATACCTACTATAATAGGTATTGATATACTCATGGAGATCCCTTGTCTAACCAGAGCTCTTCACTACAATTTATCACTATTAAATACTAGATTTAAAGCTTTTAATTATGTTTTTGGTAAGATCTAGGTAATGTGATAAACTTGTTCTCCATGTTTTCTATATTCTTTCTTTATTTATGTCTCTAAACTTGAGTGATGAATATGGTTGTTAAGGACTATTAATTATGTTATGAGCTATAGTTCTTCTAGTACCCCATATGTTTTCTATAAAGTGTTTTGATCTCTGCATTGTGTTCATTTTTCTCTACAGTTTATAAGGTTCTGTATATATTCTGTGTGGGTGTACTGAGGCTGGGTCTGTGTATAGTGGGGGGTTAATATTTGGATGGTAGGAGGTTGTGTTTGGAGAGGGGTTGTGGTTTGGAGGTTGTGGTTGTTGAGGATGATGGTCTTGCATGGTTTGTTGATGGTGTTATCTATGTTAATGCTCGTTGGTTGACTAATCATCCACCTGATATACGTGAGGTTGTTGAGGAGATTAGTCGGTGTGTACTGCATGAGCTACTGGAGCATGTTATAGGGCTTGGCCATGAGTATGCTGTTATTGGTGAGTCTATGGTCTATGGTTCACCAGTCTATAGGAGGAAGTAATTGTTCCTATACGTATGTATGTTTAAGTAACGTATAAGTACATGTACATTCTTCCTAGAGGGAACCATACGGTTCATATGATCACGTATATACGATCTTTAATATAAAAAATGGACACTTTACTTATTATATATCTAGATAACGTATATAAGTATCCTTTTACAGAATAGGTAATACGTAGAACTGTACTGTGGTGGGTGTAGCTATGGATAAATTCTTATCAATAGCCATCCTAACCCTATTCCTAATATCAATGATACCCCCAATAACCCTCCATGCATCACCAATAACACCAAATGCTACAAGGACAATAGATGGAGACCCAAGCGACTGGACAGGAACACCACCAGCAACAAACAATACATGGACATATGACGATACAGCTGGGGAATGGATTTGGAAAGATGCCTTGAATGATATTAATAGCTATAATGGTGCCTATGGTGCATTTGTTAATGCCTCTGATATTGTTGAGTTTAGAATATCTGGTGATGCTGACTACTTATACATTCTGACAGTATTTAAGGATATGTCTGGTATGCATATAGGTGATAATGGAGCAACATTCTTAGCTATAACCATTGATCGTGATAGAGCTACTGGTTCTGGTGAAACATACTTTTCCGGAAATAGTGAAACACAAACAGATACAGATGCTGCATGGGAATACCAGGTAGTGGTTAATCTAGCTGATAGTAGGTATAGTGGTAATGGTTTAACATATATACAGCATCCACTTAATGAGAGTACTAATAATTGGGGTGCGATATTCCAGTTATTGGATAGTTCCTGGAACCATATCTATAGTTCAGGTGATACTGGTTCAGCAGGGTTACTAGCTGTCAACATATCAGAAAACACTATAGAAATAAAGATAAACTGGAGCTATATAGGTGGTAAGCCAGATAATGAATTCATTAGATTTGAGGTAATGACTGCAAATGCATGGAGTGACTATGCAAATAATGGTGGTGGTACATGGGATACAGATATAGACAGTGATGCCGTAGACGCCATGACAACAACAGATACTATTACTGAAGTATCTGATGGAGTTATAAACTATTATGTTGACGTATGGTTTGTCAATGGTGAGCCTGAAACACCACCTACAGTCCTAACAATTACTGATCCTACTTATCGTGAGTGGTATGCTTATGAGGTTGGTGAGACCCTCAAGATCTATGCTAAGCTTGAGCATGCTCTTAACCCAATAGCTGATCAGAATGTCACATTACTCATTAATGGTACTGAGGTTGCTTGGGCACTAACCGATGATAATGGGTGGGCTAATATCACCTGGACAATCACTAGTGACTATGCAGGATCAATAATTAATGTCACTGTATACCATCCAGGTAATGCTACTAGTGGTACTAATCCAGCTAGTGATACGAGGTTCTTCCTAGTAATGTCTAAGTCTATTGATGCAGATGCATCAGATTGGAGTACAACATTACCAGCATACGATGACACATTTGTATTTGATGACTCTATGCATGAGGTTATATGGAAGGATAGTGAGGGTGATGGTAGAGGTATAAACTTCACTGATAAGACAGTAATTGATACAAGCAATGATACAACAGATATCATTGAGTTCCATGTAACTAGTGATGGAGTATTCCTATACTTCCTAGTAAAGTTCAAGGATATGAGTAGTGTTAAGATTGGTGAGAACTATAACCCAGCACTATGGATAGCTATAGCAAAGGATAGAACCAGTGATAATGCATGGTTATGTGACTGGACAAATGTTGATGTTGATGGTGCATGGGATTATCAGATACGTATAAGCCTAGCCGATCCAGAGTATCGTGGCAGCGGCTTAACATACATACGTGACACACTAAGATGGGAGTATAACTATCATGCAGTACTCTATAAGATGCTTGACCACAGTTACAACCCATGGACAGTTAGGGATAATTGGTACAATACTACATGGGTAGCTATAAGCACTACCAATAGCATCATAGAGATCGCTGTACCATGGATGGCTCTTGGAGGAAGACCTGGAGCTGGTGAGAACATAACATTGTATGTAGCAACAGCACTAATGAATAGTACTGCAAAAGATAAAGCCGATACAGTACCTACGGGATATGGTGCTGCTAAACTACTTGATGTAGTAAGTAACCTTGCTACAAAGGATGAATTTGCCTCTGGAGATAGCTTCCTCAACTACTCATTAACAATAGTATTTGATGCTAACGGCTATCCAACCCATGGTTCATCATATTCGGCAGTACTAAAGGTTAATGGTGGTGATACAGCTACAGTAGCACTTGGTGAAACATACACATTAGAACTAACGATAGTAGATAACCTAGGCCTACCAGTCACAGGAGCATCATTTACACTAGATGAGAATGGTACAGCTATCGGTACATACCATACTGATGGACTTGGTAAAGCAGTTATACAGCTTGTGAAGACTAGTCCAAGTGATGCTGGACAAACCTTTGCCTATACAGCACTATCTATAACCCATAGCAACTACCCATCTGGTAGTAGTAATACCGTGTATGTACATGTATCGGGTATTGCATCAAGACTCAATCTCACATGGAGACTTGCAAGCGATGCTGATGGAGATGGTGTACCTGATGTTGGTGATACCATTGACTTCATTGTATCTGTGGAGTACTATGATCCAGTAACGACAAGCTGGAAGCCTCTACCCAATGTAGATGTAGACTTTAGCCTATCAATAGCTAGGAATGGTGTAAGTGATACCTATACAGGTACAACTAATGCATCAGGTATTGTTGTATGGAGCTATACAATACCATCTATAACAGCTGCAGATAACCTAACACTAGTAGCCTCCTATGCTGGAAACTCATCAATATCTGGTAGTAGTGACTCTACATGGATGCTTGTAAACCTATATCGTATCATAGATGGTAGTAAGAGTGACTGGAGAACTGATGCACCAGCCGATGTACCTGGTATTGGTAACTATGGTGAAGAGATCGTTATAACCGATCCGTCTGGCGACCTACATGATGCAGCATCAACTGATCCGTATATAAGCGATCTTGATATTAAGACAGTGAGATTCACAGCTGATGGTGAATTCCTATACGTATTCATAGAATTCTATAACCTAGAGCGTAAGGGTGATCTATACATAGCTGTAGCTATAGACTCTACACCATCAGATCCTGGTGATGGACAAGATACATGGCTATGGCTAAATGGCTATACAGATACTAGGATTGGAGGATTCGATTCAACTGGTAACCATATTGACTGGAAATGGACTCACATTATAGAGTTCAATATAAACCGTGGACTAATAGTTAGATCGACAGCTAATCCTGGAGGAGTTAATTACACAATAGTCTATATTGCTAAAGGCATTACTGGTAAAGCATATGCTGTAAGTGAAGCTAATGACTTTGTAGAGATCAGGATACCGTTATCAGCACTACCAGGTCTTGATGTAACAAGCAGCTTTAAGGCATGGATTATGGTGTTTGGTAACTACTATGGAGGTGTCAAGTACATTACTGGTAGTAATGTGGTTGATGTTGCTGGTGTAGGGCTTACTGGTGGTGAGGTATTAACACTACGTGATCCAAGTGACTGGGGTAGCCCGGCATGGCCTGATGAGGATATATGGGTTGATACGTCCTTCCTACTAAGATTCACTAGTGACTATC
>Ga0190313_1001383_pt1 | contig 13100 bp, 14 predicted proteins | sample 4870071011_MG_FD_169989 | JGI IMG/M metagenome (GOLD analysis project Ga0190313, IMG submission 169989) | Hydrothermal vent sediment bacterial communities from Southern Trench, Guaymas Basin, Mexico - 4870-07-10-11_MG | ecosystem: Environmental > Aquatic > Marine > Hydrothermal vents > Sediment ...
TCAAAATACATCATCCGCATCTCCTGTAGCTTCCTCGTCCGGCTCATACCGTGTTCACCTCCTTAAACACAGTATGAACCGGACAACTAATGTGCTACAACAGCGGACATATTATGTGCTCTCGACAAGGAGATAAGCGGTCAATCTTGTGTGCGGTGTTACTTGCCTGTTGTGAAAGGCCGCGGAAGGCTTTCACTTCCGACGGCCATTCGTATTATACGTTGTTATAGAGGCGATTTGAAAATTCAACAAGTTCAGAACTTTCTTTGTAAGCTTTCTGACAAAAGCCCCCTAAATGATCGGCGGAAAGGCAAAACTGTTCTACCACGCCGCTTATATCAGAGTTTTTGTATAGAGTTTTGAAATGTTCAATGCCCTTTTGAAGGTGTTCAATTACTTCTGGCGTGTGAGGGTTCATTTGAAATATGGCGGCATAAAGCCAAGGGTTCTGGGCAAACATCCTGCCTAGTATGCTAATTTCCAGCCTGTAAATGGGGCTGGTGAATTGTAGAGTGTCATCAATGTTGACATCCATTTCTCGAAGAACTCTACCTTTTAGCATTGTAGATAGGTGAAACAACACCTGAATGATAGCCATCATCCGGTCATGTTTGTCTGGTGAACATTCTACCACCCTAAACCCCTCGGCTTCAAATTGGCCTTTGAAAGCTTCCCAAGCCTTCTGTTCAATTCTTGCAGGGCATGCCACAATCGTCTGCCCTTTCGTGCTATGTATCTTTCCACCAAACATGGGATGAAGACCAACCACGGCCGAGCTACCTTTGAGCATTGCCCTAATTTGAGGTCCCTTTAGGCTCGAGATATCCACGGCAAGCTGGTCTTCTTTCAACATGGGAGAATATCTTTCCAAGATGCTTACTGACTCATGAAGGGGTACCGAAAATAGAACAACCTTTGCTTCAGATATCAGTTCTTCGTTGGAGTATTCCGATCCTTTAGGATCGGATATTATTACACGATAACCCCTTTTGCGGAAAAAGTTGGCGAAAAATTGTCCCATCTCACCCAGTCCACCCACAATGCCAAGCGTTGAGCCCGGTCCCCACAGTTTGAGCAGTGAGCCATTCATAGGATTTCCCCTCTTATTAAAGTTCTCGCCCCACTGCCTCAGCAACCCATTTCAGTTCTTCCATTAACTTAGCAAATTGTTGTGGCGTGAGTGATTGAGGACCATCACTAAGGGCTTCTTCAGGTCTAGGATGAACTTCAATTAGCAATCCATCAGCCCCTGCCGCGATCGCTGCCTTTGCCATCGCAGGCACCAGATCTACCCGTCCAACTGCGTGGCTTGGATCTACTATGACAGGAAGATGGGTCAATCGTTTCAAAACCGGAACGGCACTGAGGTCCAGGGTATTTCTGGTTTCTGTCTCAAAGGTTCGGATACCCCTTTCGCAAAGTATGATGTTTTCGTTACCCTGACTGGCTATGTATTCCGCCGACATCAGCCATTCCTTGATAGTGGCACTCATGCCGCGTTTCAGAAGCACAGGTTTTTCAATATTGCCTACTTCCGTAAGCAAACGAAAGTTCTGCATGTTTCTAGTACCTATTTGAATTATATCAGCATACTTTGCAACGAGTACAGCATCTCTTGGGTCCATGAGCTCTGTAACTACCAGCATTCCTGTCTCTTCGCGCACTCTAGCCATGTATTCCAGCGCCTGTTTACCAAGGCCTTGGAAACTGTAAGGGGAAGTGCGAGGTTTAAAGGCTCCACCCCTTAAAAAATTTACTCCAAGCGGTCGAATTGCCTTTGCAACTTCTTCCAGCATTTCCCTGCTTTCCACGGCGCAGGGACCGGCAATTATCTGAATCTTCTTGTTCCCGATACTGTAGCCGTTGCACTTAATAATAGTATCTTCACTCTTGAATTCGCGACTCACCAGCTTGTAAGGACTCATAATGGGCATAACTTTTTCCACGCCCGACATGGATTCGATGGGAATTTCCCGAAGAACTCGTTCGTCGCCAATGGCCCCGACAATCGTTCTGTGTTCTCCCTTAGAAATGTGAGCCTTCAAGCCCAAGTCCTCGATCCGACGAATAACTCTGTTTAGATCTTCAGGGCTATGATCAGGTGTCATCACGATGATCATGGTGTACCTCCTTTTGATGATTTTGTTGTTTGTCCAGTGAACTACTCCGCCCTTACGGACGGAGCTTCTAAGGGAGTTTGATAGGTCACTCCTACCCTTATCCCTCTGGGTGAGTTCACATCACCCTCTACTCCTATCCCCGCAAAAAGCAGGAACTCGGAGATGCCTTTACCCAACTTGTAGATTCTTATCCTGACCACTTGTTTGAGTCCCGTTACAAGGTCAAACCACTTCCTTTTGAATTTCCTTAAGATATTCCTCGCTCCATTAACGTCTGCATTGATGTATCCCTCAATCGGTGAGTAGAACAACCCTCTTTTTTTCCTCCTTCCGTTACCTTTGCTTTCCTTTGTTACCCCTGCTCCTTCATCGCACGAGTCGGTAACGGAAGTGTAGCTCTCATCTATTAGCCTAACTTCTATCCCTACTTCTTTGAGTTTGTAGGTCAGGTATTCTGTTACTCTTCCGTGTGGTAACAATTTGAACATCTGATTTACAAGGTCTGGTAGGCTGTTCTCTTTGTTTTTTGACTCTTGAACTTTCCCTATTACTACCGTTCCTACTCCGTTCCTAAGTGCAAGCTCTCTTATCAGGTTGCTCACCTTGTGAGCATAATCTCTCAATAGGTGCTTGATGCTCTTCCAAAGTTTGTGGAGTCTCTTTTCCACTTGAATTGTCGGCAGTCCTTTGTTTTTGAGGTTGTCGAGCCTTCTTTGCAGGTTAGCTATCTTTTTGAGCTTCTTCCTGAGTAACGTCTTTAGCCCCCTTCCATCTATGATGTAGGAAACCGGATTCCCCTCTACTACACAAGTTGCAAAGTTTGTGATTCCGTAGTCTATCGCCAACACTTTGTTCCCTGTGGATTTAACTTCAGGAACTTCCTTTTCATACACTACCACCATTTTAAAGCTTATATGCCCGTAGGATTTATACGGAACTACCTGAACGTTGAGAGGTTTAAGTTTTTTCAGGTCTTTGTATCCTGTTTTTATCCACAGGTATTCAGGTGAAAATCCAAACTTCTTGAGCAGGTATCCCTTCAAGCTCTTTGAAATGGATAGCCTTATCCTGCTTCCTTCTATCTTGAACCCCGTTTTATCCCAGGTTACTATTCTGTGGGGTGTTTTGGGATTTACGTAACCCGGTGGTCTAACAGTTTCTATCCCTTTCTTCTTGAACTTTTCAGGATTTTCCAAGAACTTGAAAAAGTTGCTCCACCCTCTTGATAGTTCGTCAAGGACTATTTGAGCTGATCGGGACTGCAGAGAACGCAGATGTAAGGATGTGTCTTTGAGTTTGTTGTATAGGTCTCTATAGTCAGGTTTTGCTAATCTGTTCTTCACAAGGTAGTTTGCTTGATTCCAGAGCTTTCCAGCGTGGTAGGTAAGGTGTCCAAGTATTATCTGCTGTTCTTCTGTCAAGTTGTTTAATTCCAGGACTATTGCTCTTTTTGTTTTCATCTTTGCAGTTGTAATCTATACTCACAGTTGTTTAGTTTCAAGGTGCTAACGCACCTGCGGGCTTTCATCCCCTCCCTTACGGAAGGGGTCTTCCCGCCCGCAAAAGATAAAAAAGCCGCGGGCTCCGGGGAGCCCGCGGCTTTTTATCCCAAGCGGTAGAAGATATGCTATCTTCCCCGTGCCACCTCCATGGTCCTATATGTTAGCCAATAATAGTAATAGTAAACCCCACCACAAAGCATAGCTCTCACTCCAATTTCCTCCGCCTTCGCTTTGCTTATCATGATCCTAAGAATTACAGTTTTCACATACATATTCAACTCACACAAGTCAAGCGCAAATGAGCTTGAAACAGCCATCAAAATGACTCCGCTACTTGAAAAGGTTGTTCAAGACATCCTTTAAAGATTTCACGGTAACTATTTCCGCTGCCGATCGTGGTTTTACCTCCTTTTTAAGCTGCTCTGCCGTTGTTGCCGGTACCATGACTTTATTGAACCCCAGGCGGATCGCCTCTTGGTATCTCACATCGCTGTAGCCAACCGCCCGAACTTCACCGGTAAGGCCCACTTCGCCCCAAGTTACCAGCTGGTGAGGCAGCGGTCGATCAAAGTAGGAACTCATAAGTGCCAGACATACGGCCATGTCCGCAGCCGGTTCGCGAAGTTTTATCCCCCCCGCCACGTTAATAAACACATCTTCCTGAGCAAAAGAAATTCCAAGACGCTTTTCCAAAACGGCCATGAGTAGCGATGCTCGGTTTGCATCGAAACCCGTTGCCGTGCGGCGAGGTACTGCAAGTGCACTGTATGAAACGAGGGCCTGAATCTCCACGAGTAACGGTCTTGTACCTTCGATTGTTGCCATTACCACAGAACCTGGAGCATCAATGGGACGCTCTGCTAAGAACATTTGAGAGGGATTACGGACTTCTTCCAGTCCCCTGTCCTTCATTTCAAACACACCGATTTCATTGGTTGATCCGTAGCGGTTTTTCACTGACCGCAGAAGACGGAAGGTATGAGTCCGGTCTCCCTCTAGATAAAGGACAACATCAACAAGGTGTTCCAAGGCTTTCGGACCCGCAACTATTCCTTCTTTGGTGACATGCCCGACGATGATCACGGTAACGCCTTGGGTTTTCGCCATTTGAAGCAGCCTATCCGTACAGTGGCGAATCTGGGTTATAGTGCCCGTAGTTGCGTCAAGCAAAGACGACGCAATGGTTTGGATGGAATCTATGGCCACGACTTCAATTTCATGAGCCGAAATCAGCTCGAGGATGGCCTCAAGTGTGGTTTCTGACGCCACAAGCACTTCTGCATCACCGACACCTAGTCTGTCGGCTCTCAATTTTATCTGTCTCCTACTTTCCTCTCCAGATACGTAGAGAACCTTCTGCCGTGTGGACAGGGAAGCAAGCACCTGAAGTAGCAACGTTGACTTTCCCATACCCGGGTCCCCTGCAAGAAGTACAAGAGAACCCGGCACAAGGCCACCTCCAAGAACTCGATCCCACTCAAGCATAGGAGTGCATATTCTTCTTTCCGATTCCATCGAAATGGCATTAAGAGGTTGCGCTTCCGGTGGCGTTGCGTTCTTCCCGGGAATCAACATTGGAGAATGACGTATCGCAACCGGTACGGTTTCTTCAAAGCTGTTCCAGCTTCCGCAAGATGGGCATTTACCTAGCCATTTGACGGATTCGTAACCGCATTCCAAACATCTGTAAAAGCTTTTAGTCTTTTTCTCTTTCATTCTGAGCTTTCCAGAGTATTACACATCTTTTCTGCCAGATCCATTGATGCAGTAAAAGCAGGCGAAATTGGATTAAGAACGTGGACAGTGTTTCCGTCTTTAATCATGACAAAGTCCATTTCCAGAGACAGGGTATTTTTGTTAATGAGTTGCGGTCGTATACCAACTTTATTAGATGGCACAAGATCTCCAGGTTTCAAGCCGCGAACCAGCGCCGAAGCGTCTTTGTAGAAAAAGGGCTTCAGATACTTCAGTGGCTCATGAATTGCCACGCTTCGGAATTGAGGATGCCTGAAGAACAGGATTGCATTTGCCTTCAATATTTGCAAGGCTTCTCTGTCAATGCCGCTGATTACGCCGTAGTGTTCTCTGCCGAAAGCCGGAATAGCCGTTGGACCCACGTAAACATCGCCATAAATGTCTCTTGAAAAGTGAACACCCAGAAAAGGGTTTTGCAGGTTCGGAACAGGGTAAATGTTCCCTTTTATCGTGTTGTTTAGGACGCAATCTTTCCGAAGCTTCCAATACAGACCTTTGAATGGAACAATTTTGTATTCCTTACCGAGTCCAAAAGCATGAGCCACACAGTCGCAATATGCACCTGCACAATTAATGAAGTGTTCAAATCTTACGTTTCCACAGGAAGTGATTATTTCGAACGACGATTTTACTCCTTTGAACATACAGTTGAATCTGATCGTTACCTTTCCGGATGACTCGAGCTCCTTTGCCAGAGCTTCCAGGACTTTTCTCGGATCAACCGTTGCCGTGTTTTTTACCCATAGAGCCTTCTTTACTGTTCGGGCCGATGGCTCCAGTTCTTTCAGGGTTTTCTCGTCTATCATTTCAACGCTGGCACCGTTTGCCCTAGCCCGACGTTCTAATTCGGCCAGCGTTTCCAGTTCTGATTCTGACTTTACGACGATGACTTTGCCTGTTTTGAGGTAAGGAAGGTGGTTTTTTGTACAGAATTCTGACATCAACATATTTCCTCGCAGGCACGATTTAGCTTTAAGGCTGTCTGGGGTGTAATAGACACCGGCATGGAGTATTCCGCTATTCCTTCCAGATGCGTGCACACCAAGCTGAGATTCCTTCTCTAGTATTAGTATTTTTTCGCACCCTCGCTTCAATAGTTCCCTCGCAATTGTGAGACCTATAATCCCGCTCCCGACAATTACAACTTCCGTATCATGCATTGCTTACTCCTGATGGTTATTTTATTAACGATGTAACCTTATGCGCCATACGGTGGGATAATAACAAATCATTTTTTCGCTTGTTCGCAACCCCCAACCTCTTAATGCTTCTTCAAATAAAAAGCATACCGAGGTTACGTTTTCTACTTACCGTGGAGACTGAGGAAGAATTTTTGTTTACTTTGTTTCAAGCTTTAGCTACCTTTTTAAGCTGCAGTAGAGAGGGGCTCCTTGAACGGTTAATTTTATAACTTTGGAAGACCAAAATGATTCCTCTGCATGATACCATTCCGCGAAGAAGCAGTCCTTTTGTTACATGGATAATCATTTTTATAAATCTTCTGTTTTTCATGATAGAGCTGTCGTTACCTGAGCCTTTGCTCAGAAAACTGATATTCTATCTAGGCATTGTGCCTGCCAGGTACACCTATCCCGGTTGGCCAGAAGAGGGGCTCAGTTACTGGCCGTTTCTTACCAATATGTTTCTCCACGGAGGTTGGTTACATTTCGTTGGCAACATGTGGACTTTGTGGATATTTGGCGACAATGTAGAAGATCGACTTGGCCATTTGCGGTATGCTTTTTTCTATATAACCTGTGGCATTGTTGCATCGCTTACTCACATTGTTTTCAATGCGCACTCAATAGTTCCAGTCATTGGAGCGTCGGGAGCCATAGCGGGCGTTATGGGAGCCTATTTCGTCATGTTTCCTTACTCTCGCGTGATAACCCTTGTCCCCATCTTTTTCTTCCCGTGGATTATCGAAGTGCCGGCTGTTTTGTTTCTTGGATTTTGGTTTTTAAGCCAGTTTTTCTCAGGCACACTGGCTATAATTGCGCCGGAAGCGGGCGGCGGTATTGCTTGGTGGGCTCATGTTGGCGGCTTTGTAACGGGAGTCATCATGGGACCACTGCTGAAGAAAGCTAATAGAAAATACCGACAACATTATCCTGATGAGTGGGTTCCGGTTCGGTATTTGCGCAGAATTTAACCAGCAAGGGAGGAGGTTTTATGAATCCCACCGATTTGTTCTGGTTGTTCCTGGTTATGATTTCTTTGCAGCCTTTGTTGCGTCAAAGGATTATCGATGCAACGAGACAGAAAGCGGTAGCTCGCTTTGAGTCCGAGCGTGGTTCCAGGGTTATATTGCTGGTTCATAGACAGGAAACAATGAGTTTTTTAGGTTTTCCCATTATGAGATACATTGACATCCATGATTCGGAAGATGTTATTAGGGCAATCCACATGACCGATCCAAAGGTTCCGCTTGATATTATTATTCACACGCCAGGTGGGCTTGTTCTTGCGGCCCTTCAAATAGCAAGGGCAATAAAAAAACATCCCGCTCCGGTTAGTGTTTTTGTGCCACATTATGCCATGAGTGGCGGCACTCTTATTGCTCTGGCTGCCGATAAAATTTACATGGGATCTCATGCGGTACTGGGCCCACTAGACCCTCAGCTTGGCAAGTATCCAGCCCCGTCGCTGGTAAAAGTAATCAAAGAAAAGCCCATCGAACACATAAACGACGAAACACTTATCCTCGCCGATATGGCAGAAAAGGCCATTCGACAGCTCCAAGATGCCATAGTGGAATTAATAGAAGATAAAATGGGTCCGGAAAGGAGCCGTGAGGTGGCGCGGAAGCTTACCGAAGGGCACTGGACTCACGACTATCCAATAACCCCTGAAACTGCCTCTTCTCTAGGTCTTCCAGTGTCAACGGACATGCCGGAAGCGGTTTACAAACTCATGGCCTTGTATCCACAACCGGTAAGGCGTATGCCGTCGGTTGAATACATCCCGGAGCCTCGAACGGGTAGGGGATCAAGGCTGCCGGATTCTTAATCAGGAATCTCCATCTTGAGCTACCAGGAGTTCTACTCCTTCTGCGTCCAGTTCAAAAAGAATGGCATCGATTTCCTCTCTGGTGGCTGCTAACCTGTCAAGGCTGTAAACAATCAGCCTTTTTATCCGGTGTCTTTCTATATCCCAGAACAGATCGCTTCGGCTGGTGTAAAATCGCACGTTTTCGTCTGGTTCAATTCCCCAGTGTTCCTTCATGTATTCAGTTAAAAACTCCCGTTGGCGGGCAAGAGGCCTTTCGTAACCGCCTTCGTCCTCAGGCGTTAGTTCGGACTTCCAGACCATCAAGTACACAGCCGTAATCCTGTCGTCCATAGTACCTCCCCAGTCACTTGATTATTTCACTTTTCTAAAGCAACCTTATATTCTTCAAATGGGAAAAATACTCAAGAACAAAAGCAACTCGGTGCGTCCACCGGGAAACAGACAGGAATTTCAAATAAATGGAGGGATTGTAAATGCCCATGCTGACAAAATCCTTGACCTTCGAGCAGGGTCCAATTCGCCCGCCGAGTGAAGCTTCAAGTCTTCTTTTGAGGTTTACCAGAAATTGCCCGTGGAATAAGTGTGCCTTCTGTTCGGTCTATAAGGGTACAACGTTCAGCAGACGGAGCCTGGCCGAAATTAAGTCCGACATTGACACTGTAGCCCGGATAATAGACGAGATTAAATCTCTATCATGGGCTCTTGGAGAAGGTGGTGCTATCACAATGCCTGTTGTCCGCCATATAATGACTGATCCGGGTGCTAATCAATGCCATAGACATGTCGCTTCATGGTTGTTTTGGAATACAGGACACGTTTTCATTCAAGATGCTAACAGCCTGATAATGAAAAGTGACGAGCTGGCAGAGGCAATCCGGTACCTCAAGGCAAAGATTCCAGGCATTACCCGAATCACATCTTATGCCAGAAGTAGTACGCTAGCCAGGAAAAGTTTACAGGAACTCGTAGAACTCAGAGATGCAGGTTTGGACCGGATTCATGTAGGCATGGAAAGTGGCAGTGACACGGTCCTAAAAATGGTTAAAAAAGGCGCCACCTCAAGACAACACATAGAAGGTGGGCGTAAAGTCGTAGAAGCTGGAATGGAATTATCAGAATACGTTATGCCGGGCCTAGGCGGCAAAGAGTATTCCAGGGAGCACGCTCTCGAGACCGCCAGGGTACTTAACGAAATTAATCCACATTTTATAAGACTGCGAAGCCTCAGAATTCCAGATTCTGTACCACTGGCCGAAGATGTCCGAGCTGGTCGCTTCGTACCTCTTCATGATGATGATGTGGTACGGGAAATACGCCTTATAATCGAACATCTTGAAGGCATATCAAGCACCTTAACATCAGACCATATCATGAATCTTCTGGAAGAGGTAGAAGGAACCTTTCCTCAGGATAAAGAGAAGATGCTCGAGCTGATTGACGAATATCTAAACATGCCTGATCATGACAGGTTGCTATATAGACTTGGAAGGCGCGGAGGCGTATTAAGAAACCCTCGGCAAATTAGAGACATTGAAATACGAGCAAAGCTGGAAAGAACACTCAGAGACCTTCAAATGGAAGCTAATGAAGACATTGAAACAATTATCAACGAGCTTGCCAACAGGTACATATAACCTGGATGCCTACAGGATCTGACTGAGAAACAACTTGGTGCGTTCGTGCTCCGGATTGGTGAAAAAATGCTCCGGAGTACCAACCTCAACAATTTTACCATGGTCCATGAATATCACACGATCTGCCGCTTCCCGCGCGAATCCCATCTCATGCGTCACCACCACCATTGTCATGCCTTCCTGAGCGAGAGCTTTCATAACATCTAATACTTCCCCGATCATCTCAGGATCCAGTGCTGACGTAGGCTCGTCAAAAAGCATGACCTTTGGATCCATTGCTAAAGCCCGAGCTATAGCAACCCTTTGTTGCTGACCGCCCGAAAGTTGGTCAGGATATACGTTTGCTTTTTCCGGAATACCCACCTTTTCCAAAAGAAACATGGCTTTTTCTATCGCTTCTTTTTTTGCGCGTTTTCTTACAATCAGTTGTGCGAGCGTAATGTTTTCAAGTACCGTTTTGTGCGGAAAGAGATTAAAAGACTGAAACACCATGCCCACTTCGGCACGTAGTTTGTTGATGTCCGTCTTCGGGTCCAGCACGTCAACACCGTCTATGTAAATGTGACCTGTGTCGGCATATTCCAGGCGGTTTAGACACCTGAGGAGTGTACTTTTTCCGGACCCAGAAGGTCCAATTATCACCACCACTTCTCCTCTCTTCACGCTGCATGACACATCGTCCAGGGCTTTTACTTCATGGGGGACAAAAAAGGTTTTGGAAACATTTTCTACACGAATCACGTTATTATAAACCTCCTCTCAAGATATTGCATCAGCATGGAAAGTCCAAATGTAAGGATCAAATAAAGCAAGGCGCATATGAACCACAGTTCAAATGGTTGGAGGCTTGTTGTCACAATCTCACGAGTTGCCTTAGTTAGTTCACGGATTGCTATGATGCCGAGGAGCGATGAATCTTTAATGAGGCTTATGAACTGGCCGGCAAGTGGTGGAAGAATTCGCCTAAAGGCCTGAGGCAGTATAACATAGCGCATGGCCTGGCTGTAAGTCATCCCTAGGGACCTCGCCGCTTCCATCTGCCCTCTATGTATTGACTGAATACCGGCCCGGACTATTTCAGCAACGTAAGCTCCTGCAAAAAAAGCCAGGGATGCCACTCCGTAGTAAATTGGGGGAAGCTGTTGAAGACCTTGTTTTGCCAACAGGGTATTAATCAGGGTGCCCAATACAAAGTACCATATAAAGATCTGCACCAACAGTGGGGAGCCCCTGATAATTTCAATGTAAACAATCGACCACCATTTGAATGCCGGATTTTCGGATATTCGGGCAAGGCCCGCCACAAGACCGATAAATATTCCGAAAATGATGCCAATGATACTAACCTTCAGCGTTGTATAGAGGCCCACTAACAACAATCCGGGTTTCCATTTGGAGTAAGTTCCTATGATGTCCCCGGGAAAGACATGATCTCCTTCCTGAACTCTCAGGTAGCTTTGATCAGGAACAGTATATTCAGCACTATCAGAAGGCCCTTTTACTTTAACAATTACTCCGGAAGATCGTGGCTTTATGGAAACAACATCACCATCAATGTCGGCTCTTATTTCGATGTTCGCTTTATACAGGAAATACTGAGGGACCCTGTACCATCGCCAAACGTATTCGATCTTTAAGGTTGAGAAGTACAGTAAACCAATTCCCAGAGCGAGAACCCCCCAGAAAACCCCAATCCACAGAAAATAATGACGATTCCTTCGTTTGACAACTTTTCTCTCAGCCATGACGCAGTTTTCCTACACTCCTCAACTTTTTATTGTTCATTCGATCTAAGCTTTACACGGAACTTAGGCGGGGAATTTTCCCGCCTTTCACAGGCTAGTAGTTTTCACAAGCCGCCGGCCGTCGTCAATTACTGTACGTTTTTTAACCAGTCGGTGCTTTTGAACCACTTGTTGTAGTAGTATTCATAGCGTCCGTCGTTTTTAATCTGACGAAGAAAATTATTCAACCAGTTCAGAAAATCGGGGTCTCCTTTGTTTATTGCCCAGGCCAGTGGCTCATAGGTGAAGGGTTTATCGAGGAATACCAGCTTGCCTTTGCCGTGCTGAGCATAAAAGACTGCGCAATAGGGGAGGTCATAAACAAAAGCATCGGCTTTTCCGTTGAGAACTTCCATTGCAGCCTCGGTTTCTGTCTCGAAGGATTTATAATTAGCCTTTGGTATCAGGCGTTTTACAGCCTGTTCTCCAGTGGTTCCAAGTTTTGATGTTATGGTAAACTTAGGATCGTTAAGGTCTTTGTAGGATTTTACAACATCCTTCCATTTCTTATTGAGAAGAATAGTCTGTCCAACGACAATATACGGATCGGCGAAATTGACCTTTAAGTTTCTTTCCTGGGTAATTGTCATGCCGCTCATGATGATGTCAAACTTTCCAGTAATGAGGCTCGGTATTATGCCATCCCACGCCGTGTTTACCGGAACGAATTTAACACCCATTGCCTTTGCCATTTCTTTTCCTATGTCAATGTCGAAGCCAATATAATTGCCCTTTTTATCGGTCATTTCAAAGGGCATGTAGCCTGCTTCGAAGCCAACCCGAAGTTCTCCTCGTTTAAGGATTTGCTCCAGTGTTGATTTCTTCGCCAGTCCAAAATCGGCAGCCTGAACAAACACTGCAACAACAACAAAAACAACAGCTACCAACAACACAAATAAACTTTTGACCCTCATGCTTCCTACCTCCTTCATGGTGTTAATAGGACTTTCCTTCATCCAGCAACTCTTTTATAACCATTCTCACATGGCATTCTGGACACAGAGGAATTTCTTCCTGAGGTATGTAGATAATTAAAGTTATACCACACTTGGGACACTTTACCTCTACGGCTTCGACTTTATCCCGCATGGCAAACCACCTTTAATTGTTTCAACTTCTGTTACACATTAGCAAACTATGATGTGAACACAAGACATTTCTTTGCTTGTGTTAGCAACACATTAATTGTCCGGTTTTTGTAGCACATAGATTGTCCGATTTTGGGTTGTAGCGATGGCAGATGTGGAGGTGTTTTTTATGTGCCATCGTACTACTCCTTACTGACGTTGCTTA
>Ga0190313_1001384_pt1 | contig 13099 bp, 8 predicted proteins | sample 4870071011_MG_FD_169989 | JGI IMG/M metagenome (GOLD analysis project Ga0190313, IMG submission 169989) | Hydrothermal vent sediment bacterial communities from Southern Trench, Guaymas Basin, Mexico - 4870-07-10-11_MG | ecosystem: Environmental > Aquatic > Marine > Hydrothermal vents > Sediment ...
GCTCAATGCATACAACTTTTCTTAGTTCTTCAGCTTTCATAGAGTAGTACCCCACCTTACAACTCTAACTTTATTCTTCATAAGATTTTTCTACCGCAAGCTATATATTTTCACGTAAGCTTAAGGAAGTATAGGTGTTCTTCATGCCTAGAGTTGAGATTAGGTGGCATGGGCGAGGTGGCCAGGGAGCTGTTACTGCTTCTCAAATAATTGCTGAGGCAGCAATTCGTGAAGGTAAGTGGGCTCAAGCATTCCCCGAATTTGGTGCTGAGAGGAGAGGTGCACCCGTAAGAGCATATACCAGAATAGATGATAAGCCAATATATACTAGAGCACCAATAACTAGACCAGACGTAATAGTAGTTCTCGACCCCTCGCTTCTAGCATTAAAGGGCATAACGACCGGATTAAAAGAGGGAGGATTAATAGTAATAAATACTGTTAAGAGCCCTGAGGAAATAAAGAAGGCAGTTAATAGAGAGGATGTGAAAGTAGCCGTCGTAAACGCCACCAAGATAGCCCTCGAAATACTAAAGAGACCAATAGTTAACACAGCAATACTTGGAGCCCTCGTTAAGGTAACTAACCTAGTTAAGCTCGAAAGCATTTTCGAGGTCATTAAAGAACACTTCCCCGAATCAATAGCATTACCCAACATTGAATGTGTTAAAAAAGCTTATGAGGAGGTGAAGGTAGGTTGAGCCTTCCAGGTTGGAAGAAATTACCAATAGGAGCAGTCATAGTAGAACCTGGCAGTAGCTTAAAGTACAAGACAGGAGATTGGAGAGTACTAAGACCAGTAATTGATCAGGAAAAATGCGTTAGATGCCGTACGTGTTGGGCTCTATGTCCTGATGGAGCAATAATAGAGGTTAAGAAACCATATCAAACAAAGTCTGGAAGGAAATATGATGTAAGCTACGAAATAAACTACGACTATTGTAAGGGATGTGGTATTTGTGCAAATGAGTGCCCTGTTAAGGCCATAACAATGGTTGAAGAGGTGAAGTGAATGGTTAAGCTAATTAAAGCTCAAAGAAAAGCCCTTTCAACAAACTATGCAGTAGCATATGCTGTTAAAATGGTTGATGTAGACGTAATAGCAGCTTACCCAATAACACCACAAACGCATGTAGTTGAAAAGTTAGCGGAATTCATAGCTAATGGTGAATTAGAAGCTGAAATGATACACGTAGAGTCAGAGCATTCAGCCTTAAGCGCAGTTATTGGTGCTGCAGCAGCTGGAGCTAGAACGTTTACAGCAACCTCAGCTCAAGGATTAGAATTAATGCACGAGATAACGCACATAGCATCAGGTATGAGATTACCAATAGTAATGTCGATAGCTACAAGAGCACTATCAGCACCAATAAGCATTTGGTGTGATTACTCAGATATAATGAATGCAAGAGATACAAGTTGGATAATATACTTTACATCAAGAGCTCAAGAAACCTTCGACACAATAATACAAGCATATAAGGTTGCAGAAAACGAGAAAATACTATTACCAGTAATGGTAGCATACGATGGATTCATAACAAGCCATACATATGAGCCGGTAGACCTACCAGACGAAGAGGAAGTTAGAAAATTCGTACCAAAGAAAGTTACGTGGTATACTCTCGACACAGAAAAACCAGTAACAATGGGACCCGTAGGAACACCTGACTGGTACTATGAGTTCAAATATCAACAAGTAATAGCGTTTGAGAACGCCTTACCAGTAATAAAGCAGGTAAACGATGAGTTCGCAAAATGGTTTGGACGTAAATACGATGTCGTTGAACCATACATGATAGATGATGCTGAGATAGCTCTTGTATCATATGGTTCAGTTGTCGGAACGATTAGGGAGACGATTGATGAATTAAGAAAGGAAGGAATAAAGGTAGGACTATTAAACCTAAGACTCTACAGACCATTCCCGGTAGAGGACATAAAGAAGTACTTATCAAAAGTACCAATAGTAGGTGTACTTGATAGAGCAATATCATATGGAGCACCCTACGGAGGGCCAGCATACACGGACGTGGCATCAGTATTCTACCATGAAGCTGATAGGCCGTTATTAGTAAACTTCATTATAGGTATAGGTCAAAGAACAGTTCTACCCGATGACATTAAGTTCATTACTAAAAAGCTAAAAGAATTCCTAGATAAAAAGCAGGTTCCACCTAGGCCCATATTCATTGGGGTGAGAGAATGACCGCAAAACCGTACTTTAAATCTTTAAGAGACCTACCTACTGAGGAGTACTTCGTTAGTGGACATAGATTATGTGCTGGATGTCTTGCAGGCACTATCATGAGACACTTAACGAAAGTAGCAGGACCAAACACGATAATAGTAAATGCAACAGGATGCTTAGAGGTAGCATCGACAATATACCCGTATACTGCATGGAAGGTGCCATGGATACACGTAGCATTCGAAAACGCAGCATCAGTAGCTTCAGGAGTTGAAACGGCAATAAGAATACTAAAGAAGAAGGGCTTAATCAAGGAAGACAAGAAAATCAATGTAATAGCAGTTGCAGGTGACGGAGGAACATATGATATAGGATTCCAAGCACTAAGTGGAATGCTTGAACGCGGACACAAGGTAATGTACGTATTATACGATAATGAAGCATACATGAACACAGGTATTCAGAGAAGTGGAGGAACACCACTCTACGCCTGGACAACAACTACACCAGCAGGAAGAATATGGAAGGGAGAAAGAAGACCAAAGAAGCCAATAGTAGACATAGTTGCTGCTCATAGAATACCCTATGCAGCAACAGCTAATCCAGCATACATACTAGATATGATCAATAAGTTTAAGCGAGGACTTGAAGTAGAAGGACCAGCATTCATTCATGTAATACAGCCATGTGTAGCTGGATGGAGAATAGATTCAGCAAAAGCAGTAGAGGTTGCCAGACTGGCTGTTCAAACAGCAATGTGGATAAACTATGAGATAGATCATGGAGAGTTTAGAGTAACAACTAGGGTACCAAAGAGGAAACCAGTAAGAGAATACCTCAAGCTACAAGGAAGATTCAGGCACTTAACAGATAAAGAAATAGAGGAAATACAGAAATTCGTTGACAAAGAAGTCAAGAGAATTAACAAGCTCGTAGGAGAAGAAGTCATAGGACCCGTTGTAGAATAATTACTATCCCTAGAAATATGATGAAGAATGCGATTAAAATAAAACTATTTATTTTTATATTACCGTTCATTCAATTCTCTTAGCTAATTTACATAAACTTTCTATTCCAATCTTCCATCTACTAACCAACGGTCTAGAGCTTCTCAAAGGTATTTCGGTTATCAATAACTGCTCCTCACCATGATCAGAAACTGTTAGTACTCCTTCATGGGGATCTATAACCATACTCGGTACTTCAACGAGATTACCTTCAATATCTTCGACTATCCCACCAATAGCTATAACAGGTAATTCGTTCTCTACGCTCCTAGCAACAGCTATATGCTTGAAAACACCATTTTCACGAGTAACTCTAATTGAAGCTAAAATAGCATTAGCGCCCGTAATCGATAAGCATCTGACTATTTCTGGGAATAAGAGATCATCTTCAGAAGCGATTCCGTATTTTCGGTCTAAATTAAAGTGCACAATTTCTCTACCTGGAGAAATGCCGACCTCTTCGTCTTCTCTCGATAAGGCTATTTTCCTATACTTATCAATAATAGTTCCATCAGGAGCTATAATTACCGTTGATAGGAATAGTCTTGGACCAGCTCTTTCAACTAGGGGTCCGGCAACAATATATAAGCCATTCTCTAGAGCTATGACTGCTAAGTGCTCAGTTGTAGGTCCTGGTACTCTTTCAGCATAATTTCTTACAACAATTCTAGCTTTTTCTCGTGGGTAATAGTTCATTACAGGACCTATATTGAATAATGAGGGTATTACTGCGATTTTTGCGTTTCTCCTTTTTGCTTCCTTAATGAACTTCTTAATCCTTTCAATGTTTAATTTTCTCGCGCCAAGTCTCAGCTTCATATGTAGTAGTGCTATTGAGGTCGTATTACTTCACCTCACATGGTACATTTGTTCACACACCATATATTTCTTTTTTATACTTTCTAACCGCCATACTTTCTCCTATATCTTTCAACTTCCTCTTCTATTGGCTTAACTTCCTCATATAACTCGTGAAGTACCTTTTGATAATCAAGTTCTCCTCGTTCAATTTTATCCATTAGCTCCTCGAGTAGTCTAGTTCTCTCCTCAGATACTAGAGGTCCATAGTTCCTGGTTAGGAATGAATATACTTCCCTTCCTAGTTGTGTCGGCATTAGCTTCTTTTGCTTCTTTGACTCCCTTACATAGCCTCTCTGGAGAATTGTTTGAATTATCTTTGCGTAGGTACTAGGTCTACCTATACCTTTCTCCTTCATAACCTTAATTACGTCTCCTTGAGTGTATAGCGGTACTGTAGCACGCTTTGTACTTTGTACTTCCTTAACTGGATATTCACCGCTTTTTAGTGGTCTTAGTATTTCAATTGGCTTATAGATTACTAGAAATCCTTCCTCAATAACTTCGTATGGTATTTCGAGTACTTTCTTAGCACCTGCAATTTCTATTTCAACTATTTGCTTCTTTATCTTAGCTGGCTTCATTTGACTAGCAATAAATCTTCTAAATATGAGGTCATAGAGTGCATAGTGCATTTTAGTTAATCTTCTTACAGGTTGTATTATTCCTTCGATTATTAGTTCCCTAAGCCTTTCAGCATCAATGGGTTTAGTTGGCCTAATACCTTCATGAGCTCCGCCGGTACCCCATGTTCTTGGAGCAAAATATTCCTTATACTTATCACCATACATTTCCCTTAAATATTCTCTAGCAACATTTATTCCAGCATCTGAAATCCTAGTACTATCAGTTCTATGATATGTTATGAATCCCATTTCGAATAATTCTTGCGCGATCTTCATAGTTTCTTGAGCTCCAAGCCTTAACCTAGCTGATGCCTCAGCTAATAACATGTCAGTAGTAAATGGTGGTAATGGTTTAATCTCTTCCTCCTTTTCCTCAACAACATTGATTTTTAGATTCATAGACTCTAGTTCTTTTTCATCCTTTACTGGAAGTTCATCTTCAGTAAATGTTACTTCAAGAACATCTGTTTTTATCCTATAGAACTTCTTTATACTCTTCTTAAATTCATCATATCTCTTCACAATAAATCCTAGTACTGGCGTTTGGACTCTACCAGCACTTAGATATCTATTAGCTCCAGGTTCGCATTTCTCTTTACTAACTTTTCCTAATAGATATGTTCTACAATATTCTGGCCAAAATCTAAACCATAGTATTGGTGATAGTGTGAAGCCTATCCATCTATCTTCGATTCTACGCACAATTTGAGCTTCAATAAGCTTAAAGTCGAAGTTCCTTGGATTATTAAGTGCATTTAATATAGCTCTACGAGTTACTTCATGGAACTCTATTCTCTTAATGTTCTTGGTATATGGTGCGAGGAGTACAGCTACATCCCACCCTATTTTCTCTCCTTCAGTATCGGGATCGGTGCCTATGAGTACTTCATCCACTTCTAATGATACTTCTCTTAATGCTTCAATAACCTTCCTCGAGTCCTTAATTAGCTTACTACCACAATGCGGGCATTCGCCTTTTTCTTCAGTAAATTGATGACCACATACAAGGCATCTTTTAAGTGAAGTATATACTGGTAAAAACTTCTTAACTACGGGATCTGGAAGTCTTACTCCGTGGAATCCTTCATCAACTACAAGGTCGTATACGTGTCCTCCACTAGCAGTTATGAGTAATATTGTATTACCCGTGGTTACTTCGTAGACTTTCAGTATGTCATTTATGTTCTTAACGTTAGGTTTTCCAAAGAAGCTTGCAATTGTTCTAGCCTTGTTAGGTGATTCAACAACCATTAAAACAGTTTTAACGAGGTCCTTAACTTCAGCTGTAATTTTACCACTAAGAACTAGTCTTACGTTTTCTCTATCCTCATCTATCTCCTTAAGTACTTCATCTAGGTTTATCTCCTCAAGAGACTTCCATGCTACCTCCTCTATAACCCACTTCATCCTCTTAACAAGCCCATTGAACAACTTAGGATCGTCTACTACGACAACTGATAGTCCCTTAGTTATACCACCTGCATATAATCTCGACGTCCTACCACTTGCTTGAATATAGGTCATTACATCAGGGATGAGCAGATAAGTTTTTCCATTTTCTTCAACAATGTTTATTTCTTCGAGCTTCTTTAACCTCTCCTTAATGTCGCTACGTGATAATAATTGTCTTACTAGCTTTAATGCCTCTGTAAAGTCCTTTTCAACCCTAGTTTTAGGTTCCTCACCTTGTATAAGCATTTCAGTTAGCTTCTGTAATGCTAGTGTAGGTAGTCTTTGTAAATGCCTTCTAAGCCTTCCAATAAGTATATCAATATTTCTTTTCTCTTCTTCTGAAACTACTTCCCTTAGAATGGTTAATGTCCTAAATATTCTAATTGGATGTGGTTCTTCAAATTGTGTTGTGAATTTATGTCTCGGTATTCCAGCGAATACAGCGTATCTAACTCTTTCAGGAAGGTCTAATCCTCTAACTAGTATTCCATAATATGTTGCAACTCCTACTAGGATATTTACTTTTCCTTCAATGAATTCTTCAAGTGCTTTTACCTCTTTTGAGTAGAAGGGTTTTGCTATTAAGCCTGTCCTCTCTGTTACAATGCCTGCAATTTCTTTAGCGTATTCAACACCTTTATCTATAGGTATGAATATTAGTCCCCCATTCCCAAGCTTTTTAACAATACTACATATAGCATCCTCTAAAGATTCCCCCTTCTTGGGCATGTAGAATGCATCTACTACGTTTCTTAGGAATTCAGATCTTGCACCTACTTCAAATCCAAGAAGTTCTCTAAATAGCTTGACGCGTATGCCTTTAGGCCTACCAGTTGCTGTCGATACTATGAGAACAGATTTTATCTTCTTCTTATACTTGTTAAGTTCCTTTTCGTATTCTTCTATTTTCTTGGTGAGTTTATCTACTTCCTCTTTAGCTCCACGAGCTACGTATACCATGAGGTCTCTCTTCATCTTAATTACTTCAAGCGCCTTATCTAATACTTCCTGTTTAAACCCCATTAACTGGAGGACTAGGTCAATGCTTTTACTACTCTTGAGTATAGCATCTACATCGTCTACAAATATGAATTTAAATCTATTATTCTTTATGTAGGTGAAGTTCTGTTGTAGGAACCTTGAAGTAGTTATTAATATGTCGAAATCTCCTGCTTGCAGCTTTGCTAGTCTTTCTCCTCTCTCCTTTCTAGGGATTCTTGAGTGTATGGTTAGTATTCTTACGTTTGCTCCAAGCTTATCTTTAAGTTCATTAAGTTTCTTTTCTGCCTGTATGACAAGAGGTGTTGTAGGTACTATTACGTATGACTTACCCTTTTCCCTTAACGCTGTGTAGAGTGATGTGAAGAGACCAAATAGGGTTTTCCCAACTCCTGTAGGGGCTACAATAGCAAAGCTCTTATTTCTAAGAACTCTCTTAGCCCAAGTTCTTTGTGCACTCCACATCCTACTTCCAACAGCTTTCCTGAACAGCTCCTCTATATCCTTGAGCTTTTTGTGAAGTTCATATAGCTCCTTATAACCTGCTAGCTTGCCTCTCCCCTTAAGCTTTCTAGCTATTTCCTCAATGTTCATTCTCTTAGGTTCTACTATTGGTAAGCATCGGAAGCAAGGTAATCCAAGGAATAATCTATAATCTTCTTCAGCCTCCCCGCAATTTGGACACGCGTGTCTGTATAGCCCTCTATATTCCCCTACTAATGATATAGGGGGTGTCTTCATGAATCTCAAATCCATATCCTACTCTCTATCGTTTTTGTTTAGCTTGGGATTTTTAAAAGTGGCGTTGGATTTAAAATAATCATTGGAGGCAAAAATACATTAACTTAGTTAACAGTATTTACTCTTCATGCCATCCAGACTTAGTTACTTTGAGTACTTTATCGTGATATACTATGATTCCTTTATCGGTTATTTCGAATGGATGTCTTCTCATAGAGTGTTTTGTTCCTCTCATTTTCCATATAATTAGGCTTCTCTTTAGTTCTCCTCCTATCTCATCGAGGTCTAACCTAATTATTCCATCAGCTGCATGTTCTACCCCTGGTCCTCCAAACCCCCTCTCGGTAACCGAGACTTGGCTTACAAGGATACTTGTAGTTCCCATACCGCTTAGTACTCTCTTTAACTGCATTACTATGTTTCTAGCAACTGATGGCTTTGTAAGGTAAAGTGTTGAGACAGAGTCTATAACAACTCTAATATTTCTTGGTCTTCTCTCTGAACTTACATCCCTTATAGCCTCCTTAATGACATCGATTAGTAATCCCACATCTGTAGGATCTCTAACAACGTACCTTTCACGTTTTGCTGCTTCACCTATACCTCCGGTAAACGCATCCACCATTGCGAATAAGCCTTCCTCCTCATATTTCCTTACATCCCATCCAAATTGTGACATGTTAATTCTTACTTGAACTGGATGCTCCTCAAGTGCTACAAATATTCCAGGCTCGCCCATTTGTAGCCCATTCCAAAGATATTGCTGACCGAAGATACTCTTACCAGTACCAGGTCCACCAGATAATAGTACGACGTTTCTCTTTGGTATGCCACCATTTAGTATTTCATCCATTCCAGGAATTCCTGTTCTTACTCTCTCAACCATACTACACACCCATAATAGTACCTTCAATATAGCAATATAAGGATTTAAAATATTTTTGAACTTTAGGGTCATGGATTTACCTTAGTTATTTATTAGGGTTCGGTAATAGTTAAATTTAGGGTATTGATATGAGAGATAAAGAAGTAAGACTTAGGGTTGCTGAAGCTAAGCATAGAGACATAGGTAGGAAAATTGCTAGAATTGATAGAGAAGCGATGATGGAATTAAATGTTTCTATAGGAGACTTCATTGAAATTGAGGGTCCTAAGGGAAGAGCTATTGCACAGGTATGGCGCGCTTATCCGAGTGATGAAGGTAAAGGCATCATAAGGATTGACGGCTATATACGAGAAAGCATTGGAGTCGGCGTTGGAGATATAGTTACCGTAAGAAAAGCACATGTAGAGCCGGCTAGTAGAGTTGTACTTGCACCTACAGAAGAGGTTGGCTATATTAGATTTGGCCCAGACTTCGTAGAATACGTTAGAGAGTACTTAACGGGAAAACCTGTTGCAAGAGGAGAGGTAATTCTAATACCATTATTTGGAACTGCACTCAAAATGGTAATAACGTCAACACAGCCTTCACAAAACGTGTACATAACCTCGGAAACAGAAATAATTGTAAAACCAGAGCCAGTTAAAGTACCAAGAGTGCCCGCTGTTCCTAGAATAACGTGGGAGGATATAGGTGATTTAGAGGAAGCTAAGGAGAAGATTAGGGAAATAGTAGAGTTACCAATGAAGCACCCAGAGCTATTCAAACATCTTGGTATTGAGCCTCCTAAGGGTATATTACTCTATGGTCCACCTGGATGTGGTAAAACATTACTAGCAAAAGCATTAGCTAATGAAGTTGGAGCATACTTTATAGCAGTAAATGGCCCTGAGATTATGAGTAAGTTTTATGGCGAAAGCGAAGCAAGGCTCAGAGAAATATTTGAAGAAGCTCAAAAGAATGCTCCAGCAATAATATTCATAGACGAAATAGACGCAATAGCGCCAAAAAGAGAAGAGGTTGTTGGAGAAGTTGAAAAGAGAGTAGTTGCACAGCTCCTAACGCTACTTGATGGATTAAAGGAGAGAGGTAAAGTAATAGTCATTGGAGCTACTAATAGACCAGAAGCATTAGATCCTGCTCTTAGAAGACCAGGTAGATTCGATAGAGAAATAGAAATACCACCACCAGACAAGAGGGCTAGAAAAGAAATACTCATAGTGCATACGCGAAACATGCCATTATCGGATGACGTCAACTTAGATAAAATAGCTGAAATGACACATGGATACACAGGTGCCGATATAGCAGCACTAGCTAAAGAAGCAGCAATGGTTGCACTAAGAAGGTTCATAAGAGAAAGGAAAATAGACTTAACACGATCAATACCAACAGAAAAACTTAGAGAACTAAAGGTATCAATGAAGGACTTCATAGAAGCAATGAGGTTTATACAGCCAAGCCTACTTAGAGAGATATATGTTGAGGTACCTGAAGTACACTGGGAAGACATAGGAGGATTAGAAGACGTAAAACAACAGCTTAGAGAAGCCGTTGAATGGCCCCTAAAGTACCCAGAAATGTTCGATAAAATGGGCATTAGACCGCCAAAAGGAATACTATTATTCGGACCACCAGGAACAGGTAAGACACTACTAGCAAAGGCAGCAGCAACCGAGAGTGGTGCTAACTTTATAGCAATTCGCGGACCCGAAATATTGAGCAAGTGGGTAGGAGAAAGCGAGAAGGCTGTTAGACAAATATTCCGTAGAGCAAGACAAGTAGCACCAGCAATAGTATTCTTCGACGAAATAGACGCTATAGCTCCCGCAAGAGGATATAGACATGATACAAGTGGGGTAACTGATAGAATTGTAAACCAACTACTATCAGAAATGGATGGAATACAGCCATTAACAAATGTAATAGTTATTGGTGCAACTAATAGACCTGATATTCTCGACCCCGCGTTATTAAGACCAGGAAGATTTGATAGACTAATCTACGTACCACCACCAGATAAAAAGGCAAGGCTCCAAATATTTAGGATACATACAAGGAAAATGCCATTGGATCCGGATGTAGACTTAGAAAGACTAGCAGAATTAACTGAAGGTTATACAGGAGCAGACATTGAGGCTGTATGCAGAGAAGCTGCAATGATAGCATTAAGAGAAGAGTTTAAGATAAGACCTGTAAGAATGGACCATTTCATTAAAGCGCTTAAAGCAATACCGCCAAGCCTTACAAGAGAAGACGTAGAGAGATATGAGAGAATAGCTAGAGAACTCAAAAGAATGGTAGTATAACCTTCAACTAATAATTTTCCCTCATAATTAAATCACATGAGCATTCAATCAAGTTTTTTAGATACAATACACCTAGTGTTATAGGTATGGGTGATTACTTGCACAATGATAAAGCAGTGAGTATTAGAACCATTGTTGAAAGGTATACAGAATACATACCAGCTAGCTATCTTAGAATGCTTAGAAAGCTCTCAAAAGACTTAGAGAATGCTGTTAAGGCAAGACATAGAAGGCTTCTAGTAATTTCATCGTCTGAACCACATGTACATGGAGTATTAGCTGCTAGAGCAATGATATCATTTGATAAAAAACTAAAATCACTTGGAACAACAGGTGAAATAAAGGTTCTCTATGTGTTTCACTCAGAATTCTCTGATGCACGTATAAGAAAGGATGTATTCAAGGAGATAGTCAAGGAGAAGTGTAAGAGAATTAAATTAACAATAATAACTTATGAGGAAAGCGAAGCATACCTTGGAACAACATTTAAAGCACTAGTAATGGACTTAGTAAACGACTTAAGACCCAACGACCTTGGTAGACTAATAGGTATAGTTGAAGGTGGAGGACTAGTAATTCTCCTAGTGCCAAACTGGTATACTTGGGATGATTATTTAACATTATTTAAGAAGATGTTAACAATACCTCAAAAACCAAATCCACGACATATATTCATATCGTGGGTTAAGAGAAAGCTGCTTGAATATCCAGGGATATACGTATACGACGCAGATGAAAGAAAGACGATAAAGGCAACTGAATTTAAGGGTACTGCATATGAGCATAGAGAACTAGTTATACCTGAAAAGAAGACATTTCCAAAAGAATTATATTCATTAGCTCTTACTCAAGATCAAATCGAAGTGATAAAGCTTATTGAGAACCTCATTGAAAGGCCGAAGAAGGGACGTAGGAAGGCTATTGTAATTACAGCTGATAGGGGAAGAGGAAAATCATGCGCAGTAGGCATAGGTATTATAGGATTAATCAACGAACTACTTAAGGTAAAGCATAGGGTTAGAGTTCTAGTAACAGCTCCCAAGGCATCAAACGTACAATCACTAATGCAATTAGCGTTAAAGGCATGCGAAAACCTTGGACTTAAAACAAAGGTCATAAGAAGAGGAGGAAACATAATTGAAATACAAGGTGATAGATTTAGCATAGAATACTGGGAACCAATAACAATACCAAAACTATCAGCAGACATAGTGGTAGTAGACGAAGCCGCAGGAATACACGTACCACTACTACACGCTATCTGGAGTAGTCATCGAAGAACAATATTCGCAACAACAATACACGGCTATGAGGGTGCTGGAAGAGGGTTCTCAGTAAGATTCCTAAAGAGATTAAAGGAGGACCCCAATACGAAACTATATCTCTATGAAATGGAGGAACCAATAAGATACGCCAAGGATGACCCAGTAGAAATATGGCAGTTTAAGACACTACTACTAGATGCTGAACCAGCTGAACTAAATGAGGAAGACCTTAAAGCAATTGAACAAGGAAACCTAGAATACCTAGAACTAAAGCCAGAAGAACTATTTACATCACAAGGAGAAGAAACTCTTAGACAATTATTTGGAATATACGTACTAGCACATTATAGAAATGAACCCGACGACCTAGGTATGCTAGCAGATGCACCACATCACATTATGCGAGCTGTAAGAGTACCTTCAGGTAAAATAGTATGTGCAATACAGCTTGCAGAAGAAGGGCCTATACCTGAAGACATGTTAGATGACCTACTACGAGGAGGAAGAATACCAGGAAACATAATACCAGATAGATTCCTAAAACACGTAAGAATAAGAGACTTCGGTAAAACAGTAGGATTAAGAATAGTAAGAATAGCAACTCATCCTCAAGTACAAGGTAAAGGTATAGGTAGCTTCGCGTTAAAGAAAATCTATGAAGAGGCCAAGAAGAAAGGTTATGACTGGATAGGAAGTGGTTTTGGAGTAAACGAACAACTACTAAACTTCTGGCTTAAGAACGGATTCCTTCCAGTACACATGTCACCT
>Ga0190313_1001385_pt1 | contig 13098 bp, 12 predicted proteins | sample 4870071011_MG_FD_169989 | JGI IMG/M metagenome (GOLD analysis project Ga0190313, IMG submission 169989) | Hydrothermal vent sediment bacterial communities from Southern Trench, Guaymas Basin, Mexico - 4870-07-10-11_MG | ecosystem: Environmental > Aquatic > Marine > Hydrothermal vents > Sediment ...
CTATGTATCCAATATCTATTCCCAGTTCAAGCGATGTGGAGGAAACGACGCATTTCAACTCGCCCTTCTTCAACTTATCCTCAACATCCAACCTTATCTCCTTGCTCAGCGAGCCGTGATGAACCTCTATGCTATCCAGCCCCCTCTCTCTGAGTTTATAAGCGACGCTTTCCGCACCGCTTCGCGTGTTTGTAAATACCAGAGTTGTGCGGTGCTTCATAATTAAATCGTAAAGCAAATCGTACATTCTCTCGCTCGCAACTTCGTACGGCGTGGAAAATATGTTTTTCACGGGGGATATAACCCTTATATCGTATTCCTTGGGATGGAAAACATTCACCACCGTTATGTCCCTCAATTTTCCGGAAGAATCGTAGCCCGCCAGAAACTTCGCTATCTCCTCCAGAGGGGCTATCGTCGCGGATAAGCCGATTCTGACCAACCTGTTTATCGCCAATTCCTCCAGCCTCTCAAGATTAAGGGAGAGCATTACACCCCTCTTTGAACTAGCAACCTCGTGTATTTCATCCACAATTACATATTTTACATCTCTGAATCTTTCCCTCATCTTCGGGGCAGTTAGCGCCAAAGCAAAAGATTCTGGTGTAGTGATGAATATATGTGGGGGTTTTCTGAGCATTTTTTGCCTTTCGTACTGCGAAGTATCTCCTGTTCTAACTGCAACGCGAATTTTAGGAAATTCTAACCCCTCTCTCTTAGCCATTTCGTGCAATTCTTCAAGGGGTATGAGTAGATTCTTCCTTATATCGTTGGCGAGCGCTTTTAATGGGGATATATACACACAATAAACCTTATCTTCAAGTTTTCCCTTTTTCGCTAGAATTAACAATTCGTTTATTATTGATATAAAAGCCGTTAATGTTTTTCCCGAGCCGGTTGGGGAGGAAACGAGAACGCTTTTACCTCTGTGGATGAGGGGGATGGCATAAGCCTGCGGCTCGGTTAGAGAGGTAAAGTGCGAGGTAAACCACTCCCTAACGAGCGGGTCAAATAGCGATAGGACCTCGTCCATACTCCACTTCTTTCTCGCTACTCTGATCATGGCCACCACTGTTTAAATCAAAAAGGATATTATTGGAGATTAAAAAGGTTTCCGCACATTCCCATGGATTTCTCTGCGATTCAGAATAATTACACCCCTTATATTTAACGATGTATATAGGTTAAATGGCGATGGCCATGGAGAATATGGAAAATGTATTGGAAAAAATCGAGAGAAAAATAATCAGCAGCGGTAATGTATACGGGGCGATGAACTACAGCGTTTGGACGATAATATTGGCTGCTTACCTCATCGTTAACACTGCACTTTATCTCTACTCGAAAGATACAGTGGGAGGATGGATATACGGCGTTTTCTGGGGAATCGCCTTTGCAATAGTTATATACATAAATGCCATCGTTTGGAAAAAGGCGGAACATTTGAGAATGTCCGGCAAAAGTGGAGGATACGGACATATTGCAATGTTTGTGGGATGGATTGTCGGAGGAATATTATGGTTTACGCTACCTCTTATTATTAACGACCCATGGATTTATGTTGTTGGATTCCTGATATTCATAAGTTGCGGGAATGCGGGAATCGCGGTTGGAGTCAGAGATTATCGTCCTTCTATGCCGATAATAACCTCCCTGATTTCCATACCTCTTCTGCCGAGAGGCGCAGGATACTTTGCCTGGAGCATGGCCGTGGAGTTCGTACTCATAGGATATGTTATATCCGCGTTGCTTTACATGTGGGGAGCGTTCACCCTCGTAGGTGAAGAGTGATGCTCGATAAAATCACAAAAAACAATGTGCTCGGCAATCCCGTGCGTCTAGGAATAATGCTCTATCTACTCCCCAGAACTAAAGTACTCTTCAGGGATATACAAAAAGCACTTGATATTACGCCCGGCAACCTCGATTCACATCTCAGATACCTTCAGCGCCACGGATATGTGAAAATAAAGAAGGTAATCGCAGATAGGCCGAGAACTGCCGTGTATATCACAGATAAAGGAGCGGAAGAAACCAAGCGATACATCTCTCTGCTGAAAAAAGCTCTCTCCAGCGAAGAGATGCCGTGAATTTTTCTATCTTTTTAATAAGGAGATATGAAGATGGCGAGGAAATTGAGTTAAGTGATGAGGAATATGAGACATTGGGATTTTTGGATGTGCTCGTATAGATTCAGGTTCTGGGGCAAAAGAAAATCTTAAGCATCATACATACCCCTTATTTACACACGGAGCTTCAAATTACTTATATCCAGTTCTACCACCATATCCTCGCTTATTCCACATTCGCCCATCCCGCAGTTCGGACAGTGCCAGCAGTTGCCGTCGCTCACTTCAACCTCAGAACCGCAATACGGACATATATACATTACCTTTTTCATAATCATACGCCTCCAGTGGAAGGAAAGGTTTCCTAGAATATAAAACTTTTTTCAAAAACATTTATAAACAACCTATTCCCATTCCCCGCGATGATTCAGATAGGAGTGATAGGCTCATCTATGGCGAGCGATGAGGAGGAAAAAATAGCGTATGAGGTAGGCAGAGAAATAGCGAAAAGAGGTTGTATCTTGGTATGCGGAGGTCTTGGCGGAGTTATGGAATCCGCTTGTAAAGGGGCAAAAGACGAGGGCGGAATAACTGTGGGAATTATACCTTCTCTCAATAAGGAGGATGCTAATCCCTACGTGGATGTTATCATACCTACAGGTTACGGGCTGGCAAGAAATCATTTGGTGGTTAGGGCTTCGGATGTTCTAATAGCGGTTGGTGGCTACATAGGAACCCTCTCCGAAATTTCCTTCGCTCTGAATGAAAACAAGACCGTGATAGGAATAAACTCTTGGGAACTGGATGAAAGAAGAATAACCAAAGGTAAATATTTAAAAGCGAAGAATGCTCAGGAAGCGGTGAATATGGCGATTAACGAAGTTCAGTGAGACACTCTTTCTATTCTTCCGTATATCTCTACTTCTCCTCCTCTTATCGCATACTCCCAAAGTCCCGGTTCGTAGCGCAAATGCCTGGCTTTGAGTATGCTCATTACCCTCTTCAGCTGGAAGTCTATTTCCGCATACTTGAGCGCTATTATTGTATCTACGAGATGCGCCATATGGGAAGGCATGCTGTATGTTCCTACATACTCCGGAGTATTCAGGATGAATATGCCCGTTATGCCTTTGGATTTAAGGTACAGTGTTGCATTTTGCAAAAGATTCTGAACTTCTTTCAAATCCTGAACAAATAGGGCATCAAGAGGATCTATAACTATCCTATCGTATTCCTTCGTGTATATGTTGTCAAATATTTCGTAAATATCCGTTTCGGCAGGGTTGTAATGCACGACATCCACATTTTCCATCTGAGTATAAGCCCAAGGATTCTGGAAGCAGAGTATAAGGGTCTTCTCATCTTTTCTTGAGCCGTCTTCAACGAAGTGCCTTGCTATCGTTGTCTTGCCCGTACCTTCGCACCCAATCACAAAAACTATATCTCCGCGATTGTAGCCGCCGCCCAGTATGGCGTCTAGAACCTTTATGCCCGTGGATACTACTTCCTTTTTCCTCTCGCTTCTTATGGCTGATGTTACCCTTCTGGGATAAACAATAAATCCTTCATCCGTTATTTTATAACCATGGTATCCGCCTACAAAATCGCTACCCCGCATCTTAACTATCTGCAGCCTCCTTTTCTTTCCATCGTATATCAAATGGGTTATACTATCCGCAAGATATTCCTTGAAGGGAAATTCACTATATGTTTCTTCCTCCGCTGTGAGAACCGTGGTAACATTCAAATCTTTTAGAAGGAGTCCTAGGCGGAAAAATGCGTTTCTGTGCTCGGTACTTAGCGTGTATCTAAGGGCCATGGAGGAAATTCCATCTATCGCCACCCTGTTCACATCGTTGTTTTCAACAACCGCCTTTATCATATCGCTCAAAACAGATACATCAAACAGATTGTAATTTTCACCGAGAACTCTTCGCATGGCAGTTAAATCCAGATAATTTATTCTGTTCTCCGTTCTCTCGTAAATTTTAAGCATTGGTTCACTCATTGACTCCCTTATGTTCTTCCACGTTTCCTCAAATGTTATGAAAAGACCGTTTTCGTTGTACATATCCGCCCCTTTCAGAATGTAGTTTAAGGCGAATATTGTTTTACCCGCTCCAGGACCACCTGTTACCATGTTCACAGTTCCTTCCAGAAATCCTCCGTTCACTACATAATCATATCCTCGTATTCCAGTTTTCACTCTCCTCTTCATACTTCAACTCCTCCATCATTATCTCCATTATTCTTTTAGCGAGCAACTGAGCGGCACCTCTGCCCACATACTTGCTGAGAACCATAAGCACCTGTGTATAATATAATTTCGGGTCCTCAAACTCTATTTTCTCAAGTTCTCTTTCTATCCGCATGGCCAGTTTCTCCCCAGCGACCTCCCTCAATATGGCTATTATCCTGCCGGGAAGACGGGGGGCAAGTTTCCTATACAGTTTTTCCCTGTTCTTTATTTCCTCAAGGTATCTGCGGACGGCGTCCCTAACAAATTCCGCGGGACCCTTCCACCCGTACTCCGGATACATGGTGATTATCTCCATTATTCCGTCATACATCTCCTTGGGTATGCGTACCATCTTGTCGGAGGATTCGCCGCTCAACGTTCAAAGTGAATGAATTTTTAAATATAAGTTTAATGGTTTTGGATGGGCTATCTTGGCAGAACATTAAATATTAAATACATCTTTGCAATCTCAAATTATGGTCTCTACCATGCGCATAGTGTTTCTCGGAACCAGCGGCTCGTATCCCTCACCCAAAAGGTCTCTGCCCAGCATAGCGGTGCAGTTAGATTCCGAAGTCCTCCTTTTGGATTGCGGGGAAGGCACACAGAGACAGATAATGCTCAGTAATGTTAGTTATATGAAAATTTCCAAGATATTCATAACCCATCTGCACGGGGATCACTTCCTCGGAATTCCTGGATTGGTGCAGAGCATGTCCCTCAACAATAGGAAAGAACCTCTTTACATCTACGGGCCGAGAGGAACTATAGATATGATAAACTCAGCGTTGATGCTGGGATATTACACGCTAACTTTCCCGATATACCTCCATGAAGTTTATCCGGGAGAGATACTTAGATTTCAGGGATATTCCGTGCGGGTGGGTAGGGCGAATCATCCCGTACCTTCGCTTGTTTACGAAATAATTGAGGATGATTTGGTCAGAATAGACGAGGAGAAGAAAAGGAAGTTTGGCCTGAGCAGCGAGGAAGTTGAAATTATAAGAAAAACAGGAAAAATTGTTAAGGATGGCAGGGAGATAAAACTGGATGATATAGCGGGGGGGATAAGGAAAGGCAGAAGAATAATTTATACCGGAGATACAGCGCCTTCGGAGGAAATAGAGAGAATGGCCAAGGATGCCGATGTTCTGATACATGAAGCCTCTGTGGATTCTTCCCTGGAGGAAAAGGCGAACAGTTACGGTCATTCTTCCGCCAGACAGGCGGCGGAAACAGCCAGAAAGGCGAATGTTAGATACCTTTTCCTCTTCCACATAAGTCCGAGGTACAAAAAAGCGAAAGTTCTTGAAGCGGAGGCGAAGAAGATATTCCCGAATAGTAGGGTGCCAGATGATTTGGAGGAGTTCATAGTGAAGGTAAGGAAATGAGTTTGCGTTTTATAAAAAAAGATGGAACAATCAGAATTCTGTGGAAAAATTTCATGTACGCGGATATACCCCAACATTTATTTTACAGTATTTTGAAGAAGTATGGCGAAGCGGCGGAAGAGAAAAACGAGATAATCCCGAAAATTCCTGAAAACCTCTATTTCCTATTTCTCCAAGATATATACGAAGTCGCAAAAAATAAATTCGTTAGTTTAATCTGCAGGAGAAAAACATTCTATATTCACGATATTCCAATAACGGGATACAACGCTTTCGGAATAATAGATAGGGGTACAAACCTCCTCCAGGTTCGTCCTGTTACGGGATGTAATTTAAACTGCATATACTGCAGCGTGGACGAAGGGCCATATTCCAAAAGCAGAAAGGTTGATTATGTTGTGGCTAAGGACCTAATTGTTGATGAGTTCAAAAGAATAGCGAGAATAAAGAAACATCCTGTTGAGGCGCATATAGACGGGCAGGGAGAACCTCTTTTGTATCCCGATATAGCGGATGTGATATCCGAACTTAGGGATGTAAGCAATGTAAAGGTAATTTCCATGCAGAGCAACGGCCTACTGCTCAACGATAAAGTTATAGAGGGCCTTGCCTCCGCGGGCCTGAGTAGGATAAACATATCTCTGAATTCATTCAGGAATGATGTTGCATCGTTTATGGCCGGAGTTGAAAATTACGGCGTTGAAAGAATTCTGGAGTTAATTGATGTCCTCCTAAATTCCGGAATAAAAGTTCTTCTCGCCCCCTTAATACTTCCGGGAGTGAATGACTGCGAGATTCCCCAATTCATAAAATTTGCAAGAGAAAAACTTCTTCCGAGCGAGTTTCCAGTCCTCGGAATACAGAAATACATTCCGCATCGTTTCGGCAGGAAGGTAAAAACAAGAGTTCAGAGGTTTTACGAATTCTACAATATGCTCAGAGAATACGAGAGAATTTACAAATTTAAGCCCTTGGTTTTGAGGGCTGCGCATTTCGGAATAACATATGACTGCACGCTTCCAAAAAAATTCAAAAGAGGTGAGAAAATCTCCGCAAAAATAGCCCTATTGGGAAGGATGGAAAATGAAAGGATAGCGGTTGCCAGAGATTCGCTGATTCAGGTAATAAACTGTCAGGCGGATATCGGAGATAGAGTTTCCCTGAGAATAAGAAGTACCTCACACGGCGTATATGTGGCGGAGTGCGTGTAGTTCATTCCACATATATTCCCGGTTTTAGGGGCAGAGCTCTATCTTTTCTTTTAGTCGGGTCATATTCGCTGTTTATCACCATTTCCTTTAATCCCGTCTCTCTGAGGATGTAGTCCGAATTTTCCCTGAGAACTCTCTCCTCATCTATTGCCAAATACTTCTCGTGCAATCTATCTTTTAGAACTCTGGCAATATAGTTCGCCGCAACTTTTCCATCAATTCCTTCGGAAATAAGGGTTTTTATTACTTCTCCCCTGCTTTTTCCTTCTTTGAGGATATTAATAGCATGATGCATCCAAGCCGGCGAGGTATAAACATATAGCTTTTCTCCACCTTTTTTAAGGGAGAGCACATGTTTAACATCTTCTATTAGATTCTCAATATATTCCACTTCCGCCTCGGCGATATCATCAATGTATTCCTCCCTAACCTCGGGAAATTCCTCAAGAGATACGAAACCATCTTTTCCCATACGCTCCCAGTACTCCTCGCATAGATGCGGGATTATGGGAGCGAGGGCCTTAATCCAGTCTTCCAGGAAAATCTTAACTACCTTTCTCCTTCTGTCGGGGCCCATCCTTTTTTCATAGTACTTCAAATCGTTGAGCATGTTGTAGAATAACTCCACAACTACCTTCCTTATTTCCATATTTTCATAGTATTTATCCGACTCGCGCAATCTCTTGTAAAATCTGGATAACAGATATCTATCAATGGATTTTAGTTCTTCGGGCTCGCTCTCGCCAATACTTTCCTCCCATATTTCCGCGAGTAACTGCAACTTTTTCCTTACCGAATTTACCTCCGCTTCGCGCCAGTCCATCACGCTATCCAAATCCGAAGCACCAACAATATAAAGGCGGAATGTATCCACGCCGTATAGTTTGGAGATGTGGGCGAGAGGTATGGCGTTTCCCTTACTCTTGGATATCTTCGCTCCTTCCCTTATCATAAGACCGTTAAGCGTTATTCCTCGGGGCCAGTGTTCCTCGGGAAATATTGCTGTGTGGTGCATTATGAAGAAAGCAAGATGATTGCTCAAATGAGCGGGGGCAGTATGCCTCTGGTCGTTTGGATACCAGTATGTAAATTCCCTGCGCATCTCTTCAATTATCTCTCTATCAATACCAGTTTTGTTTGCCACCTCATTCACATTTCCTTTTCCGAGGAACACATAATCAAAGAATTCTTCGGTTAAACTTTCCGCAGGTATGTTGTTTTCGCGTATTATGTGAGCTATCGTGTAAAACGCCATGTATATGGTTGAATCGCTGAGCGATTCTATAATCCAGTTCTTATCAAAGGGCAATCGGGTTCCCAAACCCCTTTTCCTCGCGCACGGTCTTTTCTGTAGCCAATCAATTATTTCGTGCATATTTTCCCTGTACTTTTCGGGAATGAAGAGCATTCTGTCCACCGCTCTGTGTCCGAGGTCCTTCCACCATCGTGGGGAGTAGTCCAAAAACCACTGGTCACGCAGAACCGCGACTATTACTTTATTTCCAGCACGCGTAACCGCTTTCCTTGAAGTTTCATAAATAATTATGGTTGCATTCTTCTTCTTCAGAAAATTCTTCACTTCATCCTTTATCTCTTTTATCTTCATTCCCGCAAATTCACCGCATTTTTCGTTCAGAACTCCCTTGTAGAACTCATCCTTGTAAACCTGATTCGTGGCTTCCTCCAGTTTATCGTAATCCTCCTGACTCTGAACACCCAGTTTTTCACAGACATCCTTAGCGGGGTATTCTCCATAACCCTCTATATCTATTATCTTTATCGGAACGATTTTCTTTACGATTTCTTCCAGTCCCTTCGGGGGATTTTTCTGCAAATCCACAAGCGCCTGGTAATCGTACGGAGCGTGTGCCGGAACGGAATAAACTATCCCGCTCGCGTTATCCACATCTACAAAACTCGCTGGCAAAATCGGAATTTTTCTCCCCTCTATGGGTTCTTCCGCAAACTTTCCCACAAAATCCTCGCCCTTAATTTCCTCCAAAATTTCCACATTTTCTTTCTGGTATCTCAACTTTTCGGCGCATTCCTTAGATATGTAAAGAATCTCCCCATCCACATTGGCTTTAACATACACGCCAGAAGGATTTATCCATATGTTCGTCACGCCGAATATTGTTTCCGGACGCAATGTGGCGCAAACTATGTATCCATCCCCGTACCTGAACTTTATTCCCGTGAACTCCATCACGCTTACCTTATCCACATCTCCGTCCTCTATATCATCCTCACCAACGGCACTCTCATCCACCGGGCTGTAAGTTATTGGGTATGAGCCCTTAACAATCACACCTTTTTCATACAATTTTTTGAACTGCCATTCCACGAATCTGTTGTATATTGGCTCTGCTGTGTTGAACTTCCTTCTCCAGTCAATTGAGTATCCTATACCTTCAAAATCCTCTTGGATTCTGCTCGCGAAAAATTCCGCTATATTCTTCGGGTCCTTAAAGCTCTCCACAATCTCCTCAACCTTATCCTCATCACTCTCGTATATTCTCACATAATCCTTGTAGAGAGATATAGTTTTCTCATCACCCCTGCCTATCTCATCCGCTATAGCCAACACGGGTGTGCCCGTAACATGAAAAGCCATAGGGAAAAGAACATTGTAGTCCTTCATCCTTCTGTATCTCGCAATTATATCCCCAACAGTATATGTCCTTCCGTGACCAATATGTAAAGGCCCGGATGCGTAAGGATAAGGAACGGTAATGTAGAACTTCTTTTTGCCTTCCTCAACCTTCGGCTCAAACACCTTCGCCTCTTTCCATCTTCGCTGCCATTTTCTTGCAATCTCTTCAAAATCCACAACCATAAATCGCGCAAATAGATTTAAGTATAAAAAAGTTGGGTCTTATAACCACTTTCCCATAAGAATCTCATCCACATATTTTCCTCCTATGATGTACTGCTTCTTTCTCTTTCCCTCTATTTTGTATCCGAGTTTTTTGTAAAATTTTATGGCGCGTCTGTTGCTTGAGAATACTTCCAGACATATTTTCTCAAATCCTCTCTGCCTCGCTATTCTCTCGGCTTCGTGGATAAGCGATTTCCCTATGCCCTTTCCCCTGTAATCTCTCCTCACACCTATGCCGAGAAAACCAACATGGTTGTTTTTTAAATATTTTCCTCTTCTTATTATTACGAAACCAACGATCTCTCCATTTTCCTCCGCCACGAGAAATACATCTCCCCTCCTTATATGATTTTCTATTCTTGTCCTCTCCTCCTCTTCATCCACGGTGTATTTCTCATTCAAAAAGTATATTCCCTCGCGGGAGATTTCATCCACACATTTTATCAGGGAAGGAGCATCATCAATCCTGACCTCCCTTATATGCATTCACACCACCTTAAACCTGTTCATACTTATCTCGTATATTCTTCCCTGCATTATCAATTCTCTGAGTATTTTTTCTATTTTTTTAGGTTCAAAGCCCCTGAGTTCCATCCTGTTCTGAAATTCCTCGTAACTCCAGCCCGCAGGTCTGTAAACGCTCAGTTCAAACAGAACCCTATCCACTATTTTCTCCATTTTCTTTCTATCTGTCTGAGCCGCAAGAAAAACTCTGAGAATCCTCTCCATGGATTCGTAAATTCTTTCAAGAAGTTCCATGTAAAGTTCCACGGCTTTCCCGAGGCCATATTCCTTATCAAAGCCGCACCGCATATAGGAATGGGCAACCCTCGCAATATGTTCCCATATTCCGCCTATCTTTGCCACATCAGCCAAGAAACCATAATTCATGGCTTCGCGGAGTTCGGGTAGATATGATGAGGTGTAATCCAGTATTTTTTTCACATTGTTTTCCAATTCTTTTTCCGATATAACCATCTTAGGCATGGCTATGTGGTTGTAAATCGCATATTCTGCGAGGGGGAGAGAGTATTCTCTTATTTCTGGAACCCACAGTTCCTCTTTGTAAGGAAGGAGCGGCATATCGGATAGGGTGAGAATCTTGTTGTATCCGCTCCTGTAGAAATTCTCAATGTTATCCATAGCCCCCCCGCCCAGCTCAAAATTAGTAAACGCCGATAGTTCGCCTCTGTATTTTCTTTTTACAAGATAACCATGAATTTTTTCCGCCGAAAACTTTTTTATTCTGACCGGCGAATCAATTTTCACTCTGTAGGATACATCTATCGGTAATGGATATTTGGCTCTTACCTGCATACTCTGAAGTTTAAGAATTGGGTGTATTTGCGAGTAATACTCTTTCAGTATTTTCTTTATTTCTCCCATCTTGGGGTATTCTTCGCTCATCACCCGAAAAACCGCTAGGCCATCCCCGCCTGCCCTGTCAAAATACATTGGAGAACTCATAAGGAGGCCCATGAGCGATTCCTGAAACTTATCTCCGAAGAATATTGTTTGTATTGCCTCTCTCGAAACTTCCGGTTTTTTCATATCGAAAATCTTATCGTAATATACCTTTTCAAATCTCTCGCAAACTATGAACCTCCCTTCAAAGGGACTGTAATTATAGAAATCGTCCACCATCCCTTCCACAATGGCGTAAGGTCCCTTACCGTAAATTTCAGTTTTATCGGTTACGAGTATTAGAATTGTGGGCGCTTCTCTTTCGGGGTAGTAAGCAAGACTGTAAAATCTGAACCTTCCGAAAACGGGGGCGAGGTATTTCCACATTACGTCGGCGAGGGATTCCAGATTCTGTGATCTACCGTACAATCCTTTAAGCACAATTCTGCGATGGAGTCTCAAACTCTCCGCAAAAGATTGTTTGAGCATATCAATGACACCTGAATGTTGATGCTATTTCCTCTACCTCCTTCATCCCGTCCTTCTCAAGCTCTATTTTCTCTCCAGCGTTAACCGCATAGGCCACCGTGTAAGTAATATCATTTTTATCGCAGTAGAATGTTATGTAGTTTATCGGTCCAGTTCCGAGAACTATATTTCTCCACCTCCCCTTTACCAGATTTCCCTCGTGTCCGGCAAATTTCACATCCTCTATGGATATTATATCCAGCGATGCGACCCTTATCTTCTCCCCGTATCTGCGGACGAGAGACTCCACACTTTCTTCACTCTTTCCCTTAAACCAGAAAACGGAAATGAATCCGGATGCGTAGCCCAGAGGTATATAATATTCCACATAACTCTCCTCGTTCAAATCTATGTAATTTATTTTCGCCGCCCTCGGAAGGTTGAGTTTGAATGGGAATTTGTGTTTTCTCTGATACATTTCCAGCACGGAGTTCAAATCCTTGCTCTCGTTCCATATTATGTCGTAGTAATCCAGAAGCGTTTCGTAAGTGAAGTCGTCGCGAAGCATAACAGTGGCTATGTACCTTCTATCCTTTATCATTCTGAGTATAACGCAATCATCCAGCAGAGTAAAATATCCGCGGGGATTAAGATGATGTCTTATTTCTGCACCCCTTTCTACCAGAGTTTTATAGGCGGAGAAATTAACTGTACCGCTAATAGGCTGTATTATTCTTACATCCACTCCTCTATCCAAAGCATCCAGCAACGCGCGGTAAAAATCCCTCTCGGAATCTATGGAACTGGTGTAAGGAGTTACGAGATAAAATCTGTGGTTGGTTTTTCTGAGAAAATCAACATATATATCCAAAGAAAACGAACCGCGGGTTATCCAAACATAGTTCAATATATCTTCGCTTCCTTCTCTGCGGTACCTGGTTGTGAGTTCTTCTATCAAAAAGTTCAGATTCCTTTCCCTAACCGCCAAATCCCTCTCAACTCTCTCCCTGTATTTCTTAAAAAGATTTTTTATGCCTATTTCAGGAGGTAGAGCGTAATATTTTGCGGGTCTTCCGGGCTCCATGGTTATAAGGCCTTTTTCCATCAGAGAGCGCAGAACATCGTAACATCTCGGCCTCGGTACCCGGGATACTGCACTGCATTCCGTCGCGGACATCCCTCCCTTTTGAAGAAGAGCCAAATAAGCGCTTATCTCATATGGGCTGAGGCCGAGTTCTTTGAGCATTGAGGATATGGTATCCATCACTTGGGGAAATGTAATGGAAGTATATAAAGGATTGAAGCATCCAACCGAGGCTGTCAAGATAAGGGCATCACCTCCGAGAGGGATAGGTTATAGATAGTAGTAAAAGCGAGAAATCTTCTTTTGAGTATAGAGAACCATTGCTCTACAGCATTTCTATTTCCGAATGTTTCA
>Ga0190313_1001386_pt1 | contig 13097 bp, 7 predicted proteins | sample 4870071011_MG_FD_169989 | JGI IMG/M metagenome (GOLD analysis project Ga0190313, IMG submission 169989) | Hydrothermal vent sediment bacterial communities from Southern Trench, Guaymas Basin, Mexico - 4870-07-10-11_MG | ecosystem: Environmental > Aquatic > Marine > Hydrothermal vents > Sediment ...
ATTTAACAGTTCTATATCGTTTGATATTTGCTTATAAAAGATTTCAAACTTCATTTGAAAGGATATTATTGGTCTAAATTCAATTTCCACCAAATATCTAAGAACTTCTTTAAAGTTTTTTAATGTGAAAATTGGATCTAAAATATTCACTTTAACCACATTCTTTTCATTCAAATATTGAAGTTCCTTTTTTACTTTTTCAATTTTATGAGTAGTTAGATTAGAGTGATCATTATTCTTACATGCACAAAATGTACATTTACCAGGATATCCTCTTTCGTTCCTAGCCTTACTATATTATTATCATTTACTTCTATTAATGAAGTACTATAAATTGCAGGAATATTCTCATTGTTCACTTTATAATTTAGAATTCTTGATGTGTCTTTCCCAATTGATAACATTTCTAAACTTCTTTCTGCGTAACCAATAATAAAATGATTAATAGTGTCATACACGGTTACTAGTCTTTCTATACTCATACAATTTACTTTATATCCTCCTGCAACAATCTTTGATTGTGGTGATGTAACTTTAATTATTTTAATGAGATTATCTAAATACCTAATGTTCCAGACATAGAAGGACACACAAATATAATCATAATCCATTTTCAATTTCTTTTTTAAAGAAGCCATTTGTTGAAATATAATCGAGTACTCATCATTCATGTTAAATGAAAACGAATCTACTTGGGAATCACCAACTCTATCCAGTATATAACCTTCAAGCGTAGCAACAGCTACACTTTTAACAGGTTTATTGTCCTCATGAAAATCAAATGTAATAAATAATATATTCATCCTTATCACCCCTTACTTTTCAATATTAAATTACATTTTTTAGAAGGACTTTATCAAGTGAATTAACATATAATTGAAGAACTTCATATTTAAACGAAATACAATCAGATGAAAAACCATCGGATCCATAACACAAAAACTCAAGAAAAAGTTACAAACAACAGAAAGTATATCACCTAATAAATGGAGGATAATTTTACAACAAATCATGTTAGATATAATGGTAACCTTCCATACTTAACGATGATCTTAGGACATTAGAATTATAGGATTACAAAAAAGTATGTCAATCCAATAGTCGATGACTTGGTTAAGGATAAATCCCTTACGAATAGAAAGTGGCTCAAAAGCAACGGAGTACGAGCTGTAATCTGACAAAAAAAAAGACGCTTGAGAAAGCGTCTTTGCTATACTAAATATGGAGGTCCCGACCAGATTCGAACCGGTGATCACAGAGTTGCAGTCTATTGCCTTAGCCACTTGGCTACGGGACCATATTATCCTTATATATTATAATAGTAATATCCTTTAAAAGCAAGCAAATTAGTTTATTCTAATGATATTTTGCTTAATTATTATTGTATAGTATAATATAGACATAAAAAGAAAGAGGAGATAGTATGAACATTGATATTTTAACTGCTTTTTTAGCTAATATATTACTTTTATTAGGAATTGCTGTTGTTTACTCTATTTTCCCAATTACTACCAAAATTAATACTTTTTGGAAAAAGTTTTTAATGGGCTTATTAATTTCATTTATTGGAATAATTATCATGTCAAATCCCTATGAACTCTCACCCGGAGTTGTATTTGATGCAAGAGCTATAGTAATTAGTATAACTGGTATGTTTATAGGTCTTGTTCCTACAATTATGGTAGCTATTTCAATGTCTTTATACCGTGTTTATATTGGAGGTGCAGGGGCGTTTACTGGTGTGTTATGGATTATTGTATCCGGTGCTTTAGGACTTTTATGGAGACATTTTAGACTAAAAAATCCAAAAATGGATAAATATAAAATCACATCATTAGAATTATATCTGTTCTCACTTTTAATTCAAATCATTATGGTAGGGTTATTGCTAACATTACCTGTTGATATTAGAACTGACACTCTTAATAAAATTGCTTTTCCTATAATCGTAATTTATCCATTAGGTGGACTATTAATTGCTCAATTTATGTTAGCTCAAAGATTTAGATATTTTCAAAATCTCAAAACTATTAAATCTGAAATTCAATATCGAAATTTATTTAAGAAAAGTAATGTAATAATGTTTTTATTAGATGCTGATACCGGAAGAATTGAAGACGCTAACGAGACTGCTATAGAAATATATGGATATACATTAGAAGAATTTAAAAACCTAAAAATATCAGATATAAATACTTTGCCTGATGAAGACGTTCAAACAGAAATGTATAAAGCTAAATTCAAAGAAAAAAACTGTTTCATCTTTAAACATAGACTTAAAAATGGAGAAATAATTGATGTAGAAGTTCACTCTGGACCAATAGAACTTAATGATAATTTATATATTTTAACTTCCGTTTTTGATATTACAGAAAAAATCAAAAGTGAAAAACAATTTATAGATGTTGATAAAAAACTTAAAGCTACATTATTAAGTGTTGGTGAAGGAATAGTTGTTATTGACACAAAAAACCGTATTTCTTTAATTAATACTCGTGCAAAAGAATTATTAAAAGAAAAGAAAAATTTATCAAATAAAAAAGTATACGATGTTTTTCGAGTTCATTCAAATACAAACAAACTAAATTTTAAAACTATTATAGATAATTGTATTATTAATCAAGAAAGTTATACAAGTGATGGTACATTTAGTCTAATCACCAATGATAATGATACTGAAAGATTTGTGGAATTCACAATATCTCCAATCGATTATGAAAAAGATGTAAATCATGGTGCTATATTAGCAATTAGAGACACTACAATTGAAAGAGCTAATCAAGATCAAATTAGATTTGTCAGTAATCATGATTACTTAACATCTCTTTATAATAGATTTTATTTTGAAGAACAACTAGAACGTTTAGATACAGCTAGACAATTACCTTTAACTCTTATATTAGGAGATTTAAATGGTCTTAAATTAATTAATGATACTTTTAGTCATCTAGAAGGTGATAATCTCTTAATTGAAATTAGTAATATTCTTAAAAGAGCTACAAGAAGTGAAGACATAGTTGCTAGATGGGGTGGTGATGAATTTGTTATTTTACTACCGCAAACATCTTATGATGATGCAAAAAAAGTTTATCAAAGAATTAAAGATTTATGTCAAAAATCTATGTATACTCCTATAACACCAAGTATTTCTTTAGGTTGTGCTACAAAAACATCTTCAGACGAAAATATTTATAATGTTTTAAAAATCGCTGAAGAAAGAATGTATCATGAAAAGATTACAGAAGGTAAAAAAATGAGAGCTAATCTTATCAAAGCTTTAGAAAATACATTACTTGAAAAAACAAATGAATCAAAAGAGTATATTCGTAATAACATTAAAATCACAAAAAAATTCGCACTTAAATTAAATCTAAGTGACGACGACACTAATGCATTACTATTATTATCTAGATTACACGATATCGGGAAAGTTTTAACTAGTAATAAAATACTTAGAAAAACCACTAAACTTACAAATGAAGAAATGAATATTATTAGAAAACATCCAGAAATAGGAAGACGAATAGTTCAATCAATTCCAGAGCTTCAACATCTTTCTGAATATATTTACTACCATCATGAACATTATGATGGAACTGGTTATCCTGAGCAATTAAAAGGTGATAAAATACCATATATTGCAAGAATAATCTCGATAATAGATGCTTATGAAATTATGACAAGTGGTCGAGTTTATTTTCCATTAATTTCACGTGATGAAGCCTTAAAAGAACTTCAAAAAAAATCAGGTAAACAATTCGATCCAGAATTAGTAACAAAGTTTATTGAAATGTATGAGAGCACAGATTAAATTAGTGCTCTTTTTTTACTACACTAATAAATAGTATAATAAACAAAAATCAAACGTAAGCATCAAATCTTAGGTATATTCCAATCTAACTAAAAGATTGATAAATTACCACTATAGAGGTGGTAGTTTTAATGAAAACAGAAATAAATCAAGAAGAAAAACAGCATAAACTACTAACAAATTATAAGACAACAGATTTAACAATCAAATCATGTTGTTTGTTACTCATTACAATTTTATTGTGCACAAAAAAAGACGTCTAAACGTCTTTGATTTTCAATGGTCGGGAAGACAGGATTCGAACCTGCGACCTCTTGGTCCCAAACCAAGCGCTCTACCAAGCTGAACTACTTCCCGAAAATATATGGCGCGCCCAAGAGGAGTCGAACCCCTAACCTCTTGATCCGTAGTCAAACGCTCTATCCAATTGAGCTATGGGCGCAAAAGTAATGGCGGTCCCGACGAGAATCGAACTCGCGATCTCCTGAGTGACAGTCAGGCATGTTAACCGCTACACCACGGGACCTCAATTAGAGCAGCAGTAAATAGTATAACATAACCAAATGCCTAACACAATGTTTTTCAGCCGACTTTTATAATAACAAAAAATCGCTATTAAAGCAAGTAATTTGTGTAAGATTTTAAAATTATTTTTATTAATAATTTATTTTTAGATTACCCTCAAATTTTCTGTATTTATTGATGAACTATTATATATTACTATACCTACTTCTTCTCCTTTTTTAATTTACTTATTAATACTTTTAGGTAAAATAATATTTAAGATAATTCCAACTACAGCAGCTAAACTCATTCCAGCTAAACTTACACTTGAATTAATCGCAAATCCTGCTCCTCCAAGCCCTATAACAAGCATTGTAGCTACAATAATTAAATTTCTCATATCACTTAAATCTACTTTTGCTTTCAACATTACTTTTACTCCATTTCCGGCAATTAATCCGTACAATACAATTGTCATACCACCAATAACGGCCCAAGGAATACTAATAATAAATGCTTGAATATACCCGAAAAATCCTAATAATATTGCAAATATCGCAGCTACTCCAGTAACGTAAACACTTCCGACTCTAGTCATTGCTACAACCCCAGTATTTTCTCCATATGTAGTGTTTGCTGGTCCTCCTATCGCCGCACTAACAAATGTAGCTATTCCATCTCCCATTATTGTATTTTCTAATCCTGGGTCAAGTAAAAAATCCTTACCTGTTACTTCGCCCAAAACGGTATGGTCGCCAATATGCTCCGCAATCGTTACAAAAGCAATAGGAGCGAACATTAATACTGCTGAAAAATCTAATGAATAAGTTCCAATAAAAGTAAAGTTTGGAACTTGTAAAATCTTATATCCTGAAAATATTGCTGTTGGATCAACTAATCCAAAAATAATTGAAGCAATATATCCTGTAAAAATCGCCAATAAAAAAGGCACGAGTCTGAAAAAACCTCTACCTAATAAACTTACAATAACAACAGATGCGAAAGTAATACTTGCTACAAGTGGTACTCTCCAACCAGATGCACCATCAAAACCAGAACTTCCTATAGCTACCGGTGCCAAAGATAACCCAATAATAATAATAACCGGTCCAATAACAACAGGTGGTAATAATTTTTTAATCCAACCATTCCCAGTAAATCTAATAATAGTTGCCACAACAGCGTAAATAATACCTACAACCATTAATCCGATATATGCACTACTAAATCCACCAACTGCTCCAGCTGTAGAAATAGCGGCTATATAAGCAAAACTACTTCCTAAATAAACTGGTACTTTTCCTTTTGTACAAGCAATATAAATTAATGTTCCGACTCCACTAGCCACTAAAGCGACACTAACATCTAATCCTGTTAACAAAGGAACTAGTACTGTCGCACCAAACATCGCGAATACATGCTGCAAACTTAACATTAACCATTTTAAAATACTTTTAGGCTTTTCTTGAATCCCAACAACTAAATTTTTTTCCATTTTCTTCTCTCCTTTTTTTTTTCAAAAAAAAAAAAAAAAACTTGGACGAAAGATGTAAACTAAGAAATTTTATAAAGAAATCTAAAAATTTCTTTGCTTCTCTTTCTAGTCTACCCGCAGGTTTTCTAAAGTTAATATATCACATATAATAAAACACTGTCAATACATAAATAAAAAAAGAGCCATAAAAAACTGCACCCTTTCTTTTTCATAGTTTCCTATGTCCAAGTTTATGGGCGCAGTTCGTTTTAAAGTGTCTACTTTTTTTGGTTCATTTCAAAAAACACTCTTTTTTATTCTAATTCACCTTGCCAAAGACCATGTAAATTACAATGTTCTCTCGCAAAAACTTCTTTCCCTTTAGCTACTTTAAATTCAGCGACTGGTAAATCTCCTGGATTAAGTTCTTTTTTAATAACCATTTCCCCATCAACATACAATTCGATAAACTCTATATAATGAACTTCAGTCATTGGATGATGTGACGGTTTTCCAACTGTTACACGATATCCATTTTCTAATTCTTCAACATAAGGTACATGTCTTTCTTCATTTACATTTCCTGTTAAAACTTCCATATCTATTTCCTCCTTCTATGTTATGATTCAATTATATTTTATATTCATAAAAATATCAAATAAAATACTATTTATAACCAATACTTAATAGTATAATATTACTAAGGAGAGTGATATTATTATGAAAGTTATAAATACAAAACATGCACCAGCCGCAGTAGGACCATATTCTCAAGGTGTTTTAGTTAATGATACTTTGTATGTTTCCGGACAAATACCTTTTGTACCAGAAACAATGACTTTAATTAGTGATTCAGTTAAAGATCAAACAAGACAATCATTAAGTAACGTACTAGCTATAGTTGAAGAAGCAGGTATGAAAAAGGAAAACATTATTAAATGTGGTGTATTTATGCAGGATTTAGGAATGTTTAAAGATATGAATGAAGTATATGCTGAATTTTTCGGTGATCACAAGCCAGCTAGATTTGCTGTTGAAGTTAGAAGACTTCCGCTTGATGTATTAGTTGAAATTGATGCAATAGTCGTAAAATAAGGTAATTTTAGTGTTTAGCTAATACTAAATAAGTATTTTAAAAAAGGCATTTCCATATTTTGTAATATGGAAATGCCTTTTTTATTTTTTCACAAGTCTCTAACTATTCTTTTTCTTTTGAAGCTATACTTTCTTTTTTATCTTTAGATGCTTGAGCTCTTTCAGCAGCTTCATCATCTTCTTCTTTCAAAAGTTCTTCTTCTTTTTCATTAAGTTTCTTTGGGTCAAATTCTTTATATTCTTCAACAATTGATTTTAAAAATCTAAAGAAATATACTCTAAATACATAAATTGCGTAAAATAGGTATGGAGGCATAAAAAGAATATTTGGACCAAATACAATTAATAATGTCCATGTCCATTTAGCTTTATTTCTCTTTTTAAGATAATTCCATACTAATTTGTAAACTAAAAAGTAATATAATCCAAGCACCGCAATAGCGGCAATTACGTAAATCCATTTTGATGAATCAATAAATACAATACGATTAAAAAAGTTTTGTAAATTACCAACAGCTGTAATATTCGTTACTGAAAAAAATCCTCCATTTTTAATAAATAGCCAAATATTTCTTCCCAAATAAAATAATTGTTGTAAGAATAAAATTGCAAAAATTAAAAACGATACTGTTTCATAAGGTCTTTTATTTGATGATAATGCGTGTTTTTCTCGATCTATTTCTTCTTTAAATCCCATTTTATTAACCACCTCTCTTCTTAAAATATATCATATAATTTATCTTTATTCAATAATAACTTATTTTACAAAAAAAAATACTTATCATTCGATAAGTACTACAAGTTAAATATGGTAGCCCGTACGGGATTCGAACCCGTGTATGCATGCGTGAAAGGCATGTGAGTTAAGCCGCTTCTCCAACGGGCCATAAATGGCGCCCAATCTAGGACTCGAACCTAGGACCCCATGATTAACAGTCATGTGCTCTAACCAACTGAGCTAATTAGGCATTTATTGGTTTTTTTATAAAAGCTATTTTGATTTTTAGAAAATAAAATAAAAAAGAAAGAAGCCTGGCAATGTCCTACTCTCGCACAATGTACTACCATCGGCGCTAAAGTGCTTAACTGCTGTGTTCGGTATGGGAACAGGTGTGTCCACTTTGCCAAAATCACCAGACTATTCTTCCAAAACTGGATAATACTGTTTTTGTAAAAAGTTAAGTCCTCGATCTATTAGTACCAGTCAGCTTCATACGTCGCCGCACTTCCACATCTGGCCTATCAACCTCGTAGTCTACAAGGGATCTTACTTCATAATTGAATGAGGAATCTCATCTTGAGGTGGGCTTCACGCTTAGATGCTTTCAGCGTTTATCCCTTCCACACATAGCTACTCAGCTATGGGCCTGGCAGCCCAACTGATGCACCAGTGGTGTGTCCAACCCGGTCCTCTCGTACTAAGGTCAGCTCCTCTCAAATTCCTAACGCCCACGACGGATAGGGACCGAACTGTCTCACGACGTTCTGAACCCAGCTCGCGTACCACTTTAATGGGCGAACAGCCCAACCCTTGGAACATGCTCCTGCTCCAGGATGTGATGAGCCGACATCGAGGTGCCAAACTCCTCCGTCGATGTGAACTCTTGGGAGGAATCAGCCTGTTATCCCCGGGGTAACTTTTATCCGTTGATTGCCAACCTTTCCATACAGAAATTGGCAGTTCACTAATACCTACTTTCGTACCTGCTTGACATGTACGTCTCGCAGTCAAGCTTCCTTCTACATTTACGCTCTACGAATGATTTCCAACCATTCTGAGGAAACCTTTGTGCGCCTCCGTTACTCTTTAGGAGGCGACCGCCCCAGTCAAACTGTCTGCCAGACACTGTCCCCCCGGCTACACACCGGTGGGTTAGATAATCAATAAGCGAAGGGTGGTATCCCAATGATGACTCCACCGAAACTAGCGTTCCGGCTTCAAAGTCTCCCACCTATGCTGTACATTACTTATCAAGTATCAATATCAAGCTACAGTAAAGCTCCACGGGGTCTTTCCGTCCTGTCGCGGGTAACCGGCATCTTCACCGGTACTAAGATTTCATCGAGTCTCTTGTTGAGACAGTGCCCAAATCGTTACGCCTTTCGTGCGGGTCGGAACTTACCCGACAAGGAATTTCGCTACCTTAGGACCGTTATAGTTACGGCCGCCGTTCACTGGGGCTTCAATTCATACCTTCGCTAATGCTAAGTACTCCTCTTAACCTTCCAGCACTGGGCAGGCGTCACCCCATATACATCATCTTACGATTTAGCATAGAGCTGTGTTTTTGATAAACAGTCGCTTGGGCCTATTCTCTGCGGCTCTACATAGTAGAGCTCCCCTTATCCCGAAGTTACGGGGTCATTTTGCCGAGTTCCTTAACAAGAGTTATCTCGCGCGTCTTTAGATTCTCTCCTCGTCTACCTGTGTCGGTTTGCGGTACTGGCACCCTATAAATTAACCCTAGAAGCTTTTCTTGGAAGCATAGATTCACATGACTTACGTCGTCACGCCTCAGCCTTCATGCAATACGGATTTACCTATATCACAGCCTAAACGCTTAAACCACAATCCACTCAGTGGCCCACGCTATCTTTCTCCGTCACTCCATCAGTTTATAAGGTGGTAAAGGAATATCAACCTTTTATCCATCGGCTACGCTTTTCAGCCTCACCTTAGGCCCAGACTAACCCAGAGCGGACGAACCTTCCTCTGGAAACCTTAGACTTTTGACGGTAGGGATTCTCACCCTACTTTTCATTACTCACACCGGCATTCTCACTTGTTATCGCTCCAATAGTCCTCACGGTCTAACTTCTCCGCAATAACAACGCTCACCTACCATTCGATAAATCGAATCCGCAGTTTCGGTACCATATTTAGCCCCGGTACATCTTCGGCGCAAAACCATTCGACTAGTGAGCTATTACGCACTCTTTAAAGGATGGCTGCTTCTGAGCCAACCTCCTAGTTGTCTAAACGATTTCACATCCTTTCCCACTTAATATGGATTTAGGGACCTTAACTGGCGGTCTGGGCTGTTTCCCTCTCGACCACGGACCTTATCACCCGTAGTCTGACTGCTGCATATGTTAGTATGACATTCGGAGTTTGATTGATATCAGTATCCCGGGATGGGACCATCAACCATTCAGTGCTCTACCTTCATACCACTAAACTGCAACGCTAGCCCGAAAGCTATTTCGGTGAGAACCAGCTATCTCTGGGTTCGATTGGAATTTCACCTCTAACCACAAGTCATCCAAACACTTTTCAACGTATCCTGGTTCGGTCCTCCATTGGGTCTTACCCCAACTTCAACCTGCTCATGGTTAGCTCACCCAGTTTCGGGTCTACAACAACATACTAATTCGCCGGTTAAGACTCGCTTTCGCTTCGGCTCCACTCCTCAAAGTTTAACCTTGCATGTTATTGTAACTCGCCGGTTCATTCTACAAAAGGCACGCTATCACCCATTAACGGGCTCTAACTTGTTGTAAGCACAAGGTTTCAGGATCTTTTCACTCCGTTCCCACGGTTCTTTTCACCTTTCCCTCACGGTACTGGTTCACTATCGGTCAATTGGTAGTATTTAGCCTTATGAGATGGTCCTCACATATTCCGACAAGATTTCTCGTGTCTCGCCGTACTCTTCGCCTAACGGAGATTTTATGATTTCGTTTACTGGACTCTCACCATCTATGGTTTGCTTTCCCACACAATTCAACTATCATAAAATTTTGTAACTCCAATGTTAGAACAGGGCTGGTCCCTTTTCGCTCGCCGCTACTCAGGGAATCGCTATTGCTTTCTTTTCCTACAGGTACTAAGATGTTTCAGTTCCCTGCGTCTACCTTCCATTACTGGATACTAGTTCTTCAAACTAGTGGGTTCCCCCATTCGGAAACCTCGGGATCACTGCCTACTTACGGCTACCCCGAGAATATCGCTGTTCGTCGCGTCCTTCATCGGCTCCAATTGCCAAGGCATTCACCTTGCGCTCTTAATTTCTTAACTTTTTACAGTATTATCCACTTTTCAAAGACCTTCTTCATTATTTAATAGAAAAAAATAATAAAGCTTGTGAAAGACTAAGTCTTTCAAAACCAAATAGAACAATGTTTTTTGATGTTTAGTATGAATTGATGTATCAATTTTATCTTTCTCCCTAGAAAGGAGGTGATCCATCCCCACGTTCTCGTAGGGATACCTTGTTACGACTTTACCCTAATCATCTATCCCACCTTAGGATGCTCCCTCCAGCAAGCTGGTTAGGCCACATACTTCGGGTGTTATAAACTCTCATGGTATGACGGGCGGTGTGTACAATCTCCGAGAACGTATTCACCGTGGTATTCTGACCCACGATTACTAGCGATTCCAACTTCATGAAGTCGAGTTGCAGACTTCAATCCGAACTGAGACCAGTTTTGAAGATTAGCTCCACCTTGCGGTTTGGCAACTCTCTGTACTGGCCATTGTAGCACGTTTGTAGCCCAGGTCATAAGGGGCATGATGATTTGACGTCATCCCCACCTTCCTCCAGTTTATCACTGGCAGTCTCGATAGAGTCCTCAACTTAATGTTAGCAACTATCAATAGGGGTTGCGCTCGTTGCGGGACTTAACCCAACATCTCACGACACGAGCTGACGACAACCATGCACCACCTGTCATTCTTGCCCCGAAGGGAAACTCTATCTCTAGAGTGATCAAGAAGATGTCAAGACCTGGTAAGGTTCTTCGCGTATCTTCGAATTAAACAACATGCTCCACCGCTTGTGCGGAGACCCGTCAATTCCTTTGAGTTTCAACCTTGCGGTCGTACTCCCCAGGCGGAGAACTTAATGCGTTAACTTCAGCACTGGGTAACCCCAACACTTAGTTCTCATCGTTTACGGCGTGGACTACCAGGGTATCTAATCCTGTTTGCTCCCCACGCTTTCGTGCCTCAGCGTCAGTTCCGGTCCAGTTAGCCGCCTTCGCCACTGGTGTTCCTCAATATATCTACGCATTCCACCGCTACACATTGAATTCCACTAACCTCTGCCGTACTCAATTCTGCCAGTTTCAAACCACTCTCCCCAGTTAAGCTGGGGGCTTTCAGGTTTGACTTAACAAAACGCCTACGCACGCTTTACGCCCAATAATTCCGGATAACGCTCGCTCCCTACGTATTACCGCGGCTGCTGGCACGTAGTTAGCCGGAGCTTTCTGGTTAAGTACCGTCAGCGCAGAATCATTTCCTAAACTGCGTGTTCTTCCTTAACAACAGAACTTTACGATCCGAAGACCTTCATCATTCACGCGGCATTGCTCGGTCAGGCTTGCGCCCATTGCCGAAAATTCCCTACTGCTGCCTCCCGTAGGAGTCTGGGCCGTGTCTCAGTCCCAGTGTGGCTGTTCATCCTCTCAGACCAGCTATGCATCGTCGCCTTGGTAGGCCGTTACCCTACCAACTAGCTAATGCAACGCAAGACCATCACACAGTGGTGCTTGAAAGCACCTTTAAACACTAGATCATGCGATCCAATGTCCTATCCAGTATTAGCTATCGTTTCCAACAGTTATCCTCGTCTGTGGGGTAGGTTTCTTACGTGTTCCTCACCCGTTCGCCACTAGCGCACCCCCGAAAGGGATTGCTCGTTCGACTTGCATGTATTAGGCATGCCGCCAGCGTTTATCCTGAGCCAGGATCAAACTCTCCATAAATTATGAATTGTTTTGATTCTTACTTTTTTAATTTTTTTTCCTAAACTCAAATTGACTTGTTCTATTCAGTTTTCAAAGACCTAATTGGTCGCACGAATAATCTAGCGTGCGTTTAATATTCTACTATAATTAGAATACTATGTCAACACATTTGATTAATTTTCGTAACTTTTTTTACTTCTTTTTCACCAGTACGTTTTTTATAAATAATTCGCACTGCAATAAAGAGTATATTATTTTAATGCTCAGTTGTCAACAACTTTATAAAAGTTTTTATTATGTTATAAATAGTATAATAAATTCTTACAAATAAGCATTATAAACGGTGTATAAAACCTAGTCGGGCTCTATTTCACCGCAATTAAAAGTATATAAAATTATATACCTTTTGTCAATAACTTTTTAACTTTTTTTTACTATAATTTTTAAGATAGTAATTAAATATTTATTTTAGATACAAAAACCCTCAAAATAGAGGGTTTTTATTTCTATATTATATAT
>Ga0190313_1001387_pt1 | contig 13094 bp, 13 predicted proteins | sample 4870071011_MG_FD_169989 | JGI IMG/M metagenome (GOLD analysis project Ga0190313, IMG submission 169989) | Hydrothermal vent sediment bacterial communities from Southern Trench, Guaymas Basin, Mexico - 4870-07-10-11_MG | ecosystem: Environmental > Aquatic > Marine > Hydrothermal vents > Sediment ...
TGGACTTGATAGTTTTGAAGAATCTTCAGAATTACCTGAAATGAGTAATTTTACAAAAAAAATATCAAACATATTTCATAATGTTTCTCAAATTACCTTAGAAGATTTAATTAAAACTTAATTTTTTTAAATTTGTAACTAATTTTCATAAATTATTTTTCCCATATCTCTTATATCATATCCTCCTAAGGATAAAACTGCATTTTTAAAACCTTTGTCATTTTTTATTATATCCAAAAGTGCCTGAATAATATCCAAATTTAGGAATTCTTTTGCTATTAAAAGATCATATCTTTCTTCTGCTACTGGGATAAAATCAAGATCCAAGGCTTTTGCTGCTGCTAAAATACCTAAGCCTACATCTGCCCTCCCACTTGCAACAGCCTGAGCAACTCCCATATGGGTATATTCTTCATTTTCATAACCTTTAATTTGAGAAGACTCTATTTTTAGTTCTCTTAAATGTTTATCAAGAAGAAGCCTTGTTCCAGAACCAGCCTGTCTATTAATAAAAACTACATCTTCTCTTATTAAATCCTCAAAACTTTTAATATTTTTAGGATTACCTTTTTTTATAATTAAACCTTGAATTCTGTATACTAAATTTATTAATACTACCTTTTTTTCTGGCAGAAGTTTTTTTATAAAAGGAATATTATATTCCCCTGTAACCTCATCTAAAAGATGTGTTCCTGCTATATGTGTTTCTCCCCTTTTTATAGCAATAAGTCCTCCCATAGAACCTACATGGGCAGAAGATAAACTAATATGAGGATATTTTTTTCTTAAATAATTATAAAGAATATCCAAAGTATTATCATGACTACCTATACAGACAATAGTATTATCAATCTCATCTTTTGTTTTCCATAAAAACACATCCACAGTTTGTCCCTGAGAATAACCTTCAGAACCAGAAGGTATAACAATGTAGCCATCTGCTCTAACAACTGACATAAGAAGACCTGCCCCCCTTCCCATAGGAGAAACAATATATTTTCCTCCTACTTTCCCTACTTTAACCCTTACAAATTCATCAACCCCTATATTAGAAGAAATTGGTCTTGAAAGAATAGCCTGTATTTTTTCTTCTTTTTTTAATTTTATTCCTAAATAAAGCTCTATAAGAGGCTTAACAAATAGATGATAACATAAAAAAGATGAAACTGGATAACCTGGTATTCCTAAAATAGGTTTATTTTTAATAAATCCTGCTATAAAAGGCTTAGCTGGTTTAATAGCAACACCATTTATAATAACCTTTCCAAGCTCACTTATAACTTTATAAGTAAAATCTTCTTTTCCATAACCTGAACCTGCATTCAAAAGCATAAGATCACATTCCTTATAAGCTTTTAAAATACTTTTTTCTATATCTTTTTCATCATCCTTAGCAATTGGATATACCTTAGGTTCTCCACCATCTCTTTTTATAAGATTTGACAAAACCAAAGAATTATATTCAATTAAATTCGGCGGTTTTAAAAATCCTTCTTTTATCTTTTCCGGTTCTATTAATTCTGAACCTATAGGTATTATTCCTATTACAGGTTTTTGCCTTACTTTTACTTCTAAAATTCCACTTGCAAGCATAGCACCTATCTCTGCCGCTCCAATAAAATGGTTCTCTGGTATTATAAGCTCTGTAGCTACAATATCTTCACCTACTGGTCTTACATTATGATAAGGTGGATAGGATTTATAAATTTCGATATAGTTTTCTTGAATATTTACTTCTTCAATAGGAATTACTGCATCAAAGCCTTTTGGAATAGGATCCCCTGTTTCAATCCAACAGGCATCTTCTCCTATTTTAAGTCTTACAGGGGTTTTTTCTGTAGCAGAGAAAGTGCTTTTTGCTTTTACTGCATAACCATCCATAGCTGAAGAATGGAAATAAGGAGAGGAAAGTTTAGCAAAAACAGGCTCTGCTGTAACTCTGTTAAATGAATCTTTGACTGGAATAATTTCTGAAGGGAGAGGACAAAATACTTTCTCTTTAAAAGTTTCTATAAGAAGTCTTTTAGCTTCTTTTAAAGATATTAATTTATGAAAAACTTTTTTACTCACTTTCATTTAATTTAATACTACTTTTTATAAAATGGGAGCAATTTTTAATAATTTCTCAAGCTTTTATTTTTAAAAATACTCAGATATAATATTTTTAATGCTTAATAAAAATTATCTTTCTCTGAAGGAAGCTATCAATATTCTTTTAAATTCTATCTCTTTTGAATTACTTCCTTTTGAAATTATTCCTTTGGAAAAAGCTTATAATAGAATCACTTATGAAGATATACATGCACCTGAAGATCTTCCTGGTTTTAAAAGATCAACAGTTGATGGTTTTGCAGTAAGATCTCAAGATACTTTTGGAGCCAAAGAAACTATGCCTGCTTATTTAACTATAAAAAATAATATTTCTATGGGAACTGCTCCTGACTTTTCTTTGGGACCTGGTGAAGCTGCAGGTATTGGAACAGGAGGAATGCTTCCAGAAGGAGCAGATGCAGTAATTCCTATTGAGCATGTAAATATAGTGTCTCCTCATCTAATTGAGGTTTTAAAACCTATCGGACCAGGAGAAAATGTTATTTTTGAAGATGAAGATATAAAAAAAGGAGAGCTTATTATACCTAAAGGACACAGACTAAAACCCCAAGATATAGGTGGACTTGCGGGTTTGGGTTTTACTCAAATAAAAGTAGTTAAAAAACCAGTAATTGCTATAATACTTACAGGAGACGAAATCATTCCTCATACTGAAAAAGCAACCCCTGGAAAAGTAAGAGACATTAATTCTTTTACTTTAGCAGGTTTAATTAATGAATTAGGTGGTATTCCTCTTAAAATGGGAATTGTTAAAGATAATTATGAAGAGATAAAAACTATAGCAGAAAAAGCCTATGAATTAGCAAACATTATTTTAATTATTGGAGGAACAAGTGCTGGAATAAAAGATATGACTGCAAATATTATAAATGAACTTGGAAAACCTGGTATTCTTTTTCACGGAGTTTCTATAAAACCAGGAAAACCCATTATTGCTGGAATATGTAATAATAAGCCAGTTTTTGGTTTGCCAGGTCACCCTGTAGCTGTTTATCTTTGTTTTGAGTTATTTGTAAAACCAGTTATAAATAAAATGCTTGGATTAATTGATAAAATCTATAAAAACAAAATAAAGGCTAAGTTAACAAGAAGTATTTCGTCACAGGCAGGAAGGACAGATTTTATAAGAGTATATTTAGAAGAAAAAGATGGAGAAATTTGGGCTACCCCACTTTTAAGCAAATCAGGACTTATTATGAGCTTAATAAAAGCTAATGGAATCCTGTGCATTCCTGAAGATCTTCTGGGATTTGAAAAAAATGAAATAGTGGAGGTGGAAATATTATGAAAGATAAGATTGTATTTCTTTATGTAACCTGTAGTTCCGAAGAAGAAGCTAAAAAGATAGGAAAGGCCCTTCTTAAAGATAGATTTTGCGCTTCTATTAATATCTACCCTAATATAAGTTCCATATATTGGTGGGAAGGTAAGATTGAGGAATCAAAAGAAGCTATTATGATTGTAAAAACAAGAAAATCTCTCGCTAAATTAGTAGAAGATAAGATTTTAAAACTTCATTCTTATACTTGTCCTTGTATAGTCCAAATATCTGAAATTGAAGAGGGTAATAAATGTTTTATAAACTGGCTTTTCAAAGAAACAAAAAAACCTAATATCTAATGAATTTATATAAAGAAATTGCTGAGATTATTAAAAATTCAAATTATCTCATAGCCTTTACAGGTGCCGGTATTTCTGTTGAAAGTAGTATACCTCCTTTTAGAGGAGCCCAAGGATTATGGAGTAAATATGATCCTATGGAGGTTGCCCATATTGAATCTTTTTTAAAAAATCCTACCAAGGTATGGGGAATGCTTAGAGAAATGTTTGAAATAGTTTTTAAAGCTAAACCAAATCCTGCACATATAGTTTTAGGAAAATTAGAAAAGTTAGGGTATTTAAAGGCAGTAATTACTCAAAATATAGATGGTCTTCACCAATTAGCTGGAAACACTAATGTTATAGAATATCATGGAAATTGTAGATGGCTTTTATGTTTAAAATGTGGGAAAAAGGAACCAGTTAAAAAAGAATTGATTAAAAATCTTCCATATCCTATCTGTAAAGACTGTAAAAATCCTTTAAAACCTGATGTAATCTTTTTTGGAGAATCTATACCTTTTGAGATTATGAAAAAAGCAGAAAATGAAGCAAAAAGTTGTGATGTTATGCTAATTATTGGAACTTCTGGAATTGTCTATCCTGCTGCAGGTTTACCTTATATTGCAAAATCAAATAATGCTCTAATAGTAGAAATAAATCTTGAAGAAACACCTTATACTCAATCTATTACAGATTATTTTTTAAAAGGCAAAGCATCAGTAACACTTTCCAAAATCTTTCATTATATTAGATCTTGAATTCCCTAAAATATTTATTATTTTTTAAAGTTTAAATAAAGGGGGTGAATTTTATTATGCCTATTTATGAATTTAAGTGCTTAGATTGCGGAAAAACTTTTGAAAAACTTATTTTTAAAAGTGAAGAAGAAAAAGAGTTAATATGTCCTTATTGTAAATCTCAGAAAATAGAAAAAATGTTGTCTGGATTTTATTCTACTTGTAAAGGTTCTTTTACAAGTAAAAGTTCTTGTGGAGGGAAAGGATTTGGTTTTAGTTGAGCTTAGATCTTAAAAAGGGAGAGTTTCTCCCTTAAAAATTAAATATGTTGAGCAAAAGAATAGTTGTTTGTTTAGATGTAAAGGATGGAAAAACCACCAAAGGTATTAAGTTTAAAAATAATATAGAAGTTGGTGATCCTGTAGAAATGGCTGAGAAGTATTATTTAGAAGGTGCTGATGAGATAGTATTTTATGATATTACAGCAAGCGCAGAACATAGAAAAATCATGATTAATGTAGTTAAAAAAACTGCTGAACATATTTTTATTCCCTTTTCTGTAGGAGGCGGGATAAAGAGCTTAGATGATATGAGAGAGGTTTTACTTGCAGGAGCTGAAAAGGTTTCAATTAATACCGCTGCTGTTTTAAATCCTAAACTTATTTATGAAGGGGCTAAGGCTTTCGGTTCTCAATGTATTGTTCTTGGAATGGATGTTAAAAAAGTAGAACCCTCCTCCAAAATTCCTTCAGGATATGAGGTTTGGATTAAAGGAGGAAGACAACCTATGGGAATAGATGCTCTATGGTGGGCAAAGGAAGCTGAAAATCTTGGTGCCGGTGAGATTTGCCTAAATTCTATTGATGCAGATGGAACAAAGGAAGGATATGAATTAACTATTACTAAAATGATAGCAGAGGCTGTAAATATTCCTGTTATTGCTTCTGGAGGAGCAGGACATCCAAAACATCTTTATGAAGTTTTAACTAAGGGAAAAGCTGATGCTGCACTTATTGCCTCCATGGTCCATTATGAAATGTATACTATAAAAGAAATAAAAGATTACCTTGCAAAAAAAGGAGTTAAAGTAAGAATTAAGTGGTAGTATTTTCAGAATTAATCTCTAACCAGCCTTCAAATTTTTTCTTAAAAATAAAAAATATCACAAAGGTGATACTAAATAATCCAAAAACAATTAAAATTTTTTTTGGATGACCTCCATAAACAACGTCTCCTTGTAAAGAAAGAGCAAATGTTCCGGGTATTCTTCCAAGACTACATATAAAAATAAAAGCTTTAAAAGAAAGAGGCATAAATCCTAAAAAGTAATTTAACATATCTTTTGGAAAACCAGGAAATAAATAAAGAAAAAAAGCTCCAGTAACTCCATATTTTTTAAAAATCTTTCTTATTTTTAAATAACGGACTGATTTTTCATATCTTTTTAAAATTTTCTTTTTAAAAAATTTTGCTATATAAAAAGCTATAGATGAACCTATCATAATTCCTGTAGTACTTATTAAAAATCCCTTTAAAACCCCAAAGAAAAACCCTGCTAAAAACCCTGCTGCTTCACCAGGAATAGGAGCTATAACCACCTGTAAAGCTTGAAAAGCAATAAATAAAATTGGACCCAAATAAGGATATTTCTCTAAAAATATTCTTAATTCCTCTCTATTATTCCAAAAAGAAAAAAAATTTTCAAACATTTTTCTAAAAAATATACCTACAAACCTCTGAAACCTTTTTACAGGAAAAAATTTCTATTTTAAAATCTTTCTTTTTAATATTAGCTAAACTCGGAATAAAAGCTTTTTGAAATCCTTTTTTTTCTGCTTCTTTTAGCCTAAGAGTTATATCTCTTACAGGTCTTAATTCTGCAGAAAGTCCTACTTCTCCAATAAAAATAGTTTTAGGAGGTAACTGTTTTTCCAAAAGACTTGATAAGAGTGCCATAATAATTGCTAAATCAGCAGAAGGATCTCTTATTCTCAATCCTCCTGCTATCTTAACATAAATGTCCTGATCTCTAAAGTTAAATCCTAATTTTTTTTCCAAAATAGCAACCAAAAGAGAAAGTCTAATTGGATCAAATCCAACTGCTGTTCTTCTTGGAACCGCAAAATAACTTTTAGTTACTAAAGCCTGCACTTCAACTAATAGTGGTCTTGTTCCTTCTATAATACAAAATATAGCTCCTTCTTCTCCGGAAAGAAAAAAGTCTTCATATTGAGAATGAGGAATTAATCCTTTTTCTGTCATTAAAAATACTCCTATTTCATTTATTGGACCAAACCGGTTTTTCACAGCTCTAAGAATCCTAAAACCTGTTTCTTTTTCTCCTTCCAAATAAAGAACTACATCTACCAAATGTTCTAAAATTTTTGGACCAGCTATAATACCACCTTTAGTAATATGCCCTACCAATATTACTATAATACCTTTTTCTTTAGCTAAACGCATAAGAACATTGGCACATTCTCTAACCTGAGACACTCCTCCAGGGGAACTTTCAAGTTCAGGAAGATATACAGTCTGGATAGAATCTACAATTAAAAGATGAGGTTTAATATTTTCAACTGTCTCTAAAACTGAAGCTAAATTAGTATCAGAAATAAAATAAAAATCTTTATTTATCCCCAATCTATCTACCCTTAACTTAACCTGTTCCACTGATTCTTCTGCAGAAACATAAATTACTTTTATACCCTTTTCAGAAAGAAGTCCTGCTATTTGGGTTAATAATGTTGATTTTCCTATACCAGGATCACCTCCAATAAGAATGAGTGAGGAAGGAACAACACCACCTCCTAAAACAAGATCAAATTCATTTAAACCCGTTTCTAATCTTTTTCGCAATTCAAAGGTAATTTCAGAAAGTTTATAGGCTTTTGCTTTTTCAGAAGATATTTTTTTATTTTTTTTACCTTTTCTTTCCTTTTCTTCAACAAAAGAATTCCAAGAACCACATTCTGGACATCTACCTAACCATTTCAAACTTTTATATCCACAATTCTGACAATAATAAGTCATAAATCACCTTAATTTTTTAAAAATACCTTCCCAAATTGAAAAATATTTATATCTTTTTTCGGTTATTTTTATTATTACTTCATCAAGTTTTTTTGCATTTTCTAAATAATAAGGAGAATCTAACCATTTTTTAACCACCATAACTTTTTTTCTTGCTAAATTATCTGTTTTTCTCCACAAATGGTATTGGTTTTCTGGAAATTTTTCAAGTTGAATTACATATACTTTTGGATGAGATTTCATATAAAAAGCAAGAGATGAAGCTATAGATCTATCTTTAGTTACTATAGGAATTCCTGGCTTACAATATTTTTCAACTTTTTCTGCAAGCACTTTCCATCCTATAAATTTTTTTAAAAGAATTTGTAAAGAATCTGGAAATTTTTGAGGAAAATAACCTAAAAGATAAACTAAACTTGATAAAATAATACCTATAACTAAATTACTAAAAATTAAAGCTTTCCATTTTTGAGAAAAAGAAATATAGACAAAGGAAAAAATAAAACCTGTTAAAACAAATGGTAGGATCCAATTAACATTTAGTCTGATAAAAAATGATAAAAAAATCAAAACCAAAATCGGAGGAAAAGAAAGAAAATATAAAAAATCTAAAATTTCAGAAAATTGTTTTTTAAATAAATTTTTTGTATATGCTGTTCCTAAAAAAAGAAAAACTAAAAATAAAGGTGTGTAAACAAATGTGCATCCTCCTAAAAATTTTAAAAAAGAATATAAAGATAATGTTTTTCGAGTAAAATGTTCTTCTGTATGTTTAAATAAAATAAATTGATGTGTATAATTCCAGTAGATATTCGGAAAATAAATTAAAAGAGCTATTAAAAAAAGCAAAAACGTTTCTTTTCTAAAAAGAAAAGTTTTGTTAAATATTATTAAATAAACTAAACTCAAAATTAAAAAACCAAACATAGTTTGTTTAGTTAAAAATCCCAATCCTATAAAAAGTCCAGTAAAGAAAGCATTTCTATAGTTAGGACTTTTCAAGTATTCACAAAAGAAATATAAAGATAAAATCCAAAAAAGTATTAAAGGTGGATCTACAGTCATTATAAAACTATAAACTGTCATTATAGGTATAAAAGAAATAGTAATTAAAAGAAAAAAAGCTTTTGTTTTATCAAAATATTTAGTAATTAAAAAGTAAGAAAAAAGAAGTGTTAAAATGTGACAAATTAAAGCTGGTAGTCTTACTGCTAATTCAGAATTTCCTAAAATCTCAGTAGATATTCGGATAATCCAAGCTATCATGGGGGGTTTGTTATAATAGCCCCAATCTAAAGCTCTTGACCAATCCCAATAATAGGCTTCGTCATAAGAAAGAGGAAGATTTAAAAAATAAAGATATATAAATTTAAAAATAAAAAAAAAGAAAAGAAATAAAAAAACTATTAGAAAATTCATATTAGGCCTTTTTTGCATTTATTTTAGTTAAAATTAAATTACAGAATTTATAGAACACAAAAGCTAAGATAAAACCTAAAATCCATCCTCCTAATACATCTAAGGGAAAATGGACTCCTAAATAGATACGAGACCATCCTACCATAATAAAAAAAGAAATTAAAATAAACATTAGTGTGGGATAAAAAAATGAGAGAAAAAAAGATACAAAGGAAGAATTAGAAGCATGACAAGATGGAAAACTAAAACTAACTTCTTTTTTTTGAGGAGTATTAAGATATTTAAACTGATTATTAGAATAATAATAAACTTTAGGAATACTTACAAAGGGTCTTTTTCTTTTAAAATAAGGTTTCAAAATCCTTGCACAACTGAAATCGACTAAAAGAAATCCTACAATCATAAAAAAAATAATAATTAAATATTTCTTAAGAGGATTTTTTAATAATAAAAAAAAACTAACTAAGATATAAAACGTATCAATAAAAATACAATTACTAAAAATAGACAAAATGTTATCTAAAAATGATAGTCTAAAATGATTTATTAAATAGAACAAAAATATATCTAAATTTAGCATTAAAATATGCTTATATTAGCTTTCTTTGCATCTTCTAAGAACTTTTTTAAACCGCTATCTGTAAGAGGGTGTTTAAACATCTGTTCTATTACTTTAAAAGGGATAGTTGCAATATCAACTCCTAAAAGAGCACATTGTTTAACATGATCAACATGCCGAATACTTGCAGCAATAACTTCTGTTTCAAAATCATAAAGAGTATAAATTTGCACTATTTCTTCTAAAATTTCCATTCCATTATAAGCTATATCATCTATTCTTCCGATAAAAGGAGATACATAATTTGCACCAGCTTTTCCTGCTATTAAAGCCTGAAGAGAAGAAAAAACTAAAGTTACATTAGTTTTAATTCCCTCTGCTTTTAAAGCTTGAACTGCTTTTATTCCTTCATAAGTAAAAGGAATTTTAATAACTACATTATCTCCCATTTTAGCAAGTTCTCTTGCTTCTTTTATCATCCCTTTAAAATCAGTAGCTATAACCTCTAAGGAAACAGGTTTATCTGACACCTCTTTAAGTATTTCTAAAGCTGCTTCTTTCCATGGTTTTCCTGTTTTAGAAAGAAGGGTAGGATTTGTAGTAACACCATCAAGAATATTCCACTCTTTTACTTTTCTTATTTCTTCAATTTTAGCTGTATCAACAAAAATTTTCATAAATTTCCTCCTCCTTTTAAAAGGTGATAGATTTTTAATCTTAAACCCTGAAGTCTTATAAATCCTTCTGCATCCTTAGGATTATATTCATCTTTTTCATCAAAACTGGCAAGTTCTTTTTTATAAAGACTATAAGGGCTTCTTCTTCCAACAACCATTACATTTCCTTTATAAAGCTTAAGTCTTACTATTCCTGATACCCTTTCTTGGGTTTTTTCTATCAAAGTTTTTAAGCTCTGGAACTCAGGACTATACCAAAAACCATAATATATAAGCTCTGCAATTTTAGGTATAAGTGTATCCTTAAGCCTCATAACTTCTCTATCAAGAGTAATCTGTTCCAAAGCTCTATGAGCTATATGAAGAATTGTTCCTCCTGGAGTTTCATAAACTCCTCTGCTTTTGATTCCCACAAATCTATTTTCTACCATATCAATTCTTCCGATTCCATGAGAGCCACCTATTTTATTAAGTTCAGAAAGTAATTCTACAGGATTTAAATTTTTTCCATTAATTGCAATAGGTTCACCCCTCTCAAAAGCAATTTCTATATATTCAGGTTGATCAGGAGCTTTTTCTGGAGAAACTGTCATAATAAACATATCCTCTGGGGGTTCTTGCCATAGATCTTCTAATATCCCTCCTTCATAACTTATATGAAAAAGATTAGCATCAATACTATAAGGTTTTTCAGGAGTTACAGGAATAGGAATTCTATTTTTTTTAGCATACTCTATAAGATCTCTTCTTCCTTTAAAATCCCATTCTCTCCAAGGAGCAATAATTTTTAAATCAGGTGCAAGAGAAACATAAGTTAGTTCAAACCGAACCTGATCATTTCCTTTTCCAGTTGCTCCATGTGCTACTGTATCTGCTCCTTCTTCTTTTGCAATCTTAACTTGCTCTTTTGCAATAAGAGGTCTTGCTAAAGATGTTCCAAGCATATACCAATTTTCATAAATTGCTCCAGCCTTTATAGCGAAAAATATATAATCCTTTACAAATTCTTCTTTCAAATCTTTAATAATTACTTTTTCAGCACCACATTTAATTCCTTTTTCTTTAATTTCATCCCAGTTTTCTTCCTGACCAAGATCAGCACAAAAAGCAATAACAGGACATTGATAATTTTCTATAAGCCATTTTAAAATAACAGAAGTATCAAGTCCACCAGAATACGCTAAAACTATTTTTTTAGGTTTCAAAAAGATCCTCCTCTAAGCTTTACTTAAAGATTTACCAAGCTTTTCTTCTACAGATCTAATCTTATTCTGAATACGACCAGATTTTCCTTTTCTGTAATCTATTTTTATATTAACAATAATTCGATTACAGTCTTTTTCTAAAGTTTTAAAACAATTTTCCACAATCTTTAAAGCTTCTTCTATTGATTCTGTTTCAACTACTGTTTCCATAGGAGTTAAAACATAAGGAAATTTTGAATTTTCAATTACTTCAATAGCTCTTGTTACATATTTACTAACACTCTCACCTTTATCCAAAGGAAAAATACTAATCCCTATTAATACACTCATAACATCATTTTACAATGAATCCTTTTAATAGCAACTTGATTAAAATTTAAATTTTTGCAAAATTTGTCATAAATTCAAAAACTTGACGAAATTAGAATTTTGCTTTAATCTTTAAATTTAAAAGGTTTTATTATAATTTTATTTAATTTAATGAAAAATTTTTTTAAAAAAATAATAATAGTAGCTAATCGATTACCCTTTAATGTAAAATCAGACTTAAGTTTTTCTAAAAGTCCTGGAGGTTTAGTTTCGGGTTTAGAAACTTTTCTAAAAAAAGCAGGTATTAAAAATTATATTTGGATTGGATGGGCTGGTTCACATTTTGATAAAAATAAGTTTGAAATTGTTAAGCAAAAAGCCAAAAGATATAAAAGCTATCCTATATTTATTCCTGCTAAACAATTAGATAAATTCTATAATGGATTTTGTAATAAAATACTTTGGCCTCTTTTCCATGGATTTCCAAGTTATGTAGTTTATGATGAAAGCTATTGGGAAACTTATGTAGCAGTAAATAAACTTTTTTGTGAAGAAGTAGCTAAATACATTACCAAAGATTCAGTAATATGGGTTCATGATTATCATCTAATGCTTCTACCTTCTATGTTAAGAAATATGTTTCCTGATGCAATAATAGGTTTTTTCCTTCATATTCCCTTTCCCCCACCTGAACTTTTTATGCAACTTCCTTGGAGAAAAGAACTTCTTGAAGGTCTTTTAGGATGTGATTTAATAGGGTTTCATATTTATGAATATACTACCAATTTTTTAAGAACTCTTTCTCGCACTTTGGGAATAGATCATAAAATGGGAGGAATTTTATATCAGGATAGATTTATAAAAGTTGAAACCTTTCCTATGGGAATCGACTTTGATTTGTTTTATAATGCTTGCGAAAGAAAAAAATTAAAAAATTCCTTAAAAAAAATTAAAAATCAGTTAAAAGATAAAAAAATTATTTTTTCTGTAGATAGACTCGATTATACTAAAGGAATTTATAACAGGCTTTTAGCATTTGAAGAACTTTTACTTAGAAGACTTGATCTTCATGAAAAAGTAGTTTTAATAATAGTTGTTGTCCCTTCAAGAGAAGGGGTAGAACATTATCAACGAATGAAAAAACAATTAGAAGAAAAAATAAGTGAAATTAATGGAAAATTTGGTAAAATACATTGGGTTCCTGTATTATACTATTATAGGTTTCTTAATTTTGAAGAGTTAGTTGCTCATTATTTAGCTGCTGATGTGATTTTAGTTACTCCTTTAAAGGATGGAATGAATTTAATTGCCAAAGAATTTATAGCCTCAAGAAAAGACCAAAAAGGAGTTATAATACTTTCTGAATTCGCAGGAAGTGCCAGAGAACTGGGAGAAGCTCTTATTGTAAACCCTAATTCTGTAAATGAATTATCATATGCTT
>Ga0190313_1001388_pt1 | contig 13081 bp, 24 predicted proteins | sample 4870071011_MG_FD_169989 | JGI IMG/M metagenome (GOLD analysis project Ga0190313, IMG submission 169989) | Hydrothermal vent sediment bacterial communities from Southern Trench, Guaymas Basin, Mexico - 4870-07-10-11_MG | ecosystem: Environmental > Aquatic > Marine > Hydrothermal vents > Sediment ...
ACCGTCTTAAGTTTTTAACCAAAACCCCCCGTCACACTCTCAAAAATCAAAAAAATCGCGAAAAAATCAGCGCCGCAACAACCTCAAATAAAACCATAACAATAAAACCTCTAACATAATACAAATAACAGCTACAAACCACAATAAAAATATGGAAAACCAAAACATGTCGTAGAGGCGCTGATACTGTTCTATGGCCCAATTGATGAATTCGGATTCATTCATTTTTATTCATTTTGACTTATTTTTAGACTTTTTTTTATTACTTTCCCCTGGCTTGGAACCAGCTTCAAGAGGCAGCTTACACTCCAGCGCACCCTCAATATATATATAAACCTCACCTTTATACACAGTCACATCTAACTGTTTAGGCTTCTTTTCCAAGATAAGTGCTCTAACTTTATCCGCAACCTCCTCCCAACCCATAATCAATCACCCTCTTTATCATCCCAGATACATGGACACGCTAAACAAATTGGAGGATAACAGTTCCAGCACCTATCAAACATTTTGGAGTCTATAGTGTATGTTTTCTCTACCATCATCATCACCTCATAAACTATACCCTTCACGCTCCTCCCAATCGCTCTCCTCCAACACAACATCGTAGAACGACAATTCTTTGATTGGCGCATTGACAAGCCTTATTTCATACTTTACGTAAGTCTTGTTGTCCTGATACCTCTTAATTTCCTCCTGCGCCAACAACTGCAATGTATCAGGCACCAAAATCGCTCCGCAAAGCAATCCAACCGTCTCCCTCCCCATTCTAAACCTAACATAAACCGGCTTATAGTAGTTGTCGATGAACCACTTTACAAAGGGTCCAAGCTTCGGAATGATCAGCCTATACATCGCCAGCTCGTTTATCAAATCCTCTTTGCTCAATTGCTCCAACTGTTTCTTGATTTGCTCCAACTCGACAGCTATGGCGGGCATTTCCTCACTACCATTTACTTCCTCAGCCATATAGTATTGCACAACCACAAACTATATATATGTTCCGAAAGGGCATCCCGGGGGGTATATTTTTTGTTTTAACGGGGGTTCGGTTACCGGTACACCCGGTACCCCTTGTAATGCCTATTTAAGCCTAATCGAAAACCGTTATTACTTCCTTTAGCTTATATAATGACAAGGAGGTGAGTTTGAGGTATGCCTGAGGTAGCGGTTGTTGACCCAACCATAGCGGCGAAAAAGTTGTTGGAGAGAGTGAGAGTATCTAAGGGATTCTACATACACGGAGTGCAAAACCCCAAGAGGTCTCCAACGGAAGCAGCCATACAGGCTGCTGATGCATGGCATGCAAGGGTTTCAGCGGCTGAGACAAAGAAGAAGTGGGTAGATAACAGGAAATTGGCTGGTGACGAAAGCTGGCTGGCTGGCATTCTTGGAAAGGGAGCGGACAGATGGCTTCCGGGTGTAGAGTTTGGTATTGGTAAATACTTAGCGTTCGCGGAGGAATTCTTCCCATACTTGGCTGCTGGTTTGAGCAAGGTCTACAGCATCCAGAAGAGGACTTTGGAGGACAGCATAAAGAGAGCGGCTGAGATGATCAGGCACAACGCTGCATTCAAGAGGAAGAAGAGAGCCTTCTCACTTGACGAGCTGAGGAGCCTGAAAGAAAAGGTAGAAAGCGTACCACTACCATCGTAGCGGGTTGAACAATCCATATTTTTTTTAATAGGTAAGGGGGTGGTGAAAGTTGGCTAGGTATTGGATTTTAGATAAAATAATCAAACAGGGAACGGAATACGAAACACCGAAAAGAGTTGGCTACGTTGTTGAGAAAGTAGGAACTGATAGTAGCGAAGAATCTTACTTTATGGTCGGAGATAAAAGGACCACAGACATCATTAACACAATTGCTCCTTTGCACAAGACTTCGAGTAATCTTCTCGGACTTTTGGACATCTCAGAGCTTCCGGTTGTAATTCCGCCATCGACCAAGTTCACGTTTAACGGTGCTTCTGGTTCAAAAGCCAGAATTGTAGGAAAAGCAGTATTCTTGGATCCTGGAGAAGGAATGCCCGCAGAATTTCTAACGCGCTACGCAGAACAGCACAGAAAGTATTTCACATACTACAAAGGTAGTTTTGCTTTGGGAACTGATGAAGCATGGAAAGCAGGGGCCGAATACGAAATTCTAAGCTTGACACCGCTTACCATTGAAAAAATCACTTTGGACAGCTTCGTTTTGGTATCAATCAGCGGAAATACGGTAAACGAGGGAGATTTCGGTGTAAAGTTCTACATTGACAATTCACCGTTAGAATTCGATGTTGCAGAGAATTTGATGGAAGGAATTGATTCTAAGTCAATGCCATCTCCACCGGCCGATTCAACTGAAATGATCCCATTCAGTCTGAAAGACTTTCCAATAGAGCTAACAGGAGATCACACGCTAAGCATCAAAGTCAAAAACACGAGCGGAGCTGACAAAAGCCCAGCATCTGGTTCTAACTGGAGTGTAGAGGTTTTGGTAGTTGCGAAATATGAAAGAGCGGAGTGAGATGAGCCATGACGAGCAAGGAGCTTTCTAATGTCATAATAAAATATTTTGAGAACGCTGGTATAGCTGACGGAGGAAAATTCAGCGGAGAGTGGGATTCCGACGATGACTACGTCATAAGGCACATTCTTATCAAAGCTGACGGAGCTGCTCCTACTAAAAGCACAATAACGATAAGGATAGACGGAGATCCAATAACGCGAGATAAAGCATTGTGCAACACATTTGGAACAAACGCTGAGAATGCATTACTGCTAAACATTCCGCTCGGAAAAGGCAGAAAGTTCGAGTATGAAGGGACAAACAGCGAGGGAGCGACGAAAACGTTTACGGTTGAGTTAGTGCTTGAAAAGACGGCATAACGACCATGAGCAAGAAGATCGTTGTTCCAATAGCTATTGAAGCAGCAGCTGGGGAAGACAAAAAACACGAGTTATGGGAAGTAGACAGGCCAAAGGTTAAAGTAAAGGAAATAGAGCTTCACTTCGAAAGCGGAGTGATGAACGTTCTTTTTGCAAGTTTATACTATGGAGACATGAAAGTAGCACCTGAAACGGGAGAATGGACTTCAGACGGAGGGAGAATTGTCGATTATCCAGATGCAGTTTACTACAGAGGCGATAAGATCTTGCTGAGGGTTAGAAACACAGACACGGCAAATCCGCATAAGGTTTGGGGTAGTATTGAGTTAGAAGTGGAGGAGGATTAGAATGAGCTTTACTCGTAAAATTGTCGGGAATTTGGAGTTCAATCAGGAAGAGGGAGAGATAAAGCATGTAAGAACAGGAGAAAGATTGGCTAAGTTCGCTTCTAAGTTCGTAGTGATAAACATGCATAAAGCGAGTACAGATGCAATAGCTATAGACTCTACAGGAGTAAAGTACCAGCAAAGAGCATTTAAGGCTATCGATGAGCTTGTAACTCACTTAAAAAAGGTTATAATGGATGTTTACGCAGATGAACCTTCAGCCACAGATGCTGTAGTTAGAGTTGGTTTGTATTGTGTAGATGATGCAGAGTGGCTGGGATACGTTGAATATTCCGGAGATTTTGGCTTTAAGTCTTTTGAAGTTAGTGGAAACGTATTAAGACAACACAAAGAACACCGTATAACTGTCAGAATAGAGGTTATGACTGCATCAGCCACATCGGGAGCTACACAAAATATAGTCGAAAGAATCATCTATTTCGTCTATGACTTCACTTAACCTCACCATTCGTAAAATCCTCTGGGCAGGGTTAGCAGTAATCTCAGCATTACTTTTTTACCACTACTTCAGCACAGCGTACGTCTACACTCAGTACTGGCCAGACTGGAAAGAGACGTTGTTCTTCACGGAATCATGGGCTAACGTCTGGCTAATAGTTCTGATAGTGTCGTTTATACAATTGTTGAGAGAGAAGTAAAATCGAGGTGACAAAAATGGTCAACCAGGTGATAAGGATTCCCAAAGGTTGTGTACTATGGCTTGATTTGACAGAGGATACAGGAGACATCTTATACGACCGTTCAGGACACGGAAACAACGGAAAAGTCTATGGAGCTGTTTTGGAGAAGAGATTGCCGTTTATCGGCAGAAGATTTGATGGAGCGGATGATTATGTGGAAATAAGAGAAAGCATATTAAAGGATACTCACACAGTAGTAGCGTGGATTAATACAACAACAGCAGGTTTGGAGATGGCAATATATGCTGAAGGAAATACAAGAACTAACGCTCCTCTAAAGTTGTTATCTATTTACAATACAGGGATTCACTACCTGTTACGATCTGATGAGAATGTAGATTTGGTAAATATTCTTTTGGACGATTTAGGTTTGTGTGATGGAAAATGGCACATGATTGCAGTTAGTAACGATGGTAGTTTAGCAAATGTTTATGTTGATTGTAATTTGGTAGCATCTGAAAGTGTTGAAACAGGAACAATTACAGTAAATACAGCAACAGTTGGTGCAATAAAAAGGATGGTAATATCTAATTATTTCAACGGTCTCATCGCTCACGTCAGCCTCTACAACCGTGCTTTTACACCAAAGGAAATCAAATACCTTTACGAGGAGTTCCAGAAGAGAGTTTTCAGGAGAATAGCTCCCTTAGAAATTAGAATGAGGTAAATGCAATATGCCAGCCTATTCTTACCGCATTAAAACAGATCCGCTAGAGGAGAAGAAAACTACCATTAAAATAAAAGGAGACTACTTGACCAAAGTAATAATCAGATTTCCACCTGGACCAATGGGTTTGCTTCACGTTCGCATTTACTACGGTGATTATCAGCTATTCCCAGAGGACAAGGATACTGACTTTGCTGATGATGATTTACCCATTGAGTGGGAAGAGTTCTGGGAGTTGCCAGAAGATCCGTGTCCATTGACGATTTGGACAAAGAACGAAGACGATACATACGCTCACACAGTCCACATTTATTTGTTCACGAAATACAAACAACAGATGCTAGCAGAGCAGATTGCTAGTTCGGTTAGGAGAGTTTTAGGCGGAATAACGAAAACCGTGAGTGTAATCTTTAGGAGGTGAATGCCATGCCCACAGGAACACCAGATTGGCACACGAGAACGAGAATAGTTGCGCAGGATGTAGATAAACTGCTAGTGGATATTGTAGCTCAAACGATTTCTAAACTTGCGGTAGATATTGTAGCTCAGAGCATTGGTAACATAAAGACGGACATAGCAGCAGCAAGCATAGGCAACGTTCCAATTGATATCAAGGCAAACTCGATAGGCAACATTCCCGTAGATCTGAAAGCTAACAGTATAGGAAATATTCCGGTTGACATTGCTGCCTCGAGTATAGGCAATCTAGGAATCGATATCAAGGCTCAAACCCTCGAAAAGATCAACATTGACATTATAGCGCAGAGCATCGAGAGAATTCTGCAAGCGCCCAGCTATGGTGGAGCAAGAGTTGTAGAAGCATCGGGTGCTCTTGATATCGGTGAAACGCTTGAAATATTCAGCGTTACTGGAAAAGGCATAGTATACGGTGGTCACGTTTACATAACAGCGCTGGATGATCCCAATAACGGTAGAATAGAAGTGAACATAGATAATTTTGGCTATAAAGGGTATAGCTTTGCGGAGTACAACACGAGAGGTTTAACGGCTGAAAATAGGTTTTTTGTATACAATACAATATACAACGTGTCGAACAGAATGTATGGATTCGGATTTACACCACGCATAACGTTTGAAAGTAGTTACGCGGTAAGGCTAAGCGTAAGCTCGTCAGCATCGTGTGGTCTAAATTATTGGTGTGTGTTTATTTATGCCTTGAGAGCGTGATGTTTATGGATGTTGAGATAATCGGCTTTGAACAATTCTACAGAAACGGTAAACCCGTAAAAAAAGTTGTTTTCAGAATAAAAGGTGAGAAAACATTGAGAGATTTGGAGATAGATCTGAATCGTGATTATAGCGAAGAAGAGCTTAAGGAGGTGATATTATCGCATCTGAAAGGGCTATAGTTAAGGTCGTTGGAGTTATTTGCGTTACAGCTTTGGGAATAACTTACTTCTTGACGATTAGGCAAGATGGAACAGTTTTATTAACCCTTTCGAGCATAATAGGTGGTATAGTCGGATATCAAGTTGGAAAATTAAAAAGGTAAGGGGGTGATGTAAATGGTTGAAGAGGTGTTTGCGCCGGTGATTAGAAGAGTATACGAAAGTACTTGTTTCGATCCAGAAAGAGGGACCTACAGATGTGTCATAATAAGAGTGGAGTACCCACAAGGTGTTTATCACGACATAAGCATTCCAGCAGAGGAATACAACCCAGAGAAGGTTCCAGAATACGTTAAAAAGTGGCTGGAGAAATACGGAAGGTGGGTTGGCAAAAAAATAGAATAGCGTTGTATTATGGGATTTCTTGATTGGCTAGCGGATTGGTGTGAAAGGAATATTCCCGCGATAGGTTGGGCAATTGCTTACGTTGTTCGCTCAATTCAATGGGGAGTAGAGTCTGCTTATGGTTGGATTAAAAATTGGGTTGAATGGCTGAAAGATACATTCTATCCTTGGGTTTTGAACAGTTTTGACGCTGTTTGGGATTCTGTTGATTATTTAAAGCGGAGAATATGGAATTACATTGAGCCAACGATTAACAGTTTAGAATTAGGCTTAAGCAAATTAGAAACTTGGTATGACTGGGTTAAGAGGGAAATAAACAGCTTTGTGAGTGATCCTTTTGGCTATATCGAGTCACATCTTCCTTCTTGGATAAAAGATTGGCTCAGAGATCTTCAAATAGCGTTTGACAACTTCAAAAGCTGGGTCTCATGCGAGATACCTAAATTGTGGAGCTGGATTCAAAATGCTCCTAATTGGTTCATTCATCAGTTAGATCAGGCAAAGCAGAGGATCTGGTCGTATGTTGAACCCTACGTTAAGCCAGTAATCAACGGATGGAACTGGTTCACAGGTCAGTTCAATGAATTCCTCAAGGATCCAATCGGTTATATAAAAAAGGCTGTAAACCCTCTAATTAAGCAGATATACGATTTCTTCAAGCCGATTACCGATAACCTCAGTAAAAGCTTAGAAAACGCTTGGAAGACTATAACGAGCTTAGATCAAGCGATAAGATACGGTTTCACATCGTTCCTCATGGGAATGCTCGGATGGTTCTTAAATTCTTTCTTCAAGGATTTGTCAGAGCTGGAATACGATCCAGAAACGGGTGAAGTTTATGGAACACCAGAAAACCCGTTTACTTATGTTGTTATTGCGTTAATGAAGGTAGAAAAGCCAAAACCGCCCTTAGGTGAGTGAATATGGCTGAGAAGAAGAGGATGAGTTTGTTGGGTGGGTTAATTTACGAAGCGCTGGACGGAGCTATCACCACTTTCCACCAGCTAACCAAAGATGAGCAGAAAGCTACGGTAAACAAGCTATCCAACCAGCTTAAGCTTATGTTCACGGATATTCAAACTAAAACAAGCTCAATTCGCAATAAACACTTAAAAGATAGAGTTCAAGAACTGATTAACGAGATTTCAAGGGAAATTGACAGCATAATGGCTGAATTCGGAGAAGATCCAGTTGAGGCATTCTTCCGCTTGATCTTCTTCCCCGTGTGGTTCCTATTCGAGCTATCGAGCATTATTTGGGGAGAGTTTTTCGATTTTCTCAGGGGAATGTTCGAACCCGAGAAACCACCAACCTTCGAGGAGGCTATACGCAACGCGGAGAAATTCTTAACATTGGCTGGTGATTTCAACGTCTTAGCGACGATTTTCAACCTGATCGGTGATTTCGAGATCCTTGGAACTAAGCTACCTGGTAAGGCGATCGGCAGGTTCATAACAAACGTCAGCTGGACTTTCGGTATCGGTTGGCTTACATGGGTTGTGATGGGACCAGTATTGCGTTACAGCATCGCCGATCCATACGAGAAAGAGATGACAAGACGTCTTAGGCCCAAAGATTTCACCAAATCGGAGATTGAAGACCTCTACGAATGGGGATTGAAGAAATTGGAAGAATTGCACGATTACTACGTTGAATTAGGTTACAGCGATGAGAAGATTGAACAGTTGCTCGAAATACTTAGAAAGAGGGTTTTCTCCTCAGAAGTTAGAAGCTATATAACTTACGTTGAAGGAAACTACGTTGATGGCTACGTGAGTGACGAAGAGCTTATACAAGCACTTTCTTTGGCTTATTGGACTGATGATGAAAGACAGTTCCGCTTTTGGAGGGCGAAGCAACGTCAGATCAACAAGTTGAACGACCTCAGGGTTAAGGAAATCGAGAGAGCATTCAAGGAGAGAAGAATTAGTGAAGAGGAAGCTACAGCGAGGCTGTCAGAGTTCATCAAATCACCAGAGATGATTGAACGTCTTATAGCGTTGTGGAAGCAGTACCTTAAGCCTGAAGAAGAGATAGACCCTGCCGAGAGGTTAAAGGCTAGAAAGCAAAGACTTGAAATCCGCATCAAGGGATTGAACGACCAAATTGCCTATCTGCAACAATATCTACAAGAACGGCTTGAACTGTATGAGGTGATGATTAGGGAACTTGAAAACCGTTACCTGAGAAGACTTCAGAGGATTTCTGACATTTATGATATTAGGATCTCAGCGATAAAGGAAGAGTTCACTAAGTGGAAGGAGAAGAAGCTTGAGGAGATTGAAACGAGGTTAAAAGCCATCGAGGCTGAGCTTTCAAGGTTTGTGACACTATACAGCGGCGACTTCATCGAGAACTTGAGTAAGATTAGTGATGACACGTTGATGCAAGCTGGAACGAGCCGTGAAGTCTTAGTTAACCTGTGGACTCAAGCAAGGTTTGATGAACTCGCTAACGCTCTAATCAATTTGTTAGCGGTTGCCACAGAGAAGGAGTTGTCGGCGATTGATCACTTATTAAGGTTGATTGATAAGTATTACGACTTGCTTGGCCGCTATCAGACATTACAAACCATAGCTAAGGTTAGGATTGAAGAAAGAGAGGCTAAGGTCACCGCTCTGATAAACAAACTGCAATCGGAGAAGATGAGCAAGATTAATCAGCTTAAGGCTGAGCTGGAGGATAGAAAAGCAATTCTAGAGAAGAAGAAGGAGCTCGAACGCATAAGAACTGAGATGAGGATCGCCAAGTTGCAGAGTAAGGTTGATGAACTTTCAATTGAACTTAGTAGTATAGAAAAGCAGCTGCAGTTAGCAGGGTGAGTTAAACTATGGCATGGATTGACATGGGTAAATATTGGTATGAAGGATTAAAATATGTAAAACGCCTATGGAGGGAAAAGAAATGCCAGAATTCGTCGACCTCATCCCAGCAGAGCTGATTGATCCAAATAAGAAAGAAGAATTCTTAACGTGGCTCAGAGCGCTTGACGTAGATATCTGGACTAAAAAATATATCCTAATCGACTGGTGTCAATTAACTGGTGTAGCGCTGACTGAAGACTTGGTTAGAGAAGTGATAGGAAGGCCTGAATTAACATGGGGCTGATCATCATGGCTCGCTTCCGTGTTATTCCCAGATATCCGCACATGGGCCCGATCGAAAGCGAGATATGGCACAAATTCTTAGCTCTCACTTCACTCAACTTTATACGCTTAGAATACGATGTAAGGGTTGGAACAGGCTTTATCCCTAAGTGGTTGGAGGAAGAATACAGAACTAAGCTTGAATTATACGAAAAGGGGTTGATTTCGAGGAGGGAGCTTGAAATAACCGAATCTATTATAAAATCAGTCTCAGCTTTGACTAAGTTGAGGATTGACGTTGTCGGCGAAACGAGGGATGCCATTTGGATTTTTGAAGTGAAGCCGAGAGCTGGAAGGAGCGCGTTAGGTCAGCTTGAAAGCTATTATTGGTGGTATCTCAGGCAGTATCGTCCCTCTAAACCTGTAAGACTTGCATGTGTTTGCTATGAGGTAGATCCCAACCTAAAACCTATTTTCGAGGCGAAAGGGATTAGGATTTTTACAGTTCCGCGTTAACACAGTTATCCGGCCTTTTAGCGTGGGACCTTCTGCAGGGCCACAAACCGAAACCTTTATATACCATGAGTGTCATAGGGTTACTTGGGGTGAGGGGAATGGAGACAGTGTTGAAGTTTGACGGCCCAACACGTTTAAAAGTGGTAGGCAATACGTACCCAATTAGGCAGTTGCTTAAGGCCTTAGGATTCAAGTGGGAGCCAAAGTACAAGTGGTGGACAATTAACCTCAACGGGCTAAGCGATCAGCAAATACGCAACATAATAAAGCAGTTGTACAACAACGGTGTGAAAATAAACGTTAGGGTTGCAGAAGAACTGCTTTTGGAGTCGGAGTATGAGTTCGATCCGATTAAAGGCGTTATACCGAGGTGGTGATGAAGATGGAGTGGTGGGTGGATAAAAATACGAGAATAGCAGTTGTCGAAAGGGAATTTAAAGAATTCAAGAACGGAGAAATAATACACACAGAAACAAAAAGAGTTGCAGAAGTCTTTTGCAACATCCCGAGTGGAGGAAGAAAGTGGGAAAAAATGTGTGCTTGGTACAAGGAATTCGATAGACTAAAGTGTATGACTTTCGCTTGCCTTGCCGACAGGTGCGGTATGTGCAACGCCAAGTTATTCATCAAGCACACATTGGCTCATTTGCTTTAATCTTTAATTGCGAGGTGATTTAAATGGCTAGTAAGATTGTTATAAAGCTGGTTTTGACGGAAGAACTGTACGAAAAACTAATGCAGAAGTATCCACAGTACAGGTGGGTGCCAAAGGCCACAGCTATTAAAGCAATTCTCATGGACTTGGTTGAAGGTGATGCGCAATGACCTGGGTACCGTTTAAATACAAAATCAACGTCGGAAACGGCTTTGTTACTGTCCAAGGGAGCAGAATCAACGCGGATTGGGCAAAGGAGGGTATGATAAATTGGTTGCGCCAAGACATTAAGACAATGATCAAAAATGGCGAAACCAGGAGAACAACGAACATGGGTTATTTTTATTATATTGTTGAATGGTGGCCCGAATGGACATAAACAATCGTTGGATTGCCTTTAAATGCCCTAACTGTGGTGAAATCGTTGAAAAACCTCTTATTTTTTACAGCATTTTTCTCAAGCTTTTCTGTCCGCGTTGCAGAACATGGCATTATGTCAAGCACTTGCTCCAGCAAAACTGTTTATACTTTTGCACAAGTGAAACAATAGAAGTCAGAGAGCAAAGGTTGTTATTTAAAAAATAGAATAAAGGTTTAAACTACAATATTTTTACCTGGCACTTTGCCACCGCTACAGCATGCAACACTACAGCTTCGTTGTCAATCCCTACCTTTCTCGCCTCTTTTATAAGATCTTCAAGTGATATCCTCTTGATTCTATAGGAACGGAGTTTTTCAATTATTTTAACGACCTTACGTACGCTGTAGCTCATAGGAGCTATTAATCTACTTTCTGTGCTGTTGCCATTGCTTTTGCCATATATTCCCTTCCACTCGGTGTAAATGTTTAACAACGTATTGAACCAAGGGTTGCTACATGTAAAATAGCAGCAGGTAAATGGTTTACTGCTATGTACTATTCTGAAGCCGTGTATTATACTACGCGTAACACTTGCCAAGTTTAAGCGGCCATACTTACCGCACTTAGGGCATTTTACGTAAACGCTTACAGTATTGTTACGGTTGCGGTGGTAGTAGTATTTTATACCGTTCCACTCATTCACATTTGGCATTTTCCCACCCCCAACACGTTTTTGCATGAGGACACTTATCGGGGTCGCAGTAGCCGTGAATCTCACAAAACAGGTTTTCTTCGTAGTCTTCAAACAAAAACGGTTCGGAAATCCAAGCTTCGCTCATCATACCACCTCTGGAGCCTGCTTATCAGCAAACCTCTTCTCGCCCAACTTGCGCCCACAATAGGGGCAGTAGGCTTCCTTCTTCTCTACGATTGTTGGGTTTACGAACATTAAATAAGTCGTGACAATCGCTACGTCCTCTTTTTTCAAATATCGACCACATCCTGGGCATTTCACACTCATCACCTCCTACGAGGATACAAACGCCAAACTCCAGCTCTCCCCTCTAAAAAATCAACCATCGACTCCCAGGTAAAAACACAAACCCAACGCTCGTAGTCTTCGTCGTGATACGGACAACGTTCGCATTCCATTGAAGCACAAATTATTACTTCGTTCACAGATTCACTAGCCCATTGTAGCTTTCTTATATCCTGTGCAAAATCAATATCCATACCTCAATCACCTCCTAAAAGCTCATCCAAACTCCAATCTTCTAAATTAACACTATTATTCAACTTCAAACCGCAAATGTAACGCTTATTTCCACTTCTGGTCAAGCTGTAGCCTAAAGCCTGTAACCTACGTACAAACCAACCTTTATCGTAGGTTCTAAGACCTTGTTCGTCGCACCACTTTTGATACAACTCGTAAAGCGCATCTCTGTCTACCTTAGCCTTATTATCTTCCTCAAGGGTGCCATTCTCAATCATCGTCTTAATAAAGTCGTATACTTTATCACTCTCACGCAACCAACGTTCTCTAACACTATCTTCACCTTCCTGACCCGTAAACTGTCTTCTTTTCCATGCAAGCTTAAAGGCATGCAACGCAACGACAATACAACCTGTTATTTCTTTCTCATCAAAGGTTCTCTCAAAGAATGTTGGATCCGGTTCGAACTTGTTCGGAAACTCAACCAGAATCCAACGTCTGAAGTAAGCTTCGGTGTGCTCTGGGATTGGTGGTAATTCGTTGGCTGAGAACAGTAGTTTAGCATAGTTCACAAAGCGGATTGGGTCGCGATACTTTCTATCGGCTGTGATGTAATCTTCTCCGGTCAGCGCCTTGAAAAGTCCGACGTTTTCCAAAGCTTCAGATGGCAAGTCAGGATAGATGTTGGCCAACTTGTGGTAAAGCTGAGCTGGCATAAAGCGGTTTGAAAGCAAATCCTGTAGGCTGATCGATACAACGTTCTCATCACCAAGAATCGTTCTGACCAAGCGTAAATAGGTTGACTTACCATTGCTACCGGCTCCGATGAGCATGATGGCTTTGTGAAGGTCATAGCTCGGATAAAGGC
>Ga0190313_1001389_pt1 | contig 13081 bp, 16 predicted proteins | sample 4870071011_MG_FD_169989 | JGI IMG/M metagenome (GOLD analysis project Ga0190313, IMG submission 169989) | Hydrothermal vent sediment bacterial communities from Southern Trench, Guaymas Basin, Mexico - 4870-07-10-11_MG | ecosystem: Environmental > Aquatic > Marine > Hydrothermal vents > Sediment ...
TATGTTTATTTCGGGCTTATTTTTGGTTTAATTTAGGTTATTATTTGGTTTAAAAATATATTGTTTCAAAAGCTTATAAAAATAAATAATAAAAAACAAAAGATAAATATAACGAAAAATTATTATTATATTTCATCTTTTAACCTATCTAAAATCATCTGTAATCAATTTTATTTGCTTTTAGATATATTTGTATATCTTATGGAATTTTAAAGCGTTAAAAACGATTTTATACTTTGGATAAAAAAAGAGAGCAAGCATAAAGCCTGCCCTCTCTTTGAGTTAAGCGAGGAAACGAAATTAGTTATATTTCAAATATTTTACCAAAGTTTCCGTCTGCATCTTTAAGAGCTTCCGCTGTGAATTCTATTTTACCCCAATCGTCACCGATAAGAGCAATGTCTCCGGTGGCTGATAAGGATACTTTTCCGAAATAAAACTCATAAGCTTTTCCAACAGCCGGGTCACCTTTGAATCTTAAAACACCTTCAATTTTTGTTTCTTTTGCAATATTCAAAAAAGTACCAGTACTTAAATCTGCGTAATCGTAATCAACAAGGATAGTATCCCCTTTAGCTATTGCAGATGTTTCAGGTATAAAAATTCTTCCTGATACTTCGTCAACAGTATAGTCATCACCTTCAACATAAGTAGTAGTTCCTGTTTGGTCTGTTACGACAACATTAGAAATACTTCTTTTTCCTAAATCGTAATATGCTTCTAATCTCGAAACTACAACCGACTGGTCTGTAACATTTCCGGCAGTTTGAGTAAAACTTTCCTCTGTTGCTAAGAGGGCGTTTTTAAGATTTTCTAAAGTGTATTCTTCAAGATTAAATTTTGCTGATACTTTTGCAGAAATTACAATTTCTTTATCCTTTGTTTTCAATCCTTTCGTACTTGAAAAGTGCTCTAATTTTTCAAGCTCAGGTGTCAAGGTGAAATCCGGAGCATTCCCTAAATGGATTTCTCCTGTTTTATTACCATTTGAATCAAATCTGTCAAAATAAAGACTTCCTTTCCCGATAAAATAATTTTCAGTATTTGGTGAACTCATTTTCACTCCTCCTTAAATTTATTATTATTTTACATTATATCCATCAAAGTAATCAAACTTATATTCAAGTCTGACTACTATCATAGGATTATACACTGTTACAATATGGTTTGATAATTCTTCGAAGCTTATGCATAACTTAGAAAAACTATCGTCAATTTCAAGAGCCTCTCTCATAGTTTTTAACACAGTTCTTCCTTTCTCATACATCTTGCTTGAATCTTTTTCGATATTAGCGTATTCAAAGGTTAAAAACAAACTCCTTCTATAAGCTCTTTTACCATATTTTGAACTTGTTTCCTTCGCCTCAAAAAAACCAATAAGAGGCATTATTTCTTTTCTTAATTCCGCTTGCCCATCGTATTCTTTTATTCCCGGAAAAGCATTTAATAACCTTGTTTTTGCCTCTGTTATTATTTGGGTTCTTTTGTCCATTAACACCTCTTATACATATAAATATTATCACTAAACAGATAAATTAAGATTAAGCTCTACAAAGCTTGTAAAATCTTTATAATTTCCAACCGTATCAGAAATATAATGTTTTCCTTTAAGTGTTACTTTTTTTCTCAATAAAAACAGCGGAATAATATCTTTTCCTTTATTTTGGAATATTATTAAATTTCCTTTTTTAGATTTTTTTACAAAAGTATTTTTAAAACTTCTCGCTCCGCCTCTTGTTTTTCCTGCTTTTGTTTTTACAGCTGGCAATGGAATAGTTAAATATGTCACATTTTTAGCTTTTATATCTCCGCCTTCTTCCTGAATACCTGCATAAGGACTATTTGAGAATAGTTCACCTTCTATTATTCCTTCCTCATAAGTATTAACAGAAGTAAAAAAAGAATTAGCAAGGTTTCCGGTAGGGTGTGTCTTAAAATATCTTTTGCCTACAATGTTAAGAACTAATTCACTTCGTAATTCTTCAAGCCATTTTCCCATTAACTCAAAGAATACTGAATTTTTATATTTTAGGTTTTTTAAAACCTCATTTAACTTTTTTTGATTTTCATTGTGAAGTTTAGAATCTAAATCAATTAGCATATCTTTTCAACTTCCACACCATATCTTTTACAGCTGGCATTAATCTTATATCAACCATATCAGCACTTGAAGGATTTACATCATCGGTTGAAACCAAGCCTATAAAATCTTTTTTCTTATATATTGCCAAAGCCTGAGTTATAACAGCTTTTAATAATAGAGGACTTTCACTAATAGAATTATATCCAAACTCATATTCTACTTTTACGCTTTCTTTTAAATTAGCATCTGCAAATTTTAAAGCATTATTCATTATTCTGTATTCATCAGTAGCAATATCCTCGAATGAATTAAATCCATACTCAGCTTTAACATCTATAATATTTTTTACCGGGAAACCTTTCAATTCTAATTTTTCTTCAATATTTTCATATTCTTCAATGACTGTATTGTTATGAAAAACTCTTCTACAATAACCAGCAATACTAAAATAAGCTATTTCAAGGCTTATTAAAAAAACCTCATCATAACTATTACTTGTGGTTTCAGTGAAATCTTTTAAAGGTTGTAAGGCTGGTTGTAAAAAAGTCCTTATATCCATTTTTTACCTCTTTTCAGAATCTAACCATACATTCTTATTCTTTTTTTCTTTATTGAAGACTCCTAATCTTTTAGCAACATCGATAGGAATTTCAACAGGTTTACCGTGAATCATTTTATTTTCTCCTACATACTTAACCGTTATAGGAATTTCCATACCGGTTTCAGAATCTAATACTTCACATTTGCTTTGAACCTTTACAGTTTTAGTATTTTTTATTTCAGCCACCTGCTCTACATTTTTTTCTACATTCTGCTCTACCTGTTCTACATTTTTTTTTACCAATTTTTCATTTGATTGATTGATATTTTTGTTCCGAGCATTTTGAACCGCATTTGCATTTTTTCTTTTTGCCATTTTAAGCCTCCTTGATATTAAAAAAAATGAGTGAGAATTTCTTCTCACTCAAATATTATCACTAAAAACAAGTTGCGTCAACTAACTATTTGATGTTTCCAATCTTGCAAAAGCCTCAGGGATAGAAACGCTTATCGCTTCTCTTATAATACCTCTAAGGTATTGTACGCCTTCAGCAAATCCTGTATGGTCTGCAATTCTGAAATTTAAGTCTTTTCTACCACCAAGAATTATATGCTTTAAGTTTCCGAAAGCTATAAAAGGTTTACCTGCACCTGAATCAGCAGTTGAAGGCATAACATCAGTGATGATATAAGGATAACCGTTTATTTCTCCGGGTTCTCCTGCTTTTGGTGGAGTCCAGATAGGTCTTCCATCGTTATCTTTTAGCTTTTTAATTATACCTAAAACTTTGCGGTGCATTATATAAGTAGCACCATCAAGAGCGGAATCTTTGATAGAAGTTTCAAGGTCAATCAAATTATCATAGGTTAAATCTGAAAAATTAGTATTTCCTGTTCCCATCGTAACAACGCTAACACCTGATTTGTAAAGAATACCGTCAAATGGGTCACCGCCACCAACATTACCAGCAAAGGCAACTCTATCTTCTTCCTTAGCAAAAGCTTCACCTATTAAATTCATAATAAGATTTGCCATTTCAATTCCTGTATCTTCAAGAAGTTCGTCTGTTAAAGGAACTAATGCACCAAGTTTTTTAGCATTAAGAATAACTTTTTCACCTTGTGCTTTACTCTTGGTTATTTCAGTTGCCTCGCCAACCCAATATACAGTAATACCAGCTGTTAAGCGTGGAATTACCATTCTGTTTGAATTCATCGGTATTTTAGTAGCATATTTGCTTACTAATCCGTGAACATCGATAAGTCTCAATACTGATGGTGAAAATTCTTCAGGTACTGTGAATCCGCCGTCAACTTCATTTGTTTCATTCATTTGGTCGCCGAGTGCTTTGTATTTAGAAGGATTAGTTATAAACTTAAACCACTTAACAAATCTTTCGGCTTTTTCTTCATCGTTGGTAGAAAATACATCAACAGTAGTGTCAACTTTCTTTTCTTTCATTTTAGCAAGTGTTTCTTCCAAAGAAGTCAATTTTTCAGAAAGTTTGTTTAACTGTTCTTTGTTTTCTTCAGGCATTTTTGCCGTTTTACCAAGGCTTTCTTTTACAAATTCCTGTAATTCTTTAATTTTTTCTTCTAATGTCATTTTTACCTCCTATTTATACAAATGACTTTATTGTCTTTTTTAATTTTTCTAACTCATTCATTATATCAGAATTTTCTTTTTTGTCATTACCACTTACCGTTTTAGTATTAACAGAATCGTAAATAAGCGATAATTTTATATTTATTGAAGTATTTAATTCTTTCAATTCTGCTATATCTTTTGCAAGGTTTTTTATTTTTTCCTCTATTTGAATATTATCATTACTTTTTTCTGTTTCTGTTTCAGGTTCTTTTTCTTTTGGAGTTTGTTTTTCCTGTTCTTCAGAAAATATCTTTTCTAATTCTTCTTCCGTATAACTTTTTAATTCAGGTGGTTCTTTCCCATTATCAATATAATGCTGTGCCAAGTGGTCATAAACTGCTTTTCTTTCATTATCCGGAATATTTACTCCACCTCTTGCACCAAGCAAACTTGCCATAGCGGAAACAACTCCCTGCCATACTGCTATAAGTTTTCCGCTTTCGTCAACTATGTGATGCGGGAGTTTATAACTTGTTAAATTTTCGGTAGCCTCTTCGTTAAACCAAGCAAATCCAAGAGCATACTTTTTAAAATCTATTGTTTCTTTATCTCCTGAGCCATTACTTGAAGCCCACTTAGCAATAGTAACAATAGCATCGTTTTTATTCCATTCACTTTCATTATCTATTGGTGTATTATGCACTGGAACAGCTGTTTTCACTTCCGATTCTTTCTCAATCTCTAATACTTTTTTTGAAATATCCTCTAACATTCTATTTATTCTTTCTTCTGCTAACTTTCTAACAACATCACTTGATTTGGCGTGCTTTTCATTTATATAATCTTTCGCCATTTTTTCTATGCTTAACAAAACAGCGTCTTGATTTGCCGGAATTGCAACAACCGATAATTCAAGTAATTCCCATTCTGAAATAATCCAAGAAGGTCTTTTTTCAAACTTCGTTAAATCTATTTCAATTGCTTCACCATTTGCATTTACTGTAACTTTCTGAGCGTCTTGCGGAACTTCCATAAGATTCTTAATTAAAAAGCTTACGGAAAAAGCACTCTGTATTCCATCTTTGTATTTCTTTTCTAATCTTAAACCGGTTTCATCATCAGAAAATACGAATTCAAAATAAACACCATCTTCTTTTATTTCTATTGAAAGAGTTTTTCCATAGCTTTCATCAGAATAATCGTGGGCTTTTAATATGACAGGATTTTTAAGATAATTTTTATAATCACAACCTTGCGGAAGTAATAAATCACCGTCCCTATCAACCGAAATACTTGAACCAAGAGCTTTGAATATTTCTCTACCCTGTTCATTCTGCTTTCCAGTAGCAACTGCTTTTACTCGTAAAAATTCTTTTTTCATTTTTTCCTCCAATCATTAAAATATTATCATTTATTTATAAAAACCTAAAAAGTAGGCTCTAAACCCGTTAAAGCGTTACTTGTCATAGCAATAGTAGTGCATCTACAATTGCATACTTCTGAGGCACTTCCAATATAATCTCCCGGATATCTCAATCCTGTATAAGGGAATGGCTGACCTACCCTAACAGGAATACCATTATCTTCTAACTGGTGTGACTCCCTTACATTTCCATCACGCATTGAAATCCAAAGATGCTCTTTAATATTATAACTTTCATATCCCACCATTCTTGCACCGTTATAAGAGGCGGTTACAAGAGTTTGAGCATTAAGTAAAGCATTTGTTACTTGCTTATTTGTAACCTCTTTTATATCATCTGCTATTTGGTTTATTGTTTTTCCTTCTTGCACTCCTTCTTTAACCGCTTTGTCTATTTCTCTTGAATATGTTTGCGTAACAGTTAAGCTTGCTCTATTTAAATTATCTCCTATTTGTTTGTGCATAAGTTTTACCTGTTCAGCAGTTAAAAAGTTTTCAAGAGTAAGATTTTCCGGTATTTCTTTTTTTGCAAAATCCATAAATCTCGCAGTTAAGTTTTTACTTGATATTTCCCCAACTAAGACATATAAAGCCTCAACAGAAATATTTTCAACAGTAGGATAAAGCATTTCCTCGTAAATCAACCCATATTTATCAGAATTGAATTTATAAGTACCAATAGCATTATTTTCATCAAGCTTATTTAAATCTCTTATAATGAGTTTTTCTAACTGAGTGAAGTATTCTATATAGAACCTTTCTACTTTCTCTATATACGGCTTATATATACTGTTTACAAGCCTTGAATACACCATAAAGAAGTTGTCGCTTGTATCAATCTTTTTTCCATTTTTATACATATTTAAAAAAGAAAATTTGTTCTTTTTTTCAACCTCTATATTAGTTTTTTTTATTTCTCTTTCAAGCATTTTAGATTTTTCTTTTTCCATAGTTATAGGCATTCCATTAAGATATCCATATTCCCCGCCTTCAAGTTCAGGGAAACCTAATCTCATAACTTTGTTTATTGTATTGAACGGTACTCCCATATTGAAAAATTTAGTAGCAACATCAACCTTTTCTTTTAATGATAAAATTATTGGCATTATATCAGTTAAATCAAATTCAAAGGTATATCCCGGGAATAATAAATCTAAAATTTGATTTTGTATAGTAGCTTGAATTTTATGCAATAATGGAAGAACTGTGCTTGAATAGAAGTATCTTTCCTGTGCTTCAGCGTTTGCATAATTAGCATATTCAAAGATACTCATTATAGCTGGCGGGACATTAAAAATTGAGCATAACTCTTCTCTGCTCATTTTTTTTCCTTCGATATATTGAATATCTTTAGTTGATATTTTGCTTTGAATATACTTAGCACCACCTTCTATAATTAACACTGATGAACCTTTTTCAAGCCCTTTTCTATAAGAGTTGTAATTTCGTTTCAATTGAGCCCTTTGCTCTGCTGTTAAATTCTCACTTGTTTCAATTATCGTTGTAGGCATTTCCCCCGTTTGCATTATAGAGGCGTTAAAAGCATCAGAATATACATAGTTTTCTATTGCAGACCTTGAAGCAGTTAAAGGCGTTATCCCTCTACCTACTTTATATGGATTTGAAAATAATTTAAACTGTGCTATTTGAGAACTTTTTAAAGTTACTTTTTTATTTCCTATTTTGAATTGCCAAGCTTCTATTCCATCTTTAGCATTAGTTATTGCTTTGACTCTATTGCCCGGAACAAGTTTAATAACAGTAGGAACTTTTTTATCTCCTTCCTTAATGAAATTATCCGGGATTAAGAAACTATCACCGTCAAGATATGCAAGAGTAGTTAGTCCTTCAATCAAATCCTCAAAAGTCGGAATCGTGATACCCCAAGGCGGATTAAACAATCTTATTACAGGGTCATCTTTTTCAGTTTCCGGAATTATTTCTCCATCTTTTTTTATTGTCTTTTTTACAGTCGATACGGTTTGAGCAATTTTTGAAATCAAAGCATATATAAATAATACCTTTTCAAATGAATTCCTTCCTGTTACTTCCGAAAGGCTTTTATTCCCGCCTTGTATCCAACCACTTATGCTAAAATCTGACATTTATACCTCCGCTTAAAAATCATCATCATCATTTAAAATATTATCAATATCAGTACTGAAAGCATCTTCTATTGCTTTGTCTATTCTATCACCTGCCTTAGCAGAAGACAAGTAAGGAACTTTGGAATTTTTATCGGTAAATAAAGCATATCGCAAAGCATCAAGTAAATGGTCATTTTCTTTTACGGGTGAATCAGTTAAATTTTCCTCTTTGTTTTTTGACCATTGATAAGTCGAAAGCTCATCTTTCAAATGCACTAAATTATCAAATATTATAAGTTTTCTTTTTCTGAAAAGACTGCTTATATATAAAATTCCGTCCATAACAGCATTATTAGCCTCTTTTATATTTATTCCTTTATTCTTCAATTGTGCTATTATTTGCTTTGCCGAAGGGTCTGCATATATTTTACTGTTTTCCTCTGACATTTTCTTTTCTAAATCATCTATATCCATTCCACTTTTTTTGAATTCTTTATAAGCATACCAATTTCCTGTATCAGGAGATTGAGCTAAAAATACTTCTGCCGATGGATTGTTAAAGCCGAAGTCAAATCCTCTTATTTTTTTCCAACTCGCAGGAATTTTAAATGGCTTGCATAGTGTATATTTTGGATAAATCAAACCAGCTGGCTTTGTGAATTTAGCCATATACATCATTAAAAATTTCCACAATGGTAATTTTTGCTTTGCTTTCAAAAAGCTCTTTACAGGATAATATGGATTGTCAATCGAAGTTGGATTGACTAATTCTATATCACTTTTATCTTTTAAATATGTTTTAAAAACTTCTTGATATAACCAATTTAAAGCATACGGTGTAGTAGTTAAAAGAATTTGACCTTGAGTAAAACCTATTCTTTGAATAGCCGTATCATACCAAAGTCTTGAAAACATTCCCGCCTCATCGCCGACTATTGTTTTAGCGTGAATTCCTTGCATTCTATCTGAATTCATTGCGGAGATACAATATATTATTCCAAGCTTTTTAAACTCAAATGTATAATCTGATTTTGAATAAGTAAAATCTTTATCAAGAACTAATCCCAAATCTTTTTCATAGAATTGTAACATTTTTGGGATAATCGTTCTTTTTAACATCGGAAAGGTAGGTGACGAAACGATATGCTCATTCCCCGGATTTTCCAACATTTTAAAATATTGCCATCGTGGAGCAAACCAAGATTTTCCCGAACCTGTTCCACCGATAAAAGCTAAAGTTTGTTTTTTTGAATTTAAGATTTTATTTTGATAATTGAGTAATTTTATATTAGCTTTAATATTTGACGCACCTTTTATCTTATATGCTATTTTTGAATATCTTGGTTTTATATTCATTCTAATATTTCTGCGTCTGTTATATCTATATTTTCGCCTAAATCATTTATATCTGTGTATTCTACACTTTCTTCTTCAGAAATGTCTAAATCTATTTCATCTTTTAATCTTTTAGTATCATACTTTTCAATAGTAATTGTTAAAGTTTCCTTTTTAGCTAAGCCCTCTTCATTTGATTCCTCTAATATTTTATCAAAATTTTTAAAGCTTTTTTCCATTAAATATTGAATAGCAGGGAAATATCCTCGTTTAACTTGTTCTATCATTTTCGATAAAAGCATTCCAAAAAATTTGACATCGCTTTGTTTTAATTTTTCTGCAAATTCTTTATTACTATTAATATATCTTTCAATCGTACTTTTAGGAATACCTATAATTTTGGACATTTGATAAGGTGTCTTATATCCAACTCTTGCAAGAATAAGCATTTGTATTTCAATTTCTTGCCAATTATATTTTAACGGTCTCCCTACTTTGTTTTTTTTAGTTACGATATTTGATTTTTTCTTTTTACTCATATAAAAACTCCCATTTTATAACTATTCTAATTATAATATGAAAATAGTATATTGTAAAATTAGAATATAAAAAGGTCACTGGTATTGATTGAAAATAAAAAATGTATTATAATTAAATTGAGTCCTTTTTCTTATTTCATAGCTTTTCCGCTTTCTCACCTGTGTAATCTTCCCATCTCTTAATAATTACATCGCAGTAATGTTCATCTAATTCCATAAGCCGTGCTTTGCGTCCTGTCTTTTCGCAAGCTATAAGCGTGCTACCCGTACCACCAAACACATCAATAATAATTCCATTTTGTTGTGTAAAGTTTTCGGCAAAATATAAAGGTAATTCCACTGGAAATGTTGCATTGTGCATTTTACTAAATTCATTTTTTGTTTGTCGCTGTATCTGAATTATATTATCTAATGTACCCCTAAATTTTTTCGTACCAATATTCCTTTTAGCTTTTTTTGAAAAACAAAATATAAATTCAAAGCGGCTATTTAAAACATTTTCGGCCATTGCTGGTTGTGCAAACATTTTATCCCAAATTATAATTTCGGAAAAAATCATTCTCATTTTATATAAAAATTCAATTAAAGCTATTTTGTTATTCGATAAAAATTGTAAATTCACGAAACTATATTTTGCGTGTTCAAGCGCGTTCAAAGTCGAATGTTCCAAAAGTTTTATGTATTCTTCATTTGTTTTATTATCGTCTTTATTGTTATATTTTGTTTTTTTAGCTTTGTCGCTTGCATGCTCTGTTAATGATATTTTACCTACATTATACGGCGGCGATGTGAAAGATATATCGGCTTTTTCATCGCCCATAAGTTTTGCGATATCTTGTTTGCTTGTAGCGTCGCCACATAAAAGCAAATGGTCGCCGAGTTTCCAAAGGTCGCCTTTTTCGCAAACCGGCGGCGCTTCTTCCGGGATTTCATCTTCTTTTTCATCGTCGTATTCGTTCAATTGTATTTCTGGCATTTCAAAACCAAATTCTTCAAGCTCCGGCAATTCTTCAAGTTCTATGTTTAACTTTTCGATATCCCATTCTGCGTATTCACTCGTTTTATTATCTACAAGTCTGAAAGCCTTTATTTGTGCCGGTGTAAGGTCATCAGCTATTATGCAGGGCACTTCTTTCCAACCTAACTTTTTTACTGCATAATATCTTGCGTGTCCTGTAACTATTTCATTATTGCTATCAATTATAATTGGAACTTTGAAGCCATAATTTTTTATAGAACTTGCTACTACATCAACTGCTTTTTCATTTTTTCTCGGGTTATTAGCATATGGTATTAATTCGCTTACTTTCTTATTAATTATTTTCATTTTCCTGTACTCCCAAATCCGCCAGGACCTCTATCGGTATCATCTAATGAATCAACCTCTATAAAGTTTGGTAAAAAAACAGGTAAAAATATCGCCTGTGCAATTCTTTCTCCTTCTTCTATATTTATATCAGTTTGACCAATATTATCAATTATAACCTTTATTTCTCCTCTATAATCAGGGTCAATTGTCCCGGGCGAATTGCTTAATCTTATTTTAGTTTTTAAGCTTTTCCCCGAGCGTGGAACTATTGCCATATAAAAAGAAGTTTTTTCTAATCTTCCTTTATGCAATTTCATATCAATTGCTATACCTGTTCCTATCGTTGTAGTTTCTCCCGGCTTTATAGTTTTATTTTCTGTTGAAAACAAATCGTAACCTACTGAACCGTCTGTACTTCTCAAAGGCTTTTTAGCATTTTCTGAAAGCTTTTTGAATTTTACTATCATTTTTTGCTCCTTATTAAAAAAGTTTTTTATATTCTTCTTTATCAAGAACTTTTACAACTTCATTTCCATTCAAATCTTTTCCTAAAAAAAGATATTGATTTTTTTCTACTCTAATAGTGCCTGCTACATCGGTTAAAACTTCAAGGTAAAAATCTCCTTCACTATTTTGATAGTAACCGCAATCGTATAATTCTGTTATTTCATTAACAGCTTTCATAGCATTTTGCCTGTTGCCATCAAAGAAAAAAATCTTTCCTTTTAAATTTCCACCTTTACTCATAATATTAGAACCCATTTTACACCTCCAATGAATCTTTTAATAATTTTTCTATTAGTTCCTTTCGGAAAATAAACTTCTTTTCGCATAATAATTTTAAAGCATTATCTTTTGGATTCTCTGAAAATTTAACAAGATTTTCATATAAATCCATATTAACACTTCTTATCTTCTTTTCTTCATTTAAACTTCTCGTAAATCTTTTTCTTTTTCTTCCTTTATATACTACTTTTTCAGTAAATTCCTTTAAAGGTCTTATCCAAATTCCAACATCATATAAGCTACTATATACAACTTTTTTCTCAAGCGTTTTTTCATCTTTGGCAACAGCTATTACATAATAGTATTTGCCTTTGAAATGTCTATATATTCCCGGCTCAACATCTTCTTTTTTTTCAATATAGATTCCCTTATTATCTTCCAAAATACCTCCTCATATTTTTTCAATCAATTTTATTGAATACTTTTCTCCAGAAATCGAAATAGTTATGGCTACTCCTTCTCTTCCTATTGAAATAGTTTTAACACCACCTTCCTGATGAATATCTATTACTTTTCCTTCTTCAATTCGGAAAATATCATTTTCCCTTAAAAATAAAATTTTATATTCTTTATTTTTTTCAGCAAGCATAAAATCAATTATTTCTTCTTTTTTAGGTTTTAATATTTTTTTAATCCAACCAAATCCCATTTTTTTCTCCTTGTAATGCTCTATAATCCCTCGTATTAGCTTTTAAATATCTTTTATATATAATTATATATTTTTTAAAATTAAAATCAAATACAAGCCTTTTTAAAAAGGTATATTGCTATCATTTTGATTGTAGCCTTGTGTATTTGATTCATTCCCTTGATTGCTATTACTACTATTATTATTCCAAGTTAGTATTTGAATTTCATTTGCAATTACTTTTGTAGTATAGACCCTTTTACCTTCATTATTGGTGTAATTATCAGTTCTTATTTCACCACTTACGAGACACTCAGAACCTTTAAAAAGATATTTGGCACATACTTCCGCAAGTTTTCCAAAAACTGTTATATTTATAAAATCAGCTTCCTTTTTATCTTTACCACTTTTTCTATTTACTGCAAGGCTAAAATTAGCTATTGCCATATCATTCGGGTAATTCATTTTTGGATTCGCTGTTAGTCTACCTAATAAAATTGCTTTGTTAAAACTTGACATATAAGCCCCCTTTAATTATTCAAAATCAAATTCAAATTCATTTAAAATATCTTCCATATATTCTGTATAAAAATCCATTGATACTTTTCCTATTTTAACATTCATTGATAAATCCATTGTTACTGGATAAGTTGTATTATCGAATGACATTATTCCTGATATTTTTGTAGTTGAATTTATACTATCTCTTATTATATCAATATTGTTTGTTATATTGCTGTTAAAGTATCCTTTCAAATTTATC
>Ga0190313_1001391_pt1 | contig 13077 bp, 5 predicted proteins | sample 4870071011_MG_FD_169989 | JGI IMG/M metagenome (GOLD analysis project Ga0190313, IMG submission 169989) | Hydrothermal vent sediment bacterial communities from Southern Trench, Guaymas Basin, Mexico - 4870-07-10-11_MG | ecosystem: Environmental > Aquatic > Marine > Hydrothermal vents > Sediment ...
CGGTACAGCACTTGGTGGTGATGGAAGGGATATCGTTATAGGAGTAGCACCAGGGGCAACACTCATGCATGCCCTAGCCCTACCCTATGGGAGGGGTACGTTTGCACAAACACTAGCTGCTATGGAGTGGGCCGCTGACCCCTACTACCTAGACCCAGATACTGGTGAGAGAGTCTATACTGGGTTACCAGCACATGTTGTCTCTATGAGCTGGGGTGCCCGTAACTATTATGGGCAGGAGTTCCTTGAGCCAATAAAGCATATGCTACTACTAAACATCATCCCTGTTGCAGCAATAGGTAATGGAGGCTATGGAACACATGATAACCCTGGAAACATCTATGGAGTATTCGGTATTGGTGCAGTAAACGAATATGATCAGGTGGCCGGTTTCTCTGGAGGAGCAATCATATACTGGCCCTACATACCACCATCATGGCCCTTCAACGACACCTACCCAACAACCTATATAAAACCCGATTTCACAGCACCTGGTGTACGTATAGTATCTTGTGTACCTGGTGGTGGTTATTCATCATTAAGTGGTACATCTATGGCTACACCCCATGTAGCTGGTATAGTAGCTTTGATGCTTCAGGCCACTGGTTGGTACCGTTACGGAGTACCTGATCTCCCTGAGAAAATCTATGATATACTCCGTAGGACAGCACTTGATCTAGGTGATCCTGGGCAGGATCCAAGGTATGGCTGGGGTGTTGTTGATGCCTATGAGGCCGTACGTAAGGCACTAGAGATTGCTAAGATTAGTGGTGTCCGTGGACGTGTATTTGATTATGGATCTGGTGAACCACTGGATCACGTCACGGTCTATGCCTATAGTGGTGATGGGGAGCTTGTAGCCTATACAATGACTAATGCTACTGGACACTATACACTACCACTCGATCCCGGGACATACACTATTGTCTACAGTAGGTTTGGATATGAGAACTATAGTACCATAGTTAATGTAGTCATATACAATGGTACTCTAGAGGGGCACGTGACCGATAGGGTGACTGGTGAACCCATAGTCAATGCATCAGTAACAGTGGTTGAACTAGGCATTACAGTCTATACCGATGAGGATGGCTACTACCAGGTATCACTACCACCAGGTAGGTATACCGTTAGGGCTGAGGCATATGGGTACTTTAGTGAATCCAAGACAGTAGTTATTGGGGAGCAGGAGCTTATAGTACTTGATTTCCAGCTATACAATAGGTCTATGCAGGCTATACTAAGGGTTCACGTAGTAGAGTATTTTACGGGTTCACCTATAGAGGGCGTTAACATCTCATTGAGGGGTACTGGTAAATGGGCTTTAACGAATAGTAGTGGATGGGCTACTATAGCCGATATACCTCCCGGTACATACTCTGTTATAGTCTCAAAGCCATACTATGCATTAAGGGTCTATGACGTAGCCCTAGAACCTGGTGAATATACTCTAGAGATTGATACAACATACCGTATAGCAGTAGCTAGTGACGATCCAGATGTCTTTGGAGAGGATATTAGGCAAGCACTAGTATCAATGGGGTATCCATCATACGCTATAGATGTTGTTGAACCATATAGTCTAGAGGGGCCCTATAGGGTAGTTATCCTCAACATGTTTGGACAGGATCCTGGGCCGGATAACCTGTTATCACTAGTAAGTATGCTTGACCAGTACAATACATCAATAGTATTCCTTGACTCATGGGGAGCATACTATTTCTTTGCTGGATACGCTATGTATAGGTATGGATTGAACATGAGTAGTTATGGGTATCCAGCACCAGCTTATAGGAGTGATGGGTATGTTGAGGGGTTAATGCTTAATTCACTAAATACATCACACCCGATATTCCATGGTATAGAGTTTGATGAGGGAACGGCTTTCTACATAGCATCCACACCAACAGATCGTGTTGACTATGCCGTCTATACTGGGTTCTATGAACCATCAAATGGATCTCTTATCTACCTAGGTGAGCTTGTAAAGGCTGGTACGGTCTATGGATACTCGATCATATTGTGGGAGAGAGGATCTGGTGAGGAGGAATGGGTATTCCTTAGCATTGGTGGAAGCTATCATTGGGCCAAGTATATGGAGAAGGGGCAGGATATGCAGTATTCTAGTAATACTAGGAAACTATTATTCAATACCATATGCTATCTACTAGGTATACCATTATCTATGGATACAGTATCAGAGACTCGAGGGAGTAATGGAGGAACACTTGGTTTCTACATAGATGCCTTTACAGAGGTTAACGTGTATCTCAAGAGACTACCCCATGGATGGATAGAGGGCTATGTATACGCTGGTGATACTGGTGAACCACTAGCATTTGCAAAGATAGTTGTTAAAGACACTATAGTATCCACGGTAACCAATGCCTCTGGATACTATAGGCTATGGCTTCCAGAGGGACTATATACACTAGAATACTCTGCACCCGGATACTATTCCCTCGATAAAACGATCTATGTAGGCGTTAACGAGACTCTTAGGATAGATGTGGAGCTATTGAGAGCACCACGTGCAGCAGTAATGATTGATTTCTCTGGACAACTTACAGCATACCTATTATCGAGAGGATGGTATGCACGTGGATATAGGGATTGGGATAATCTCATAAATGATCTAGATTTCTACGATGTACTTGTACTAGCTGGTGAGTATATAGGATCCTGTGACCTATGGCCTGATCGTGATACTTTTGAGAAACTTATTAACAAGACCTATGAGCTGGGCATGGGTATAGTGTTTATGAATAACTATTTCGAGTACCGGTATCTCAGGGAGTATCCATATGGTATAAACCTACTATATTATTACACACGTAATCCAAGGAGTATAGGTTCATCATATGATCAGGGGCCCGTATACTATGTGGTTACAAGGGATCACCCTATAGTTGAGGGCTATAGTGTTGGTGAGAGAATATATGTTGTTGATGGTGGGGACTATGACTATGCATGGTTTAGCAACTGGGATGGAGATCTGATAGCCTATATAGGGGCTGAACAAGCTGGTGTCCGTGGTGGAGGTATTGGTGTAAAGGTTACTGAGGCTGGTACTCGATGGGTGTTATTGGCTGGTCTTGCACCAGAGGTGTGGACAAACATGGATCACTGGACTATGGAGGCTAAGGAGATCTTCTATCGTAGCATCCTATGGGTTAGCATGAAGCCCGTACATATAGATCTTGTTCCAGAGGAGGTATTTGTTGGGGATACCCTTAGGATAATAGTGCCTCCACTACATGGTATAAAGTTCTCAATAATACTTGATGATAGGGTGTTGCTACAGGATATAGTTGGTTCCGATAGGGAGATGGTTATCGAGGTAAAGGTTCCACCACTAGAGCATGGTATTCACTGGATAAGGCTTGTTAGTGAGGGTATGTATTATGGTGAGAAAGAATTCTATGTGAAAACCCGGGTTATCCCGGATAGAGAGACTGTATTACAGGAGAGTAGACTGGTACTTAATATAACTGGTCACCCGGTTAATGAGACTCTATACATATACATTGATGATAACTACATCTCAACAATATACACTAGATCGGTTGAACCATTAATAGTTACCATAAATATACCAAGCTACTTTGAGGAGGGAGAACACGTTATAAGTATCCGGAGGATCAATGGTGAAGTAATTGCTGAGGCAACAATAGCTATTGAGGAGTCAGTGTTTAAGAAAGGTGTTAGGGAATCCATTAATAGTTTTAATGAGACACTAGCTACTAACCTAGAGGATCTATTCCATGAGCTAACGGTTATTGAGGAGAACATAACAGTACTCTCCATAAATACATCTACAGAAATAGATCGTTTGAGGATGGAGCTTAAGAACATAATCACTGATCAGTTGACAATGATCCTGGACGATATAGTTGGGAATATAACGTATAGTAGAGAGACAGTAGTTGATAAGATATCCAGGATCCAGTTATCAATCAATAGCTCTATCTCAAGGATAATAGGTAGAATAGAGGTTATGAGTGTAGACGTAAACACAAGGCTATCAGAACTATCAAAATTGTCGGAACTAAATAGGCTAGGCAGTATATCAGAGAAATTATCGGATCTATCGGGGGACGTAGATATGTTGAAGTCTAGTACAAAGGATATAAGTGATAGTCTTGATGAGATAAGGGATCTTGAGAACTCTATAACAGCACTACAATATACTGTAATAGTACTAGCCGTAATACTGCTCATTCTACATGGATACATAGTGTTTAGGAAGAAATAGTTCTATCCAACCATACTTTTTCTTAATGACAGATACTTATGGAATAGACTAGCCAGTAGTATAAAGAGGAGTATGTCTCTCGTGAAAGCAATCATTTGTATAGGTGAATCTGGTGCTAGGGGGTTATACCCACTACCTATTCCCAGGAATCCAAGTATTTCCCTTAGCTCCTGATCCCGGAACCATAGTAGGATTATGAGGGAGTTCAGGAGATCTATTAGTAGATAGTATATGAATTCTCTAAGTGTAAGTACTAGTATCAGCATGGTTGTTATTAGGAGTAGGTACTGGGGCTTAAATATATAGTGGAATACTGTTAGAGCAACTACTGCTATAGCTGATTTAATGTATAGTGTATTGAATAAATTTGTCTCCCTAGCATATAGTATCATTACTAGTGTAACCACTATAACTATCGTGACTATTGATATTGAGCGGGACAATGGATCTGTGGATGAACCTGTTAGGTATAGGAATATACAGTTTTCACACATAACACCAGATCCAATGAATATCCTTGGAAGAACCCTTGGATTAACAAATACAAGTACAAGATAGGATGCAAAAGCAGCTGTAAACCCTACTAAATACCTATAGGCGTGATCGAGATAATCCCTATGCTGTAGTAGTTCATAGATTACAATGATCACTATGGCTAGGGGGAATAAATGTATTGTAACAGATAATCCAATGAATAATCCAGCCAACAAATACCTACTACGGTAGAGCATAAGCATTGATAATGCTAGGAAGGAACAAGCTATAATCTCTAACCCATATACTCCATAGACTATGAAACTAGGTAGTAGTGGTAGTAGGTATAGTAGTTTAGCCCTCCTCTCACCAGCTCCTATTGAATCAGCTAGACTATGTAGAGCTAGGACTAGTAGGATAGATGATAAATAGATCATTATACCCATGACCACATAGTATATGGTTAATGAAAACATCCTTAGACCAGGATCAGTATACTCACTATACATGGAATTATATCCTGATAGAACAAGTGAGACACTTGTAGAGATGAACCAGAGGAGACCATGGAGAGGAGGGATCTCAAGTACATAGTCACGATAGGGTATTGGAATTACTGGTTCTCCCCTACATAGCTCCTTTGCAACATCCATATTAACCCATACACTATCCTTAAGACTACCATTACCCAGTGCAGCACTACATACACGTTGGTCGAGGAAAACCCTCCTATAATATGAATCAACAATATCTGTATAGACAGGCTTCAATAAGATCTTGTCGAAAAGGTATTGTTGAACCTCTATGGGCATGTGGATAATGAATGAAATGATCATTGATATTGTCACTAGGGCTACAAGGAACTTCCTAGATAGTGTCATTAGTATGCACCTATACTAGCATATAATGGATCAGTGGTGTGGGAAAAATAAATATTTCAGCACCATACTAGTCTATGTCTAGGAATGAGGCTTGATTAAACGGTTTAGGAAACTCCTACCAATAATACTACTAGTAATAATCCTTGTGTACAGTGGTTACGAACTCTATAGACTAGCGGATCGTTTTACAGAGAAAGAGCTTGAGAGACATGGTAAGGGATATGTTTCCGATGAGGTATGGTATGTATCTTCTGCAAGGAATATATTGTTGAAAACATTCCATGTAGAGCCAAGGAATCCATTGAATTATTCAGCAACAATAATACTTAATAGGACTCCGAGCAGGGGCTATGTAAATAGTCTTGCCTCAAGGTGTGGTGTAGAAGTTGTTGATTGGGGCTATAGTAAGTTAAGGAATGCATTCTATGTAGAGACATCCTCAAGGGACAGCCTTGATCAATTCATTAACCTAGTTGATGAGAAGTATGGTGTAAAGGCAGTTGTACCCGGCTGGAGACTACCTGATCACGATAATATACAGGAGTATCTTAATACAGAGCATCCACCACTTGGTAAGTATTTTATAGCGTTATCGATCTATCTCTTTGGAGACTATCCAACATACTGGAGATACCCAAGTATAGTATGTGGTGTACTACTCCTACTACTAATATACATGATCACGTTTAGGGTAACGGGTAACCCATGGATATCCCTAGCTACAACACTAATAGCATCACTTGATCAACTATATAGGGTGATGAGCTCAATAGCAATGCTAGACATATACGTAGCACTCTTTACAGCACTATCAGCATACCTACTCGTATCAAGGAGGCTATATCTATCGATCATAGCTGCAGCAGTAGCATCAACATTCAAATTCAGTGGATTATTCATAGTCATCCCAATAGCAATAGTGTATCTAAGGAGGATTGCTAGGGAGAAGGGAGCTAGTCCAAGGATCCTCCTAGAAAACCTCTTCTACATAGCATTAATTGTAATACTAGTGACAACACTTGTTCAGATAATAGTTGCTACACCACTCATAATGAGTATAGGGTTTAAATCATGGGCACAAGCAACAATAAGCTCCTTTAAATGGCATACATCAATAAAGTGCATTGGATCCGGTTGCCCAGTATCAGCTGCTCCATGGGATTGGATGCTTGGTGTACATGGTTTTGCAGTATACTATTTCACATTGAAGGATAAGGCTGTAGCTATAGGAAACCCAATTACATGGCCAATAGCTCTTGGGCTAACAATACTCTTCCTACCAGCCTACAAGGTGTCTCGGAGGAGTGGTTGGCCAATACTATTTCTCTACGGGTTGTTAGCTGGATACGTATTGCTATGGATAGTTGGTGGACGTACACAGTATAGCTTCTACGCTATACAGCTACTCCCATACACCTACATGTCCCTAACGATAATACCCTATGACCTACTATGGAGTAGGGAGAAGGCTTTAATGGTGATCAATAAATGGGTTAGAGGGCTCCAGATACTATGGGGTATACTTGTAAAAATACTATTGTAGAAAACGGTTATCTTCGGAGAGGCTTTGTTATGGGCTTATAGATATAGGCCATATGTACTCTACCACAGTAGTACCTTAGCTTTAGTCCACGCTCCTTAATCCTCCTATTAACCTCCTCTTCATCAAGACTCCTTGGATCATACTTCTTACTCCCAATTATGAAGTTGCATGTATAGCCGAAACTAGGTACCCATGTCTCATACTCCATTGTTATTGGGAATACCTCTGACAAGTTATTATAGACCCATTCATAGACCTTGTTGTAGAAGAAACTATTACCAGCCTGTGTAACCATTATACCATTATCCCTTAGTATACGATGGATCTCACGGTAGAACTCCACACTATATAGGCTCTTAGCAATCTCACTAGAATACGGATCTGTTAGGTCTATGACAACAGCATCAAATGATCCATCCGGCTGCTTGGCCACATAATCCTTACCATCCATAATGATAACCCGGGCCCTAGGATCATTGAAGCTACCCTGATGCATAACCTCAAGATACTTCTTAGCAAACTCTACAAGCTCACCATCAATATCAACCATGACAGCCTCCTCAACACAATTATGCTTCAAAACCTCCCTTAAAGTAGCACCCTCACCACCACCAATAATAAGTACACGTTTAGGCCCGGGATGTGTTATTAGTGCTGGATGCACAAGGCTCTCATGATAGATATGCTCATCAGCCTCAGTACTCTGGATATAGTTGTCAATAACCAGCCCACGGCCAAGCTCCTCAAAATCAACAAGCATGATCTCCTGATACCTTGTCCTTGTATAGACATAGAGTTTACGTAACTTGATCAATGTAGCCATAGACTTTGAAGTAGGCTCAATAATTACCAGCCCCTCATACCCATTAGTCAATAATATACACCTCCTCTATAGGTCTTGGGGATACTATACCGTATCCAAGATATAAAATACTTTAAGGAAAGACTATATATTGAGTGCTAGACTACAATGACACCATATATTAGGTGTAAAATATATGATGACTCCCCCTAGGGTATTTGTTGATCGGGAGGAGGAGGTTAGGAGAATAATTAACTGGATAAGATCCTTCCCTCTACCACAACAGAATATTCCAAGGACTAGGAATATACTATTAATTATTGGGCCTAAAGGTGTGGGTAAAACAACTATTCTCAAGAGAATAGCCTATGAAGAAACCATACCAAATACGTATATGGTGTATGTTGAGTTTAGAGGTATATATAGTGATAGCTACCAGCTATTCATCGAAATGATCAATCAGATCATGAGAGAACTGAATGAAATTGGCTGGAGGCTCCATGGATTAAGAGATCTTGGTTTCAAAATAGTAAAGGCATTCATATCAAAATATCTTGGAAGGGAATTTATTGAGGAAATGAGTTGGGATATAATAATCGATAAATTAAGGAGATACAATCCATTAACACTCTTTATGGATCTTATAGATATATTATGTGAATATAGCTATAAAGAGAATAAAAGACTCGTTATAATAATGGATGAATTCCAAGTATTTATAGAAACTATATCGAGAAAGGTTAGGAGAGATTATTTCATAAAATCATTTATACAGTATCTATCGAAAACACAGGAATGGGGTTCTCGTACTAGTAGAGGCTATACTATATTCATTATCTCAACAAGTGATTATACCTATTATACTAATTTAATGGATTATATAGTCTACCATATATGGCCTCTATATATTGAGGAATTAGATGAACAATATGCTTGTGAGCTACTGATTAAGACATTACAAGGTCATGGTATATGGATTTCTAAAGAAATTGCTAATGAGGTAGTACGTGAAATTGGTGGTAATCCATCAATAATATTACAGCTAACACAGTATATTATAGTACATGATGTTGAGGAGATCACTAGAGATGCTATCTTAGGGATAATCCATAGCCTCATAGAGGATCTCAGGAGAAAATACAGAAGTGAACTCTCCAATGAGGAAAAGAAGGTATTAAGGATAGCTTGTCAATACTTATGTCATCAAAACTACATAGAGTACTCTAAACTAATAGACATTATCTCCAGATCCATTGGATACTCTGTAGATAAGGCTAGAAACATAGTTGATGAACTAATGAGGAAAAATATACTCTACATTAACAGGGCAGGAGTAAGATTTCAAAATAGAGTCGTAGAAAAAGCATTATGTATACATATTCCTTAATAATAGGTTCTTTAAGGTGTACCTGCTATACCGGGTAGCTTAGGATATGGTGTAGCCAATACTATGTGTTTCAGCCCTGCAATATATCTTGTAAGCCTCTCAATCCCTAGTCCGAAACCCGTGCTTGGAGGTATTCCTCCCCTCCGGGCTAGATCTAGGAACCAGCTATACTTCTCCAATGACTCTCCAAGCATCTTTATCCTCCTAACCAGCCCCATATACCGGTACTCACGTGTCCCACCATCAATTACCTCGCCATAGCCCATTGGTAGTAGGAGGTTGAAGTCAAGGTTATACCTTGGGTCACTCGGGTCTGGTAGATAGTAGAATCCACGGCTAACAACCGGGAATCCAGTAAGCCATACTGGTGAACCATAGTATTCAGCTAGTGCAGTCTCAGCCTCATGGCTAAGCTCCCGACCCCACTCAACACTATAGCCTAGTTTACCTACAATCTCTAGTGCTTCATCATAGCTTATCCTTGGGAATGGTGGTTTAAACCCACTGAAACCCGTGTTTAGCCTCTCCAAGAGATCACTATGGTGCTTAACCAGTTTTGAACCAATATACTCTAGTAGGCCCTCGGCAAGCCTGATAGCATCATCTACTCCAGCATAAGCCCACTCCAGATCGAGTTGTGTGAATTCTGCTAAATGCCTGCCAGTACTTATGTTCTCTGGAGGCTCAAGCCTTATGTTACGAGCCATAAAGTATACCTTCTCGAATACTGCAGCACTAGCCTGCTTATACATGATTATACTGCTCGTAAGCTCATACTCCATGTCATAGAATCTTGTCCTTAGCTTAGATGCTCCACGTAACCCGGGATCACTTACTACGCTGATCATTGGTGGTAGTAGCTCTATAAACCCATGTCTTTCAAGGTACTCACGTGCATACTTCATTATATAGTGTTGTAGCCATAGAATATCCTTCCACAATGGGTTCCTCATATACCATGGGCTATGCCGGGCTAGTTCAACAGGATCCTTATCCCTTATATCACCTAGGTAGTCAATAGGTGGTTCCTCAACTGGTCTATGGATCACCATGTACTCCCTTACATGGAGTCTACTACTCTCTAGGAACCCTTTTATCCATACAATTGTCTCCCTTGGAAGCTTAGCTAGTTCATCAACGGGTTCCCCATAAACCTCTAGACTCCTTACACCACTAGAGTCTCTGAGTACAAGGCATCCTCGATCACATGATACTATCCACGCTATAAGCTCTACCTCTCCATGTAATCCATCGATCTCCTTTAGAAGAACTCTACGCTCTATGGATAAGGGTTTAGAACGTGTATAGCCAGATTTAGACCTATCCTGTGTTAAAACACATCCCTCAACCACCCCTTGCATTCCCATATTTTTCCCACTAGTATATATGTTCTTCCCTATAATGATTTATTACTAAGTGTTAAATATTAGATACTGTAGTAGAGCATATGTGGTTGATTGATATGGGCTATACAGATGATCAATTGTTGGCTGAGATAAGATCCAGGATAACCTTGTTAGAGAAGAAGATAAACGTCCTTGACCAAGAGATCAATAGTATCTTAAGATTTATTAGAAGAATAATTAGGCTCATAGTACTCTACACAATACTCAAGTGGGAGTAGAATACCATATAGAAACACCTATGCAATCCCTATTAACCCAGCCTCATACCCTATTAGTCCTCAGACTATCTAGGTCTAAGAATATGTGATCGATTATGTCTTGCCGCTCCCGATCTCCTCTCTATGGGTTCTCCTCCTAGATAGAATGATAGCTATTATCTCAAGTATAAAGCCTATCAGTATAAATATTAGTGCTAGATCGAGTAGAGTTATTCCCTACTCCCTCCTCCTATATGTTTCAACAACTGTTTTACCACGTGTTATAATCGATACCTTATCGGGTATGAAGCCCTCGACATCAAAGCTATTCCATCCACGCTCAAGACTTGTCAATAGGCTTCTCTCAATACCCTCACCACTGAACACGATCCTTACATCGCCGAGGCTTATGGGAGACCATACATATGCTGTACTACCCATAACCCTAAGCACTGGATCAAGTATATCCATGTCCACGTAGAGTCGTCCACGTAGTTTCTCAACATACATCCTACCCATACTCCATGACACAATAACTATGTTGACCTCATGGATACCTGATTCAGACCATACTACACGGACTGGTATAGTATAGGCACCTGGCTCAAGACCATTGATCTCATGTGTTGAAGCATATACTGAGTTATCATTAGACCATATAATGATCTTTAGTGAGTCAATATATATTGAGGACTCTATGGTCACAGGGATGAAGAAGCCTAGTGAGTCATGTGATAGTTTTGAAGCAACACTTATCCTGTCAAAAGCACTCTCCGGCTTCTTAATATTGACTAGTATGCTTTCACGTAAGTTGAGGAAACCAGGTATTATGAATAGTAGGTCTAGCTTATGTAGTCCGGGACGTGCACCAAGGTCTTTAAACAAGATCTTTGATCCATATCCTATGACATTTATCTTCCTATCAGTTGTAGCCATAAGCCTTACACGTGGTGTCACATGCTCTACCTCAATATACTTTGTCTCACCACTAAACATCTCAATATCCCTTAACCCGATCTCAAGTGCCTCACTAAGATCTGTTAGTACAACCTTTGGAGTACCTGTTGATGACAAGTAGCCGATCAATATGCGGTCTCCAACTATTGATAACCCATTAACAGCTCCATCAAAACTATATTCTCCAACATACTCACCTCCCCAGGTATAGATCTTTAGGTGATCCCCTACACCCATGGCTATATAGTTCTCACCAACACCACATACACCAGCACCCTCAACATCATATTCACGTAGCTTGGTACCAGTATCAATAGCTAGTACATAGACACGCTCTGGAGTGACAATAGCTACGATCCTCCTTAAAACATTATAGCGGGAACTACATACGTACCTTACTTCACTAAAGATCTTTTCCCATAGAACCTCCCTATTCCTAAGATCATATGCTATGACTCCCTTGTTATTCTTTAGTAAAACACGATCTCCCTCATAGTCAACAATACTCCACGGACTAATATAGTCACCTACAATACCATGTGCTCCAACAGTATACTTCTTATAACTACCCATACTAAACATGTGTAGGACATATGATGACTTACCAGAGCCTCCTACAAGCTCCCAAATACCACACCACTCACCATTAAAACCACCCATAAATGCTGAACCAAGTACCTTCCTAGAATAGTTCTTACCAATACCCTTCTTAACCAACAACATATTTGGCCCAGCTTCACCAGTATCAGAGTATATAGTCTTGAATAATGCAATGATCTTTTCGCCTGAGAGCCCAAGCTCAATACCAGCTATGGTTAATCGTTTCTTCCTTAGTGTACCAGTCTCAAAATACTCTATAGTCTCAACACTACCTCTACGGGAAACTGTCACCAGTGATCTCATTCCACGTACTGATGTAACGGATAAGGCTGCTTCATAGGTATTTGATACAATAGCCTCTATATCTCCATTGATAAGCGTTAGATCACGATTGTTATAGTATAGGTGGTTTACACCAGCAATCTTCTTTATATAGAATCTGCTAAGGCTATGTTCATCACCATATACAAAGCCTAGTCTATAGGCTAGTGCTGGGAATACGTATTGTTTAGAGTGTATGTAGAGGCTATGAGGTGGGTACTTATCCTCCTCACTGGTCACATCAACACTATCAA
>Ga0190313_1001392_pt1 | contig 13071 bp, 14 predicted proteins | sample 4870071011_MG_FD_169989 | JGI IMG/M metagenome (GOLD analysis project Ga0190313, IMG submission 169989) | Hydrothermal vent sediment bacterial communities from Southern Trench, Guaymas Basin, Mexico - 4870-07-10-11_MG | ecosystem: Environmental > Aquatic > Marine > Hydrothermal vents > Sediment ...
TATAATACTAGGAGGGGGGAGCTCCTAACTGCCGGCTTAAGGTGGTTTAACTTAAGGGTAAACAAATGGAATAGCTACCGCAGGATACCGGAGCTGGAGGGTAAAGGCTTAAGGGTAAGGTTCGCTGACGGCAAATCATTTAAAATAGGAGGTACTAAAATAAAATTCACTAAGCCCTTTTTCCACGGGGTGGAGTTCTCGAGGCTAGGTTGGGTAATAGGGGTAGTAATAGAGGAGGGAAGTGAGAAGTTCCTTTACTCCTCTGATCTCAACGGACCGGTAATAGAGGACTACGCTAATTGGATAGTAAGCGAAAGCGCGGACGTTATGGTAGTAGATGGGCCGCCTACTTATCTCTTGGGTTACACCATGAATTTAATAAACTTCAGGAGGGCTTTAGCTAACGCTATGGAGATAGTGAAGAACTCCAAGGCTAAATTGATAATTTACGATCATCACTTACCTAGGGAGCCTAAGTTCAAGGAGAGGACTAAGGAGGTATGGGAGCTAGCTAAGAACTACGGTAAGAAGCTATCTACGGTAGCTGAATATTTCAACTTGAAGCCAGCGGTCCTTAAGTACTTAAAGTAAGTAAGGTTTTTCTACTTACTGCTCATCCCTATCAAGCGATGAAGGTACTGCACATCTGGAATACCGCTGGGGTAGCTAGTACCATAGCTAAGTACCAAGCTAAGCTACTAGGTTGGGATACCTGGGTAATGACGAGGAAGGTTTTCGATAGGTACGGCTTAACTACCTACGGCGAGGCCTTAGATTGCGGGGCGAAGATATTCTCCCTTAAGGCTCTAATTAGGGCTAGGGGCTATGACGTAGTACACGTACATTCGTTAGATAAGTTAGTACCGTGGCTTAAAGCCATCTACCCCAATAAGCCGGTAATATTACATTATCACGGTAGTGAGATAAGGGGTAAGTGGAAGGAGAGGGCTTGCTATTGGAGGAGGGCAGATCTAGTCCTAGTTAGTACGCCTGACCTACTGGAGGGAGCTCCAAGGGGAGTTACTTACTTGCCCAATCCAGTCGACTTAGAACTCTTCAAGCCGTTACCTGGGTTAAGGGAGGAAGGTACGGCTCTTTACATAATTAAGCACCAGGAGGGGGAGGACTTATCTTGGGTTAGGAAGGTAGCTTCGAAACTTAAACTTAAGTTGACCGTTAGGGATAGGATATCCGATCCTATTGATTATGTGGATTTACCTACTTATCTAAATAAGTTCGAGTATTACATTGATAGGAATTATGTACGTAGCTTAAGTAAGACCGCCTTAGAAGCGCTAGCCTGCGGTCTTAAAGTAGTTAGATGGGATGAAAAAGTAGTGGAGGGTTTACCCGATGCCCACCGTCCCGCTAACGTAATTAAGGCCCTAGCCGAACTTTACGGTAACCTAAAAAGGTAATTTCTTAGAGGAGAGTACCTTCTCAGCAGCTTCCCATTCCTTTTGGGTATTTATGGGCATCCATACGCCCATAGGTATTAACATCGCGTAAAGCTTCCTCCTGGAGGCGAGTACAGGTAATATCACCTCCTCGAACTCCACTACCCTTTGAGCTTCCATATCTATCCTTTCATCGATTAGCTTGTACACGGGCGGTTCTATTAGGTACATGCCGCACGAAGTTAGTAGCTTAATTACCGGTTTCTCCTTAAAGGATTTAACTAGCCCGTTCTCGTCTACCTCCCCTACTCCGAATGGGTATTCTGTAGCCGTCGTGAAGACCGCGGTAGCTTCCACACCTTTAGACTTAACGGCTTCCAAGTGCTGAAGTAATAGCCTAGTAGGTAACGATACGTCGAGGAAAATATCATCGGGGTAACCTATTAGGGATCTCCTAGTAACGTCTATCGCTCCGCTAAGTATAGCGTACTTCAAGGCCTTACCTTTACCAACGTACTTTAAGTCCTTCGGATCTACTGAATACCTTATCCGCACTCCGAACTTCGAACCATTACCTAAATAGGACCTTATAGCGTTGTGCTTATGGCCTACTAGTACTACGAATTCGGTAAAGCCGTTTAACTTATAGAACCTTATGCACCTCTCTATTAAGGTCTCCCCGGCTATTTTAATTAACGGTTTAGGTACGTCGATAGTACCCATCCTCTTGCCCTTACCTCCGGCTAGGATGACCACTTGCGTATTGGATATTTCCTTCCTCAATAGATCGTTTACGTCCTTCATGTTTACTGAAGGAATACATTAATATTTAAAATATTTAAATTTTATAAACAATATCTAACCTATTGGGAACTTAAACCGCTTATCGAATATTAGTTCAGCTTCGCTGAATACCTTCCTTAACTCTAGGGGTGGAGGTGGCCAACCTACTGCTTTGCGAACTTTCTGATATAACTTAAGCGGTATCGCCGCTATCTCAACCCTAATCGAAATGCTCTCCTTAGTTTCGTTCCCCCTAACCCATATTAAGAGGTGTTTAACTCCTAACCTAAAGGTGAACTTCTCCCCTTTTAGGAGTACGTTCATAGTAGGGGGTAGGGGCTTAGAGTATATAACCTCCGGTACTATTGTACCGTTCATCGATTTACCTACGAAGGTTCTTCCGTCTATCGTTAATAGGAGGGTGGTATTACCCCTTACCTCCCTTAGGTCTATAGTGTAGTTATGCCCGAAGTTGGTAATTGAATAAACCTCCCTCGTAACGGAGGTATCATCTAGGGACAGTAAGGTCAGCAACTCTACTTCATCTATGCGCCCCCTTAGCGACCCCCTAAGTTTTTCCAAGCTCTCCTTTAATCCCTTAACTACTTCCTCCCTCTCCTTAAGTTCGCTGGTAAGTTCGGCTAACGTCTTATTGAGCTTACCTATGAGCTCCTCCCTAGCCTTCAGTTCGGATCTGAGTTCCGATATCGTTTCGTTCAATAACCTTATCTTCCTCTCCCTTAAGGCTAAATCCTCCTCCAACTTCTTCAATTCCTCCACTAACCCGACAGCTTGATCGCCTCTAAATTGGGGTATCGCATATCCTATGAGGAAGCCGCTTAAGAAGCAAGCTATGATTATAGCGGCTAATTTCCCCTTAGAGATAGGTAACGACATATTGCTTACTAACCCCTACGTAAATAAAATCAGTTTCGTTACTTTAAATAATAACGGGTAGGTTGCAATGACCCGCTTTATGAAGGCTGCCGTATTAAAGGGTGTAGGGGATGTTAAGGTAGAGGAAGTACCGATACCTAGGTTGGGGCCTAGGGAGGTCCTCGTAAAGGTAAAGGTAACTACCATATGTCCTACTGACGTTAGGAAGTATCTAGGCCATAGTAAATTTAAGGGAAGGATAATACTCGGACACGAATTCTCTGGAGTAGTAGAGGAGGTAGGTAGGGAGGTCTCTAACGTTTCGGTAGGGGAGAGAGTTACGGCCTTACCTTTTATCTTCTGCGGCCATTGTAAATATTGTAGGTTAGGTTTACATAACTTATGTGTTAACTTAAGCGGTTTAGGTGGCGCCGCAGAATTAGGGATTAAGTTAGACGGCTCCTTCGCCCAGTACGTTAAAGTGCCCTCCGATAACGTATACCGCTTACCTAAGAAGTTAAGCTTCGAGGAAGCCTCCTTAGTGGAGCCCTTAGCCGCTAGTTTAAATGGGTTAATGAAAGCGGATTTAAAGCCCGGCGATGTGGTATTAATATTAGGAGCTGGACCCATGGGCCTTCTACAGACGACGTTAGCTAAATTCCTAGGGGCTAGCAGGGTAATAGTAAGCGACCTCATGGACGAGCGCTTAAAGTACGCGGAGAAGTTCGGTGCGGACGTAACGGTAAATCCCTTAAGGGAGGAGTTAAGCGATAGAGTCATGGAGGAAACGGGTAATTACGGCGCCGATATAACCGTACTATCCACAGGGGGGAGCGCCATGGCCGATTTATTGCCTTCCTCGTTAAAGTTGACAGCTAAAGGAGGTAGGATAGTCGTTTTCGCAGGTACTTGGCCCCCCAAGAAGGCGCAGATAGATTTAAATTTAATACATTACGGGGAGAGGAGGATAATAGGTAGCTTCATCTACACTAGGGAGGTATTCTCGAGAGCTTTAAATATAGCTGGAAGCGGCGGTATAGATTTAAGGGAGCTAATAACCCATAAGTTTAAGTTAGAGGGAGTAGAGGAAGCATTTAGAATCGTTATCAGGAGGGAGGGGCTCAAGGTAGCCTTAATTCCTAATCCTTAAGGCCTAAGGTGGTTAAGGGTGGGCGGTAAACCTAGGGAAGTTAAGTGCCTCTTACTTTTCATCTTAATACTCAGCTTCTCGGCTACTTCCTCCTGGTTCCTGAGGAGTTCGCTTAACTACCCTACCCTTAGGGATTACCTAGGCGGCCCTTTGCCCCTAGGTCCGTTAATTATTATAACCTTTCTATTAAGCTTCTTAGTTTTTTACTCCTTAGTAAAGGGTAGGCTCTCACTATTAGGCCCCCTAATTAGAGTTACTTCGTTGATAGCGACGTATTTTTCGGCCCAGCTTTACTGCTACATAGCTTTAAGTTACTTAGGTTATGGGCTACCTAGTTACGCTAAGCCCTGTTTAGTCATGCTAATACCATTACTTATAGTGCCGCTAACCTTAAAGGCCTTAGGGGGTAAGGGTACTTCGCGCTTACTAGCTTCTTTAGTCACGTTCTACTCGGTAACCTTAGGGTCGTTGATAGGTTTAGCACTTAGCTTCTCCGAGTTAGTTACCTTAGTGGCTTTAGCTTCCGCCATAGATATTTATTCCGTTTTCAAGGGCCCTATAAGTAGGTTAGTTAGCCTCTTCAGCTACTCTAAGGGGGCTGAAGCGCTATTAGAAGGGGCCTTAATACCTATGGGTGAAGTAAGGGTAGGAGCGGGCGATTTAATATTTTACTCCATGATAATAGCTCATACCTACGACGCCAAGCCCTATAGCCCCTTAATTACCCTAACTGCCGTAAGCTCGATATTGGTAGGGGTCTACTTAACGGTTAGGGGTTTAAGGAGGAGGAGGGTATTACCGGCCTTACCTTTACCGGCCTCCCTCTCCTTATCCTCGATATTCCTAATTTCCGCGTTAACCCATTCGATACCTTAGCGCCGCTTAGAAATCCTACCTATACCTGCTATATCCCCCGATAATACCGTTTACCTCGTCCATTAGGTCTTTAAAGGGTAGCTCTAGAGCTTTCAACGTGGTATGCATATAAGAGTACTTAAACCGTGTCCGGCTTCAATGCTAAGGTATTACCTCGATGCCTTGATCCCCGTATTAGCCCTAGTTGCTTCCCTCCTATTGGTGAGGATATTACCAAACGGGCTAATTGAATTCATATCCTCTTGGGCTCGGTACGTACCCCCGCTTAGGTCCTTAAAGCCCGGGGAGCTAAAAGTGATTGCTATCTCCTGGCCGCTCCTCCTAGGTTACGGGGCAATTAAGTGGTTATCCAGGTCGAGCTTTAAGTTAGCGGTTTATTACGCATTAACGATCACGATCCCAGAAGTAGCCGTTTATTTAGGTTACCTACCCAATAATCTGACTTCACGAACCTTCATTTACTGTTCGGTTAGCCTTGTAGCTTCCGCGGCCGTAGAGGTAGTTAGAAGGAATTACGTTTACGAAGTTAGCGAAAACTACGTTTCGCTTAAATCGGGGGTTATAAGTAGGAGGGAGAGGGTAATTCCTTACAATAAGGTAACCGATGTAGTTTTAGAGAGGGGGCCCCTAGCTAGGTTATTAGGTTACGGGAGTTTAATACTATTAACGGCTTCGGGTTTGGGTACCGGTAGCGATGGAGCTTTAGCTTTGGTAATTAAGGGATTAAAGGAATTAGGCCTCTCGTTAGGGGGATTTAGGAGCGTTAGGAAAGTTAGGTATGGCCCAGAAGACTGCCTTTACGGAATTAGGAATCCTGAGGGGATTAGGGATTTCCTCTTAAATAGGTTAACTAACCTACCTAAGGGTAAAGAGGCGCCTCTTCTAACTAACCAAGGGGGCGGTAACTTAGATGAGGAGTTCCTGGAGGAAATTAAAGCTAGCTTAAATAAGTAAAAAATACGGTTAATTTAAACTTCTACCTTACGACTTCCCCTATCGCGTAACGCCTACCTACTTTAGTTATCTTAACCCTTACTTCGTCCCCTACGCTAGTACCGGGGATGAATATTATAAAACCCTTTATCCTAGCTATACCGTCTCCCCTACGGCTTACTTCTACTATCCTTACTTCGTATTCCTCTCCTAACCTAACCGGCTTCTCCATAAAGTCCCTAGGCCTAAACCTGTACGACATTACTCCGCTACTTCCTTCTACTTCGTTTGGCGTTAAAGAAGTCGTTAAGGCTTCCTTAACGCCACTTCATAAGTGGAACCGTAGTATTTAAGTCTTTCCCGAAGATTTCGATTTAATGAACTCCTCCACGGACTTAGGTTTAGGCTTAACCATGACCCAACCTACCCATGTAACGAAGAGTAGGAGTAATAGCACTATCACGGCTGCTGGAAAAATGACTATCCACCAAGTCCATAAGTACCTCCCCTCCCTAATGGTATACCTAGCCCATAGGTACAAGGAAGTTAAGTAAAAGGCGAAGAAGGAAAAGGACGTGACCATTATTATTAAACCTATGCTCCTCCCCTTCAACCCCCTTCACCGCGATTAACGTTATAAGCCCCCTGGTTCTTATCGTTAATAAGAGTAAGGGATGGATCCGTGAGACGCTTACTTAAATTACTCGGCATTTATAAACTTTATGAGAAATGGCTTTATAGCCAGATAAAGGGTAAGCCTGTACCGAGCCATGTAGCTATAATCCTAGATGGGAATAGGAGGTGGGCTAGGAGGAGGGGGCTACCCCCTTGGTATGGACATGAAGAAGGGGCTAGGAAAGCTAAGCAAGTACTTAGATGGCTACTGGACCTAGGCGTAACCACCGTAACCCTTTACGTGCTATCCACCGAGAACTTAAGGAGGGATCCGGTGGAGTTAAGTAAACTATTTGAAGTTATAGAGAAGTACCTAAGGGATTCGTTGAGGGATCCGCTAATATTCGAGAACGAAGTGAAGTTTAAAGCCATAGGTAAGTTAGACCTATTACCTAAGGGTATTAGGGACTTAATAGCGGAATTGGAGGATAGGACTAGGGGCTTTTCTAGACATTTCTTAAACGTAGCTATAGCTTACGGCGGGAGGAGCGAAATAGTGGAGGCGGTGAGGAAGCTAGCTAGGGACGTTAGGAACGGTAAAGTAGATCCTTCAGAAATAAGCGAGGAACTATTCGAAAAGTACCTCTTTACCTCCTACCTACCTAACCCCTCTCCGGACCTCATTGTAAGGACCAGTGGGGAGGAGAGGTTAAGTAATTTTTTACTTTGGCAATCCGCCTACTCGGAGCTCTGCTTCCTCGACGTCTACTGGCCGGAGTTTAGGAGGATAGACTTACTCAGGGCCATAAGGATCTACCAGAGGAGGGCCAGGAGGTTCGGCTTATAGATGGGCTGAAGCTTAAGCCATCAAGCTTAAATTTTACCTATACTTTAAGCCGGCTTAGGTGATGGAAGTTGGTTAAAGCGTTACTTATAGTAATGGATGGAGCCGGTGATAGAGCGCTAAAGGAGTTAGGTGGTAAGACTCCTTTAGAAGTAGCGCGTAAACCCAATATGGACGGTCTAGCCGCTAGGGGAATTACTGGCTTAATGTACGCGATAGCTCCGGGGATTAGGCCGGGTAGCGATACCGCGCACCTAGCGATATTCGGTTACGATCCCTACGCTACCTATAGCGGTAGGGGGGCTTTCGAAGCGTTAGGGGCTGGCTTAGAATTAGGGGAGGGGGATGTAGCCTTTAGAACTAACTTCGCTACCGTGAACGAAGATTGGGTTGTCGTCGATAGGAGGGCAGGCAGGTATATCGAAGGGGCGGAGGAACTGGAGAAGGCACTAAACGAAATAAGGATAGAGAGCCATCCAGAAGTGGAGATAGTATTTAAGCATACCGTAGAACATAGGGGGGTCTTAATACTAAGGGGTACTAGTTTATCCAATAAGGTTAGCGACGTAGACCCCCATAAGTTAGGAGTTAGGGTACCTAAGGCCGAACCCCTCGATAACGATCCTTCTTCGAAGGTAACCGCCGAAGTACTTAACGAATTTACTAAGAAGAGCTATGAAGTACTTTCTAAGCATCCATTGAATAAGGAGAGGGAGAGGAAGGGGTTGCCGCCGGCCAATATAGTTTTAGCTAGGGGGGCGGGTAAGTTACCTAAAGTACCTAGCTTAAGGGAGAAGTACGGCTTAAAGGCCGCTACTATAGCCGGTATAACCCTTATAAAGGGGGTATCTAGGGCCCTAGGTATGGAGGTACTAGAAGTAAAAGGCGCTACCGGGGGGCTTAATACCGACGTTAACGCTAAGTTCTCTAAAGCCCTGGAGGCTTTGAATTCTGGTTACGATTTAGTGTTCCTACATATAAAGGGTACCGACGCGGCATCCCACGATGGGAACGTAAGGGCTAAGGTAAGTATGATAGAAAGGATAGATAGAGCTTTAGGCGGGTTCCTATCGAAGGTAGATCTCTCCGATCTCTTAATAACGATAACCTCGGATCATGCTACACCTATAACGGTGAGGGACCATACGGGCGATGCCGTACCCATACTAATGGCCTGGGACGAATTAGTAAGCGACGAAGTTAGCTCCTTTAGCGAAAGAGCTTGTATGAGGGGAGGGTTACACGTAATAAGGGGTACTGACTTAATGAACTTAATAGCCAATTTTTTAGGTAAGTTAGAGAAGTTCGGGGAGTAGAGCAAAACGATATAAACTACTTAACCTTTTTTATAAGGGGTTAGGAGTTATGGGAGGTAAGAAAAAGCCTACTATTTCCCAATTGGAAAAGAGACTCGCTAAGATGAGGAAGGAAAAGGAGAAGGAGGTTCCTAGGAGGCCTTCGACGATGAAAATGACCACTTTAGGCTACATAGCCGATAAATCGCTTAACGATATAGCTAAGGAGGTAAGTAAGATGAAGGTAGTAACTCCTTACATGTTATCCTCCATGTTTAAGATAAAGATGGGATTAGCTAAGCAAGCCCTTAGGGAACTCGAAGCTAAGGGGGTAGTTAAGCTAATAGATAAGAACAGGAGGGTAGCTATCTACGTACCGGCTTCCCGCCTCGAAAAGGCCTCGGTGAAATAGTTGGAGGAAGCAATTAAGGAAATAGTAGGGAATTTTAAGAAATGTATAATAGTCCCCCATACGCATTGGGATAGGGAATGGTACCTTTCCTTCCAGGAATACAGGTTAAGGCTAGTAAAGGTCCTAGATAAGGTAATTAAGTTACTTAAGGAAGGTACCTTACCCTTCTTCTTACTGGATGGCCAAGTTTCGGCATTAGAGGATTACTTAGAGGTTAGACCCGAAGCTAAACGCGAAGTAGAGGAGCTGGTAAGTAGGGGAGCTTTAGCTATAGGTCCTTGGTATACTCAACCCGACGAATTCCTAGTTTCAGGTGAGTCCCTAATAAGGAACTTATTGATAGGCATTAAGGAGGCAGAGAAGTACGGAGGGTACTTAAAGGTAGGATACTTACCGGATACCTTCGGACATATAGCTCAATTACCCCAAATACTTAAGGGCTTCGGAATGGATTGTTTCATTTTCTCGAGGGGTTTAGGCGATGAAGGGGAGGAACTAGGGAGCGAATTCCTCTGGGAGGCCCCGGACGGTTCTAAGGTATATGCGGTACACTTACTCCAAGGTTATTGCAATGCCGCTCATTTAGGCGTAAAGGGTTTACCTAGCCCATTAATCCTAACGGATCCTTACTCTAGGCCGACCATTTATTACGATTTTTACGAGGAGGAACCGGAGGTCGATGTAAGGGAGGCCTTAAGTAAAGTAGTGGAGATAGCTAGATCTACGGCTAAGTACTCCAAATCGAAGGTACTTTTATTGATGAATGGGTGCGATCATTTACCGCCTCAAGCTAATTTAAAGAAGTTAGTGGATAAATTGAATTCCGAAGCCGGTAGGGAATTCTTCAAGATAGGAAATTTAAGCGAATACCTAGAGGAAGTTAAGGCCTGCAAGGGATTAGGGAAGTTCAAAGGGGAACTTAGGGGGGCGCGTTACAGGCCCATCCTTTGGAACGTTTATTCTACTAGGTGTAGGATAAAGGAATTGAACTTCAAATCCCAGAAGCTATTAGAATCATATGCGGAACCCCTTTCGGTCCTGAATTGGATACTTAGGGGGGCTCCTTATCCTCGAGACCTATTGAATTACTTGTGGAAGGAACTCCTGAGGAACCACGCCCATGATAGCATTTACGGTACCGGTATAGACGAAGTACATTTAATTAACGAAGCGAGGTTCCTAAGGGTCATAGAGGGGGCCGGTAACCTAGCCCTCCTCTCCTTATACGCTCTGGGTAGGGAGGCTGAAGGGCCTAACGAACGTATCGTAGTATACAATCCCTTGAACTGGGAGGTTAAAGGGCCGGTAGAGGTAATAGTACCTAGCGGTAAAGGGAGGGTGGGGGAAGTACCTTCACAGGCCGAGGAATTAGGGGTTTACGGCCTAAGGAGACTTACCTTCATAGCTTCAGTACCTCCGCTAGGTTACAAAGTCTACTCTCTTCATAACGGGGAGCTTAAGGAGGGCGAACTAGGGGCTTCGGATACCTTCCTGGAGAACGAGTTCCTCAGGGTAGAGGTATCCGAGGGGGGGTTACTTAAGTTAGTGGATAAACGTAATGGCGCTGTTTACGAGGGCTTAAACCTCTTCTTAGACGAGGGGGACGTAGGCGACGAATACGATTACGAACCTACCGAGGACGGAATAGTAGTAACTTCCGGGAGCGTAAGGGCTTACCCTAAAATGGAGAGCAAAGGACCGGTTAAGGCTAGCTTAAAAATACACCTTAAGTTGATGGTTCCTAAGTGCGCTATAGGTAAGAGGAGGGCCGAGGATAAGGTAGAATTGCCGATAGAGGTTACCTTAAGCCTTTACCGCGGGTTACCTAGGTTAGATGTAAAAGTAAAGGTAGTTAATTATGCAGAGGACCATAGGTTAAGGGTGGAGCTACCTACCGGAATAAAGGGGGGGAGGGTAGTAGTAGGTTCCCAATTTTACTTAGTCGAGAGGGCTAAGGAACCGGTCAAGGGGGAGGGATGGGTTGAAAGGCCCCAAGCTACGGGGCCCATGTTAGAATGGGTAGCGGTAGTAGGTAGGGGAAGGGGCTTAATGGTAGCTACTAGGGGGATATATGAATACGAAGCTTACGAAGGGGAAGAAGGTACTTCGTTAAGGTTGACCTTATTTAGGGGAATAGGATGGCTATCTAGAGGGGATTTAAGGAATAGGAGGGGGCACGCCGGACCCCCACTACCTACCCCTAACGCTCAATGCAAAGGGGAACTCACCTTCGAATACTCCCTAATACCCCTAAAGGGGGGATTCGACGTAGAGGTTATTAAGAGGGCTTTGGAGTACACCACCCCCTTAATGGGGGTTTTCATCGAGGGGGGCGGGGGTAAGCTCCCCCCATCCTTTAGCTTCGCTAGGTTAAGCCCCGAGGGATTAATAATCTCAGCTTTAAAGGCTTCGGAGGATGGAAGGGGCGTAATCTTAAGGTTCTACGACCTTACCGGTAGCGAACGGGAAGTAAAGGTGGAGTTCTTTAAGGAACCGCTTAAAGTAATGCTAACCAACCTACTGGAGGAGGAAATCGATAAATTAAAGGGTAAACCTACTTTCCGCTTAAGGGGCTTCGGCATAGCTACGTTAAAAGCTTACTTCAAATAGTTAAGGCGATGAACCTTGAGCTATAGGTACCTGTATTTCTATCCTAAAGCTACGTTAGCCCTGCTTCTAATTAACTTCGCCATCTTCGTGATAGTAAACGTATACCCCTCATCGATCCCCTACTTAGCCCTCGTACCGTTCCTCTTCCTTTATGAGCATTACTATTGGCAGCCCCTAACTTACATGTTCGTACATAGGCAGTTGTTCCACTTCCTCTTCAATATGATAGCCCTCTGGAGCTTCGGGGAGGCCGTTGAGAACATCATAGGAGGAAGGGGGTTAGTAGTTCTTTACCTGTACAGCGGCTTAGTTTCTGCCCTCTTCGAGCTATCCTTAGGGAATTTTTTAAGTAATTGGTATTGGTACTCGGTAATGTTAGGAGCTTCGGGCTCCATAATGGGTATAGTAGCGCTTTACGCGATCTTAAGGCCTAGGAGCATAGTATACCTATGGGTCATACCCGTACCGGCTATCGCTCTAGTACTCCTAATACTCGCCCTGGAGAGTTTCTTCGCCTTAACGAACGTATTGCCCCAAATAGCCCACTTAGGGCACTTAGGCGGTTTAGTAGCCGGCGTTATACCCGGGTTGTACTTAAGGCGTAGATACGGTAAAAGGGTCTGGAGGATCCTAGGTTATAGGTCTTAATAGCTCAGTCCGCCCGTCTAAAGGTCATAACTCCCACATCAACGCGTTCATCATCGCTATAGGGCTTTAATCTACGCTTATTAAAGTTGAGGACCTTATAACGCTATCTAATCCCCTAATCCTCATTACTATCCTATTTAAGTCCTTAAGGCTGGGCGCTTCCACTTTAGCTATGAGGTCGTAATCCCCGTAAACTATATTCGCTTCGCTAACTCCCTCCATATCCTTCACCTCCTTAAGTACGTCCTTCTCCTTACCGGTGATTACTACCAATAGGACGTACGCTCTAACCCTATCCCCGCTTGCCCTCATGGTATTCTACCACCTATAAGGACATATTAATAGGTTAGGACGGTATTTAAAGTTATCTAGGGTCCGAAGTATGCCTACGAGGAAGCTCTACTGGGAGGACGCGTACCTTAAGGAGTTCTCCTCTAAGGTTGTCTCGGTAAGTAAGGGCGATAGGTTATCGTTGATCCTGGAGAGTACCGCCTTCTACCCTGAGAGCGGAGGACAAGCTTGCGATAAGGGAATTATAAAGGGGGAGGGCTTCTACGCATCCGTAGAATACGTAAGGGAGGAAGGCGGGGAGATAATCCACGAAGCCACTAAATGGGAGGGCAGCGTAGAGG